>Ga0209592_1000008_pt1 | contig 70007 bp, 74 predicted proteins | sample PPLLak2March2015_2_FD_187251 | JGI IMG/M metagenome (GOLD analysis project Ga0209592, IMG submission 187251) | Freshwater sediment microbial communities from Prairie Pothole Lake near Jamestown, North Dakota, USA - PPLs Lake P8 Core (3) Depth... | ecosystem: Environmental > Aquatic > Freshwater... | reverse complement strand
CTTGTCTTTTCTTGTGTGGCTTCGGCGGCGACTGTACGGCCAGGATCTCCGCGCCGCAAGTTTCTGCGGCGCAGCAAACGCGATTGTTGCGTCGTTGCACAGCGATCACCTGTAGTGGATTTTGCGATATCCACAAAAACTTGTGGATAAGTTTGTGGATTATCTATGAATAGCGCGGCCCAACGTAGTTGCGATGCACGTCGAGACGGTTGCGATCAAAAATTGAGCAGCCGTTTTTCGCGTGCAAACAATCCCTTGGCGCAAAGAATCGGGCTCCGCGGCGTGCTCTGTCGCTTGTGCACGCCGCTCGCGCGAGAATGTGGATTAATGAAAGCGCGCCTTCCCTCTTGACAGCGATCCAGGACGCTTCCGTCCTCACCGTCTCGCAGTTGCTGCGCAGCGTGCGCGACACGCTCGAGCGGCGCTTTCCGCTCGCCTGGGTGCGCGGAGAGCTGTCCAACTTCTCGCGCGCGCCCTCGGGGCACTGCTACTTCACGCTCAAGGACGACGGCGCGCAGGTCGACTGCGTCATGTTCCGCAGCCGCGCCGCCGGCCTCGACGCGGAGCTGCGCGATGGCGCCCAGGTCGAGGTGCGCGCGGTGCCGACCCTCTACGAGCCGCGCGGCCGCTTCCAGCTCAGCGTCGAGACGCTGCGCCGTGCCGGCCTCGGCCCGCTCTACGAGCGCTTCCTGAAGTTGAAGGACAAGCTCGAGCGCGAAGGGCTGTTCGACACCGCGGCTAAGCGCGATCTGGCCCCCTACCCGCGCGCCATCGGCGTGGTGACGTCCCTTGCCGCGGCGGCGCTGCGCGACGTGCTGACGACGCTTGCGCGGCGCAACCCGGCGATCCAGGTGATCGTGTATCCCGCGCCGGTGCAGGGTGAAGGCGCCGCCGAGCGTATCGCCGCGGCGCTGCGGCGCGCAAGCGCGCGCGCGGAGTGCGACGTGCTGCTGCTCGTGCGCGGCGGCGGCTCGATCGAGGACCTCTGGCAGTTCAACGAGGAAACCGTGGCGCGCGCCATCCGCGCCTCGCGCATCCCCGTGGTGGTGGGCGTCGGCCATGAGAGCGACTTCACCATCGCCGATTTCGCCGCGGACCGGCGCGCGCCGACGCCGACGGCAGCCGCCGAGCTCGCCAGCCCTTCCCGCGCGGAGCTGCTCGCGCGGCTCGCCGACTGCGCCCGCTGCCTGGCGCGGGAGATGCGCCGGCGCATCGAGACCGCCGCGCAGACCGTCGATGGCTGGGCGCGGCGCCTCCTGCACCCCGCGGCACGCCTGCGCGCGCATCGCGAGCTGGTGCGGCAGCTCCAGGCCCGCCTCGCCTTCGCGCTGTCGCATTGCGTGCACCGCTCGCAGGCGCGCCTGGAGCGGCTGCAGGCATCGCTCGGGAGCCTCGACCCGGGGGCGGTGCTCGCGCGCGGCTACAGCATCACGCGCGACGCATCCGGCGAGGTGCTGCGCGATGCCGCGCGCGTGGGCGAAGGCAGCCTCATCTCCACCACGCTCGCGCGCGGCCGCCTGCAGAGCGAAGTGCGAAAAAAAGACGACCTATAATCATCCATGGGCCACCGCCTCTCCAAGATCACCACGCGCACCGGCGACGCCGGCGACACCGGCCTGGGCGACGGCACGCGGGTGGCGAAGCACAGCCCGCGCATCGCCGCGCTCGGCGACCTGGACGAGCTGAACAGCGCGATCGGCCTGGTCCTCGCCGAGGAGGTGCCTCCGGAGCTGCGCGAGGCGCTCGGCGAAGTGCAGCAGGACCTCTTCGACCTTGGCGGCGAAGTCAGCATCCCCGGCCACTCGATGCTCCGGGAAGAGCGGATTCTCGCGCTGGAAACGCGGCTCGAAGCGTGGAACGCCGGCCTCGCGCCGCTGAAGGAATTCATCCTTCCCGGCGGCACGCGCGCGGCGGCGGCGGCGCATCTCGCGCGCACCGTGTGCCGGCGCGCCGAGCGCAGCCTGGTCGCGCTGGCGCAGCACGAGAAAGTGTCGGACGCCGGCCGGCGCTATCTCAACCGCCTGTCCGACCTGCTGTTCGTCGCGGCGCGGCGCCTGAACCGCCATGCCGGGCGCGGCGACGTGCAATGGCGGCACGAGCGAAAAAAAGATTGACGCGTTTTATCCGCCAGTCCTGAGCGCCCGTACGCGCCGTCAATCCTGTGTAAAGTACCGGCATGCCGGGCGAAGATGGGCTGCCGCGCCACCGCGTCCTGATCGTCGACGACGAAGAATCGACGCGGCTGCTCCTCGCGCGGCTCCTGTCTGCCGAGCTCGGCGTCGAAGCGCAGCTCGCCGGGACCTGCGAGCAGGCCCTGCGCTTCGCCGAGAACTACGCCTACGACGCGATCCTGCTCGACCTGCTGATGCCGGGCATCGGCGGCTTCGCGCTGCTCACGGAGATCCGCGCCTCGACGCCGAACGCCGCGACGCCGGTGATCATCGTGTCGGTGGTGTCGGAGCAGGAGACGATCGACCGCTGCCTCGCCGTCGGCGCCAACGCTTATCATGTCAAGCCGGTGCGCCGCGCCGAGCTCATCGCCACGGTCAGGGCGCAGCTCGCGGCGCGCCGCAAACCCCAACCCCTGGCACGGTAGGAGACATGGCCGAAATCAAGATCAGCAACGTCGAGGCGCTCGGCAAGCCGCTCGGGCAGTACTCGCACCTCACGCGCGTCAAGGCGAGCGAGTTCCTGTTCATCGCCGGCATGCTCTCGCCGGGCGAGACATTCGACGCGCAGTGCAGCGGGGTGTTCGAGAGTATCGAGAAGGCGCTGAAATCCCAGGGCGCCGGCTGGGGCAACGTGGTGCAGTTCACCACCTACCTCGTGCACTCGCAGGACATCCCGCGCTTCATGCAGTGGCGGCTGCGCGAGTTCCCGCGCCTGTTCCCGGACGGCGCCTATCCGCCCAATACGCTGCTGGTCATCGACCGGCTGGTCGGCGAGCCCTACCTGATCGAAGTGCAGGCCGTCGCCGCGCTCTAGCGGCGCGGCGTCACTTCGCCTCTTCGACGAACACCTGCTCGCGCTTCTTGCGCAGGGCCGGCAGCGCCACGGCCAGCAGCAGAAGGACCGAGGCGACTATGAACGCCCCGCTGATCGGCTTGGTGAGGAACACCGACGGGTCGCCGCGCGAGAGCAGCATGGCGCGGCGCAGGTTCTCTTCCATCAGCGGGCCGAGGATGAAGCCGAGGATCATCGGCGCCGGCTCGCATTCCAGCTTCACGCAGATGTAGCCGAGCAGCCCGAACACCGCCATCACCAGCACGTCCCAGGGATTGTTCGAGAGGCTGAACACGCCGATCGCCATGAACACCAGGATCGAGGGATAGAGGAAGCGGTACGGCACGGTGAGCAGCTTGATCCAGATGCCGATGAGCGGCAGGTTGAGCACCACCAGCATCAGGTTGCCGATCCACATCGAGGCGATCAGGCCCCAGAAGAGCTCGGGCTTCTCGGTCATCACCTGCGGCCCGGGGGCGATGCCCTGGATCATCAGGGCGCCGATCATGAGCGCCATCACGGCGTTGCCCGGAATGCCGAGCGTGAGCATGGGGATGAACGAGGTCTGCGCGCCGGCGTTGTTGGCCGCCTCGGGCCCGGCGACGCCCTCGATCGCGCCCTTGCCGAACTGTTCGGGATGCTTGGAGAGCTTCTTCTCCACGGTATAGGCGCCGAAGGAGGACAGCAGGGCGCCGCCGCCGGGAAGGATGCCGAGGAACGAGCCCAGCGCGGTGCCGCGCAGCACAGGCGCCCAGGAGCGCCTGAAGTCCTCGCGCGTCGGGAAGAGGTTCGTCACCTTCTTGGTGAAGACCTCGCGATCGCCTTTCAGCTCCAGGTTGCAGACGATCTCGGCGATGCCGAACATGCCCATCGCCACGATGACGAAGCCGATGCCGTCGGAGAGCTCGGGGATGCCGAACGTGAAGCGCAGCACGCCGGAGTTGACGTCGGTGCCGATCAGGCCGAGCAGCAGCCCGAATACCACCATCGCGATCGCCTTGACGAGCGACCCGTGCGCCAGCACCGTGGCGGCGATCAGGCCGAACACCATGAGCGAGAAGTATTCCGAGGGCCCGAACTTGAGCGCCAACTCCGCGAGCGGGGGCGCGACCGTGGCGATGATGAGCGTCGCCACGCAGCCCGCGAAAAACGAGCCGAGGGCGGCCACCGCGAGCGCCGGGCCAGCGCGCCCCTGCCGCGCCATCTGGTAGCCGTCCAGGCAGGTGACCACGGAGGCCGCCTCGCCCGGGATGTTCACCAGGATCGCGGTCGTGGAGCCGCCGTATTGCGAGCCGTAGTAGATCCCCGCCAGCATGATCAGCGCCGCCACCGGGTCCAGGTTGAAGGTGATCGGCAGCAGCATGGCGATCGTCGCCACCGGCCCGACGCCCGGAAGCACGCCGATCAGCGTTCCCAGCATCACGCCGATCGCGGCATAGAGCAGATGGATCGGCGATACGGCGACCGTGAAGCCGAGGACCAGGTTCGAGAAGATGTCCATCGGCTAGCTGAACCGGTCCGGCCACAGCGGAAAGGGCAGCGTCAGGCCCTTCACGAACACCAGCACCGAGAACACGATCAGGACCACGTAGAGGATGGTGACTTCCTTCCATTTGAACTCATGGCCGCCCAGCGCGGAGATGAAAACCAGCACCGCCGTGGCCGCCACCAGGCCGAGGGGCTTCATCAGGTAGCCGTACGCGATATTGGCGACGAGGATCATTACCAGCGGCCGCAAATGCATCGTCGGCACCTTCGGGCCTTCGATCGCGAAAGAGCCCGCAAAGACGATCAGGCCGAGAAAGGCCATCAGGCCGCCGAGTACGGCGGGAAAGTACGCCGGGCCCATGCGCACCGCCGAGCCCATCTGGTAGTTCACCACCGCCCAGATCATGAAGAACAGCCCGACGCCGGCGAACATCATGCCGGCCCAGAAATCCTTCGGACTCTTGATCTTCAGCATTGCCCCTCCTCCCCTTCCGCAGCCGCGCGGAGTGTAGCATGCAGCCGTCCTGCGAATCCTGCGCCTTTGCCTCGTGCTTTCGCTCGCTTTCGCCGCCGCGTGCGGCGAGGCGCCCCGGCTCGAGCGCCTGCCCGGCGAAGCGGTGATCCTTGCATTCGGCGACAGCCTCACCTTCGGCACCGGCGCCGCGGAGGACGAGAGCTATCCCGCGCAGCTCGAGACCCTCATTGGCCGGCGCATCGTGCGTGCCGGCGTCCCGGGAGAAGTGACCGCGCAGGCCCTCGCCCGCCTGCCCGCGGCGCTCGACGAGCACGCGCCAAAGCTGCTGCTGCTATGCATCGGCGGCAACGACTTCCTCAGGCGCACCGGCAACGCCCAGGCAGAGCAGAACGTGCGCGCGATGGTGAAGCTCGCGCGCAGCCGCGGGATCGGCGTGCTCCTGATCGGCACGCCGGAGCCCGGCCTGCTCGTCACCCCGCCCGCCTTCTACGCCGGCATCGCCGAGGAGTTCGGCCTGCCCTATGAATCGGCGGTGATCGGCGAGGTGCTGCGCGATGCATCGCTTAAGTCCGACCCGATCCATCCCAATGCGCGCGGCTACCGCGTCATCGCCGAGCGGCTCGCCGAGCGCCTGAAGAAAAGCGGCGCGATCTGAGCCGCATCCTGCCGAACCGCGGCAGGTCCTCGGGGCGGTCGAGGTCCCACACCGTCCGCAGCGCGCGCCAGCGCCAGCCCAGCCGCTCCAGCCGGCGCAGCGTCTCGGCGTAGACGTCCGGGCCGCCCCACCCGATGCCTTCGAAGAGCAGCGGCGAGCACCTGCGCAGTGCGATCAGCGCGTAGCCGCCGTCCTCGGCGGGCGCAATGACGGCATCGCAGCCTGCCCTGAGCAGCCGGTCGGCGCGCCGCAAGTCGCGCGCTGCGAGCTCGGGGCAATCGGCGCCGATGAGGATCACGCGCTCGTGCTTTTTCAAGGACGAGGAAATGGCGTGGTGCATGCGCTCTCCCAGGTCCTTTCCCGCCTGCAGCGCAAAGCCCCTCCTGCCTCTGAACGTCGAATGGCGCGTCGTGCCGTGCAGCTCGACCGGGCCGCAATCCGACGCCGCAGCGACGGCGAGGGCGTGGCGCACCAGCCGCGCATGCAGGCGCGCGGCGCGCCACTCGCCGAGGCGCGGGATCAGGCGCGTCTTCACGCGGCCCGGGACCGGCGCCCTGGCGAAGACGATGATCACCGCTCGTAGCGTCGGGCGAGCGCCTCGGGACGGGCACCGAGGCAGTAAAGCAGCCGCAGCCGCCACATCAGCGCGACGGTGCGCAGCACGCCGCGGGACTCCCAGCGCCGTCCGGAGGTGAGCACCCGGCTGCGCAGGCAGGCGGGCGGCCCGCGCCGCTTCATCGCCTTGCTGAAGGCCACGTCCTCCATCAGCGCGATTTCGGGGAACCCCTCGAAGGCCTCGCGCCGCACGAAGATCGCCTGGTCGCCGGTGGCGATGCCCGTCAGGCGCGAGCGCAGGTTCATTGCACGCGCGATGACCGGCAGCAGCCGATGCCGACCCTCGATGTCCACGTCGAAGCGCCCCCACGAATGGGTGCGCAAAGATTCGAGAATGACCGCGTCCGCCTGCGGCGGGAGCCGCGTGTCGGCGTGCAGGAAGACGAGCGCGTCGCCGCTCGCAGCGTGCGCGCCCGCGTTCATCTGCAGCGCGCGGCCGCGTGGCGCGACGACCAGACGATCGCAAAGCGGGGTGGCGATCTCGCGGGTGCGGTCCTCGCTGCCCCCGTCGACCACGATCAGCTCGTGCCCGCGCGCGCGCAGCGGCGCGAGCCCCTGGAGGGCCGCGCCGATGCCCTGCGCCTCGTTCAGCGCGGGGACGATGACCGAAAGTCGTTGAGCGCCCAATCGCAGTCGAGATCAGCCGCGCATCCACGCGTGGAACTTCTCGACCGTGCGCAGCACGCCCTGGGGCGCACGCGCCCTCTTCCATGCGCCGGCCGCGTACTTGTTCGCCTCGGCGAGCGTCGGGTAGATGTGGATCGTGCCGAGGATCTTGTTCATGCCCAGGCCATGGCGCATCGCGGTGACGAACTCGGCGATCAGGTCCCCGGCATGCTCGCCGACGATCGTCGCGCCGAGGATGCGGTCTCTGCCCGGCGCGGTGAGCACCTTCACCATGCCCTGCGCGGTGCCGTCGGCGATGGCGCGGTCGAGCTCGTCGATGCCGTACACCGTGACTTCGTGCGGCACGTTGCGCTCCTTCGCCTCGCTCTCGCTCAGCCCCACGCGCGCCACCTCCGGGTCGGTGAACGTCGCCCAGGGGATGACCGAGTAGTCGGCGCGGAATCTGCGGAACGGCGCGAACAGCGCGTTCACGGCCGCGTACCACGCCTGGTGCGAGGCGGTGTGCGTGAACTGGAACGGGCCGGCGACGTCGCCGCAGGCGTAGATGTTCGGATAGATCGTCTGCAGGTATTCGTTGGTCTCGATGGTGCGCGCGCGCGTGGTCGGGATGCCGAGCTCTTCCAGCCCGTAGCCCCTGGTGCGCGCCACCCGTCCGACCGCGCACAGGACCTGGTCGAACTCGATGCGCACCTCCCCGCCGTCGGATTCGGCGATGAGGATCTTCCTCGATTCTTCGATCTTGAACTGCTTGGCCTTGTGGCGAAGGAGGACGTCGACGCCCTCCTCCGCGAACTTGTGCCGCACCATTTCGGAAACCTCGGGGTCCTCGCGCGGCAGAAGGCGCGGCAGCATCTCGACCTGCGTGACCCTGGAGCCCAGCCGCGCGAAGGCCTGCGCCAGCTCGCAGCCGATCGGCCCGCCGCCGAGCACCACCAGCCGCCGCGGCAGCTCGCGCAGGTCCCAGAGCGTTTCGGAGGTCAGGCAGCCGACCTTGTCGATGCCGGGGATCGGCGGCACGAAGGGCTCGGCGCCCGCGGCGATGACGATCGCCCGTGTGCTGATGAGAGTGGTTTTCCCATCTTTCAGCTTCACTTCGACTTCCCAGGGCGAGACGATCTTCGCCTCTCCCTCGAGGCACTCCACGCCCAGGCCGGCGTAGCGCTCCACGGAGTCGTGGGGCTCGATCGCCTTCACGACCCGTTGCACGCGGGCCATCACCTCGGCGAAATCGACCTCCGCCGAGGCCTGCTTGAGGCCGTAGGACTGCGCGTTGCGGATCTGCGTGAGCACGCGCGCCGTCTTGATGAGCGCCTTCGAGGGCACGCAGCCGGTGTTCAGGCAGTCGCCGCCCATCTGGTGCTTCTCCACCAGCGTTACCCGGGCCTTGACCGCGGCAGCGATGTAGGCGCTGACGAGGCCCGCCGACCCGGCGCCGATGACCACCAGGTTGCGATCGAACCTGCGCGGCCGCGTCCAGCGCGCGTACACGCGCCTCGCCTTGACGGCGTCGATGACTTTGCTCGCGACCAGGGGGAAGAGCCCGAGCAGCACGAAGGCGCCGACCAGCCCGGGCGAGAGGATGCCGCTGGCGGACTCGATCCGACCGAGCTGCCGGCCGGCGTTCACGTAGACGATGGTCCCGGCGAGCATGCCGAGCTGGCTGACCCAGTAGAAGGTCCAGGCGCGGATCGGCACCAGCCCCATGGCGAGGTTGATGGCAAAGAACGGCACTGCGGGGATGAGCCGCAGCGTGAATAGGTAGAACCCGCCCTCCCTCGCGAAGCCCTCGTTGACCGCGCGCAGCTGCTGCCCATAGCGCCCCTGCACCCAGTCGCGCAGCAGGAAGCGCGAGGCGAGGAAGGCCAGGGTCGCCCCGATCGAGGAGGCGAAGGAGACGATCAGCGTGCCCCAGGCGAGGCCGAAGACCGCGCCGCCCAGGAGCGTCATGACCGCCGCGCCCGGCAGCGACAGCCCGGTGACGGCGACGTAGGCGCCGAAGTAGGCAAGCGCCGTCTGCCAGGGATGCGCCGCGAAGGTGGCTAGCAGGATCGCCTGCTGGGCCTTCACGTTCTCGAACGTCAGGACGCGATGGCCGCCGAGCGCGAAGAACGCCGCGATCAGGAGCGCAACCGCGGCGAGCACGGCGGCGCGGCGGCGGTTCATGTCATGCGAGCGCCCCCGCGCAGGAGGACCCCTGCCCGGCGGTGCAGCCGTAGCAATGGTCGCGCACCGCGATGGGGTTGCCGGCGAGGTCGCGTCCGATGAGCTCGGAGAGCTGCACGCGCTTGCGGCCTTCGAGACGCAGCGGCAGGCCGAGCATCTGGTTGAAGTCGCAGTCGTACAGCGCGCCCTGCCAGTCGACCGACAGCGTGTCGCGGCACATCACGGCGTCGAGGTTCTCGGGGCGGTGCGAGCGGTGCAGCAGCGCCATGTACTCGTCGAACTTCCCTTTCGAGACGAGCGTCGAGCCGAAGCGCTGGATCGGCATGTTGGCGATGGCGAGCAGGCGGTTGAAGACGATGCCGTGCCGCCCGCCGAGGACGCGCTTGTAGTCCGCCTCGAGCGTCGCCTGGTCCGGTGGCAGCGAGGGCCCCTGCGGGTTGTAGACGAGATTGAGCACGAGCCGGCCGCCGGGGGCGCCGTAGCCCAGGCCGTTCAGCCGCCGCAGGGCGCGAATGCTCTTTTCGTGGACGCCCTTGCCGCGCTGGCGGTCGACGAGCTCCTCGGTATAGCACGGCAGCGACGCGATGATCTCCACCTGATTGTTCTTCAGGAAAACCGCCAGGCGCTCCTGGCCGGGCTCCTCGAGGATGGTGAGGTTGCAGCGGTCGATGACGCGCACGCCGAGCTCGCGTGCGCGCTCTACCAGCTCGCGGAAATGCGGGTGCAGCTCCGGCGCCCCGCCGGTGATGTCGAGCGTCTTGACCCCCGAGACCCCCAGGAAGGCGAGCGCGTCGCCGATGGTCTCGCGCGACATCATCTCGGTGCGCGTCGGGCCGGCGTTGACGTGGCAGTGCAGGCAGCTCTGGTTGCACTTGTAGCCGAGGTTGAGCTGCAGGATCTCGAGCCGGCGGCGCTCGAGCGCCGGGAAGCCGTACTGGCGCATCAGGGGAAGGGTGGCGTGCATGCTCGAATAGTCGGTACCGGCAGCCTGGGACTTACAGGCAGCTAGAGGAGATGCGCTCCCGCGCCGTGGTGCTGCTGCTCGTCGAGCAAACCGAGCAGCCGCCCGCTCGTGGCGCGCAGGCGCTGCGAGAGCATCAGCACCAGCTCCATCAGGATCTTGGCGCCGAGCAGCGGCTGCTCGACGATGATGCGCGCCAGGCTCTCGCGGTCGAGCACCGCGATCAGCGTCGGCTCGACCGCGATGCAGGTGGCGAAGCGCGCCTCGCCGTCGATCATGGACATCTCGCCCAGCGTGCGCCCGGATTCCACCACCGCGAGGAGCTGCGGCGTGTTCCAGCGATCGCGCTTGTGCACCTCGACCTTGCCCTCGACGATCATCAGCATGAAGTCGCCGCCGTCGCCTTCGCGGATGATCTCCATGCCGGGCTCGCCGCGGTACACGTGCATGAAGTGCGCGAACAGGCGCACCTCCTCCGGCGAGAAGTTCTCCAGCAGGGTGCATTTCGGGATGAGGGCGTGGATCTGGGCCGCGAACTTGGTCGCGTCGCCGAGGTACTCAAGGTGCGCGAGCTGTGGCGGCGTGTCGGGCATAGCCTCGCGCGAGATTATGCCGAATCCCTACCGCGGGCGCTTGCGCCGCTGCCGGACCGCATCGGCGAGCGTCTCGAGCACGCCAGCCGATTGCTCCCATCCCAGGCAGGCGTCGGTGACGCTCTGCCCGAACGTCAGCGCCCCGCCGGGGCGCAGGTCCTGGCGGCCCTCGACGAGATTCGATTCCACCATCGCGCCGACGATGCAGCGCTCGCCGCCGCCGATCTGGCGGGCGACGTCCGCCGCCACCTCGACCTGGCGCTGGTACTGCTTCGCGGCGTTGGCGTGCGAGCAGTCGATCATCAGGCGGCCGGGCAGCTTGGCGCGCACGAGCTCCGCGCAGGCCTTCTGCACGCTCGCCGCGTCGTAGTTGGGCTCTCTGCCGCCGCGCAGGATGATGTGGCAGTCCTCGTTGCCGCGGGTCTCGACGATCGCCACCTGGCCGCTCTTGTGCACCGACAGGAAGTGGTGCTTTTGCTGCGCTGCGAGCATCGCGTCCACCGCGATCCTGACGTTGCCGTCGGTGCCGTTCTTGAAACCGACCGGCGCCGACAGCCCCGAGGCGAGCTCGCGGTGCACCTGGCTCTCGGTGGTGCGCGCGCCGATGGCGCCCCACGACACCAGGTCGCCGATGTACTGCGGCGAGATCACGTCGAGGAACTCGCAGCCTGCAGGCACGCCGGCCTGGTTGATGCGCACCAGCAGGTCGCGCGCGATGCGCAGCCCCTCGTTGATGCGGAAGCTGCCGTTCATGTAGGGGTCGTTGATCAGGCCTTTCCAGCCCACCGTGGTGCGCGGCTTCTCGAAGTACACGCGCATCAGCAGCTCAAGATCGCCTTCATGTTTCCTTCTTTGAAGGGAAAGCCTCTCCGCGTACGCCACTGCCGCGGCCGGGTCGTGGATCGAGCAGGGCCCCATCACCACCAGCAGCCGGTCGGAGCGCCCGTGCAGGATGTCGCGCACGCGGCGGCGCGTCTGCGCGATCAGCGTCTCCACCGGGGTGCCCTGGATCGGGAAGAAGCGGATCAGGTTCTCCGGCGGCGGCAGCGGCGTGATGTTCTCGATGCGCTCGTCGTCGGTAAGGGAGGTCTTTTCTTCGCTCGTCAGGTTCATGGGGGCCTCGGGCAAAAAAAAACCGCCAGGCTTTGCGGCTGGCGGTTTTTCGGATTTAGGGGTTGAGCTTAGCCGCTTCCGTCCGCCAGCAGGCAGGGAAAGTAGAAGAAGAAAAAGCCGAAGCTCCGGTGCGTCATGGTTTCGGATTCTGCCATAAAAGCATCTGCGTGCAGCGGAAGAGCGCGATCTTGCGCTCCCCGCCCTCCAGGGTGACTTCCGCATCCCAGACCTGGGTGGTGCGGCCCAGGTGCACCGGCGTGGCGCGGCAGACGATGGCGCCCTCCCGGGCGGTACCCAGGAAGTTGGACTTCAGTTCGATGGTCGTGAAGCCGCTCGCCCCCTGCGGCAGGTTGGCGACGCAGCCATAGCCGCAACTCGTATCGGCAAGCGCGACGACGGTGGCGGCATGGAGGAAGTTGTTGGGTGCCATCACTTCCCGCCGCACCGCCAGGCGGCTCTCTACCAGGCCAGCCTCCACCTTGAGGATCTCGATCCCGAGCAGGCCGGGCAGATACCCTGTGCCGAATGACTTGAAGAAAGCGGTGTCGCGCGTGGTCATGACGGACTACTGTAGCGCATTGGCACTCGCCGGCGACAACTGCCAGGCGCGCGGTTTGCTAGGGTTCCGGCAACATGCTAGCTTTTCATTGAGATGTCGACGACCGTCACGATTCCGATAGCAGGCTTCAAGGACGTGTACGACGTCCCGACCGTCGAGAAAGCCCTGCACGAGCTTTCCCCCACCGCGAACGAGGCGCTGCGCTCGGTGTACGAGAAGATGCTGCGCCTGGGCGGGCAGCGCTTCACCGTCAAGCCCTCAGCGCTGCCGGAGATGGAGCGGCTGTTCGAGGAGCTGCCCAACTTCACGGCGGTGCTCGAGGACGTGCGCAAGCATCTCGCGCTATGCATCGATTCCGAGGACTCGGTCGAGCTGCCGCCGATGCTGCTGCTCGGCGAGCCCGGCATCGGCAAGACCCACTTCGCGCGCCGCATCGCGGAGCTGCTCGGCACCGGCTTCGGCTTCGTGCCGATGAGCTCGCTCACCGCCGGCTGGGTGCTCTCGGGCGCCTCCTCGCAATGGAAGAACGCCAAGCCCGGCAAGGTCTTCGACACCTTCCTCAACGGCGACTACGCCAATCCGGTGATCGTGGTCGACGAGCTCGACAAGGCGAGCGCGGACGGGCAGTACGACCCCCTCGGCGCGCTCTACGAGCTGCTCGAGATCAAGACGGCCAGCCGCTTCGTCGACGAGTTCGTGGAGCTGCCGATCGACGCCTCCGGCGCGGTATGGCTGGCGACTGCCAACGACGCGGCGCGCATTCCCGAGCCGCTGCTCAGCCGGCTGAACGTGTACGAGATCGACCCGCCCGACGCCGAGGGCTCGGCGCGCATCGCCGCCACCATCTACCGCGAGATCCGCGGCGCGCACGACTGGGGACGCCAGTTCCCCGAGACGCCGTCCGAAGCGGCACTGGAGAAGCTCGCGTCCCTGCCGCCGCGCGAGATGCGCCGCGCGCTGCACTCGGCCTTCGGCAACGCCAAGCTCGCGGGGCGCAGCGAGGTCAGCGCCGACGACGTGCAGGACCCGCGCGCCGGTCGGCGCCAGCGGATCGGTTTCTAGAAATAAGCCAGTAGCCGCCCGCAGGCGATCACCGAGATCCAGAGCAGCAGTGACAGCGCTCCGGCCAGCCGCGCCGAGGGCGGCGGCGGAAGCTTGCGCATCTCGTCGGAATCCCAGACGTCCGCGGTGCGAAACGTGATGGTATGGAATAGCGCCGCGTTGAGGCCGGCCGCCAGGATCAGCCCCATCTTCACGACGAACACCCCGCTCTGGATGAAGTCCGACGCGTGCGCCGTGAACATCATCAGGCCACTGGGCACGATGAGCGCGAAGCTCGCCGCCGTCCAGGGCAGCACGTGCCTCGCGAGTTCCTTCACAGAAAGAGTTCTTGAAAACCCCAACAACCGGAGATCGAGCACGGCGATCGAGCCGAACAGCAGCCCGATGCCGGTGATGTGGACGATCTCGACGCTCGGGTAGAGCCAGAGCCACTGGCGCATCGCTACGCCGAGCGACGACGCCTCGATGGCCCCCATGGGGGTCATCTGAGCTCGATGGTCTTGCCGTCGACGATGATCCGCTCGGCGCGCATCTCCCCGGGCTTGTCGCGGTTGGCATAGCCCTCGACGGTCACCGCAGCGCCCGACTTGAGCATCGACTTCTCCAGCCCGCGCCGCTCCATGCGCGAAGGCGGCGCGAGGATGACGTTCCAGGTCTTGCCCGGCGCGTCGAAGCGCATGTGGCCGTGCGGGTGCTCATAGCCCGACGCGACCACCTTGCCCGTGAGCGTGAGCTTCTTCGACGAATCGTATTCGCTCCAGCCGTGATGCGCGAAGGCAACCAGCGGGAAGGCAAGAAGGGCGGCAAGAAAAGTCCGGTTCATACACGTTCTCCTACCCAGGTCTTCACCGATTGCAGGGCGTTCGGCAGCTTGGCGGGCTCGGTGCCGCCCGCCTGCGCCATGTCGGGGCGCCCGCCACCCTTGCCGCCGACCTGCTGCGCGACGAAGTTGACGAGCTCGCCGGCCTTGAGCTTGCCGGTCAGGTCGGCGGTGACCCCGGCGATGAGCGATACCTTTCCGTCGTTCACCGCGCCGAGCACGATGGCGGCGGACTTGAGCCGCTCCTTGAGCTTGTCCATGGTCTCGCGCAGGGTCTTGGCGTCCGCCCCGTCGACGGTGGCGGCGAGCACCTTGGCACCCTTCACGTCGATCGCCTGGGCGGCGAGGTCCTGGCCCTGCCCCAGCGCGAGCTTCGATTTCAGCCGCGCAAGCTCCTTCTCGAGCGCTTTCTTCTCCTCGAGCAGCGTGCTCACTGCCTTCTCCACCGCGCCGGGCTGGGCCCTGAGCTGTTTACCTACGTAAGCAAGCTCCTGGAGCTGCCGGTCGATCATCGCGAGCGCGCTCGCCCCGGTCGTCGCCTCGATGCGGCGGATGCCCGCGGCCACGCCGCCTTCGGAGGTGATCTTGAACACCCCGATGTCGCCGGTGCGCGCCACGTGCGTGCCGCCGCAGAATTCGCGCGAGGAGCCGATGTCGAGCACGCGCACCTCGTCGCCGTATTTCTCGCCGAAAAGCATCACCGCGCCGGACTTCTTCGCCTCTTCGACCGGCAGCACCTGGGCGCGCGTCGGGGTGTTCTGCAGGATCTCGGCATTCACCCGCTGCTCGACCTCGCGGAGCTCCGCCTCGCTCACCGGCCGGTCGTGCGAGAAATCGAAGCGCGTCTTCTCGGGGTCGACGAGCGAGCCCTTCTGCTGCACGTGCGGCCCGAGCACCTCGCGCAGCGCCTTGTGCATGAGGTGAGTGACCGAGTGGTTGCGCATCGTCGCCGTGCGCCGGCCGGTGTCGACGCGCGCCTCCACGGCATCGCCCGACTTGAGCGTGCCGGTGCGCAGCCTGCCGTGGTGGCCGTACACGTCGGCCTGGATCTTCTGCGTGTCGTCGACGTCGAACGTGCCGCCCGCGGCGATCAGCTCGCCGCGGTCGCCGACCTGCCCGCCCGCCTCGGCATAGAAAGGCGTGCGGTCGAGCACCACCGTGCCCACCTCGCCGCTCTTCAGCGCGCCCACCTGCGCGCCCTCGCGGTAGAGGGCGACGACCCTTGCGGGAAGGCTGAGCGCGTCGTAGCCGTGGAACTCGGTCTTGCCTCCCTGGTACTCGAGGCTCGCCGCCGCGGAGAACTTGGAGGCGGCGCGCGCCCGCTCGCGCTGCTCGTCCATCGCCGCCTCGAAGCCGGCCATGTCGATGCGCACGCCGCGCTCGCGGCAGATGTCGGCGGTCAGGTCGACGGGAAAGCCGTAGGTATCGTAGAGGCGGAACACCGTCTCGCCGTCGAGCAGCTTCTCCCCGGAGGCGAGCGCCGACTCGAGCACGCCCATGCCGTTCTCCAGCGTCTCCGCAAAGCGCTCCTCTTCCTGCTTCAGCACGTCGGCGACGCGGTTCTTGTCCTTCCTGAGCTCCGGATACGCCTCGCCCATCGTCTCGTCGAGGTCGGAAACCAGGCGGTGGAAGAACGGCTGCTTCTGCCCGAGCTTGTACCCGTGCCGAATCGCTCTTCTCACAATTCTTCTCAAGACATAGCCGCGACCTTCGTTTCCCGGGATGACGCCATCGACGATGAGGAAGGCGCAGGCGCGGATGTGGTCGGCGATCACGTTCAGCGAGGGGTTCTTCAATGCCTTCTGTCCCGTTTCGCGCGCCGCTGCGCGGATCAGGTCCTGGAAGAGGTCGATTTCGTAGTTCGAGTGCTTGCCCTGCAGCACCGCGGCGATGCGCTCCAGGCCCATGCCGGTGTCGACCGAGGGCTTCGGCAGGGGATGCAGCGTGCCCTGCTCGTCTCGGTTGAACTGCATGAAGACGAGGTTCCAGATCTCGATATAGCGGTCGCCATCGGCCTCGGGCGATCCCGGCGGGCCGCCGGCGATGCCCGGTCCGTGGTCGTAGAAGATCTCGCTGCACGGACCGCACGGGCCGGTGTCGGCCATCTGCCAGAAGTTGTCCGACTGGTACTTCAGCCCGCCGGGCTTGTCGCCGATGCGCACCACCCGCTCGCGCGGGATGCCGATCACCTTCGTCCAGATCTCGTAGGCCTCGTCGTCGGTCTCGTACACGGTGGCCCACAGCCGCTCGGGCGCGAGCTTGTACACCCTGGTGAGCAGCTCCCAGGCGAACTGGATCGCATCCTTCTTGAAATAGTCGCCGAAGGAAAAGTTGCCCAGCATCTCGAAGAACGTGTGGTGCCGGGCGGTATACCCGACGTTCTCCAGGTCGTTGTGCTTGCCGCCGGCGCGCAGCGACCGCTGCGAAGTCGTGGCGCGCTTGTACGAGCGCGTCTCCTTGCCCAGGAACACGTCCTTGAACTGCACCATCCCGGAGTTGGTGAAGAGCAGCGTCGGATCGTTGGCCGGGACGAGCGGGCTCGAGGCGACGATGGTGTGGCCCTTGGAGCGGTAGAACTCGAGGAAGCTCGAACGGATGTCGCTTGATTTCACTCAAAGATTCTACCGTGCCGCGGCGCAAAACCCGGAGCGCCGGCCGGACGCTCCGGAAACTGCGCCTAGGCGTTGATACGCCCGTATTTCAGCAGCCGCGCCCTTACCGCGCCCATCGTGCGCTCGTGTGCCGCCGCGAGCTCCTGCAGCGCCCGCCCCGCGTCGAACGCGGCGAGCAGCTTGCGGTCCTCGTCTTCACTCCACGGCTCGCCGGTTTTCTGGGGCATCTGCGCCTTGCGCCGCTCGAAGCGCTCGATGCGCTCGAGCGCCGCGGCCGCCTCGTACAGCGCTCTCACCACCTGCGGCCGCTGGTAGGCGCTCTCCGGCGGGAATACCTCTCCGCTCTCCGGATCGACGCCGTTCGCGAGCGAACGCACTACTGCCAATGCCTGTGCCTGGTCCATGCCATCCACCTCCTCTCCGCAGGTGTCCCCCTGCATGGACATGAACGCATATACAGTAGTCGCGGATGACACGGCAGTGGTTCGGAACCAAAAAGGCGTCTACCGGTGGTTTCCCATGGCCGGTTATTCCTCGAGGTCCCGCAGGACGAGGCGATGAACGACTTCCGCGGAGAAGCCGCGGCCCTGGAGGAAGCGCGCGCGCCGGGCGCGCTCCTCGCGCGTCGCCGGCGCAGTCCTGTACTTGCGTTGCAGGATGGCGCGCGCCGTTTCAAGCTCGCTTGCGGCAGACACACGCTCGATCAGATGCTCCGCCACGCCCTTCGCCTTGAGGTCGTGGCGGATATGCGCCGGGCCGTACTTGCGGGCAAGGACGTGCGCGCGCTGCTCTGCGAAGCGCTCGTTGGAGAGCTGCTTCTTCTGCTCCAGCTGGTCGAGCAGGGCTTGCAGCTCGCCGGCGCTCTCCGCGTGCGGCGCGAGCTTGCGCTCGAGCTCGGCGCGCGAGTGCTCGCGCCTGGCGAGGTGCCGGAGCGCCCGGGCCTTTAGCTCAGCCGCGTTTTCTGGTGGGGAGCTGCTCAACCTTCTTGTCGTCCGCCTTGTCCTCAGCGGCCTTGGCGGCAGGCGCGGCGACGCCGGCCTTCTCGCGGATGCGCGCCTCGATCTCGCGCGCGAGCGCCGGGTTCTCCTTCAGGAAGTCGCGCGAGTTGTCCTTGCCCTGGCCGAGCCGGTCGCCGTTGTAGATGTACCAGGCGCCCGACTTCTCGAGCACGCCGAGGTTGACGCCGATCTCGAGCACTTCCCCCTCGCGCGAGATGCCCTCGCCGTACAGGATGTCGAACTCCGCCTGCCTGAACGGCGGCGCCACCTTGTTCTTCACCACCTTGACGCGGGTTTCCGAGCCGATCACCTCGTCGCCCTTCTTGATTGAGCCGATGCGCCGGATGTCCATGCGCACCGAGGCGTAGAACTTGAGCGCGTTGCCGCCGGTGGTGGTCTCGGGGTTGCCGAACATGACGCCGATCTTCATGCGGATCTGGTTGATGAAGATCACCAGCGTGTTGGTGCGCTTGATGTTGCCGGTGAGCTTGCGCAGCGCCTGGCTCATCAGGCGCGCCTGCAGGCCCATCTGCGGCTCGCCCATTTCGCCCTCGATCTCGGCCTTCGGCGTGAGCGCCGCGACCGAGTCGATGACGATGACGTCGACCGCGCCGGAGCGCACCAGCATGTCGGCGATCTCGAGCGCCTGCTCGCCGGTGTCGGGCTGGGAAATGAGCAGGTCTTCGGTCTTGACGCCGAGCTTGGCGGCGTACGAGATGTCGAGCGCGTTCTCGGCGTCGATGAATGCCGCCGTGCCGCCGACCTTCTGCATCTCGGCGATGACCTGCAGCGTGAGGGTGGTCTTGCCCGAGGACTCGGGCCCGTAGATCTCGACTACCCGGCCGCGCGGCAGGCCGCCGACGCCGAGGGCGAGGTCCAGGCCGAGCGATCCGGTGGACACCACCTCGATGTCCTTGATCGCCGCGTCGTCCATCTTCATGATCGAGCCCTTGCCGAACTGCTTCTCGATCTGCGACAGCGCCGCGGCTAATGCCTTAGACTTGTTGTCATCCATCTGCGTGTACCTCTTTTTTAGGTTGGCATCTACGGCAGGCGGTCCTGGGCCAACACCGGATACTGTATAAACGCTCAGTATTCTGGGCCGGTTGACCGAGCCCTGTCAACTCGCAAAAAAATCCTTAGGAGACAAAACGATGGCGAAAGTTGCGTTCCTCGGCCTCGGCGTCATGGGCTATCCCATGGCCGGCCACCTGCTGAAGAAGGGCGGCCACGACGTCACGGTCTATAACCGCACGCCCGCCAAGGCGCAGCAGTGGGTCAAGGAATATGGCGGTAAGTCCGCCGCCACTCCGCGCGAAGCGGCCAAAGACTGCGATTTCGTCATGATGTGCGTGGGCAACGACGACGACCTGCGCTCGGTCGTCTACGGGGAAAACGGCGCCCTCGCCGGCATGAAAAAGGGCGCCGTCCTGGTCGACCACACCACCGCGTCAGCCGTTCTTGCCAGAGAGCTTTTTGAAAAGGCGAAGCCGCTTGGCGTCGGATTCATCGACGCGCCGGTGTCCGGCGGCCAGGCCGGGGCGCAGAACGGCCAGCTCGGCATCATGTGCGGCGGCGAGCCGGCCGTCTTCGACAGGGCGAAGCCGGTAATCGACATCTACGCGAAGCTCGCCGCGCTGATCGGCGGGCCGGGCTCGGGGCAGCTCACCAAGATGGTCAACCAGATCTGCATCGCCGGGCTGGCGCAGGCGCTCGCCGAAGGCCTGTCCTTCGCCAGGCGGAGCAATCTCGACCTGGAGAAGGTGATCGCGGTGATCTCCAAGGGCGCGGCGCAATCCTGGCAGATGGAGAACCGCTGGAAGCCGATGAGCGAGCTCAAGGCCGAAGGCTTCGGCTTCGCCATCGAATGGATGCGCAAGGACCTCGGCATCTGCCTGGGCGAAGCGAAGAAGAACGGCGCCCGGCTCCCCGTCACCGCCCTCGTCGATCAGTTCTACTCGCACCTGGAGGCGCGCGGCGGCAAGCGCTGGGACAGCACCTCCGCCCTGATCCAGCTCCTGCTGAAGGACTAGCGCGCGGCGAGCGCGGGCATCACCAGGCTGCGCAGCTGGAAGCGCTCGTCGGCGCGGAAGAGGAAGGTCTCGAGGAAGGTGACGCAGCCCGGACCCTCCAGCACGCCGGGCGCGGGTGCCGGGAACGGCGCCGCGCGCACGATGCTCTCGAGCGCGAGCATCTCGAGGTGCCTGAAGCCGTTCGAGCGGACCACGGCGATCCCCACGGGGTTGCCGGCGCGGTCGATGGTGATCTCGAGCACCACGATCGACTTCAGCATGTCCGGCACCGGATCGGCGTAGACCTCGGCGTTGCGCAGCCAGATCTCGCTCGCCACGAGGGACTTGTAGGCCTCGACGTCGCCCTGCAGCGGCGGCCGCGGCGCGGGGACGGCGAGCGGCGGAACTTCGCGCGGCGGGGGCGGCGGCGGCAACGCCACCCTGCCCTGCGGCGCGCAGGCCGAGAGCAGAAGTGCAGCGGCGAGTCCCCAGGCAAGTTTCAGCTCATGGCTCCTTCCCGGTCCGCATCATAGCTTGCGCAGGCGCCACGTCGCCAACGGGCCGAGCAGCGCGCCCGCGCCGAGCGTGGCCCAGGCGATGCCCCAGGCGAAGGCGTCACCCGACATGCGCCCGCCGCCGGCAAGGTCGAGGGCCCAGCCGAAGACCACCGGGCTCACCACCCCGGCGCCGAAGCCGATCACCGAGCGCACCGCGTAGGCGACGCCGAGGTAATGCGGCGGCACGCTCTCGGCGAGCACCGTCGAGTGCGTCGCCGAATCGGCGATGCCGGCGAAGTTGTACAGGCAGGCGAGCGCCACCAGCAGCGCGATCGGCGCGGCGATCAGCCAGCCGATGGAGAACGAAAGCGCCAGGCTCACGCACGACCAGGTGAGGATGGTCTGCGTGCGGCCCCAGCGGTCGGCCATGGTGCCGCCGGTGATCGAGCCGCCGATGTTGGCGACGTAGGTGAGCGCGGAGAACATGAGCGCCAGGGCGGCAGGGTTCTCATGCCCATGGAACACGAATGCGGCGGTGAGAAATGCCGGCAGCCAGGCCCACAGGCCGAGCAGCTCCCAGTTGTGGCAGGTGTAGCCCCAGATCGACAGCATGCCCTTGCGGTTGCGCACGACCGCCGGAATGGCGGCGAGAATCGATTCGCCGGCGGGCCGCGGATGCACCGTGTTCGCCGTGCCGTGCAGCGCGAAGAGCGCGGTCACCCAGGCGACGAGGGGAAGTACCGCCACTGCGCCGAGCGCGCCGCGCCAGCCGGTGAACTGCAGCGCCACGCCGGCGATGCCGAGGCAAAGCGCATAGCCGGCGCTCGAGGCGGCGATGAGATAGCCCATGGCGCGGCCGCGGCGCGAGCGCTCGACGTGGTCGTTGATGAGCGCCAGCGCCGGCGTATAGCTGCCGCCCTGGCACAGGCCGGTCAGCGCGTGCAGCCAGAACGCCGACCAGAAGCCGTCGGCAAACGCGACGAACACGAACGGCGCCAGCCAGGCGGCGACGCCGGTCGTGATGTAGGCGCGCTTCGCGCCGAAGTGGTCGGCGATGAAGCCAACCAGGAAGAGCGAGGTGAGATAGCCGAGGTGGAAGGCGGCCTGGATCATGCCCGCCTCGCGGCCCGACAGGCCCCAGGCCGACTGCGTGAGCGGCAGCACCGCGGAATAGGCGACGAACCAGCTCGCCGCGAGAACCCGGCTCGAGCACAGCGCGGCGAGCCAGGCGCCCGAGCCGGGGATCAAGCCGCGGCTTGCGCCAGGCGCACGGGAATGCGACGCGGCCCGAACGGGCGGCCGAACTTCTCGAAGCGGCCGGGCAGCCGGGTGCCGCAGAACTTGCAGGCGCCGTCGTCGCCGAGGTGGTAGCCGTCGATGCGGTACCAGTCGCGCTCGATCACCGCCTTCTCGCACGACGGGCAGTAGGTCGAGCCGCCCGCCGCATCATGCACGTTGCCGGTGTAGACGTAGTTGAGCCCGGCGAGCTGCGCGATCTCCCGCGCGCGCGTCAGCGTGGCGGCGGGCGTCGCGGCCACGTCGGTCATCTTCCAGTCGGGATGGAAGGCGCTGAAGTGCAGCGGCACGTCGGGGCCGAGGTTCTCGCGGATCCACTTGCACTCGGCGCGGATTTCCTCGTCGGAGTCGTTCTTCCCGGGAATGAGCAGCGTCGTGATCTCCGTCCACACGTTCGTTTCCTTGACCAAGTAGACGAGCGTGTCGAGCACCGGCTGCAGGCGCCCGCCGCAGACGCGATAGTAGAAGTCGTCGGTAAAGGCCTTCAGGTCGACGTTGGCCGCGTCCATTTTCGCGTAGAACGCGCGCCGCGGCTCGGCGTGGATGTAGCCCGCGGTCACCGCGACGGCCTGCACGCCCTTCTCATGGCAGGCATCGGCGATGTCCATGGCGTACTCGGCGAAGATCACCGGGTCGTTGTACGTGAAGGCCACCGACTTGCAGGCGAGGCGCACCGCCGCGTCGGCGATCGCCTGCGGCGAGGCCGCGTCCTGCAGCCGGTCCATCTCGCGGGACTTGGAGATGTCCCAGTTCTGGCAGAACTTGCAGGCCAGGTTGCAGCCTGCGGTGCCGAAGGACAGGATGCTCGTGCCCGGATAGAAGTGGTTGAGCGGCTTCTTCTCCACCGGGTCGACGCAGAAGCCGGAAGAGCGGCCGTACGTGGTCAACACCAGGGCGTCGCCCTCGCGCTGGCGCACGAAGCACAGGCCGCGCTGGCCCTCGTGCAGCCGGCAGTCGCGCGGGCACAGGTCGCACTGGATGCGGCCGTCGGGCAGCGCGTGCCACCAGCGCGCGGGGCTCATTTCCCCTTTCACTCCGACCACTTGATCACCCGGTAGCGCGACACCCGCAGCCGCGCGAGGCGCTCATCGGGGCCGAGGCCCGCCTTCTTCGCCAGCTCGCGCAGGAAGCGCCGCGGCTCCGGCAGCGTGTCCCAGACCTGGGGGAGGAAGGTGCCGCGCCGGCCGCCGCCCTCGAGGATCACGCCGTCCTCGCCGGGGACGAGCTGCGCGAGCAGATCGTCCTCGTCGGCGAAGCGCAGCGGCTTGGGCGCCGACAGCAGCGACACCTCGACCCGGCACTGCGGCCATTCCTCGGCGGTGAGCGGGGCAAAGCGCGGATCGCGAAACGCCGCGCCGCGCGCGTTCTCGGCGACATCGGCGCCCAGCGGGCGCACCGCGTCGAGGCTGCCGATGCAGCCGCGCAGGCTGCCTGTGCGCATCAGCGTGACGAAGCTCGCGCCGGCCTGTGCGAGCCAACTCTCGTTCTTTTCAACGAGATCTTTTTTCTCAAACCCACCGTCGATGGCGCCGCGCGCGATGGAAAGCAGCGTGCTGCCGGCGTCTGTCCGCGACACGCCTTCGCCCTCGTGCAAAGCGAACGCCCCGTAACCGACCACCTGCCCCTTGCCTCCGGCGGTGTCGCCGGAATTGCAGGCAGCGAGCAGCTGGACCGACATCTGCCGTTTCTTCGCCACCGACAGCAGGCCGTTGAGCGGCGTCGCGCCGCAGGCCTCGTCGTGGTCGATGTCGGTGGCATAGCCGCGCACGCGCTCGAGGGTGACGCCGTCGATGCGCCTTGCCTCGTCGTAGGGGTGATAGTGCGACAGGTCCGTGGAGACGACGATCAGGGTCTGGGGCCCGCCCCAGAGCCGCTCGAGCACCGCGGCGACCTCCTGCACGCTCGCCGTGCCGACGGCGAACGGCACGAGCGCGAAGGCGCCGAGCACTTTCTGCAGGAACGGCAGCTGCACTTCCAGGGAATGCTCGAGCGCATGCGCCGCGTCGCTCGTGACGACCTGCGGCAGGTCCTGCACCGCGCGCAGCGCCTCGCGGTCGACGGGCACGTTTCCCAGCGGCGTGGCGAACGCGTCGGCCCCGGGGGCGGCAAGGCCGCGCACCGGGACCCGGTGCACCGGCCCGAGCAGCACCACCCGGCTGACGATGCCGCGCGCGGGCGCGAGCTCGTCGTAGGCACGCGCGGCGATCTCGCCCGAATAGATGTAGCCGGCATGCGGCACGATGAGGACTTTGGGAAAGCCCAGGCGCGGCGCGAGATGCGGCACGCCGCCCAGCAGATCGTCGAGCTCCGCGGCGAGCGCGCGCGGCTCGCCCGGGTAGAACATGCCGGCGACGGCGGCTCGACGGACCGAAGTCATACCTCTATGTTGGGCCCCTCCCGGCGCGCGTCAAGGTGGTCAAGACCCCCTCGAGGGCATGGATGACCGACTGGCGCCGCACGCTCTCGCGGTCGCCGCGGAAGTCGCACGTCTCGCTGCGCAGCGCCCCGGCCTTGCCCGCCCAAGCGAAGCACACCATGCCGACGGGCTTCCCGGCGCTGCCGCCGCCGGGCCCCGCGACGCCGGTCACCGCGAGCGCCAGCGTGCCGCGGCTGCGCTCGAGCGCGCCGCGCGCCATTTCGCGCGCCGTCTCCTCGCTGACCGCGCCGTGCTGCGACAGGGTCTCGGCACGCACCCCGAGCATCTCGCGCTTGGCCTCGTTCGAGTACACGACGAAGCCGCGCTCGAACCATTCCGAGGAGCCCGCGACCGAGGTCAGCGCCTGCGCCACCCAGCCACCGGTGCAGGACTCCGCGGTGACGAGCATCGCCCCGGCGGATTTCAGGCGTTCCCCCACCGTGCGCGAGAGCTTTTCCATCAGGCCAGCAGCCGCTTGGCGATCGCGAGGACGAGCAGCGCGCATCCGGCCGCCACCACGTCGTCGAACATCACTCCGAAGCCGCCGCGCAGGCGCCGCTCGAGCCAGCCGATCGGCGGCGGCTTGGCGATGTCGAAGAGGCGAAAGGCGACGAAGCCGGCCGCCTGCCAGGGGAGCTCGCGCGGCAGGATCGCCAGGATGAGCAGGAACGCCACCATCTCGTCCCATACCATGGCGCCGTGGTCGGCAACGCCCATGCGCTCGCCGGTGACGCCGCAGCACCAGATGCCGACGAGGAAAAGGCTCCCGACCAGCGCGAGCATCGCCGCGGGCGGCAGGGTGCCTGCGAGCAGCCAGCCCACCGGCCACGCGGCCAGGGTGCCCGCCGTACCGGGGGCGAAGCGCACGAGTCCGGCGCCGAAGCCGAACGCGAGCACGTGCGCCGGGTGGGAGAAAGCGAATGCGCTGCCGGGGTGGGCGGCCGTCATGCCGGCGAGAAGTGGTCGAAACCGCGGCGGTATGCCATGGGCTGGTTGCGCTCGTCGAGCACGACGAGGCGTGGCTCCCCCGCCTGGATCGTGCCGATGCGGCTGAGGGGCAGCCCGAGCTCGCCCGATAGCGCCTCGATCTCCGCGCGCCGATCGAGCGCCGCGGTAAAGGCGAGCTCATAGTCGTCGCCGCCGGACAGCACGCAGCTCTTTTCCAGTTCCTGGTCCTGCAGGGTGGAGAAAGCGCTGGAGCGAGGCAGCTGTGCGTAATGCACGACCGCGCCGACGTGGGAACGCGCGAGGATGTGTCCCAGGTCGCTCGTCAGGCCGTCGGAAATGTCGATGGCGGCGTGCGCCAGGCCGCGCAGCCTTTCGCCCAGCTCGACGCGTGGCTCCGGCCGGTGCAGGCGCGCCGCCGCCGCCGCGATCTGCGGGCGAGCGAGGCCCAGCGCGGCGCCGCCGAGCTCGCCCGACACCCAGATATCGTCCCCCGCGCGGGCGCCGGCGCGAAAGAGCGCCACGCCCGCCGGGACTTCGCCGATGGCGGTGACGGTGATGGTGCGCAGCGGCGCGCGCGTCGTATCGCCGCCCACGAGCTCCACGCCGTAGCGCTCGGCAAGGGCAAAGAAGCCCGCCGAGAACGGCTCCAGCCAGGCGGCGTCCGCGGAAGGCAGAGCGAGCGCGAGCAGCGCCCAGCGCGGCGCGGCGCCCATCGCGGCGAGGTCCGAGAGGTTGACCGCCAGCGCCTTGTGTCCCAGCGAGCGCGGTTCGGCATCGGGCAGGAAGTGCGTGCCCTCGACGAGCATGTCGGTGGTGAGCGCGAGCTCCAGGCCGGCATCGGGCCGCAGCAGCGCGCAGTCGTCGCCGATGCCCATCAACGCCCGCTTGGGCGGACGATCGAAGAAACGCCGGATGAGCTCGAACTCGTTCAGGCGTTGTGGCGCGAGCGCGCGAACTCTTCGGGCCGCAGCTGCGCCGCGATCTTCTCGAGCACGCCGTTGACGAAGCGGTAGCCCTCGGCGGCGCCGAAGCTCTTGCCGAGCTCGACGGCCTCGTTCAGCACCACCTTGAAGGGGGTCTTGGGATGCGCGGCCAGCTCCAGCGCGCCGATGTAGAGGATGGCGCGCTCGACCGGCGAGAGCCGCGCGAACTCGCGGTCGAGGTGCGGCGAGATCAGCGCCTCGAGCTCCGCCGCGCGGTCGCGCACGCCGGAGACGATCGACGCGAACAGCGCGGGGTCGCCGCGCTCCTCCCCCTCCAGGCCCCGCGCCTCCTCGCCCGGATCGGCGCCGGAGAGCTGCCAGGCGTACAGCGCCTGCAGCGCGCTCTCGCGTGCCTGCCGCCTAGCGTTCTTCATGCAGCCTCGCCTTCAGCTTGGCCATTTCGAGCGCCACCTGCACCGCCTCGGCGCCCTTGGCGAGGCGCGCCTTGGCCTGAGCCTCGTCGTCGGTGGTCAGGATGGCGTTGGCGATCGGCAGCCCGAACTCGAGCGCCACGTCCATCACCCCGCGCGCCGATTCGTTCGCCACCAGCTCGAAGTGATACGTATCGCCGCGGATGACGGCGCCGATCGCCACCAGCGCGTCGAAGCGGCCCGACTGCGCCATCCATTGCAGGGCGAGCGGGATCTCGAGCGCGCCGGGCACGCTGAGCACGACCGGCTCGACGCCGAGCTTGCGCGCCGCAGCGCGCGCCTGCTCGAGGAGCCCGGCGGCGATCTCCTCGTTGAACCGGCTGGCGACGATGCCCAGGCGCATCGCGCGCTAGGGCCGCGGCAGCGTGGCGGAGCCGCTCAGGTATCCCGTCACTTCGAGCCCGAAGCCCGCCATGCTCGGCATCTTGCGCGGCGCGGCCATGAGGCGCATGCGGCCGACGCCCAGGTCGCGCAGGATCTGCGCGCCGATGCCGTACAGGCGCAGGTCCATGCTGCGGCCGGCGCGGGGCGCCGGGACATCGCCGAGCTGCGCGAGCAGCGCGTCGCTCGTCTGCTCGCAATTGAGCAGCACCATGACGCCAGTGCCGGCCTGGCGGATCGCTGCCAGCGCCTCGCCCACGCCCCACGAGTGGCTGCCGGGCCCGGCGTCGAGCAGGTCGAGCAGGGAGAGCGGCTCGTGCACCCGCACGAGGGTCTCCCTGGTCTTCTCCGGCGCGCCGAGCACCAGCGCCAGATGCACCGAGTCGAGCGCCAGATCGCGATACGCCACCAGCCGAAAGCCGCCCCAGGGCGTGAGCACCTCGCGCTCGTGCGTGCGCTGCACCAGCGATTCGTTGCGGCTGCGGTGCTCGATCAGGTCGGCGATGGTGCCGATCTTCAGCCGGTGCGCGGCGGCGAACTCGACCAGATCCGGCAGCCGCGCCATGGTACCGTCGTCGCGCATGATCTCGCACAGCACCGCCGCCGGCGTCAGGCCGGCGAGGCGGGCGAGGTCGCAGCAGGCTTCGGTGTGGCCGGCGCGAACCAGCACGCCGCCCGGATGCGCGACGAGGGGGAAGACGTGCCCCGGCTGCACGATGTCTTCGGCTTTCGCGCTTGCCGAAGCGGCGATTCTGATGGTCAGGGCGCGGTCGTGCGCCGAGATGCCGGTGGCGATGCCTTCGGCGGCCTCGATGGACACGGTGAAGTTGGTGCCGTGCCGCGAGCGGTTCTGCTCGACCATCGGGCGCAGGCCGAGGCGCTGCGCGTGCTCCTCGGTGATCGGCATGCAGATCAGGCCGCGGCCGTGCTTCGCGAGGAAATTGACCTTCTCGGGAGTGACGAACTCGGCGGCAAAGACGAGGTCGCCCTCGTTCTCGCGGTCCTCGTCGTCGACGAGGATGACGGTCTCGCCGGCGCGGATCGCGGCGACGATCTCGGCGATCGGGCTGATGGCAGCGGCTTCTCTGCGCATGGCCCGATTTTAATCGCTTATTGCTCGGCCTCGGCGCCGCCGGTCTTCTCGCTGCCTTCCCCGGTTTTTTCCCGGATTCGCGCCGACTTGCCCGAGCGCGCGCGCAGGTAGTAGAGCTTGGCGCGGCGCACGTCGCCCTTGCGCTTCACCTCGATCGAGGCGATGAGCGGCGAGTAGGTCTGGAAGGTCCGCTCCACGCCCTCGCCCGAGGAGATCTTGCGCACGATGAACGAGGAGTTGAGCCCGCGGTTGCGCTTGGCGATCACCATGCCCTCGAAGGCCTGCACGCGCTTGCGCTCGCCTTCGACGACGTTGACGCTCACCACCACGGTGTCGCCGGGCGAGAACTGCGGGATGTTTCTCGCCAGCCGCTTGATTTCTTCCTGCTCGATTCGCCGGATCAGGTCCATGTTCAGTCTCGTCTCACCTTCGGTATTCGTGCTGGAACTCGGTCAACAGCCGCTTTTCCTCTTCGTCCAACTGCCGCGCCGCCAGCAGCTCGGGCCGCCGCAGCCAGGTGCGCCCGAGCGACTGCTTGAGGCGCCAGCGCCGGATCTGCTCATGGTGCCCCGACAGCAGCACTTCCGGCACCTTCACGCCCTGCATCCCTCCCGGCCACACCTCGGGCCGGGTGTACTGCGGGCAATCGAGCAACCCGTCGGCGAACGACTCCTCGAGCACCGACTGCGCATCGCCGAGCGCTCCCGGCAGCTGCCGCACCACCGCGTCGATCAGCGCCATCGCCGCCAGCTCGCCGCCGGAGAGCACGAAGTCGCCGAGCGACAGCTCCTCGTCCACCCGGCGCTCGAGCAAGCGCTCGTCGACGCCCTCGTACCGTCCGCACAGCAGCGTCAGCGCACTTTCCTTCGCCAGCGCCATCACGCGCGCGTGGTCGAGGCGCTTTCCCTGCGGCGACAGATACAGCACCCTGCCCCCGCCCGCGTCCCGCGCCGCCTCGAGCGCCCGCTCAAGCGGCTCGGCCAGCATCACCATGCCCGGCCCGCCGCCGTACGGCCGATCATCCACGGTGCGGTAGTTGTCGGTCGTGAAATCGCGCGGATTCCACGTCGCCAGCCGCCACAGCCCCGCTTCCAGCGCGCGGCCGGTGATGCCGCTCTTTGCCACCGCCGAGAGCATCTCGGGGAACAGGGTGACGACATCGAAGCGGATCACCAGTCCGCCCCCCATTCCACGTGGATCGTCCGCTCGGCGAGATCCACCTTCTTCACCACCGCCGGCACCCATGGCAGCAGCCGCGTCACCTCGCCGGCCACTTCCATCACGTCCTGCGCGCCGTTCGTGAACAGCCGCTTCACCACGCCGAGCGGCTCGCCCTTCTCGTTCACCACCGCCAGCCCGATCAGGTCCGCCAGGTAGTAGTGCCCCGGCTCCAGCTCCGGCAGCGCCTCGCGGCGCACCGAGACCGTCGATCCCTTCAGCGCGAGCGCCTGTTCGCGCGTATCGATGCCCGCTGCCCTGCCCACCACCGTGGCACCGTGAACCTTCGCCTCGAGCACGCGGTAGGCGCGCTCGCCCAGCCACCATTCCTGCGCCCGCGCCAGCGTTTCCCGCACACCGCCCTCGGGCGCCAGCTTGAGCCAGCCGCGCACGCCGTAAGCGCCGGCGACGCGGCCCATCGCAATCAGGTCCTCAGGCGGCCTTCTTCGCAAACTGCCGCACGAGCCGCGCCGCGGTGTCGGACAGCTGGGCGCCCTTGCCCTGCCAGTGCTTCACCCGCTCCATGTTGACGCGCAGCGCCTCGCGCCCCTGCGGCGCCTTGGGATCGTAGAAGCCAAGCCGCTCGAGAAACTTGCCCGATGCCGCGCGCCGGGAATCTGCCACCACCAGGTGGTAGAACGGCCGTTTATTGGCGCCGCCGCGCTGCAGTCGAATAACCACCATTGGGAATACCCCGCAAACCGCGAAAAGCCGCGGATTATACTTCAGAATACTCACCCGGGGAGGGAGGAATGCTGCGTGCGCTGCGCGAGATCGAAGGCGGCCTGAAGCTGTCGCTCAACGTGGTCGGCCGCATGGGCCGGCTGCGGCGCGCGCCGATCCGCGAGTCGTTCCTGCGCCAGGTGTACTTCACCGGGGTCACCGCGGCGACCGGCGTCGTCCTGCGCGCCTCCGTGCTCGGCGTGCTGATCATCGCCATCACCATGGATGTCCTCGACGCCGACACCGATCTGGCGGTCAAGATCCTGCTGCTGCTCGTCTTCCGCGAGATCGGGCCGCTCGCCGCGGCGGTGGTGGTGATCCTGCGCACCGGCACCGCCATCTCCGCCGAGGTGGCGATGATGCGCATCTCGGGCCAGACGCGCGCCCTGCGCCATCTCGGCATCAACCTCTACGACTACATCGTGGTGCCGCGCGTAGCGGGCGTGATGCTGGCCACGGTGGTGCTGACCTTCTATGTCCAGTTCCTCGCGGTGCTGGGCGGCCTTCTCTTCAGCCCGCTCATCATCGACGCCACGTTCATGGAACTGGCCGGGCGTTTCTCGACGCTCTTCGCCCCCGTCGACTTCTTCTATTCCACCATCAAGGCGCTGCTCTTCGGCTTCGCCATCGCGGCGTGCTGCTGCTACCACGGCCTCAACCCGCCCAACCTGACGCAGAACGCGGTGCCGCAGGTGGTGACCCGCGCGGTCACGCAGAGCGCGATGCTGACGCTCGGCATCAACGCCGTCTTCGCCTACATCGTCTTCGGCATCCTGTTCTTCGGGCTGGTGACGGCCAAGGCATGAGCGCCGCCTTGCGCTACTCGCTGCAGCAGCCCGGGACGCCCGGGTTCGTGCTCGAGGTGCCGCAGGGCGGCGTGACGCGGGCGCACCTGCCCGATCCGCAGTCGAAGGCGCGCTTCATCGCCGCCGTGGCCAAGGCGCGCTGCGGCGAGGGGGAGGCGCTCGAACTGCTCGGGGAGCAGGTGGACGCTATCGGCAGCGCCGCACGCGCGCGGCTGCTGCGGCGCGTGGGCGTGCTCAGCCCCAGCGTCGCGCTCATCACCAACCTCAACGCCTGGGAGAACATCTCGCTTCCCGCCGCCTATCACGGCAGCCCGGCGCCCGAGCGGGTCGCCGAGATCACCCAGGAAGTGCTGCCCGCCCTGGTCGACGAGCCGCTCGCGCTGCTCGCCCGCCTGCCCGAGCAGCTGAACACGCTGCAGCGCCGCGTGGTGGCGTTCGTGCGGCTGCTGGTCGTCGGCCCCGAGCTCGCGGTCATCGACGGCGTCGACGAAGGCCTGAGCCGCGGCGAATGCGCCTGCGTGGCGCGCTTCGAAACCGAATACCGGGCCCGCCATCCGTCGGGCACGCTGCTGTACGTCGATACGAAAGAGGAACACCCATGAGCCCCGCGTTCACGCCGCCGGTCCGGTTTTCCCGCCTGCTGCTCAAGGTCAACGCCTTCCTGCTGGTCGCGCTGCTGCTGGTGGGGGCGTTCATGGGCCTAGTGGCCTACAAGCAGGGCTGGTTCGTGCACCAGACCACGCTGCATTTCGTGACCCCCAACGCGCTGGGCATCAACCAGGGCATGCCGGTCAAGCTCTATGGCTACAGCGTCGGCTCGGTGAAGCAGCTGGGCCTCGCCGCCGAGGGGGTCGAGGTGCAGCTCGCGATCGCCACCGACCACCTGTGGCGCATCCCGAAGGGATCGCAGGCGCGCTTCGCGCGCGAGGCGAGCGTGGTGGGCGCGAGCTCGATCGAGATCATGCCGGCCAAGTCCGGCGCGCCGCTCGTCGAGGGCGACCGGCTCGCGTTCGAGCGCAGCCGCACCATCTCCGAGATCATGGACGAGATCCGCCGCCAGACGGTGCCGGCCTTCAACGAGTTGAAGCAGGTGCTCTCGCAGCTCAACCGCTCGAGCGAGGACGTGTCGGTGCTGCTGGCCGCGCTGCGCGCGGAGGCCGAGCGGCTGCCCGCCACCCACCAGGCGCTGAACGAGCTGCTGAAGAACGGCGTGCGCACCACCGCCGCGGTTGGCCGCGAAGCCACCGCCACGCTCGGCGCCGCACGGCGCGCGAGTGAGAGCGCGCAGCGCGCCACCGATCAGATCGGGCGGGCGGTGCCCGAGCTCGCGGCGAAGCTCTCGAGCACGCTCGAGTCGATCGACTCGGCCGCCGGACAGCTGCGCCGCACCGGCCAGGAGGCCCAGGACGTGCTCAAGCGCACGCAGCCAGTGGTGGAGCGCGGCGAGACGGCGCTGCGCGAGGCGGGCGAGGTAATCGGTGCGGCGAAGCGCGTCTGGCCGCTCAGCGGCTCGTTCGAGCAGCCCGCAGAGGCCGCCCTCGCCATCGACAGCTTCGACGCTTACCCCGGGCGCAAGTGACGCACACGCTCCGCCTCGCGGTCTTGCTTGCCTCGCTGTGCGCGGGCTGCGCGGGCCGGCCGCAGCCGGCGCCGCCACCGGCGCAGGAGCGCATCGCCGAGGCCGCCGCGCGCGGCGCGGCGCTCGCGCGCGCCGGCGACAACGCCGCCGCCGCGCTCAGGTTCCAGGAGGCGCTGCGCTTCGCCCGCACCATCGAGGACGCCGACGCGGTCGCGGCGAACGCCATTTCGCTCTCCATCGTCTACCAGCGCCTCGGCCATCACGCGGCGGCGCGCTCGGCGCTCGCGGTGGTGCTCGACGCGCAGGCGGGCCGCTTCCCGGAGCGGCGCGTGCTGCAGGCAGAGCTTCGCCAGGCGATCCTCGCGCTCGCCGCCACCGACACCCGGGATGCCGCGGCGTACGCGCAGCGCGCGTGGGAGCGCTGCCAGCGCCTGGGCTGCGAGCTCGCGGCCGCGATCCTCAACGTCCAGTCCAATGCCGCGCTCGAAGGCGCAGATGCCGAGGCCGCGCTGCGCCTCGCCCAGGCGGCCGAATCGTCGGCACGCGGCCGCGCCGACCGGGCAGAGACCGCCAATGCGCTGCGCAACATCGGCCGCGCGCGCGCGCGGCTGGGCGACCCCGCGGGCGCGATCCCGGCCCTCGAGCAGGCGCTGGAAATCGACCGCGCGCTGGCCGATCCGCGCAAGATCCTCGCTGACCTCGCCGAGCTCGAGCGCGCGAGCGCCGCCAAGGGCGACGCACAGGCCGCGCGCGGCTACTCGGAGCGCGCCCTCGCCATCAGCCGCGCGGCCCGCGACGGCGCCAGCGGGGAAGAGACCGAAGTCCAGCTGCGGCTGCGCTAGCCGGGAGTCAGCTGCGCTCGCACACGGCGGTCCAGACGCCGTCGACGCATTCGATTTCCTGCACCAGCGAGGCGCCGAACTGCAGCAGCTCCCCGACTTTGGCTTCCACGACCTCGCGGGTGGGGCCCGAAATGATGCTCTTCAGGCCGAACTGCTCGACGCTCACGCGCACTGCATGGCGGCGGTTCTCGCAGGTGGCCATCCACCTTGCCCCGACCAGCGCCGGCGGCGAGAGCAGCTTCACGCCTTCCTTCGCCATGCGCTCGAGGACCGCGTCGACGCTTTGCCGCGTGGTGCCCGAGATGATGAAATGCGTGCCGGCGTCGGAGATGCGCGCCGCCTCCTCCGGGACCGGCGCCCGCGCGGGCAGCGCCGCGCGTTTGGCGCGCATGCGCGCCTGCGCCTCCGCCACCCGCCGCCCGACGCGGACCGCGTGGCTGACCGAGTACAGCTCGTGCGCGCGGTTGTGCTTGTCGGCGCGGGCGCCTTCCTGCTTGAACATCTTCGCGTATTCGCCCGACAGCAGCTGCACCACCTCGTAGAAGGACCGCGATACCAGGAGCTCGCCCGCCTCGGCGAAGGACATGATCCGCTGCGCGACGTTGATGCCGTCGCCGATGACGTTCTGGTGGGCGTTGATATCGCGCGCGAGGTACACCGGCCCCAGGTTGATCCCCATGCGCACCGGCAGCTCGCCGACGTTGTCGAACACCGCCAGCGCCGCGAACAGCGCGCTCTCCGGGTCGCCGAGGAAGGCGATCGCGGCGCCGTCGCCGGTGTCGATGATGACGCGCTCGTGCGTGTCGACGTTCTCGAGCGACGCGGCGAGCACGGCGTTGAACGATTGCTTGAGGCGGATCTGCTCCGCCACGCCTTTCTGCGAATAACCGGCGATGTCGAGAAACAGCACGCTGCAGACCAGCGTCCGGTCTTCGCTCATCGCATTCCCGGCAGCATGCCCTTCATGCCGCGCATCATGCGCTGCAGGTTGCCGCCCTTCATCATCTTCATCATCTTCTGCATCTGCTCGAACTGGTTGAGCAGCTGGTTCACCGCCTGCACCGGCACGCCGGCGCCGGCGGCGATGCGCCGCTTGCGCGAGGCCTTGAGGAGCGCCGGGTTGGCGCGCTCCTGGGGCGTCATGGCGTTGATGATGCCCTCGATGCGGCGCAGCTGCTTCTCGTCCTGCAGCTTCGCCGGATCGATCTGGCCGGCGAGCTGCGCCGGCAGCTTGTCGAGCAGCGACGCCACGCCGCCCATCTTCTTCATCTGCCCGAGCTGCTGCTTGAAGTCCTCGAGGTCGAAGCCCTTGCCCTTCTTCACCTTCTCGGCGACGCGCTTGGCTTCCTCGAGGTCGATCTTTGCGTGCGCCTCCTCCACGAGCGAAAGGATGTCGCCCATGCCGAGGATGCGCGCCGCCATGCGCTCCGGGTAGAACGGCTCCAGGCCGGTCAGCTTCTCGCCCACGCCGGCGAACTTGATCGGGCTGCCGGTGACGTGGCGCACCGAGAGCGCCGCGCCGCCGCGCGCATCGCCGTCGAGCTTGGTCAGGATCACGCCGGTGAGCGGCAGGCGCTCGCTGAAGGCGCGCGCGACGTTGACCGCGTCCTGGCCCTGCATCGCATCGACGATGAACAGCGTTTCGACCGGCTTGAGCTGCGCGTGCAGCTCGGCGATCTCGCGCATCATCTGCTCGTCGATGGCGAGGCGGCCGGCGGTATCCACGATCAGCACGTCGCAGTAGTGCGTGCGGGCGTACTCGAGGGCGCGCTCGGCGATGGCGGCGGGCTTCTCGTCGACGGAGGAAGCGACGAATTCGGCGCCGGCCTGCGCCGCCACCGTCCTCAGCTGCTCGATGGCGGCGGGCCGGTACACGTCGCAGGAGACGAGGGCGACGCGCTTCTTCGCGCCCTTCAGGTGCAAGGCGAGCTTGCCGCAGGTCGTGGTCTTGCCCGAGCCCTGCAGCCCGGCCATCAGGATCACTGCCGGCGGCTGCGTGGCGAGATCGAGCGCGACGTTCGCCTCACCCATCAGCTGCGCGAGCTCGCGGTGCACCACGCCCACCAGCGCCTGCCCGGGCGTCAGGCTGCCGACCACCTCCTCGCCGAGCGCCTTCGCGCGCACCGCGTCGATGAAATGCTTCACCACGGGGAGCGCGACGTCGGCCTCTAGCAGCGCGACGCGCACTTCGCGCAGCGCGTCCTGGACGTTCTTCTCGGTCAGGCGCGCCTCGCCGCGCACCTGCTTGACGATCGTGGCGAGCCGCGCAGTGAGGTTGTCGAGCATCGGCTGGGTTAAACTGGGGAAGTGCCGGACATTGTAATTCACGCCGCTGCCTCGGCCATGTATCTGGGGCTGGCGTGGCATTTCTGGAACAAGCGCTGGCGGCGCCGCGAAGCGTCCGCCGCGCCCGGTCTGCGCACCTGGGAGCGCGCCGCGGTGCTCGCGCCGCTCGGCCTGCACGGCTGGCTGCTCTACGCGGGCCTCTTCGGCGCCGCGCAGTTGCGTTTCGGCTTCGCCCAGGCGCTCTCGGTCATGATGTTCCTCGGCGTCGCGCTGTACTGGGTCGAGAGCCTGTTCTACAGCCTCGAGGGCATGGAGCCGCTGGTGCTGCCGCTCGCCGCCGCCGCGGCGCCCCTGCCGGCGCTTTTTCCCGGGCTCGCCTCGAGCGCCGCGTACGCGCAGGCCACCGGCTTCCGCCTGCACCTCGCGCTCGCGATGGTCGCCTACAGCCTGTTCGTCATCGCGCTGCTGCACGCGACGCTGATGGCGGTCGCCGAGCGCCAGCTGCACCGCAAGAGCGGCCTCATCCTCGCCGGCCTGCCGCCGCTGCTCACGCTGGAGAGGCTGCTCTTTCGCGTCATCGCCGCGGCGTTCGTCTTCCTCACGCTCACGCTCGCCACGGGCATCGTCTTCTCCGAGACGCTGTTCGGCCGCGCGCTGCCGCTGGACCACAAGACCGTGTTCGCGGTGCTTTCGTGGCTCGCGTTCGGGCTGCTGCTGGCGGGGCGCTGGCTCTACGGCTGGCGTGGGCGCACGGCGCTGCGCTGGACGCTGACCGGGTTCGTGATGCTGCTGCTCGCCTATGTCGGCAGCCGCTTCGTGCTCGAAGTCGTGCTCCACCGCGGCTGATGGAAGAGCTGACCCTCGAAAGAATGATCGGGGCACTCGTGGTGCTGCTCGTCGCCTCGGGGTTCTTCTCCATTGCCGAGACGAGCATGATGGCGATCAACCGCTACCGGCTCAGGCACATGGCGGCGCAAGGCCACGGCGGCGCGCAGCGCGTCGAGGCGCTCCTCAAGCGCACCGACAAGCTCCTGGGCGCGATCCTGATCGGCAACAACCTCGTCAACGCGGCGGCGGCGACGCTCGCCAGCCTGATCGCCGTGGAGCTGTTCGGGCAGGGCAAGCTCGCGTACGCCGTCAGCACGCTCGCGATCTCGTTCCTGATCATCGTGTTCGCCGAGATTACGCCCAAGGTCATCGGCGCCACCTATCCCGAACGCATCGCGCCCGTGATCGCCTACGTGCTCAAGCCGCTGCAGTGGGTGGTGCAGCCCGGGGTCTGGTTCGTCAACCTGTTCGTGCGCCCGCTGCTGCTGCTGATCGGCATCCGGCCCGGAGAGGAAACCGAGGTGCAGAAGCTCTCCCCCGAGGAAATACGCACGCTGGTGCTCGAGTCCTCGAGCTTCATGCCGAAGAAGCACTTCTCGATCCTGATGAATCTCTTCGAGCTGGGCGACATCACGGTGCAGGACATCATGATTCCGCGCGCCCGGATCGAGGCGGTGACGCTCGAGGACGGCCTGGAAAAAGTCTCCCACCAGCTCGCCACCAGCCACCACATGCGCCTGCCGGTGTTCCGCAACCACGAGGGCGAGGTGGCCGGGGTGCTGCACCTGCGCCGCATCCTCGGCCCCCTGCACGCCGGCATGCTGAGCGAGGCCACGATGCAGGAAGTGCTCGACGAGCCCTACTACGTCCCCGCGTCGACCACCGTGCTCACCCAGCTGCAGTACTTCCAGGAGAACCGCGAGCGCATCGCCCTGGTGGTGGACGAGTACGGCGAGCTGATGGGCCTGGTGACGCTCGAGGACATCATCGAGGAGATCATCGGCAAGTTCACCACCACGCTGCCGGCGGCCACCCCGCTCGCCTGGGACGAGGGAGGCAGCGCCACCGCCGAGGGGGCGATGCCGGTGCGCGAAGTGAACCGCGCGCTCGGCCTCTCCCTGCCCACCGACGGCCCCAAGACCTTGAACGGCCTCATCGTCGAGCACCTGCAGGACATCCCCGAAGCCGACGTTTCCATCAAGATCGGCAACGTGCCGATGGAAATCGTGCACGCCCAGGGCCGGACCATCAAAACCGTGCGCATCTTCCGGCCGGTCGAGCCGGTCGAAAATCCCGAGCCCTCAGGGGCTTAGGACGAGGTTTTCACCCTTTACAAACGCCTCCCCCCCGGGCATCATCGCGCCGTTAGGGAGGATGCATGGCAACGGCAGCAGCGGCCGTCAAGGGGCCGAAGGAAGCAACGTACGCCTGGGAAGGCAAGGACAAGGCCGGGAAGATCATCCGCGGCGAGATGCGCGCGGGCGGCGAGTCCGTGGTCAACGCGACGTTGCGGCGCCAGGGGATCCTGGTCACGAAGGTCAAGAAGCAGCGCATCGGCGGCGGCGGCAGGGTCACCGACAAGGACATCACGCTTTTCACGCGCCAGCTCGCCACGATGATGAAGGCCGGCGTGCCGCTGCTGCAGTCCTTCGACATCGTCTCCAAGGGCGCCTCCAACCCGGCCGTGGCCAAGCTGCTGATCGAGATCAAGACCGAAGTGGAGACTGGCTCGGCGCTCGCCGCCGCCTTCCGCAAGTACCCGCTGTACTTCGACGCGCTGTTCTGCAACCTGGTGCAGGCCGGCGAGCAGGCCGGAATTCTCGAGAGCCTGCTCGACCGCCTCGCGACCTACAAGGAAAAGATCCAGGCCATCAAGTCGAAGATCAAGAGCGCGCTTTTCTACCCGATCGCGATCATCGCGGTGGCGTTCATCATCACGGCGGTGATCATGATTTTCGTGATCCCCGCGTTCAAGGAGGTATTCACCAACTTCGGCGCCGACCTGCCGGCGCCGACGCTGATGGTGATGGCGATCTCCGACTGGTTCGTCGGCAACTGGTACATCATCTTCCCGGCGATCGGCGGCGCCATCTACGGCTTCCTCGAGGCATGGAAGCGCTCGCGCCCGGTGCAGATCTTCATGGACCGGCTGATGCTGCGCATGCCGGTGTTCGGCAGCCTGGTCAGGAAATCGACCATCGCGCGCTGGACGCGCACGCTTTCCACCATGTTCGCGGCCGGCGTGCCGCTGGTCGAGGCGCTCGACTCGGTCGGCGGCGCCTCGGGCAACTATGTCTACCAGTCGGCCACCAAGCAGATCCAGGCCGAAGTGCAGACCGGCACGGCGCTGACCGTGGCGATGCAGAACGCCAACGTGTTTCCGAGCATGGTGATCCAGATGGTGTCGATCGGCGAGGAGACCGGCGCTCTCGACTCGATGCTGAGCAAGGTCGCCGACTTTTTCGAAGCCGAGGTCGACGACGCGGTCGAGGCGCTCTCCTCCCTGATGGAGCCGATGATCATGGTGGTGCTGGGCACGCTGATCGGCGGCATGGTCATCGCCATGTACCTGCCCATCTTCAAGATCGGCGGGGCCGTCTGAGGTGACGTCGCTCGGCTGGCTTCTCCAGCCAGCCGTTTTCCCGTGGGCCGCGCTGGTGGTGGGGCTGTGCGTCGGCTCGTTCCTCAATGTGGTCATCCACCGCCTGCCGCGCATGATGGAGCGCGAGTGGCGTGCCGAGTGCGCGGCGCTCACCGGCCAGGAGCCTGCCGCGCAGGAGCCCTACAGCCTGGTCAGGCCACCCTCCGGCTGCCCGGCCTGCGGGCATCGCATCCGCGCGTACGAGAACATCCCGCTCGCGAGCTATCTGTGGCTGCGCGGCCGGTGTGCGGCCTGCCGCGCGCCGATCGGCTTCAAGTACCCCCTCGTGGAGCTCCTCGCCGGCGCCGGCGCCGCCTACTCGGCATGGCATTTCGGCCCTACGCTCGCGGCCGCGGGCGCAGCGCTCTTCGTCTGGTTCACCATTGCCCTCGCCTTCATCGACCAGGAGACGGGGCTCCTGCCCGACGACCTGACGCTGCTGCTCCTGTGGAGCGGGCTGGCCCTCAACCTGGGCGCGGCGTTTGTGCCCCTGCGCGACGCCGTGCTCGGCGCGCTCGCCGGCTACCTCTCGCTGTGGCTGGTCTTCTGGGGCTACAAGCTCGCCACCGGGAAGGAGGGCATGGGCTACGGCGACTTCAAGATGAATGCCGCAGTCGGGGCGTTCCTCGGCTGGAAGATGCTGCCGCTCGTGATCCTGCTCTCGTCGTTCGTCGGCCTCGCCTTCGGCGCGCTGCAGATGTTCGCCGCGCGCGGCCGCTGGGACGCCGGCTTCCGCTTCCATTTCGGGCCTTACCTGGCCATCGCCGGGATCGTCGCGCTCTACTGGGGTGAACCCATCGTGCGCTGGTATGGCGAGCGGATGTGAAAGCGCGGCGGCCCTACGTGGTGGGCCTTACCGGCGGCATCGGCAGCGGCAAGAGCGCGGCGGCCGACGAATTCGCGCGGCTCGGCTCGGCGGTGGTGGACACGGACCTGATCGCACACCGGCTCACGGGTCCCGGCGGCGCTGCGCTGCCCGCCATTCAGCGCCTGTTCGGCGAGGGGTTCGTCCTTCCCTCGGGCGCCATGGACCGCAAGCGCATGCGCGAGCGGGTGTTCGCGGACGCCGCCGCCAGGAAATCCCTCGAGAGCGTGCTCCATCCCATGATCCGCGAGGAGTCCGAACGCCAGATCGCGGCCGCGGCCGGGACCTACGTGGTGCACGTGGTTCCGCTCCTCGTCGAGTCGGGCGACTTCCGGCGCCGCGTCGACCGCGTCCTGGTGGTGGATTGCCCCGAAGCGACCCAGATCGCGCGCGTGCGCGCGCGCAGCGGCCTCTCGAGCGATGAAGCGCTGGCCATCGTGCAGTCCCAGGCATCGCGCGCCGAGCGCCTGGCGGCCGCGGACGACGTCATCGACAATGGCGGCACGCTCGAGGACCTGCGCAGGCAGGTCGCCGCGTTGCACGCCAAATACGCCGCGATGGCAGAGAACGCCAAGAGTTAGGTTGTGCTGCGACCCCAAATCGCTCAGAATCCGCCCAACTTTTTGCTTGGGACCGGCGCGAGCGCGTCCGTGATCACCTACGAATATCCGCTCAACGAGCGCATCCGCACCCTGCTGCGGCTGGAAGACCTGTTCGAGCGCTCGAGGCACTTCATCGCGCGCACCGACCCGCACGACCATCACATGGCGCTGCTCACGCTGTTCGAGATCCTCGAGGTCTCGAGCCGCGCCGACCTGAAATCCGACCTGCTGCAGGAGCTCGAGCGCCAGAAGCAGGTCCTGCTTTCCTTCAAGAACAACCCCGAGATTGCCGAAGACGCGCTCTCCGGCGTGCTGCGCGACATCGAGCAGGCCTCGCAGGCGCTTTTCTCCATGACCGGCAAGATCGGGCAGTACCTGCGCGAGAACGACTGGCTGATGTCGATCAAGCAGCGCACCGGCATCCCGGGCGGCGCGTGCGAGTTCGACCTGCCCTCCTACCACTACTGGTTGCACCGGCCGGCCGATGAGCGCACCGGCCAGCTCGCCGCGTGGACCGGGCCGCTGTACCCGCTGCGCGACGGCTCGGCGATCATCCTGAGGATCCTGCGCGAATCGGGCCGGCCGCAGGCGCTCGCGGCACCCCAGGGCATGTTCCAGCAGATGCTGGGCGGTAAGACCGCGCAGATGCTGCGCCTGCGGCTCGATCCGGCCATGCCCTGCGTTCCCGAGATCAGCGCCAACAAGTACGTGCTCAACATCCGTTTCGTCGCCCAGAACGGCGACGACCCGCGGCCGCGCACGGCCGACTGGGACGTCGCCTTCGAACTGACGTTTTGCAACCTGTAAGGACTGTCGCCTGCCCGCGCTGCGGTGCGCCGGCCGCGGTTTCCGCCGAGAACCGCTGGCGGCCCTTCTGCAGCGAGCGCTGCCGCCTGATCGATCTGGGAACCTGGGCCGCGGAGGACTACCGCGTGGCCGGCGAGGCGCAGGAACTCCCCGACGAGCCTACGCCCAAGCCGCCCGGATCATAGCGATGCCGTGCGCGCCGGCGCGCCAGGCTGCCTGGCGATCCGCCGGCGACAGGCCGCCGATCGCGTAGACCGGAATGCTCGAGCCCGCCACGAGCTCGGCGAAGCCATTCCAGCCGATGGCTGCCTTGTCGCGAACCGGTCCGACCGCCACAAAGTGGAGCTCGAGCTGCATGGCGCGTTCGAGTTCCGCCCGCGTATGGCAGGAGGCTGCGGCGAGGCCTTCCGGCGGTTTTTCCTGAAGCTGCATCAGCCCGGCGGCGGTGAAGTGGATGCCGTCGGCGCCCGCAAACCGGGCCTTCGTGAGCACCTTGCACCCATAGCGGTGCGCGAGGCCGATCGCCTGCTCGGTGAATAGGCGGCGGCCCGCATCGTCCATCTCTGGCTCCCTTACCTGCAGAAGCTTCAGGCCGCGCTCGAGGGCCCGCTCCAGTCGCGCCAGCATCGGCGCCGTACCCAGCCGGCCCGCAGCCGTAATGGCGTACTCGGCTGGCAGGGCGAGCGAAGCGAGTACCGGCGCATTGGCCGGAAGCATCGGCGCCGCCATCGGCGCCTCCGGCCTTTGCCAGGCAATCGCCTGGTCTTCGCGCGGGTGCGGCTCGTCGTGCCACGAAATGACCCGGTAGAAGCGCAACCGCACGGTCCCGTGGGGATAGGTGAACACGCGCGTCAGCCACGGATACGCCTCGCCGATGTCGATGCCGAGCTCTTCGTGCAGCTCCCGCGCGAGCGCCTGCGCCGGCGGCTCGCCCGGCTCGATCTTGCCGCCGGGGAATTCCCAGTACCCGGCGTAGACCTTGCCGGCGGGACGTTGCGCGAGGAGGAACGAGCCGTCGGCGCGCAACAGCACCCCGGCCGCAACTTCGATCACGTCGCCCGATTACTTCTTCTTGGCGTGCCGGCCCGCCCAGTCGCGGGCGAACTGGTAGGCCACGCGGCCGCTGCGCGAGCCGCGCTGCAGCGACCATTGGAGCGCTTCTTCCTTTGATTTTTCATTGGAAGAAACCCCGAAGCATTTGAGCCAGTGCGCGACGATGTCGAGATACTCGTCCTGGTCGAACGGATAGAAGGTGATCCACAGCCCGAAGCGCTCGGAAAGCGAGATCTTCTCCTCGACCGTCTCGCCGGGATGGATCTCCTCGCCGATGTACTTGGTCTCGAGGTTCTCGGCCATGTACTCGGGCATCAGGTGGCGGCGGTTCGAGGTGGCGTAGATGAGCAGGTTCTCCGAGGTGGTCGAGACCGATCCGTCCAGCGCCACCTTGAGCGCGATGTACCCGTCCTCGGCGCCGTGGAAGCTCAGGTCGTCGCAGAAGAGCAGGAAGCGCTCCTCGCGCGGCGCCACCTGGTCGACGATCTGCGGCAGGTCGATGAGGTCGTTCTTCTCCACCTCGATCAGGCGCAGCCCCTGCCTCGCGTGCTTGTTGAGCAGTCCCTTGACGATGGACGACTTGCCGGTGCCGCGCGCGCCGGTGAGCAGCACGTTGTTCGCCGGCTTGCCCTCGAGGAACTGGCGCGTGTTCTGCTCCACGCGCTCGATCTGGCGATCGATGCCGCGCAGGTCGGTGAGCCGGATGCGGTGCACCTGCCGCACGGGCTGGAGCCACCCCGGGGTGCCGCGGCGGGCGGCCGAGCGCCAGCGAAAGGCGATGCTCGCCCCCCAGTCGGTCGCCGGCGGGGGCGGCGGCAGGAGCTGGTCGAGACGTTCCAGGATCTTTTCGAGTTCTTTGCTCAAGGTAGGCGCATTACGTCCTGTATTCGGCGTTGATTTTCACGTAGTCGAAGGAGAGGTCGCAAGTCCACACGGTCGCCTGCGCGCGTCCGGCGTTGAGCACGGCGCGGACGGTGAACTCGGGCTTCGTCATCGCCGCGATCGCCTCCTGCTCCCGGTACGAGGCGGCGCGGCCGCCGCGCTGCACCACGAGGACCTCGTCAAGGTAGAGGTCGATCTTCGCCGTATCGACCTTCGCGCCCGAATAGCCGATGGCGGCGAGGATGCGGCCAAGGTTCGGGTCCGATGCGAAGAACGCCGTCTTCACGAGCGGCGACTGCGCGATCGCATAGGCCACCCGACGGCACTCGGCCACGCTGCCGCCGCGCTCGACCTGCACGGTGACGAACTTGGTCGCCCCTTCGCCGTCGCGCACGATCGCCTGGGCGAGCTGGCGCGCGACGCCGGTGATGGCTCCCTCCAGAGTCGCCAGGTCCCTTTTCGTAACGCTGGGGCCTTTGCCGGTCGCCACGAGTATCAGCGAGTCATTGGTGGAGGTGTCGCCGTCGACCGTGATGCAGTTGAAGGAAGCATCCGCGGCGCGGCGCAGGATGCCCGTCAAGTCCCGCCTGGAAACTTCGGCATCGGTGGCGATGAAGCCGAGCATGGTCGCCATGTCGGGCCGGATCATGCCTGCCCCCTTGGCGATGCCGGTGACGCGGGCTTCGCCTTTCGCCAACTTCAGGCTCATCGAGAACGCCTTGGGAACGGTATCCGTGGTCATGATCGCCTCGGCCGCGGTCGCCCAATCGCAGTCCTTGAGGGCGGGAAGCGCGGCGACGATGCGCTCGGCGGGGAGCGGCTCCATGATGACGCCGGTCGAGAACGGCAGGACCTGATCGGCCCGGCAGCCCAGCTGCCGGGCGAGCGCCGCGCAGACCTCGCCGGCGCGCTTCAGCCCATCGGCGCCGGTGCCGGCGTTGGCGTTGCCGGTGTTGACGATCAGCGCTCGCACTTCATTGCGTATGCTTTTCCTGCAAAGCAGGACCGGAGCGGCGCAGAACCGGTTGCGCGTGAACACGCCCGCCACGGCCGCGCCAGGGGCGAGCTTCATGACCAGCAGGTCCTTGCGGCCGGGTTTCTTCACCCCGGCCATGGCGACGGCGAGGTCGACGCCGGGAATGGGATGCAACGAGGACGGGTCGGGCGAAGGAAGGTTGACCGCCACGGTCGGCTGCGTCAGCTCAGCTTGCCGTGACAGTGCTTGTACTTCCTGCCCGAGCCGCAGGGGCAGGGATCGTTGCGGCCGACCTTCTGCGTGTGCCGTACTACCGGCTGGGCTTTCTTCTTCGTCGCCGCCTCGGCGAGCGCCACGTCGCCGTTGCCGTAGTCGGCTTCCGCCCCCTCCATGCCGCCCAGGCTGGGATGCTGGGGCCTGACGTTCTCGACATGCGACTCGTCGTCGGGCTTCACGTCGTCCTTGCTGCGGATCTGCACCGCGGTCAGCGTCTTGATCACCTCCAGCTTCACCGCCTCGACCATGGCGCCGAAGAGCTCGAAGGCCTCGCGCTTGTACTCCTGCTTCGGGTTCTTCTGCGCGTAACCGCGCAGGTGGATGCCCTGGCGCAGGTGGTCGAGGGCCGCGAGGTGCTCTCGCCAGTGCGCGTCCAGGATCTGCAGCATGACATAGCGCTCGTACTGCCGGAACGAGTCCTCGGCGCCTGCCGGTACCTTGGCGCCGTACGCCGCGTCGGCGGCTGCGACGATGCGCTCGAGCACCTTCTCCTCGGCGAGCTCGGATTCCTTGTCGAGCCAGCCGCGCACCGGGAGCTCCAGATTGAACTCGGCCTTGAGCGCGCCTTCCAGCCCGGCAATGTCCCACTGCTCCTCGACGCTCTCCGGCGGCACATGCACCCGGAACAGATCGGCCAGCACGCCCGCGCGCAGGTCGGTGATGCGCGCCGAGACGTCGGAGGACTCGAGCAGCTCGTTGCGCAGCGCGTAGATGGTCTTGCGCTGGTCGTTGGCGACGTCGTCGTACTCGAGCAGCTGCTTGCGGATGTCGAAGTTCCTCGCCTCGACCTTGCGCTGCGCGCTCTCGATGGAGCGCGTCACCATGGCGTGCTCGATCGCCTCGCCCTCGGGCATCTTCAGCATCACCATGATGCGGTTGATGCGCTCGCCGGCGAAGATCCTGAGCAGCGGGTCCTCGAGCGACATATAGAAGCGCGAGCTGCCGGGATCGCCCTGGCGGCCCGAGCGGCCGCGCAGCTGGTTGTCGATGCGCCGGGACTCGTGCCGCTCGGTGCCGATGATGTGCAGCCCGCCCGCCCTCACCACCTGGTCGTGCAGCGCCTGCCACTCGCCGCGCAGGGTCTCGACACGTTGCTGCTTTTCGTCCAAACCCAGTTTTGGATCTGCTTCGACGAAATCACATTGCTTCTCGACGTTGCCGCCGAGCACGATGTCGGTGCCGCGCCCCGCCATGTTGGTGGCGATGGTGACCATCTTCGGCCGCCCGGCCTGGGCGACGATCTCCGCCTCGCGCGCGTGCTGCTTGGCGTTGAGCACCTGGTGCGGCAGCTTCTCCTTCTGCAGGAACCCCGACAGGAGCTCCGAATTCTCGATCGAGGTCGTCCCGACCAGCACCGGCTGCCCGCGCTCGTGGCAGTCGCGGATGTCCTTGATGACCGCGTGATACTTCTCCTTGCCGGTGCGATAGACCTGGTCCTGGCGGTCGGTGCGGACCATCGGCTGGTGCGTGGGAACGACCACCGTCTCGAGCCCGTAGATCTGCTGGAACTCGTAGGCCTCGGTGTCCGCCGTCCCGGTCATGCCGGCGAGCTTGCCGTACATGCGGAAGTAGTTCTGGAAGGTGATCGAGGCGAGCGTCTGGTTCTCGTTCTGGATCGACACGCCTTCCTTGGCCTCCACCGCCTGGTGGAGCCCGTCGGACCAGCGCCGGCCCTGCATCAGCCGGCCGGTGAACTCGTCGACGATGATCACCTCGCCCGCCTGCACCACGTAGTGCTGGTCGCGGTGGAAGAGGTGATGCGCGCGCAGCGCCGCGTAGAGATGGTGCACCAGGTTGATGTAGGCCGGCTCGTAGAGGCTCGCGCCGGCGGGCAGCAGGCCGATGCGCGAGAGGATCTCCTCGGCCTTCTCGTGCCCCGCCTCCGAAAGCACGATCTGGTGGTTCTTCTCGTCGACGAAGAAATCGCCCGGCACCTCGGGATCGCCCTGCTTGCGCTCCTGCTTCTGGCGGGTGAGCAGCGGCGGCACCTGGTTCATGCGCTGGTAGACGTCGGTCCGGTCCTCGGCCTGGCCGGAGATGATGAGCGGCGTGCGCGCTTCGTCGATCAGGATCGAGTCGACTTCGTCGACGATGGCGTAGTGCAGGCCGCGCTGGTAGCGCTCCTCGACGTGCATCGCCATGTTGTCGCGCAGATAGTCGAAGCCGAACTCGTTGTTGGTGCCGTAGGTAATGTCCGTCGCGTAGGCCTTGCGCTTGTCGTCGGGGTCCATGTGCGGCAGGTTCACGCCGACGCTCAGCCCGAGGAAGTTGAAGATCTTGCCCATCCATTCGGCGTCGCGCTTCGCCAGGTAGTCGTTGACCGTGACAATGTGAACGCCCTTGCCGGTGAGCGCATTGAGGTAGGCGGGCAGCGTCGCGACCAGCGTCTTGCCCTCCCCGGTCTTCATTTCCGCGATCTTGCCGTTGTGCAGCACCATCCCGCCGAGGAGCTGCACGTCGAAGTGGCGCATGCGCAGCGTGCGCTTGGACGCTTCGCGCACCACGGCGAACGCCTCAGGAAGCAGCTCGTCGAGCGTCGCGCCCTCGGCGTGGCGCTTTCTCAGCTCCCCGGTCTTGGCGCGCAGCGCTTCGTCGGAAAGCGCCGCGAGCCCGGCTTCGAGCGCGTTGATGCTCCCGACGGCGTGGGAATACTGCTTGAGCAGCCGCTGGTTGCGGCTCCCGAACACCCGCGCGGGTATGCGGATGACCGCTTCCAGGATCGTGCGCAGAATGGACAGTATTTTTGCGAGCATGGGCGGGGCGGACGGCATAGCCCGTCCAAACCCCTGAAAAAGCCCGTGATTTTATCCGGAAAAGCGGGGTGTTACTTGGCCCGTGCGACGGCCGGCTGCGTCTTCGACACGAGGAACTTGGCGGGGTTCTGCGCCACCCCGCGGAAACGCACCTCGAAATGCAGGTGCGGCCCGGTCGAGCGCCCGGTCGACCCGGATTCGGCGATCTTGCGGCCACGGTGCACCACGTCGCCCTCCCGGACGAGGAGCTTCGAGCAGTGGGCATAGCGCGTCACGAGGTCGTTGCCGTGGTCGATGTCGACCATGTAGCCGTATTGCGGATGCAGGCCGGCGAACACGACTACGCCTCCGGCAGCCGCGACGACCGGTGAGCCCAGATCGGCGAGGAAGTCGATGCCTTCGTGCATCGCCCACTGCCCGGTAAACGGGTCGACACGGCGGCCGAAGCCCGAGGCGTTGTAAGGCGCGGCGACCGGCATCATGGTCGGCATCAGCTTCTTTTTCACCGCCTGCTCGAAGAGCTGCGCCTCGAGCACGCCGAGCATGTCGTTGCGGTTCTCGACCTGGCGCGAAAGCACGGTCAGCTTCTCGCTGAAATCGGCAAGGGAGAGGTTCTGCGGCGGCATCAGCGTCGGCGCGGCGCCGCCGAGCCCGGGGGCCTCGTTGAAGCGGAACTCCTTGACGCCGGCGAGCGCGGAGAGGCGCTCGCCCAGGGCATCCAGACGCGTCAGCTGCGCCTGCATCTCGCCCACTTTCACGGCCATCGCGTTCAGGTTCTGCTGCACGAAAGCGCGCGAGCGCTCGGCTTCCGCCTCATGGGCGGAAAGGACGAGCCGCTGCAGCGCCGGGAGGGGCACTTCGGCCGCATAGCGCAGGGTGAGCCAGTACAGCCCGGCCGTTGCGCCCACCACCAGGGCGAGCGCAAACATAGCGCTGCCCAACAGGTGGCGCAGGGACAAGCTGACCGACCTCGCCTTCGCCAGACGGTCGGAGATTAGGATAATCTGCACGCAATCCCTCCCAAGTACACGATCCCATGCGACTACAAAAACTCGGCCGGGTCCTTTCGGCCGAGGGCGACCTGCAACCGGTGCTCGCAAAAGCGCGGGATCTGCGCGCACTGGCCGGGTTGGTTCAGGTTTTTTTTCCAGCGGACCTCGCCCGTCAGGTCCGCGTGGCGAACTACCGGGAGGGAGACGTCGTGCTGATCGCGGCAAATGCCGCGGCGGGCGCCAAACTCAGGCTCCTCGCCCCTACCCTGAGCCAGTTCTTGTCCGAACGTCGCTGGCAGGTTAATTCAGTTTCCATCAGGGTGCAACCAAACAGCGCACGGCAAGCGGTTGTTGCGCCGCAAAAAACCGCGACTTTATCCACACCTACGCTCGATTCCTTACGGGCGCTTCACGACCGGATGGCAGCCTCGCCGGCACGCGACGCGCTGGGCCGCCTGCTGCGCCGTCGCGGGCGGGTCTAGCCGTACTGGGTGAGCAGGCGCGTGACGCCCGCCGGGGCGTCCTCGGCGCGGTCGAAACTGACGGTCTCGAGCGCTCCGGCATCCGCAAGCGCGGCGCGCAGCAGCCGGTTGTTGAGCGCATGGCCCGACTTGTGCGCGCTGAACGCGCCGAGCAGCGGCTTGCCCAGCAGGTAGAGATCGCCGACGGCATCGAGGAGCTTGTGGCGGATGAACTCGTCGGCGAAACGCAGGCCCTCGGCGTTGAGCACGCGGTACTCGTCGAGCACCACGGCGTTCTCGAGCCCGCCGCCGAGCGCGAGGCCGCTCTCGCGCAGGTTCTCCACCTCGTGCATGAAGCCGAAGGTGCGGGCGCGCGCGATCTCTTTCAGGTAGGAGGTCTCGGCGAAGTCGACGGCGACCGACTGCGTCGATTTCTCGATCACCGGGTGGCGGAAGTCGATGGAGAACGACAGCCGGTAGCCCTCATAGGGCTCGAGGCGCGCCCACTTGTCACCTTCGGTGACCTCGACGCGGCGCGTCACGCGCAGGAAGCGCTTCGGCGCGCCCTGCTGCTCGATGCCGGCCTGCTGGATGAGGAGCACGAAGGGCGAGGCGCTGCCGTCCATGATCGGCAGCTCGGGCGCGTCGAGGTCGACGAAGGCGTTGTCGACGCCGAGGCCGCCGAACGCGGACATGAGGTGCTCGACGGTATGCACTTTCACGTCCCCCTTGACCAGGGTGGATGCGAGCCGCGCTTCGCCGACGAGCTCGGCGCGCGCCGGGATGTCGACCGGCGAAGCGAGGTCGACGCGGCGGAAGACGATGCCCGTGTCCACCGGCGCCGGGCGCAGCGTCATGCGCACCTTCTGGCCGGTGTGCAGGCCGACGCCGGAGGCGCGGATCAGGGACTTGAGGGTTCGCTGGCGCAGCATGGGAGGCGGGATTCTACAAGTGCGATTCTACAAGGCACGGCGAGGCGCCCCCCGGCAAGGGACGGGGCGCCTCGCGCCTTGCGATCGCGCCTAGTCGGCCTGCTTGCGCAGGAACGCCGGGATGTCGTACTTGTCGACACCGCTTTGCTGCAGGGCCTCCACGGTAGAGGCGCGGTTTCGCCGGATCACCGCCGGCACCGAGTCGAGCTGCTGGTAGTCGACGTGCCCGGGGCCGGGCAGGTTGTCCGTGCCGGTCTTCTGCGCCACCACCAGCTGAGGCTTCGGCTGCCGTGCCGCCTGCGCCATGCCGAGGCCCGTGGCGACCACGGTCACCCGCAGGTCGTCAGCGAGCCCGTCGTCGTAGACCCCACCGTAGATGATGGTGGCGTCCTCGGCGGCGAAGGCGCGGATGATGTTCATCACTTCCTTCGTCTCGCGCAGCTTGAGGCTGGGCTTGGAGGCGGTGATGTTCACCAGCACGCCGCGCGCCCCCGCGAGGTTGACGCCCTCGAGGAGCGGGCAGGCGATCGCCTGCTCCGCCGCGATGCGCGCGCGGTCGATGCCGCTCGCCACGGCCGAGCCCATCATCGCCATGCCCTGCTCCGACATCACCGTGCGCACGTCCTGGAAGTCGACGTTGACGAGGCCGGGGTTGTTGATGATCTCGGCGATGCCGGCGACCGCGTTGTTGAGCACGTCGTCCGCGGCGCGGAAGGCGTCTTCCTGCGTCACGTCCTCGCCCAGCACCTCCTCGAGCTTGTCGTTGAGGATCACGATCAGCGAGTCGGTGTGGGGCACGAGCTCCTCGAGCCCCTGCTCGGCGATCTTCATCCGCTTCGAGCCCTCGAAGGTGAACGGCTTGGTCACCACCGCCACGGTGAGGATGCCCAGCGAGCGCGCCACTTCCGCGATCACCGGCGCCGCGCCGGTGCCGGTGCCCCCACCCATGCCCGCGGTGATGAACACCATGTGCGCCCCGGCCACGGCCTCCTCGATGCGCTCGCGGTCTGCCAGTGCCACCGCGCGCGCCTCTTCAGGCTTGGCGCCCGACCCGAGCCCGCTGCTTCCGAGCTGGATCTGGTTGCGCGCGCGGTTGCGCGCCAGGACCTGCGCGTCGGTGTTGACGGCAATGAACTCGACGCCCTCCACGCCCTGCTCGATCATGTGGTTGACGGCGTTGCCGCCCGCGCCGCCCACGCCGATGACCCGGATGATCGGGCCGCTCACCTGACTGTCTACGATCTCGAACATGTTGTTGTCTCCTTGCCGGTTGAACCATCAGAAATTGCGCTGGAACCACTCCCTCATGCGCGCCACCACCGCCTTCACCGAGCCGCTCTGGCGCGAGAGCTTCCCGTGCTGCATCTGCGACATGCCTTCCATCAGCAACCCGACCGCGGTCGCGTAGCGCGGGGTGCGCACGACTTCCGCGAGCCCCCCGCCGTAGCGCGGCGCGCCCAGGCGCACCGGCATGTGAAAGATCTCCTCGCCGAGCTCGACCATGCCCTCCATCACCGAGGAGCCGCCGGTGAGCACCACGCCGCTCGAGAGCAGCTCCTCGAAGCCCGATTCGCGCAGCACCTGCTGCACGAGAGAGAACAGCTCCTCGACGCGCGGCTCGATCACCTCGGCGAGCGTCTGGCGCGACATGGAGCGCGGCGCGCGCTCGCCGATGCCGGGCACCTCGATCATCTGGTTGGGGTCGGCGAGCTGGCGCAGCGCCACGCCGTGGCGCGTCTTGATGTTCTCCGCGTCGGCGGTCGGCGTGCGCAGCGCCATGGCGATGTCGTTGGTGATCTGGTCGCCGGCGATCGGGATCACGGCGGTGTGGCGGATCGCCCCGTGCGTGAAGACCGCGATATCGGTCGTGCCGCCGCCGATGTCGAGCAGGCAGACGCCGAGGTCCTTCTCGTCCTCGGAGAGCACCGAGCGCGAAGAGGCGAGCGGCTGCAGGATGAGGTCGTTCACCTCCAGGCCGCAGCGGCGCACGCATTTCACGATGTTCTGCGCCGCCGAGACCGCGCCGGTGACGATGTGCACCTTCACCTCGAGGCGCACGCCCGACATGCCGATCGGCTCGCGCACGTCCTCCTGCCCGTCGATAATGAATTCCTGGCGCAGCACGTGCAGGATCTGCTGGTCGGTGGGGATGTTGACCGCCCGCGCCGTATCGATGGCCCGGTCGACGTCCATCGCGCTCACCTCGCGGTCCTTCACCGCCACCATGCCGGTCGAGTTGAAGCTGCGGATGTGGCTGCCGGCGATGCCGACGAATGCCGAGGCGATCTTGCAGTCGGCCATCAGCTCCGCCTCCTCGAGCGCGCGCTGGATCGCGGCCACGGTCGCCTCGATGTTCACCACCACGCCCTTCTTCAGGCCGCGCGACTCGTGGCCGCCCATGCCGAGGATCTCGAGCGAGCCGTCGGGGCGCAGCTCCGCCACCAGGCAGGCCACCTTGGAGGTGCCGATGTCGAGGCCCACGACGAGGTTCTTGTTCTCTTTGGGCATGGGGCGGTCAGCTCCGGGAGTCGGGCAGGCGCAGCGCGAAGCCGTTGGGATAGCGCAGGTCGACGTACTCGTGCTGCTTTTTCTTTTCCACCGAGGGATAGATCGCCACGAAACGGCGCAACCGCGCGTCGGCCTGGTCGGCATCGCGGCCGAGCATCAGGTGCAGGCCGTTGGCAAGCCGCAGCTGCCAGGCGAAGCGCGGCGTAAGCACCACGCGCTCGAGCGCGGTGCCGAGCGGCGCGACGGCGGCGGCGAAGCGAAGGTACTGGCGCGCCACCTCGCCTTCGGCCCCGGGCGGGCCGACGAAGAGCGGCAGCGCCGTGTCGGTGCGTCCGGCGAAGCGCTCGCCGTGGGTATTCACCAGCTCGCCGTCCCCCCACCGCGCCAGCGGGACGTGCTCCTCCACCGTGACCTCGAGCCGGTCGGGCCAGACCCGGCGCACCGCCGCGCGGCGCACCCACGGCAGCGCCTCCACGGCCGCGCGCACGGTCGCGACCTCGACGGCGAAGAAGTTGCCGGCGAGACGCCCGCGCACCGCCGCCTCGACCTGCTCCCGGGTGAGATGCTGCGCCGGCGCGGTCAGCTCGATGCTGCGCAGGGGAAACATCTCCGAGCGAAGCAGCAGATTCAGGGCGCCGGCCGACAGCGCGAGCAGCGCGACGCCCGCCAGGAACCCGGCCGCCAGGTTGAGCAGGCGCGGGTTACCCCACATGGGCGCCCTCCAGAATGCGAACGCACAGGTCCTCGTAGGACAGGCCCGTGGCGCGCGCCGCCATCGGCACCAGCGAGTGATCGGTCATGCCGGGCGCCGTGTTCACCTCCAGCAGGTACGGCCGGCCGCGTTTATCGAGCATCAGGTCGACGCGACCCCAACCCCGGCACCCCAGCGCGCGGAACGCCTTCAAGCAGAGCGCCTGTAGCTCCTTCTCCTTTTTCGCGCTCAGCCCGGCCGGGATCAGGTAGCGCGTGTCGTTTGCGATGTACTTCGCCTCGTAGTCGTAGAACGCGCGCGGCGTCTCGATGCGGATGAGAGGCAGCACCTCGTCGCCGAGAATGGCGGCGGTAAGCTCGGGACCGTCGATGAACTTCTCGGCGATGACCACCGGGTCGTAGTTCACGGCGAGCGCGTAGGCCTCGTCGAGGGCGGCGGCCGAGCGCACCTTGCTCATGCCCACCGATGAGCCCTCGGCGGCCGGCTTCACGAACAGCGGCGTACCCAGACGCTTCGCCACGGCCTTGAGCTCGCTCTCCTTGCGCAGCACCTCGTACGGCGGCGTAGGTAGGCCCTCGGCGTGCCACAACAGCTTCGTGCGCAGCTTGTCCATCGCGAGCGCCGAGGCGAGGATGCCGCTGCCGGTGTAGGGAATGCCGAGCCACTCCAGCACGCCCTGCACCGTCCCGTCCTCGCCGAACCGGCCGTGCAGGGCAATGAACGCGCGCGCGAATTTCTGTTTCAGGAGGTCTTCGAGATTGCGCTCGGCGGGGTCGAAGGCGTGGGCGTCGACCCCGCGGCTGCGCAACGCCTTGAGGACCATGCCGCCGCTGTTGAGCGATACCTCGCGCTCGGCGGACTTGCCGCCCAGAAGCACGGCAACCTTGCCGAAGCTCATGCCGGCTCCCCCACGATGCGCACTTCGGTGATCAGCACCACGCCCTTCATCTGGTAGACCATGCGCTGGATGTGCTGGATCAGCCACTCGATGTCGGCGGCGCTGGCCGCGCCGCCCGGGTTGACGATGAAATTGGCGTGCTTCTCCGACACCCGCGCGGCGCCGCGCGCGAAGCCCTTCAGGCCGCACGACTCGATGAGGCGCGCGGCGTGGTCGCGCTCGGGATTGCGGAACACGCTGCCGGCGTTGGGCAGGGAGAGCGGCTGCGTGGCGATGCGGCGCGCCAGCAGCTCCTTCATGATGCCGCGCGAGGTCGCGCCGTCGCCCGGCGCGAGGCGAAACCACGCCGCCGCGAACCACTCCTCGCGCGGCGTCTTCGGCACGCAATGCCGGTAGCCGATGTCGAAGTCCTCGCGGCTGCGCTCGAAGGTGCGCCCGCCCCGGTCGATGGTGAGCACGCGCTCGACGATGTCCCAGGTCTCGCCGCCGTAGCAGCCGGCGTTCATGGCGAGCGCGCCGCCCACGCTGCCCGGCACGCCGGCGAGGAACTCCGCGCCCTCCATGTCGTTCAGCGCCGCGAAACGCGCCACCTTGGGGCTGGCGACGCCCGCCTCCGCGTAGATGCGGCCGCCGTCGAGCCGCGGCCGCCGGTTGGCCGCGTGCATCATGATCACGGTGCCGCGCCAGCCGCCGTCGCGCACCATCAGGTTCGACCCCAGCCCGACGAAGAGCAGCGGCTCCTCGGCCGGCAGCCGCGCCAGGAAAGCGGCGAGGTCGTCGAGATCCGCCGGCACATAGAAGCGGTCCGCCGGCCCGCCGGCGCGCCAGCTCACGTGCCGGGACATCGGCTCGTCGCGTTTTAGGTGTCCCCGGAGCCCCTGGAAGTCGAGCGGTTCGTTCATGTTCATGTCAGCAGGGCTGGGACGTTGCCGATCGACCCGGCCCCCATCGTGAGCACCACGTCCCCATCCTCGGCGACGCGGCGGATCGCCGCCGGCATCTGCGCGATGTCCTCGACGAACACCGGCTCCACCTTGCCGAACACGCGCAGCGCCCGGGCGAGCGAGCGGCCATCGGCGGCGACGATCGGCGCTTCGCCCGCGGCGTAGACCTCGGCGAGCAGCAGCGCATCGGCGCTCGAGAGCACCCGCACGAAGTCCTCGAAGAGATCGCGCGTGCGCGTATAGCGGTGCGGCTGGAACGCGAGCACGATGCGCCGTCCCGGAAAGGCGCCGCGCGCCGCCTCGAGGGTCGCGGCCATCTCCGCCGGGTGATGGCCGTAATCGTCGATGAGCGTGAAGCTGCCGCCGCCCTCGCGCCGCACCGCGCCGTAGTTCTGGAAGCGCCGCCCGACGCCGCGGAACTCGCGCAGCGCCTTCACGATGAATTCATCCTCGATGGAGAGCTCCGTCCCTACGGCGATGGCGGCGAGTGCGTTGAGCACGTTGTGGCGGCCGGGGAGATTGAGCGTCACCTCGAGCGGCGCGCCGGCCGCGCGCCGCGCGCGAAAGCGCATGCGGCCGGCATCGTGCTCGATCGCCTCGGCGCGCACCGCCGCGTCCTCGGCAGTGCCGTAGGTCAGCACCGGCTTCGACACCTCGGGCAGGATGGCGCGCACGTTCGGGTCGTCGACGCACAGCACCGCGGAGCCGTAGAAGGGCAGGTTCTGCAGGAACTGCACGAAAGCCTGCTTCAGGCGCCCGAAGTCGTGGCCGTAGGTGCTCATGTGGTCGGCGTCGATGTTGGTGACCACGGCGATCACCGGCTGCAGGTGCAGGAAGGAAGCGTCCGACTCGTCGGCCTCGACGACGATGAAATCGCCCGCGCCGAGGCGCGCGTTCGAGCCCGCGGCGTTCAGCCTGCCGCCGATGACGAAAGTGGGGTCGAGCCCCGCCTCGGCGAGGACGCTCGCCACGAGGCTGGTGGTGGTGGTCTTGCCGTGCGTTCCGGCGATGGCCACGCCCTGCTTCAGACGCATCAGCTCGGCGAGCATCAAGGCGCGCGGCACCACCGGAATGCGACGCTCCCTCGCCGCCGCGACCTCCGGGTTGTCGGCTTGCACCGCGCTCGAGACGACGACCGCATCGGCGCCTTCGACATGCCGCGCGTCGTGCTCGAGGAGGACTTTCACCCCGAGCGCGGCGAGCCGCTTGGTCGCGGCGTTCGCGGCCAGGTCCGAACCGCTCACCTGGTAGCCGAGGTTCGCGAGCACCTCGGCGATGCCGGACATCCCCGAGCCGCCGATGCCGACGAAATGGATGCGGCGCACCTTGTGTTTCACCGAGCCCCCCGGGCGACCGTTTCGGCCAGCTCCATGCAGCGCTGCGCGACAAGTCGAGCGGCGTCGGGCTTTCCCAGCGCGCGCGCCCTGCGCGCCATGTCGAGCAGCTTCGGCCGGTCGAGCGAGCGCAGCAACGAGGCGAGTTTTTCGGCGGTCAGCTCCGGCTGGGGAAGCAGCAGCGCCGCGCCCTTGTCGGCGAGGAAGCGCGCATTGGCGCTCTGGTGGTCGTCGACCGCGTGCGGGAACGGCACCAGCACGCTCGCCATGCCCCCGGCGGAGAGCTCCGCGACCGTCACCGCGCCGGCGCGGCAGATCACCAGGTCGGCCTCGGCGTAGCGGCGCGCCATGTCGTCGATGAAGGCGACCAGCTCGCCCTGCACGCCCGCCGCGCGATAGTTCTGCTTGAGGGTCTCGAGATGCTTCTCGCCGGATTGATGCACGACAAGAAAATCAGCCGGCAGAATTGCCAGGGCTTTCGGCAGCGCCTCGTTCAGCGCCTGCGCGCCCAGGCTCCCGCCCACGACCAGAAGCCGCAGCGGGCCCTCGCGCCCGCGGTAGCGCTCCTCGGGCGGCGCGATCGCCGCGATCGAGGCACGCACCGGATTGCCCGTCCACTCGGCGCGCCTGAGCGCCTCCGGGAACGCCACCATCACCTTGTCGGCAATGCCGGCCAGCACGCGGTTGGCGAGCCCGGCAATCGCGTTCTGCTCATGCAGGGCGAGCGGGCGATTCAGGAGCGAAGCCATCATGCCGCCCGGAAACGCCACGTAGCCGCCCAGGCCGAGCACCACGTCGGGCTTGAGGCGCCGCAAATGGCGCGCGCTTTCCCAGAACGAGAACAGCAGGTTCGCGGGCAGGAGCAGCTTCTGCACCAGGCCCTTGCCGCGCGCTGCGCGTGCGCGGATCAGCGCCGTCTCGTAGCCCTGGGGCGGCACGAGGCGCTCCTCCATTCCGCCGCGCGCCCCCATCCACACCACCCGCCAGCCGGCGGCGCGCATCTCGTCCGCGACGGCAAGCCCCGGGAAGATGTGCCCCCCGGTGCCGCCGGCCATGATGAGAATGGAGCGGCCCGTCATGCGTGGAGACCCCGCGCGAGCTGCCGGTTTTCCCAGTCGATGCGCAGCAGGATCGCGAGCGCGACGAAATTGGCGAGCAGCCCCGAGCCGCCGTAGCTCATGAGCGGCAGCGTCAGCCCCTTGGTCGGCAGCAGGCCCATGTTGACGCCCATGTTGATGAGCGCCTGGAAGCCGATCCACACGCCGATGCCCTGCGCTGCCAGCGCCGCGAAATGCCGCTCGTGCGCGGCCGCCTGCCGGGCGATGGCGAAAGCGCGCGCGACGATCCACGCGAACAAGCCGATGACCAGCGCCACGCCGGCGAAGCCCAGCTCCTCCGCCATGACGGCGAGCAGGAAGTCGGTATGGGCTTCGGGCAGGTAGTGCAGCTTCTCGACGCTGCCGCCGAGGCCGACGCCCAGGAGCTCGCCGCGCCCGAAGGCGATGAGCGCATGCGAGAGCTGGTAGCCGCGCCCGAGCGGGTCGGACCACGGATCGAGGAAGCCGAAGATGCGCTGCATGCGGTAGGGCGAGGACAGCACGAGCAGCGCGAAGCCGGCGCCGAGCATGCCGACCAGCGCCACGAAATGCCGCCCGTTCATGCCGCCCAGGAAAAGGATGGCGAAGGTAGTCACCGCGATCACCACCAGCGCGCCGAAGTCCGGCTCGCGCAGGAGCAGCCACGACACGAGCAGCATCACGCCGAGCATCGGCAGCAGGCCGCGCTTGAAGCTCTTCAGCACCGCGTGCTTGCGCACGGTGTAGTCCGCCGCGTAGAGCACCACGGCGAGCTTCATGAGCTCGGAAGGCTGCGCGGTGATCACCTTCAGGTCGAGCCAGCGGCGCGCGCCGTTCACCTCGCGGCCGATGCCCGGGAAGAGCACGGCGACGAGCAGCGCCACGGCGACGAGGAACAGCCACGGCGCCGCCTTCTGCCACAGGCGTGCGGGGACCAGGAAGACCAGGATGGCGGCGCACAGGGCGGCGGTGAGGAATACCGCGTGGCGGCTGAGATACCAGGCGGAGTTGTTGCCGGTGAAGCGGCTCGACTCGGCGATGGCGATCGAGGCCGAGTACACCATCACCAGCCCCGCGGCGGCGAGGAGCAGCCCCGCCCACGCCAGCGAGCGGTCGTACTCGGCGTCCGGCGCGCTGCGCGCGAAGACGTAGGTGCGGCTCATGCGGCCCATAGCGGCCATAGTGAACGGGCGCGGCGGCGGTCGAATGGGACATGTTTGTCCCATCGGCTCATGGCAGCCTCCGGACCGCGGCGGCGAAGGCGTCGCCGCGGTGGCGATAGTCGCGGAACATGTCGAAGCTCGCGCACGCGGGCGACAGCAGCACGGCGTCGCCCGGTCTCGCGGCGCGTGCCGCTTTCTCGACCGCCTCTTCCAGGGAGGCGCAGCGCTCGCCGGGAATGACCCTCTCGATCAGGGGCGCGTCGCGGCCGATGAGCAGCACCTGCCGGGCGAACTGCCGCACCGGCTCGGCGAGCGGCGCGAAGTCCTGCCCCTTGCTCTCGCCGCCGAGGATCAGCACCGTTGGCCGGCCGAGCCCGCGCAGCGCGGCGATGGTAGCGCCTACGTTGGTGCCCTTGGAATCGTCGTACCAGTCGACGCCGTGGCGCTGCGCGACGAGCTGCAGGCGGTGCGGCAGGCCGCGGAAGGTGCGCAAGCCCTGGGCAAGCTGCTCGTGCGAGAGACCTAGCGTGCGCGCGAGCGCCGACGCAGCGAGCGCATTGGCGGCGTTGTGCAGCCCGTGGATCGGCAGCTGCTCCACGGGCAGAAAAGGCGCAGAGCCCTCGGCGAGAGAACCGCCCAAGATACCGAAGTCCCCGTCGCGCGGCGGCGCATCGAGCCCGAAGCTCACCACCGGCCTGCCGGCGCGCGCCATGGCCATCGATCGCGCATCGTCGCGGTTCAGGACCTGCACGCCGGTGCCGGCGAAGACGCGCGCTTTCGCGGCGCCGTACTCGTCGAGGCCGCGGTAGCGGTCGAGGTGGTCCTCGCTCAGATTGAGCATCGCCGCGGCGTGCGGCTCGAGCGACCAGGTGGTTTCGAGCTGGTAGCTGGAGAGCTCGAGCACCCAGGCCGCCGGCGGCGCCGAATGTAAGCTGAGGCGCCGCATCAGCGCTTCGAGCACCGGCGGCGCGATGTTGCCCGCGACCTCGCAGTCGAGCCCGGCGGCGCGCAGCAGGTGGCCGGTGAGCGCCGTCACCGTGCTCTTGCCGTTCGTCCCCGTGACCGCGATCACCTTCGCGCGCACTTGCCGTGCGAAGAGCTCCACGTCGCCCAGCACCGGAACACCGCGCGCGCGCGCCGCCTGCACGACAGGCTGGTCGAGGCTCAGGCCCGGGCTGATGCAGACCAGGTCGACGCCCTCGAGCAGCGCGGCGCCGAACGGGCCGGTACGGAGATCTCCCTTATAGTCGGCCGCACGCGGCGGCGCATCCCTGGTATCCGCCGCGCGCACCCGGCCGCCCTGGCGTTCCACCCAGCGCGCGACCGACAGGCCGGTGTCGCCCAGCCCGAGGACCAGCACACGCTTTTCCAGCAGGGAAAGCGGCTCGCGCATCATCTGAGTTTCAGCGTCGACAGGCCGAAGAGCACCAGCATCATGGTGATGATCCAGAAGCGCACCACGACCTGGCTCTCCTTCCAGCCCTCGAGCTCGTAGTGGTGGTGCAGCGGCGCCATGCGGAAGATGCGCTTGCCGCCGCTCCAGCGGAAGTACAGCACCTGCAGCATCACCGAGAGCGTCTCGGCGACGAACACCCCGCCCATGATGAACAGCACGATCTCCTGGCGCACGATCACGGCGATGGTGCCGAGCGCCGCCCCGAGCGCGAGCGCGCCCACGTCGCCCATGAACACCTCGGCGGGATAGGCGTTGAACCAGAGGAAGCCGAGCCCGGCGCCGGCGAGCGCGCCGCAGATCACGGCGAGCTCCCCCGCGCCGGCGATGTGCGGCAGGCCGAGATACTTGGAGAACACCGCGTGCCCGGCGACGTAGGCAAAGATGCCGAGCGCGCTGCCGACCATCACGGTCGGCATGATCGCCAGGCCGTCGAGGCCGTCGGTGAGGTTGACGGCATTGGAGGTGCCGACGATGACGAAGAACGTGAGCACGATGAAGCCCACCGTGCCGAGCGGGTAGGCGACATGCTTGAAGAACGGCACGATCAGCTCGTTCAGCGCCGGCATGCTCTGCGCGAGGTAGGCGAGGTAGCCGGCGGCGGCGAGGCCGATCACCGATTGCCAGAAGAACTTCGCCTTGGCCGACAGCCCTTTGGGGTTTCGGTGCACGACCTTGCGGTAGTCGTCGATCCAGCCGATCGTGCCGAAGGCGAGCGTGACGAGCAGCACCACCCAGAGCAGCCGGTTCGACAGGTCGCCCCACAGCAGCGTGGTGAGGCAGATCGACACCAGGATGAGCGCCCCGCCCATGGTCGGCGTGCCGGCCTTGGTCAGGTGCGAGCGCGGACCGTCGTCGCGCACCGCCTGGCCGATCTTGTAGGCGGTGAGCTTGCGGATCATGTAGGGGCCGAGGATCAGCGACACCGCGAGCGCCGTGAGGCACGCGAGCACCGCGCGCAGCGTGATGTAGTTGAAGACATTGAAGACGCGAGCGTCCTTGGCGAGCCACTGCGCGAACTCGAGAAGCATTAGTGACCCCCTCCTGTCGCGGCGCCGGTCAGCGCCGCCACGACCCGTTCCATTCTCATGAAGCGCGAGCCCTTGACGAGCACGGTCTTGCCGCGGATCGCCGGGACCAGCGCCTCGACGCTGTCGAAATGCCGTGCCTGCGGGCCGAACGCCGCGACCGCCTGGCGCGTCGCCTCGCCAAGGGCAAGCAGGCTCGAGATGCCCTTGCTGCGCGCGTACGCGCCGACTTCCTCGTGGAATTGCGCGCTCTGCGACCCGACCTCGCCCATGTCGCCGAGCACCAGCACCGTCGGCCCCGGGCAGGCGGCGAGCACGTCGATGGCGGCACGCACCGAGTCCGGGTTCGCGTTGTAGCTGTCGTCGATGACGGTCGTCGCGCCCGCCTGCTTCACCTGAAGGCGTCCGACATAGGGCCGGAAGGCTGCAAGTCCTTGCACTATGCTCGGGAGATCGATGCCGGCGGCGTGAGCGCAGGCGGCGGCGGCAAGCGCGTTGCGCACGTTGTGGAGGCCCGGAATGGCGAGCGTCGCCGACGCTTCGCCGTCGGGCAAGCGGATCTGCAGCTCGCTCGACAGGTGCTTCAGCGTGTAGCGGCCGCTGACAGCGGCCGCCGTGTCCAGCCCGAAATCCACCACCCTGCGCTGCCCTGCCGCCTTGCGGAAGAACGCCGCCTGCCCGTCGTCGGCGTTGATGACCGCCACGCCTTGCGCCGGAAGCGCTGCATAGACGCTTGCGTTCTCGGCGGCCACTTCCTCCACCGAGTTCATGAACTCCAGGTGCTCGCGCTGGGCATTGTTGACTACCGCGACCGTGGGCTGCGCGATGTTCGCCAGATAAGCGATCTCGCCCTTGTGGTTCATGCCCAGCTCGATGGCGCACCACCGGTGCTCCGCGCGCAGCCGCAGCAGCGTAAGAGGCAATCCGATGTCGTTATTGAGGTTGCCGGCAGTGGCGAGCACTGCAGCATCGCCCGCATGGCGCCTGAGGATGGCGGCGAGCATCTCCTTGACGGTGGTCTTGCCGTTCGATCCGGTGACGGCAATGAGCGTCGGCGAGAAGCGGCCGCGCCAGTGCCGCGCCAGGTCGCCGAGCGCGCGGCGCGTGTCGTCGACGATCGCCACCGGGAACGGGAAGCGGCCGTTGTAGCGGCTGTCCACTACGCCGGCGACGGCGCCCGCCGCCTGCGCCCGCTCGAGGAAGGCGTGCCCGTCGAAGCGCTCGCCGCGCAGCGCGAAGAAGAGCTCCCCCGCCCGCACGCTGCGCGTATCCGTCGACACGCCCTCGAAGCGTGCGTCGCCGCCGCTCGTCCTCGCGCCGATGGCGGCTGCGGTGTCGGCGAGGCTCATCATCGCGCTCCCCGTGCAGCGAGCGCGGCGCGCGCGACGGCTTCGTCGGAGAAAGGCTCGCGCCTGCCGCGGATTTCCTGATAGCTCTCGTGCCCCTTGCCGGCGACGAGGATCACGTCGCCCGGTGCCGCGCCGGCGACCGCCTGCTCGATGGCGCGGCGCCGGTCGGCCTCGACCTCGGCGGCCGGCCCGGCGCCGCGCCGGATCGCCGCGATGATGGCGAGCGGATCCTCGCTGCGCGGATTGTCGGAGGTCAGCAGCACGCGGTCGGCGAGCCGCGCCGCGGCGGCGCCCATCAGCGGCCGCTTGGCCGGATCGCGGTCGCCGCCGGCGCCGAACACCGCGACGAGCCGCCCGCCGCGTGCCTCGGCCTCCGGCCGCAGCGCGTGCAGCACCTTCTCCAGCGCATCTGGCGTGTGCGCGTAGTCGATGACCACCAGCGGCCGATCGCCCACGCGCTGCATGCGGCCCGGGACGTTCGGCAGCTGCGCGAGAGCCGCGACGCCCTCGTCGAAGGGCACGTCGTAGGCGAGCAGGCAGCCCAGCACGCCGAGGGCGTTGGCGAGATTGAACCGCCCGAGCTGGTTGACCTGGGCGCTGGCGCGCCCCCAGCTCGAGTCGATGCACAGGCTCGCACCCTCGATGGCCGCGGCAGCGAGATACTCGCCGGTGAGCGGTGCCACGAGGGGCGCCAGGCTGTAGCCGATCGTCCTCACCTTGCGCGCGGCGAGGCGTTGCGCAAGGCGCACGCCGGCCACGTCGTCGAGGTTCACCACCGCGGCCTGCAGGCCCGGCATGTCGAACAGGCGCGCCTTGGCCTGCGCGTACGCGTCCATGGAGCCGTGGTAGTCGAGGTGATCGTGAGAGAGGTTGGTGAACAGGGCGCAATCGAACGCGATGGCATTGACGCGTCCCTGCACCAGCCCGTGGGAGGAGACTTCCATCGCGATGGCCGCCGCGCCCTGCTGCAACAGGGCTTTCAGCAACGCGTGCGCCTCGAGCGCGTCGGGCGTGGTGTTGTCGAGCGCGGCCAGCGCGCCGGGGAAGCCGCTGCCGAGCGTGCCCATCACGGCGGTCCGCGTGCCGTGCCGGCCGAGCGCCGCCGCGATCCAATGGCTGCACGAAGTCTTGCCGTTGGTGCCGGTCACGCCGCAGACCCACAGCGACTCCGAGGGACGGCCGTAGAACGCGTGCGCGAGCGCGCCGGCGCGCTGCTTGAGCCCGGCCACCGGCACGTTCGGCACGCGCCATTCCGGCCGCCAGGAAAATCCTTCTTCCTCCCAGAGCACCGCTGCCGCACCGCGCGCCGCCGCCTCGGCGATGTGTGCGCGCCCGTCCGCCTTTTCCCCGGGATAGGCGAAGAAGGCCACTCCCGGCGCGCAGCGGCGGCTGTCGGAAGAAAGGCGCTCGATCATCGCTCCCTGGGCAGCGAGACGCGCGAACAGCTCCGGTTGCGTGGTTTCCACGGCACCCATCCCGTCACGTGCTCTCCTTCGCTTCTTCGCCTTCGCCCGGCAGCTCGATCGGCTCGAGCGGCGCGTCGTGCGGCACGCCGAGCAGGCGCAGCGCGCCCTGCATCACCTGCGCGAACACCGGCGCGGCCACCATGCCGCCGTAGTGCTCTCCGGCGGAGGGCTCGTCGATCATCACGGCCACCACCAGGCGCGGCGCTGACGCTGGCGCAAAGCCGACGAAGGAAGCGAGATACCTGTCGGCAGCGTAGGCACCGTTTTCCTGCTTGTGCGCGGTGCCGGTCTTGCCGGCCACCCGCCATCCCATGATGCGCGCCCGGGGGCCGGTCCCGCCGGGCTGCACGGCGAGCTCGAGCATGCTGCGCACCGCGCGCGCGGCCTCCGCGGAAAGCACCTTCTCGGCTGCCGCCGGCGCGCCAGTTTTGACCAGCGTAACCGGTACCAATTCCCCGTCGCGCGCGAAAACCGTATAGGCGCGCGCCAGCTGCATCAGGCTCACCGAGATGCCGTGCCCGTAGGCCATCGTCGCCTGCTCGATCGGCCGCCATGTACGGTAATGGCGCAGGCGGCCTGCCGCGGCTCCCGGGAACCCCAGTTCCGGCGCCGCGCCGAAGCCGACGCGGCGGAAAAGGTCCCACATCGCTTCGCGAGGCAGGGCGAGCGCGAGCTTGGCCGCGCCGACGTTGGAGGACTTCTGCAGGACCTGGGAGACACTCATCGCTGCTGCCGGGTGCACGTCGCGGATCGTGTAGTTGGCGAGGCTCAGGCGCCCGGCGGTGGTGGGAATGAGCGTGCGCGGCGTCACCTTTCCGCTTTCGATGGCCAGCGCGACGGTGAAGGGCTTGAGGGTCGAGCCCGGCTCGAAGAGATCGGTGATGACGCGGTTGCGCAGCTGCGCGCCAGTGAGGCGGGCGCGGTTGTTGGGGTTGTAGGACGGCGCGTTGGCGAGCGCGAGGACTTCGCCGCTGCGCACGTCGAGCACCACCAGCGCGCCCGCCTTGGCGCGGTGCTGCTCGACCGCGCCCTTGAGCGCCGTGAAGGCCAGGCTCTGGATCTTGCTGTCGATCGAAAGCGCGAGGTCGCGGCCGGCCTGGGCGGCGCGAATCGACTCCACGTCCTCGACAATCCGCCCCAGCCGGTCCTTGATGACCCGCCTGCTGCCGGGCAGCCCGCCCAGGCTTGCCTGGTACGCGAGCTCGACACCCTCCTGGCCGGCGTCATCTACGCCGGTGAAGCCCAGCAGGTGAGCGGTCACTTCACCGGCCGGGTAATAGCGGCGGAACTCGACGTGCTGGTGAATGCCGGTCATGGCGAGCCGCTCGACGGCGTCCGCGGTCTCGGGGGAGACCTGCCGCTTCAGGTAGACGAAATCCCGCGAGGTGTCGCCGAGCTTGCGCTCGAGCTCGCGCAGGCTCACGCCGAGCAGCGCCGCGAGCTTCCTGCGCTCGGCGCGCGTCGGCGGCGCGTCCGCCGGGATGGCCCAGATCGACTTCACCGGCGTCGATACCGCGAGGGCATCGCCGTTCCGGTCGAGGATGCGGCCGCGCGTGGCGGGCATCTCGATCACGCGCGAATAGCGGGCGTCGCCCTTCTCCTGCAGGAAGCTTGTCTTCATCGCCTGCAGGTAAACCGAGCGCGCCGCGAGCACGGCGAAAGCGGCGATGAGTAGCGCCAGCACCACCCGGGCGCGCCAGACCGGCAGCCTGACCAGGCCCTGCGCGGCAGCGCTCACCGGCTCTCTTGGCGCGCGACCACGCGCAGGCGGCGCGGCTCCGGGGCGCGCAGGCCGAGCACGCCGGTGGCGATCTTCGCCACGCGCGAATGCAGCGCCCAGGTGCTCGCCTCGAGCTGCAGGCGCCCGTATTGCACGTCGAGCTCACGCGCGCGCGCGTGCTCGCGCTCGAGCTCGGAGAAGCGCTTGCGCGCGTTGTGCTGCGAGGTGACGAGCCCGAGCGCGCAGGCGACGAGAACCGCGAGGAGGAGGAGGTTCAGTTTCGCCACCGCGCGCCGGGCTCGATTCGATGTGGTACAGGGTCATAGGGGACCGCGCTGCGCTCGGCCACGCGGAGCGTGGCGCTGCGGGCGCGGGGATTGTGCTCGATCTCCTCGCGGGAAGCCTTGATGGCCCGGCCGAGAAGCTTGAGCGTCGGTTGTGGCATTTCGCTGGCGCGCAGCGGCAATTCCCGGGGCACTTCGGGACGCGCGGCGCGGCTGAGGAAGCGCTTGACGATGCGATCCTCCAGCGAATGGAAGCTGATCACCGCCAGGCGGCCGCCGGCGGCGAGCCCTGCGAGCGCCTGCGGCAGCATCAGCGACACTTCCTCAAGCTCCCGATTGACGTGAATCCGTAGAGCCTGAAAGGTGCGCGTCGCCGGGTCCTGGCCCGGCTCGCGTGTGCGGACCGCCTGAGCCACGAGATTGGCCAGTTGGCGGGTGCGGAGGAGTGGCTCGCGGCCGCGCGCAGCAACAATCGCCGCTGCAATCTGTTTAGCAAACCGTTCTTCGCCATAGTCCCGGATCACCTCCGTGATTTCTTGTTGTTCTGCGCGGGCGAGCCATTGCGCTGCCGACTCGCCGGCGGTGGGATCCATGCGCATGTCGAGCGGGCCGTCGGCGCGGAAGGAAAACCCGCGCCCCGCCTCTTCCAGCTGCGGCGAGGACACGCCAAGATCGAAGAGCATGCCCTGCACGCGCCGCCCGCCGAGAACCTGCCCCAGCTCGGAGAACCGGCAGCGGAAGAACGAGAAGCGCGCATCGGCGATCGCCCGCGCGGCGCGCTCGGCTTCCGGGTCGCGATCCATGGCAATCAGCCTCCCCTGCTGGCCGAGGCGCTCGAGGATGGCGCGGCTGTGCCCGCCGCGCCCGAAGGTGCCGTCCACATACGTGCCCTCCGCGCGCACCGCCAGGGCGTCGATCGACTCGCGCAGCAGGACGGGGCGATGCATGGTCCGCGCTCACAGGGAAAAGTCCTCCATGCCGGGCGGCGGCGTGGCGGTTCCGGCGAGCGCCTGGCCGAGCTTCGCCGACCATAGCGCCGAGTCCCAGAGCTCGAAGTAGCGACCCTGCCCGACCATCATCGCGTCGCGCTCCAGCCTGGCGTGCTGGCGCAACGCCGCGGGCAGCAGCACGCGCCCGGAGCCATCGGCCGCCACATGCTCCTCGAAGCCAAGCAGCAGGCGCTTCCACCAGCTCGCCTGCGGATGGAAGCTCGGAAACGCTTCGACCCGCGCGCGTACCGGCTCCCACTCGGCGGCGGGATACATCAGGACGCAGCCCTCCGGATGGGCAGTCAGCACCAGCGACTTTCCGGAATCCAGCAATGCGCCGCGATGGCGCGTGGGGATAGCGACGCGACCTTTTGCGTCGAGCGTGACGACCGCCGCCCCGTGAAACGCTGCGCCCATTTGGCTGGTTGTGCCACTTTTTTCTACGTTTTGCCACTCTACTGGTAAGAGCGAGCGCTGGTCAAGGAATTTTCTTCATCTATGACAAGCACTTAGCGATGTTTTTTGAGCTCTATTCTTGCTACGCACATGTCTTTTAAATCAAAAAGATATGCTTATGACCTAAAGTAGTGCATCAAGAAAGTGGGTCGAAATAGGCGATGCGATAATTTCTCGACTCCATGATCGACAAGACGGTCGCCAGTCCGCAGAACGCCCTCGCCGACGTGCCCAATGGCGCGACCATCATGATCGGCGGGTTCGGCAATGCCGGCATGCCGGCGGCGCTGATCGATGCGCTGATCGCCCAAGGCGCGCGCAACCTCACCATCGTCAACAACAATGCCGGCAACGGCGACACGGGCCTTGCCGCGCTCATCAAGGCGAAGCGCGTGCGCAAGATCCTCTGCTCGTTCCCGCGGCAGGCGGATTCGTGGCATTTCGACGCGCTCTACCGCGCCGGCGAGCTGGCGCTTGAGCTCGTGCCCCAGGGCACGCTCGCCGAGCGGATCCGCGCCGCGGGCGCCGGCATCGGCGCGTTCTACACGCCCACCGCGTACGGCACGCGGCTCGCCGAGGGCAAGGAAACGCGACGCATCGACGGGCGCGACTATGTGCTCGAGTACCCCATCCATGCCGACTACGCGATCATCAAGGCCGATCGCGCCGATCGCTGGGGCAACCTCACCTACCGCAAGAGCGCGCGCAACTTCGCGCCGATCATGGCCTCTGCCGCGAAGTGCACCGTCGTGCAGGTGCGCGAGATCGTCGCGCTCGGCGCGCTCGACCCGGAAGCCGTGGTCACTCCCGGGATCTTCGTCAAGCGGGTGGTGAAGCACTGATGAAAAAGCGGGACAAGAATGAGCTCGCGGCGCGCGTGGCACGCGACATTCCCGAGGGCGCCTACGTGAACCTCGGCATCGGCCTGCCGACGCTGGTGGCCGAGCACCTGCCGAAAGGGCGCGAGATCATCCTGCACAGCGAGAACGGCATCCTCGGCGTGGGCCCGAAGCCCGCCGCCGGCGCCGAGGACGAGGACCTGATCAATGCCGGCAAGGAGCCGGTGACGCTGCTCGCCGGCGGCGCGTACTTCCACCACGCCGACTCGTTCGCCATGATCCGCGGCCGCCATCTGGACTTCGCCATCCTGGGCGCCTTCCAGGTGTCGACTGCGGGCGACCTTGCCAACTGGCACACCGGCGCCGCCGATGCCATCCCGGCCGTGGGCGGCGCCATGGATCTCGCCGTGGGGGCGAAGAAGGTGCTGGTGATGATGGAGCACCTGACCAAGAAGGGCGAGAGCAAGATCGTCGAGCGCTGCACCTACCCGCTCACGGGCGCGCGCTGCGTCGACCGCATCTACACCGATCTCGCCGTGATCGACGTGAAGCCCGACGGTCTCCACGTCGTGGAGACCGTCGAGGGCCTGAGCTTCGAGGAACTCCAGCGCCTGACCGGAGTTCCCCTCAAGCGGATGCTTACTGCGGCTTGACCCCGGCGGCCCTGATGACGCGGGTGTAGTCGTCGATGTGCTCGCGTACCATCCGCGCGAACTCCTCCGGCGACATGTCGTAGGTCTCGTTGCCGCCCTTGACCAGCCGGTCCTGCACCGCGGGATCCTTGAGCGCCCGGCGCACGTCGGTGTTGATCTTCTTCACGACATCGGCCGGCACGCCGGCCGGGCCCCAGAGGCCGAACCAGAGCGGGGCTTCCGCGCCCTTAAATCCTGCCTCCGCGACGGTCGGCACATCCGGCAGCCGGGGATTGCGCTTCGGCGTGCTCACCGCGAGCGGCCGCAGCTTGCCGCCCTGGATGGCCCCCATCACCGGGCCGATCGGCGCCCAGTAGGCATGCACGTCCCCGCTCAACATCGCGGCGATGACTTCCGGGGTGCCCTTGAACGGCACCTGGGTCATCTTGATCCCGGCGGCGTCGAAGAACTTCTCGGTGTTCAGGTGGGTGCCGCTGCCGATACCGGCATGGCCGATGAAGAGGGCGTTGGGCTTCGCCTTCGCCTCGTTGACGAGGTCCCGCAGCGTCTTGAACGGCCCGTCCGGCCTCACCGTCAGCACGTTGGGCTGCACGGCGAGCGGCACGATGTCCACGAAGTCTTTGGTCGTGTCGTAGGGAAGCTTGGCATAGATGGCCGGGTTGACGCAGTGCGCGTTCGAGTTCACGAGCAGCGTATAGCCGTCAGGATCCGCCCGGGCGACGGCCGCGGAGCCGACCGAGCCGCCCGCGCCGGCGCGATTCTCGGCGACGACCGGCTGCCCCCAGTATTCGGAGAGCTTTGCTCCCACAACGCGCGCGACGATATCCGTTGCGCTGCCGGGCGTGAACGAGATGATGATGCGGACCGGCTTGTCCGGCCATGCCTGTACCTGCAATGAGAACGCGGCGAGCGCCGCCGCGAACAGCCTGACGATCGTCTTCATGGTCTCCTCCTCCTCTGAGTGTGCATCATAGTCCGTCGCCGACGGGAACGTTCTCCGGCTCGAGCCGGACCCCCGAAACCCCGGCTTGCATCAGCAGCAAGGTCGAAAAGTCTTCTTCGGTCATGCCCTGCCCGATCATCTGCTGCAGCAGGTCCCGCGTGATGGACGCCAGCGGCATCGGCACCTCGAATTCGCGCCCGGCCCCGAGGCCCAGGTCGAGATCCTTGCGCAGCAGCTTAGGAGTAAACGTCACATGGAAGTCGAGGTTGACAAGCGCCGGGGTCTTGTAGCGCGTGAACATCGAGCCCATCACGCTCTTGTTGAGGAACTCGAGGAACGCATGGCGCGGCATGCCGGCCTTCTGCGCGAGGATGGTGACCTCGCACAGGCTCTGGATGACCACGCCGAGCATGACGTTGTGGCAGATCTTGGCGATGCGCGCGAGCTCGCCCTCGCCCACGTAGCTCGAGCCGGCGCCCATCATGTCGAGGTAGGGACGCGCCCTCTCGTAGGCTTTCTTCGGCCCCGAAACGACGAACGTCAGCTTTCCGGCCTTGATGACTTTGGCGTTGCCGCTCACCGGCGCGGCGAGGTACTGGATCTTTCTTCCTTCGAGCGTTTTTCTGAGTTCCGCGGAACCTTCGAGGGAGATCGAAGAGCATTCCACGACCATCCCGGGCTTGCCCTTGGCGAGCACCTTGCCGATGACTTCCTTCACGTCGTCGTAGGTGGACACCATGCAGAAGAGGATGTCAGTGCCGGCCAGCTCGTCGAGATGGGTGACCACTTTCGCGCCGTGCTTCGCGAGCGGATCGGCCTTGGCCTTGGTCCGGTTCCACACCGCGATGTCGCAGCCGGCCTTCGCCAGG
>Ga0209592_1000007_pt1 | contig 78406 bp, 62 predicted proteins | sample PPLLak2March2015_2_FD_187251 | JGI IMG/M metagenome (GOLD analysis project Ga0209592, IMG submission 187251) | Freshwater sediment microbial communities from Prairie Pothole Lake near Jamestown, North Dakota, USA - PPLs Lake P8 Core (3) Depth... | ecosystem: Environmental > Aquatic > Freshwater... | reverse complement strand
CCCTCTTCGCTCCCTGGACTACTTTCCCGATGACGGGATAATTCCTTCCCAGTAGCTTCGATGCCTCTTCGACCTCTCCCTCTTTAATGAGTTCTCTAATTTTGGAACTGCTCACCGTGGTGAAACCAATCCTAAGGGGTTCCATCACTTCAACGTCAACCTGGAAGAGCTTACAAACCCGTTTCAGGATCTCAACATCCCCTCTCTGCTTCCTACCAAAGTGGTAATTGTAGCCAACGATGATCTTCTTGGCCTTCACCTTTTCAATCAAGATATCTTTGATAAAATCGAAAGGGGAGATTTTTGAGAAACCCAGGGTAAACTCGATACAGAGTACTGTTTCTATCCCTGACTTCTCTATGAGCATCATCTTTTTCCTAAAAGGGGTGAGGAGGGGAGGGCAGGTTTTGGGAGAGAGAACCTTCAGGGGGTGAGGTTCAAAGGTAATGACCACCGCTTCACCGTTGTACTTCCGAGCCTCCTCTTTCACCTTCCCAAAGATCGTCTGATGCCCAAGATGGACACCATCGAAATTACCCAGTGTAACTATAGGATTATTGAAGGGTCTTTTTAATTGATCAATGCCTAAAATGATTTCCATTCCAAAACACCCCACCTTTTGAATGGAAGAACGAAGATTTAATAGAGAGGCTTATTCCTTGCTCTTGACTTTACAACACAAAAATATAAAATAATAATAACTTATTTTCAATGCATTGTTGAGCGTGCCGAAGTGGCGGAATTGGCAGACGCGCTAGATTCAGGGTCTAGTGGGGAGTAGTCCCTGTAGGGGTTCAAATCCCCTCTTCGGCACCAGAATTTATTTCCTCCTGTCTTTTTGTCTAAGAATTGCAGGTGAATTCTTCCCTCATTAAATCTTCCTCGAGCTTCCAACAACTTCCCTTATTCTAGAAATCTTTCATACCTGCTGACAATTTAAGGCATATCAAATATTCGCTCGTTAAGGACAAATGAAAATCCCATTAAATTACAATTTGTTATACGTCTAATAGGGAATGGCATATTATTTGATCTTATAGGTATTTAACTCGGGGAGATCTATTACGAACTAAATACAATTTAACAGGCTTTTCGGCCTCGGAATAGTGATTTTTGTTGGCGGGTAAGCTGAAGATTCTGATACCAGAAACGATTTAGTGTGGTGACATTTTATGGACTCATTCCAGCAAAGAAGTGGTACAAAATTGTTCAAAGGTAAGAATTTTCTCAGTCTCCCTTGCCTGGAGATTAAAAAAAGAACTGAGTTTCAATTAATAAGAATTACAAAAATTTAATAGTTTTATTACATTACGGATATTCATTAATATATGTAAAAACAGGACAAATGAGAACTAATTGGCATGAAATGTGCTGATTTACATTTACCAAAATGATACAAGAAAATATTAAAAAGTCATTTAAAATTTAGTACTTGATAAACTCTCTATATATTGTTATAGAGGGGCGAATTATATCTATATATTGTTATTGTCTCTTGAGGGAGTTACAAAGGAGTCAAAAATGAAAAAAATGAGGAGATTCATGGGCAGTAAATTTCCAATCATTGTATGTTTTACCTTTTTACTCACAGTGAGTGGCTTTCCTGGAGTGGTCGCCCAAGCCAAAGATGCAAAGTTTCCTATTGGAGAGATGATTTCAAAAGGAGGAGTGAGGTTCGAAGCGAGAGAAAAAGTATGGAAAAATATTGATTCTTCTCATTTCCCAGTGTTTGAAAAGGGGAAGATTAAGACCGAGCAGGGAATAGGCATGGTTACCCTGGGGAATAATTGCCATGTCGAGATTGCTCAGAATAGTGTTATTTCATTTGAACAGGTGGATCGAGTGCACCTCACGCAGGGGAAGGTGAGTTTCCGGATTCCCTACAGCAAGGAGATGACTATCAAAGTAGGGAACCTTGGGGTGACAAAACCACGAGTTCAACAGGCTTCCAAGGGTACTTCGATCATTCCGGCCAGGAACGAAGATACGGTTGGTTCTATTACCCTTCACTCGAATGGGTCTGTAACGATAAAAAATTTGCAGGGTTCGCTTTCCATTCTCGATCAAGATCATGTGGTTGTCGCTGCACTTTCTTCAAAAGAGTCGATTACGATTCCTGCGACAATGGCCTCCGGAAGATCAAACAAAATGATGGCGCAAGCAGGAGAGGTTAGAGAGGGCAGAAGGGAAACCCAGAATGTCATTGACCAAGAGTGGACCTATTTAGGGCTAAATGCAATCGAGTGGATTGCGGTGGGTTATGTTAAAGCGCTTCTGGGAGGATTGATCTATTTTTACTGGCCTGAGGGCGATAAAGATAGAACTGTTGAGCAGATACCCATCTGTCCATAAAACATTTGTGAACTGGGCTTGAGAAGATTTTCAATCCTCATATCGAAACTGGATTGTTTTTTTGTTGAAAAGATTTTTATGAAGAAGACAAACTTATTTTTAATCATCTGTGTCTTCGCTTTCGTCCTATTTTCCTGCGCCTCCACCCCTTCTGTCCAAAAAGAGGCCCCTTCCACGGAACAGATGGCAAGAGAAATCGAATCGTCCAAGAGGGTGAAGGCGATGAACGAAAAGCTCTTAATGAGCAGTTTCTCGGCAGGAAGATCATCCAATCGGGACTACAAAATCGGTCCCCAAGATTTACTCGAGATCTCCGTTTTCGAAGTGGAGAAATTGAATAAGACGGTGAGAGTAAGCTCCCAGGGGAATGTCAATCTGCCTTTGATCGGAGTTTTAAAGGTCAAGGGGCTTACAACGGAAGAGTTAGAGAAGGAGATTCGGAGCCTCCTCGCAGAGAAATATCTTCAGAACCCGCACGTGAGTGTCCTCATCAAGGAATTTCGGAATCAAAGAATTTCAGTGATGGGGTCTGTGAAAAATCCAGGAGTGTTTGATGTCACAGGGACAAGAACGATCTTGGATCTGTTAGCCATGGCTGGAGGGCTGAGAGAAGATTCCGGTCAATTGCTCTTTCTTCTCCGTCCACCCAGAGAAGAGGAGCTATCTCAAAAAAGCAAAGGAGACGTTGACCGGAGACCCGAAACTTTCGTGATCGACCTTGAGGGATTATTGGTGGAAGGCAATTTGAAATTAAATGTGTCCCTCCTTCATGGCGATGTGATTAACGTTCCTGTTTCAGGAAAGGTGTTCGTGGGTGGAGAGGTGAAGAGCCCCGGAGGATTCGTCAAAGGGAAAAAAATGTCACTCGGTCAGGCCATCATTTTAGCAGGGGGGTTGAATTTTACGGCCAATGGCTCTGACACGAAGATTTTTCGATACTTAGAAAAGGGAACGGATAAAGAAGTCTTGACGTTTAATGTCTATGCGATCCAGAAGGGGCGTGAAAAAGATCCATACCTCCAAGAGAACGACATCGTCATCGTTCCTCAAAGTGGCGTGAAGGCTTTCTTGAGTGGAGTGAAGGATACCTTTAGGGCTGCCTTTGGGATTGGAAAAGTTTCCGTTGGCCTATAAACCTACTGGGAAAAACCTAATGAATGATAAGCAACTTCCTTCAGAACCATATTATCCACCCCCTCCCCAGGGGTATTATCCTCCTTCGCCCCCAGCGGAGAAAGAAATTAATCTTCTCGACTACTTGAAAGTTCTTCGAAAGAGAAAGTGGTTGATCCTGGCCATCTTCTTTATCGTGCTTACCGTCACGGCTGTGGGAATCTTTACTGTGAAGCCTGTATTTAGAGGGACAGCCACGATCCAGATTGACAAGGAGAGTCTCCAGATCGTTGATTTCAGGGAAATCTTCACCGTCAGTGCATGGGACACAGACTATTATCAGACCCATTATCAGATTCTCGCGAGCCGACAACTGGCGAAACGAGTAATCAATACCTTGAATATTTACGAACATCCGGAGTTTCTTCCAGGACCAGAGACCCCTCTCCAGAAAGTGAAATCGGGCCTACTGAATCCATTCTCCCAACTGAAATCAACGATTTTAAATTTCGTCTATGATCTCATCACCCCTTCTCACAAAACTTCTTCTGAAGCTTCTTCCGAAGAAGTTCAGAAAGACTCCGAATCGAATGTGAATTCTCCTGAAACCAGAAAAGAAACTGCAGCGATCAATCAATTCTTAACGCGGTTAAACATCGAGCCAGTAAGGAATACTCGTCTGGTCAAAATCCACTTTGATTCATACTATCCTGAACTCTCGAGTCAGGTGGCCAATACCATCGCCAAGAATTACATCAAGTTGAATCTGGAGAACCGGTTTAATGCCACAGAGCAGGCGAAAGAGCAGTTAAACCAGCAACTGGACGTCATGAGGGCCAAAGTGGAAAGCGCCGATGAGGCCCTCCAGGACTTTTGTGAAAAACACGGTTTCATTTTCCTTGGTGATAAAGAGAAGAATGTGGCATTCCAGCGCCTGGCTGATTTGAACGAAGCCATGGCGAAAGCCGAATCGGAGCGGATGGCCAAAGAGGCTCTCTATAGACAGACCAAAAAGGGAGACTTCGATTCGATCCCCTCTGTCCTCGATAATAAGCTGGTCCAGGAACTCAAGCAAACCTATTTACAGCTCGAAGTTCAATATTCAAAACTCTCCGAGACCTTTAAACCCGAATATCCGGAGATGGTTCGTCTCAGGAGACAGATGGAGACCATTCAGAGACGCCTGAATGCGGAATACGGGAAATACATTAACGCAATAAAAATGGAATACGAATACACTCTCCGTAAGGAATCGTTGGTTCGTTCTGCATTCGATCAACAGAAGGGTGTTGTCAACGAGATGCAGCAAAAGAGTATTCAATATAACATCCTGAAGAGAGAGGCTGATACCAACAGAGACCTTTATAAAAATCTCCTTCAACGTATGAAGGAGGCCGGAATCCAGGCAGGCATTACAGCCAGTAATATTCAGGTCGTCGACCAGGCAGCAGTCCCTGCTCGTCCCCATACACCGAATATCCCCCGTACAATTTTATGGGCTGCTTTTATTGGATTATTCCTTGGAGTGGGGATTGCCTTCTTCTTTGAACATCTCGATAACACCATTAAGTCTTCCGAAGAGGTTGAGCAGCTCATTCGATTACCCTCGTTCGGGATGGTTCCAGAGATCTCGTTTGAAAAAAGCAGACAATTGGAGAGGGGGAAAATCTATCCGGTGGAACTCATCACCTTCGGCCATCCCCGATCTATGCTTTCAGAGGTCTACCGGAATATCCGGACCTCCATCCTTCTCTCTTTCTCTGAGAGACCTCCTAAGAGCATGGTCATCTCCAGCCCTAATCCCATGGAGGGAAAAACCACCACAGCGGTCAATATGGCGATTGCCTTTTCTCAATTGGGGGCTCCCGTTCTTATCGTTGACGGAGATATGAGGAAGCCCAGGATTCATAAAGTCTTCAGTGGACCGAATGGAGTAGGGCTTTCGAATTTTCTTTCAGGGAATGCAGAATTGAAATCGATTATTAAGTCCTCCAGCGTTCCAAACCTCTTTTATATCCCATCCGGTCCTATTCCTCCCAATCCATCAGAACTCCTGGGGTCGAATCTTTTTAAGAACATGCTGCAATTCCTTGGAACGAGTTTCGAACAAATTATCTTCGATGCCCCGCCGGTGCTCAGTTTTGGTGACTCGCTCATCCTTTCTAATTGTGTCGATGGAGTCGTATTGGTGGTGCTGAGCGGGAAAACCCAGAGGGAGGCCCTGAATCAATCCAAAAATGCCCTCTTTCAAGTGAATGCCAAAATTCTTGGGGTCGTAGTCAATCGGGTTGATCTTGAACACGTCGGAAACCGTTATTACAACTATGGGAATTATTGCTACTACGAGCAGGAACAGAAAACGAAAGAGCTCCCCTGTAATCGATCAAATAAGAATCGGTCGAAATAAGTGGGTCGGTTGATCGTGAAAAGAATTTTTTTTTATCTTCTCGTCCTCATCCTTTCTATTGGTATGGCCTATGATCTCCTTTCGACTTGGAGAGGAGTCTCTTTTTTAAAACCACCCTATCCATCAGAAGAGATATTTCTCAAGGCGCTTCGATTCGCTCCATCAAATCCTGATCCTTTTTATGGGTTGAGTCTTTTTTATCAGTGGGATTTCCGATCGATGGATTTGAAAAAGTCGCTTTCTTATATTCATCAAGCCATTGAGCGAAATCCTTTAGAGCAAACGTATTGGATCAATCTGGCAAAGATCCATCAACGGTTAGGAGAAAAGAAGGCGTTCGAGCGAGCCTTGGAAAATGCGATTTTTGTGAACCCAACGGGTTATCAGGGAAGATGGGTGGCTGGGAACTTATTTCTTCAGGGAGAGGATGTCGCAAAAGCACTCCCCCATTTCTCTTACCTTCTTCGTTATTATCCAGAACAGAGCAGCCTTGTCTACGACGTCTGGTTAAAGGTGGTCGATAACCCTGACTTCCTCCTGGAGAAGCTTGTCCCGGGAGAGCATTCATCCCTCAGATCCTATCTGTTCTATCTCTACGAAAATAATGATAGCGAGTCAGCTAAAAAGGTGTGGCAAAAGAGGGCGTCCCTCGGGCAGAAGGTGGATCGAAGTGAAACGCTTCGGCATATTGACTTCCTCATTTCGCAGAATGAATTCAATGAAGCAATGGAAGTGTGGAAGGTGAGGCTTCAAGAAGAGGGATTGTCTATTCCAACCGATGGAAATTTGATCACCAATGGGAGCTTCGAAAAGGAAAAAATATTAGGAGGGGGGTTTGACTGGAAGATAGCTGAGGCTAAAGGGACCAGGGTCGCTTTTGATCGATCCGTGGCCTTTGAGGGGAAAACTTCGATAAAAATTACCTTTGACGGCAAGGAAAATGTCGATTTCTACCATATTCAGCAGATTGTTTCGCTGAAACCCAATACGGATTATTCACTGAAAGCCTATATAAGGACAAAAGAGGTTACCACGAAGAGCGGTCCTAAAATAGAAGTCTATGGAATCGGTTCAACCTTTCATAGTTCCTCAGAATCGGTGGTCGGGGATAATGCTTGGAAGGAATTAAGTGTGGCTTTCCGGACATCGCCCCAATCTCAAGCCGGTGTGGTGAGAGTGAGAAGAGAAAAGATCGATAAGTTCGATCGGCTGATCTCTGGGACTGTTTGGTTGGATCATATTCAACTCACAGAAGTAAAACCTTGACCGGAATGTGTCCCGTCCCGCCCTAGCGGGATGGGCGGGGTCCCTGCCTACCGGCAGGCAGGAAGGGGCACAATATAGAATGAAATTACCTTGCCGGGAAGCCACGCCGTGCCTGTCCCGTCCTGACGGGATAGGCGGGGGCTTCAAATGGGAAATTTGTAGATGGGTGAAAGGGTGGGTGCCTTAGGAATATCAAAAGGGTATGAGATGGATTGACCCACTCATCCAATCACCCATTAGCTCATTCACCCATAAACGGATTATGAAAGACTATTATAGAATTCTTGGAGTTAAAGAAACCGCCACCGCAGAGGAAATTCATCATCGGTGGATCGAATTAATGCAGAAATATCATCCTGACCACAGGCCCGATGGAAAGTATGATGAAGAGATGGCTAAAAAGATTAACGAGGCGTATCAGGCCCTGAAACATTCCTCCTCCCGTATTGAATACGATTTCGAGAGGCATCATCAAAGAAGTCAAAAAATATTTTCAGCATGGAAACTTATTCTCCCGGTTTCAGGTCTCGTGATCATCCTCATTTTCACTGTCTTTCTTTTTAGAAAACCTGAAGCCCCTATTTCTCTGGATCAACAACCCATATTGCCATCCTCCAAGATCACCGTCCCTTACGAAGAACCAACGGCCCAGGTCATCTCCTCCAAAGAGCTCCCCAAGGTCGAAAGGAGTTTGAAAATTGGAAAAGAGAAAGAAGAAAAAGTTTCGTCCCAACAGATAGGCCAAGCGAAGAAGACTGTGCCTCCGGTTGCAATGAAAACGGTTGAACCGTCCCTTCAAACTGTTCGGTCTGAAAGTTCAAGTAAATCTCCGGCGCCTCCGGCTTCCACGGAGTTAGGGCGTCCACGACCTGTCGAAAATCAAAAGTCTACTAACATTTCAGAACTTTCTAAGAAAATTCCTGCAGTTCACTCTGTTTCGGATTCGAGTGCCTCAGCAAAGAAAGACGACCGATCGCGGGTAGCTAACCTTCCTCCCCCCATTGCTACAGAAGAGGAGGTCAAGAAATTGTTTAATCATTATGTTGAACGATATAACAAGAAAGACATCCAGGGTTTTCTTTCTCTCTTCTCCCCCAAAGCCATCCAGAACCAAAAAGATGCATTAGATGGGATGCGGAGGATTTATGAGAATTTCTTTTACCAGAGCCAGGACCTTCGGTATTCGGTTGAAGATATGAAAGTTGAGATTTATCAGAACGCCGTGGAAGTGAAAGCTAGATATGAGTTGGATCAGGTTTTAAGAATAGATGGAGAAAGGAAAATATGGAAGGGACGCATCCAATGGATGTTAGTCAAAGAAGATGGAGTCCTAAAGATAATTTCCCTCAATTATAAATATGACAGTACTCCTTAAGGGTAAAGGGAGAAGAGCAATGGAAATTAAGAAGATCTCATTCATTTTCCTAACAGCGCTCTTTTTAGTGTGGCCACCCTCTCTTCGGGCACAGGTCCCACCTCCCTTTGAGACCCCCCCGGTGATCACGGAGACGGAGGCCCGAAGATTCATCGATGAATATGTCGATCAATATATTGAGATGGATATCGATGCTTTTATGATTCTCTTCTCAAAAGGGGCGATTGAAAATCGAATGCTCACTTATGCGGATATCCGTGAAATTTATCGAATGACGTTCGATAACAGTGCGTCTTTAAAGTACGATCTCGAGGTTTCCACGATACATATTTATAAAGAAGGGGCAGCGGTGGCGGGTCGATATGAAGTCATACAGGCCCTTAAGGGGAGTCCCTACAAGAAGGTTTACAAAGGGAATATTCAATGGGAACTCATCCGGGAAGACGGCGTTTTAAGAATCAAAGAGATCAATTACGGGAGAGATTACCGGTGGGATAGGCCTTGGCACCCGTATCCTTAGGAGAAGGTTATCCACTCTTGTTGAAGAATGATGCTTAACAAAACAATGAAATTCATACTCATTCTACTCTTCATTTTTACACCCATCGCGTTTGGGTCAATGGAAATCTGGGCTTTCTCTCTGATGGAGTTGGGCATTCTTCTCCTCATCATCCTCTGGACCATTCAGAACTTAGTTCGGAGTTCAGAGTTGGAAGTTCGGAGTTTAAAATTTGAAATTCTAATGATTTGGCTTTTTTTAATTCTTGTCTTTTTTCAAATGATTCCCTTTCCCGCTGGTGTGGCCAAGGTCCTTTCTCCGAAGACTTATGAAATTCGTCAGTCTCTCGCTAATGCTATTCCGCAATCCGCAATCCACAATCCGCAATTCCCAATCTCCTTTGTCCCTTTCATTACTAAGATCGAATTTTATAAATGGCTCACGTTGACTGCTTTTTTTCTATTTTCCCTTCATTGGAAGTATTTTGGGGATGAGTTTCGAATAACGCGTCAACTCATTATCGTTATTTTCATTACGGGAGTCTTTGAATCGCTTTATGGAATGTTCGAATTTCTTAGCGGCCACCAGCATATCCTTTACTTGGGAGGGATATCCGCTGTCACAGGAACTTTCATCAATCGCAATTACTTTGCAGGTTATTTGCTTATGGTGATTCCGTTAAGCATGGGCTTCTTTTTTTCTCGTGAAGCACTTCATGCGCGACGATTTGAAGGATGGCAGCAGCGCCTGTCTTCGCTCGATGGAAAGACCCTTCTCATAGGGTTTGGGATCATCGTGATGATCCTGGGACTTCTGTTCTCAGCATCGAGAATGGGAATTCTAAGTCTCCTCCTATCTTTCACCCTGATCAGTATTCTTTTTAAAACCCCTCAAAGGGGAAAGGGATTTTCAAAGACCACTATTTTAATTTTAGGCTTAGCCTTGCTCTGGGCCCTGTGGATTGGACTTGATGCGGTTATTGGCCGTTTTTTCAACGTGTCTGAAGATCTTAGATGGAGATGGACGACATGGGAGGACACCTTCAAGGTGGTTAAAGACTTTCCCATCCTGGGAACGGGTCTCGGGACTTTTAGCCAAATTTGTCCAACGTACAAGTCCTTTCATATGCGAAGGTTTGTGAGTCATGCCGAAAATGATTTTCTTCAACTTGCTTCAGAGGTAGGACTGACCGGCGTGGGAATTCTTTTCATCTTATTCATTTTTCTGTTTGTTAGAGCGATCTCGGGAATACGATCGATGTCCATTACAGATTCCGGGAGATATATTGGGATCGGAGGTCTGGTAGGCATTCTGGCATTGATGTTTCATAGCATGGTGGAAAGAAATCTACAGGTCCCAGCAAATGCTTTTCTCTTCACATTTCTTTGGGCCTTCGTTCTCAAAACGTCCACCCTCAGACCAGGTGCAAAAGTCATAAGGGGAGATTAGATGAACTCAATGAACCCAATAAACCCAACAAACTCAACGAACTCAACAAACCCAATAGACCCAATGAACTCAACAAACTCAGGTGATTTGAGATTATGGTATGTTATTCATACAAAACCGGGAGATGAAGATCGGGTTAGGACTAATATGCATAACCAAGAGATCGAAACCTTTCTCCCTCTTTTGGAAACCTACCAGTACTGCAACGGAAGGATGATTCCGAAGATTAAGCCCCTATTTTCGAATTACCTCTTTGCCAGACTTGACCTTGAGCTTCACTACTACAAGGTGAAATGGACAAGGGGAGTGAACAAGATCTTGGGAAGCGGGAATGAACCAGTCCCTATTTCTGCGAAAGTGATTCAGACGATTAAAGAGCGGTCAGGAAAAGACAACCTAATAAAGTTAGAAGATGAATTAGGAGATGGAGATATGGTTCAGGTCAATTCAGGGCCATTCAAAAACCTAAGGGGAGTCTTTCAAAAAATGATGTCCAGCAAGGGAAGAGTTAGGATTCTTCTCAGTCTCATTGGCGTTGATGTGCCTGTTCAAATATCACGATGGCAGATCAAAAAAGTAGCCTAAGAAATAGTTAGAGGTTTGAGGTTAGAGGTTTGAGGTTTGAAAGCCTCCGACCTCAGTCCTTCAACCTCCAACTAAAAAACATTGCCCAGTGCTCTGGCACAACTAAATACAGTGACATTTCATCGAATTCAAAAAAAGTCGACACGGCGGAAGCCTATTTAGATTTCAGATTTCAGATTTCTAAACCCTAAGCCCGTGAACATCTTCTTCTCAGCCCTCTCTGCTGCTTACGTTGCTGGAATTTTTCTTTTGGCCGATTCACCCATGGTGTCTGATGTGGCACCCTTCAACCCTTATAGCCTTCTGCACATCCCTCTTTACGGAATTCTAACTATTCTACTTGTTCTCTCATTATGGAGGAAGCCAGGTAACTCAACAAATTTATCCCGTGAAATGCGAAGCTTATTTCACAGGGACTCAACAAACTCAACAAACTATTTTATTGCTGGAATCATTGCTCTCGTAGTTGCCATTGCCGACGAAATCCACCAGGCCTATCTTCCAAACCGCAATGCTTCGGTGATTGATGTTCTTCTCGATATTATTGGTATTATGCTTTGTATACTATTCATTCCGCGGAGCGGTCACCTGTTAAGGTTCTTAAGAAAGATAACTTAATGAGCCGATAAAATTAGGTTCAGTAGCATATTAAATATCTTATGAAAAATAGTGATCAAACTGAAATAATAATTGAGGCTGGCCGTACTGAAACACAGTACTGGAAGGACCTGTACCGCTATAGGGAGTTGTTCTACTTTCTCTCTTGGCGCGACATTCTTGTACGCTACAAACAGACGGTTATTGGAATTGCATGGGCATTAATACGGCCTTTTTTAACAATGGTTGTGTTTACGATTGTCTTTGGGAAATTGGCAAAATTACCTTCTGAGGGAGCCCCTTATCCAATCTTAGTCTTCTCTGCAGTACTTCCATGGCAGTTCTTTGTGAACGCCTTATCAGAAACCAGCAACAGTTTAATAAGCAATGCTAATCTAATTTCAAAGATATACTTTCCCCGTTTGATTATCCCGGCAAGTTCGGTGATTACGAGTTTCGTTGATTTCCTGATTTCTGGAGTGATTCTTGTGGCACTTATAATTTGGTATCAGTTTGTGCCCGGGTGGCGAGTCGTGACTCTGCCTCTTTTTGTAGCAATTGTTTTTGTCGCTTCTATTGGTTGTGGTCTCTGGCTGGCAGCGCTGAATGTTAAATATAGGGACTTCCGTTATATAATCCCGTTCATCGTTCAATTCGGCCTCTTCATTTCACCTGTAGGATTCAGCAGCAGCATAGTTCCTGGAAGATGGCGTATGCTTTATTCCTTAAATCCGATGGTAGGAGTTATAGACGGATTTCGTTGGGCGATCATAGGGAAAGAGGCAATAATTTATTGGCCAGGATTTGTTCTATCATTATTGTTGGTAGTAATACTTTTTATTACTGGTATTTGGTATTTTCGGAAGACCGAAAAAACCTTCGCCGATGTCATTTAACTGCACAACTCAACAATGTCAGATACCCTAATCAAAGTTGAAAATCTTGGCAAAAAATACCTAATTCGCCATCAGCAGAGCGAGCGATATACCGCTCTCCGCGATGTCCTCACCAACAAATTTAAGTCATTTGGAAAAAGAATAATAAGCCTCCAACCTCATTCCTCCAACCTCCAACCCTCCAGGGAGGAGTTCTGGGCTCTGAAAGATCTATCGTTTGAGGTTAAGCAGGGTGATCGCATTGGGATAATTGGTCGCAATGGAGCCGGTAAAACCACACTTCTGAAGCTGCTAAGCCGAATCACAGAGCCAACAACTGGACGCATAACGATCAAAGGAAGGGTTGCAAGCCTTCTCGATGTAGGAACTGGTTTCCATCCCGAGCTCACTGGAAGGGAAAACATCTTCTTGAATGGGGCCATTCTTGGCATGACCAAGGCCGAGATTAAGAGGCATTTTGATGAAATTGTAGACTTTTCAGAAATTGAGAAATTTCTCGATACGCCTGTGAAACGATATTCTTCGGGGATGTACGTCAGATTGGCCTTCGCTGTTGCTTCTCATCTAACGGCAGATATTCTTCTTGTAGATGAAGTCCTTGCCGTTGGTGACACAGCGTTTCAAAAGAAATGCATTGGAAAAATGTCTGAGGTCAGTGAGTCAGGGAAGACTATATTGTTTGTAAGTCACAATATGGGAGCCATCTCCAGTTTATGCGAAAAAGGACTCTACCTAAGAGAAGGGGCAGTGAGCTATTTGGGGGAAATTCAATCCTGCATCAGCAGTTATCTTGCGAGTTGGAGCGATTCTCACGAGCGAAGAATAGATTTGGGCGAGAAAAGAAGAACATTCCCCCACTTTCTCAGGAAGACTGCATTACTCCAGGGGATAGAAATGGTAAATGAGGAAATGCCTAACCCTTGGCAAATCCCATTTAAAAGTAATCCAACATTTAGAATCTGTGTAAAAGTTCTGAAGGAACTCCCCACCTTGGAGCTTGGAATGGCTCTTTATAACAATAATTTCGTGGAAATAGCATCGTCTCTTTCGTCGGATTCCATTTCTGTTGAGAATATTAATCCTGGAGAATATGAAATATTAGCGAAGTTTCATGATTTATTGCTGCTACCCGGGACTTATGCATTGGGTCTGGGACTTAAGTCAGGGGTCTCCGATATAATAATGGAAGATTATATCCAAGAAGCTGCTTATTTTGAAGTTACACCCTCTGATGATTCTGCACAATACCGAGCTTACACCCGGCATGGAGCCTTTATCCCTAAGATTGAGTATGCTATTAATCCTATCCTTAACTGAAATTTTAATTCAAGAAATAGATAAAACATTAGCGATCATATATGAGAGTACTTAAAAGTCTACTTAAGAAATTTCAACCATATTTTAGACGGTTAGGCGGTGCGCCTCATGTTCTTCTGGAAGAGATTGATGACGCGCCGGCTCTATTTCGTGCTTATCGTTCAATGATAGAGACTGGTCACAAACGTGTCCCGGGAGGTTGGGTATACGAAGGTGAATTTTATCCTGACTATCTCACAGTGGGTGGAAATTCATTTGCTATAAGAAGAACAGCATTGAAATATTGCAAGGGGAAGGGACTTGATATCGGAGCAGGTTATTGGCCTTTACCTGGAGGTACACCGATTGATCCTGAACAAGGGCCAGGAATAGCCAATAAGCTTGAAGACATTCCTAACAATTCCCAAAATTATGTTTTCAGTTCGCATTGCCTTGAACATATACTAGAATGGGAGAAAGCATTGGATACTTGGATCAGTAAGATCAAACCGGGGGGTATCATATTCCTTTATTTACCACATCCTAGTTGTAATCTCTGGCATATATCCAATCCCGTAATGGCAACAACCCATAAATGGGTTCCAACTCCTGAAACTATCCACAATGCTTTGAAATCAAGAGGACTTCGGGTAATCAACAGAGATGACGGGCCGGATCATTTCTGTAGCTTCTATATCTGTGCACAAAAGCCAAAGAGGCCTTCTTAGCTATGAAGCTGCTTACTGAAAAAAATAATATGCTCAAAAACTTTTCGGATCTCTCTAGGAAGGTCTTTCTTGCGGGAAAAATTGAGCTTAATGCAATCACTGATGTGATGCGGTACGGGTTGCCTGATTATATCATTCAGTATTTTGGTGGTATTGGAGACAATTTGTTGTGTTCGACTGTAACAAGAGAAATTAAGAAGCGTAATCCCAATTCTCGGATTTGGATAATTACAGAATTTCCTGAATTATTTTTTTATAACGACGACATAAATCATACATTTAGACAGGAGCATCATTGGCATCTCTGGTACTCGCCAATGCTTCGTTCCAGACGACTTGATATTGTTTATACACGCGCAAAATATGCTGGAGAAAATTCAAAGGATGATGTTTCGCCAAGCGAGCATATTCTTGCAATCATGTGCAGAAAAGCTGGGATTCGTGGGGAAGTTAATTTGAGACCATATTTCTATTTAACGGAGGAAGAAAAATTGAAAGGGCGATATGCTGATCGACAATTGGCAATTCAGTGTATTAGCCCAGATTCAACCCCGGCAATGCTGAATAAGCTTTGGTACGTAGATAGGTTCCAAATAGTGGTGGATAGGATAAAAGCGGAAATAGATGGCAATATTGAAATCATTCAAATAGGAAACGATAAGGACCCACCCTTAAATGGAGTAAAAGACCTAAGAGGAAAGACATCTATCCGCAGTATTGCTGCAATTCTTAGCCAATCGGAGTGTTTTGTAGGTACGGTAGGACTTCTTATGCACTTGGGGCGGTCAGTCGAATGTCGTTCGGTCATAATCTACGGCGGCCGTGAGCACTCTTCGCAAAGTGGATACCCATGCAATGAGAATCTTGACAGTTATGTGGAATGTGCACCGTGTTGGAAATGGAACGACTGTAATCATAATAAAAAGTGCATGGATTCAATCACCCCGGAAGAGGTTCTAAGAGCAATAGGAAAGGTCTTGACCAAAAATGGAATAGTGCTCGGATTAGAGAGAGCGGCAATATAAGATTCCAATAAGAATTCTAGTTGAGGGAGTGTGATTAGCATAGATACGGTACGCGATATCAGCCCAGAACGTCGAAAGGTTTGGGAATCATGGGATAAACAGATTCGTATATTTGCTAAACATTTTTTATCTCATGCAAATCTGCCAAGCTGTGAATTTACTCTGATGGATGTTGGGTGTGGAATAGGGTCAGCATTACGTGAAATTCATTCAGCTTACCCGAAGGCACAACTTTTTGGGTGTGACCTCGATACTGACCATATCAATGAGTGTTTAAGAAAGCATGGGGGCTACGGGAATTTTTTTCAGGGGAATGCACTGGATATTAATGACCATTATGATGTAATTTATGTTTCCAATGTACTGGAACATCTTCCTGATTGGCAATTAATTGTCAAACAACTATTATCCTGGTGTACCCGACTGTATATTTTCCTACCCTACAAAGAGACATTCAAAGGGAAGCCAGTAGAACCCAATATGGGCTTAGAGCACTGGACAAGCTTTAACGAAAGGTCGTTTGATTGTATTGCCTTGGATGGGGTTGAAATCAAAAGCAGGATAATAAGAACGCCGGGCGCATGGGGGCATCCGTTAAAGAGGGAGATAGGTTTACGTATTAAGGCACTAATAAAACGAAAACCTTTCGATATGCAACGACAAATACTCTTTGCAATTACTAATCTGTGCGAGGGAAATGACGCTATCCCTCAGAAGGCATTTTTGAGAAGACTTAGAGTCCTTTTCAATTTGATTAGTCTTAAAAGAGAGACTAATTAAGTAATTTTCTGAGCCTCTAATAACAGGTGGTAATCCAATGCGTATTGCACTTGTAACTTATGCACTTCAAATTGGCGGTATTGAGACATTCTTGAGATTATTGGCTAGATATTTCATTAATGAAGGGCATGAGGTAAGTTTTATTGAGACCTGGACCAGAGGCAAATGGTCAAAATTCTTTTCAGAGGAGGGTTATAGTGTTGTCCAAATTCTTGGTAACTCTTTAGAATCTAGGTTCAGACATGCAAGGCGAATTGCTGATCAGCTGATGCATTATGACGTTGTAATCCTTAATGACGTTCCCTTCGCGCAGGCATCGCTTGGGCTTCTAACACAACAAGCAATAGCTATTCCTGTTGTCCATACGTTTTTGACAAGTATGATTCGCAACGCGGCTGCAAATGGCATCAATTGGGACGCGCTCTCCGCTGTCAGTCCCGCTGTCAGAGACAAGTTAATTCAATACGGCATTTCAGAAGATAAGGTTTTCTGTATACCTAACGGGATTGATGTATTGGATAAGTGGCCGAAGGAAAACATTGACTTTGCCAGGTCTAGGACTTTGGATGTTGTTTATCTCGGGGCAATTAGTCATGCACAGAAAGGAGTATTTTATCTTCCCGGCGTTTATAATAAAGCAGTACAAAGTGGTTTGGAGATTCATTTGAAAATTGTTGGAGATGGGCCGGATTTACTAAGGCTACGCGAGATGTTTTCATCTCATATTGAAGATGAAAAAGTTGAATTCTATGGTGGCATTGCGAACAATCAAGTAAGAGATATCCTGAAGAATTCAGATGTCCTTATTATGCCATCCCATTTTGAGGGACTACCGTTAACCTTACTAGAAGCAATGGCGACTGGTGTTGTCCCAGTTGCTTCGCGTCTTAAAGGTTGCACGGACTTTGTTGTTGAAGATGGCGTAAATGGTAATCTTGTCAACATAGGGGATGAATGTGCTTTCGCCAATGCTTTGATAAATTTGGCTAGTGATAGAGTTGCTTTGCGAGCAATGTCAAAATCAGCTTGGGAAACGGTTAAGCAACGGTTTTCATATGTTGCAACAGGCAGTGCCTATCTTCAGCTAGTTGAAACGTGCCGCCATCGTAGGGAAAAAGGTGAGATCTCATCGCGTTCAGGAGAACTAGATAAGGTTCTCTTAGGTGATCTTCCTTTTCTACCAATTCTTCTTGTTCGACCTGTCCGAAAGATGCTTAGGATCCTGGGTTTATATCCAAAACCTAAGCCCACGTCGCTACTCTATGAATCAGGAATAAATTGAGATTTTCAGCAAAATACCGAATTTTGATGTTTGCCCCTGCCTTCGCTCCATTTGCTAATGCCGAGGGAATAGTAAATAGTAAACTTGCACTTGCAATGCAAAAGGCGGGGTGGGAAGTCGATGTAATATCTAGGAAACTGGTGGGGACATCTGATTATGATTACGGTTCGGGCTGGGTTGATCCCTGGTTACCACTCAGGGAGATTACGCATGAAGTCACTTACGATTTAGGTGGTAGAATTGAAAGGTATTTTGACGCACTACTACCCGCCTTGAAGTTGGGATATCCTGTAGAAGGATGTAGATGGGCGGCAAATGGGTACGATTTAGCATTATCTCTTCATAAGAAGAAATCATATAATGTAATCATTTCAAGAGCATTTCCGGCTTCTGCCCACCTTCCTGCAATGAAAATGGCAAGAAGAATGAGTCTGCCTTGGATTGCAAATTGGAATGACCCATGGGAGTTTATGACAAACGGGGGTTCTTTTAGTGATAAATTAAAGCATAACATCGGCTATATCAATAGCTTTTTCTGTAGATCGGTTGGTAAATATGCTTCTTCGCATTCATTCCCTTCCGACAAACTCCGCATAGCAATGTGTAAATATCTTGGAGAATCTGTTTTTGCAAAGAGTGTTACGATCCCTCATATAACTTTGCCATACTTTGGACGTCAACCTATGGGTAGGGGCAAAACATTTCGTATATGTTACTCGGGTAGATTGTGGCCTTCGCGGAACCCGGTATTATTCTTACAAGCTCTGAAAAAAATCATCGACCACAATAAAGCTGGAGATAATATCAAATTTGTTTTCATCGGCATAGATAATATTGGTCTAAAGAGTCTCGCTAGGGATCTAGGTATCGAATCAAATATTGAAGAACTCGGTAGATTAAGTTACTCTGTCACCTTCGAAAGAGCCTTGGAATGTGACGTATTACTTGTATTAGATCCCCCTTCTACAGACAGCTTGATCCTCACATGTAAATTTGTTGACTATGTTCAAACAGGGCGACCCATATTAGTTGTCTCGTCAAGAATGGGCCCCTCAAACGATATCATTTCATCAAATGGTGGTGGAATTGTTGTTGATTCCACTTCCCTCGAAGCAATTACGTCCGCCCTTGAAAAATTGTATTCACGCTGGCGAAACAACACGCTTGATAATCTCTACAGTTCAGATCGGCTCTATCATCTTTTTTCGCCGGAAGTTATCCTTGCTAAGTACGAGGACATTTTCGAGAGAATCGGTGTAGCCGAGGGATCTAATCGAAAAACAGTTAGCTGACATTAAGGGATAACTGGGGGCCAATATAGGCTTAATATAAATGGTACCAAGAGAGGATAACGGAATTAGGGCTCGTTTCTGCCCGGATTGTTATCTTTGCGGTTCGGAGGGTAAGTTACTCTATAAAGGTCTAGTGGACCGGCTTTTAGAAGCTCCCGGAAAATGGAACCTGGTGAAATGTTCAAATCCTCAGTGTGGATTGGTATGGTTAAATCCTATGCCTCTGGAGGATGAGATTGGCAAAGCATATCTAAACTATTTTACCCATCACTCACGTAGCGAAAGCCCACAAAATATAGGGAAGCTTATCTGGTTGAATGCATGGCGCATTTATCGTGCATTGCTGTGCCTGACATGGATTCGGCCAGAGAGAAGGCACCGGAGTAGAATGTATTTGGATACCATCTCCCCTGGGAGGTTACTCGATGTTGGTTGCGGTAATTGCCAATTTCTGGCACTTATGCAAAGTGAAGGTTGGCAGGTAGAAGGGCAAGAGCTCGACCCCGTGGCAGCAGAAAGAGCCCTTAAGACTTATGGTATGAGGATACGTGTGGGAAGGCTGGAGGACATTGGATATCCGGACGATAGTTTCGATGCAGTGGTTATGAGCCATGTGATCGAACATGTCAGCGATCCCATAGCAATCCTGAAAGAGTGCCTGCGAATTTTGAAACCGCGTGGTATGCTTGTTGCTATCACACCTAACGTAGATGGCCTTGGGCATAGGTATTTTAGGTCCTGCTACAGGGATTTAGATCCGCCAAGACATTTGTATCTTTTCACCCAGAAAACCCTGCAGCATGTTGGAAAAAAGGCCGGGTTCACCAATTGTCGCGTACAGACTGCAGCTCTTGATATTGTCTACGATGTGGGGATAGGAAGTTTAGATATTAGGCGTGATGGCTGGCACAGAATAGAATCAACGCCTAAAATTGGAACAGCAATAGGCGCAATGTTTTTTCACTTGCTAGCAAGAGTTATTTTTATTTGGAATAGTAATTCTGGCGAAGAGTGTGTATTAAAAGCGGTAAAGTGAAACGATCAGAATCAATTTGTTTAATAATGAATAACGATCCGAGATGACATTTTCTATCGTGATTCCAGCACATAATGGTGAAAAATATCTAGGCGCTGCATTAGCGTCAAGCTTAAATCAGACACGGACGCCAGATGAAGTACTGATTCTAGATGATGCTTCTACAGATAAGACCGCTGAGATTGCGAAATCTTCTAAGTGGTGTGGAAGGGTGAAATATTTTTATAATGAAAAGTCAACGGGCTTTGTGGATGCCTGGAATAGAGCTATTTCGAAGGCTAATGGCGATTTTATTACGATTCTCCATCAAGATGATTTGCTTCATTGGGATTATCTGTACCATATAGAGAAGTCTATTAAATCTTACCCCACTATTCGGCATATTTATACCGCTTGTAATTATATGAATGAGAAGGGAGATATAATAGAGACGCCGTCGGGGCCTCATTCCCTCGAACCGATCATTTATTCTGGAAAACAATATGCCAAAAACTATTTTAACGGGGTAAGAAATAACAGACATATCCACCGTTGTCCAGGCGTTACTACCAGCAGGGATCTCCTTATAAACCATTGCACGTATCGCAAAGAGTCCGGACATATCGCCGACGATGATTTCTTTCTGCGAGTAGGCGCTTTTACCGATGTAATTGGCATAACCTATCCGCTAGCCAGCTTTCGAATTCATTCGGAATCTACTACAAGCAAACTTGATTCACTAGTATTAGAGTTGGCGCAGGATTATGTTTTTCAAGCATGCTATAACAAAGCGAATAAAACCCTGCTGGACGACGAAGATGTTCCTAGATTAATTCAGTCAACATTGAGATTTATTAATCATTCATTGTTTCAATCAATTTTATATGAAAAACCTGACAAGATAGAAGAAGTAATTAGACTCAGAGAACAATTTGAGACCATGTTACCCTCTATCATAGAGTTTAAGCAGCCAGCGTGGGCAAAACTCATGTGGCATTTAGCTTCTAATTCCGGAAAGAAAACAATAATCTCAAAAATGTATGTCCTTGTTTTGAACAATATTATAAATACACGGATTTTTTCAAGAGATGCATATCAATGTAAAATCTTACGTAATTGTTTATTGTTCTAAAGGAATAAGATCTAGATAAAAAACCTATTCACAGAAATATGAAATGATGTGCGATAGATCTTGTATCCAATTTGCAAAGTTAAACATAAAAGAGGAGGAAGTTAAAGGAAAATCTGTAATTGAAGTTGGGTCTCTCGATGTAAACGGTTCGGTAAGACCAATAGTTGAGGCTTTTACCCCAAGTTGTTATGTTGGTGTCGATATTCAGATGGGACCTGGAGTTGATGAAATTTGTGACGCTAATAAGTTACTTGAGCGGTTTGGACCAAATAGCTTTGAAGTTTTGATTTCTACTGAATTGCTGGAACATGTTCGAAATTGGCGCAGGGTGATTAGTAATTTCAAAAGTATTTTAACGCCTTCTGGCGTATTGCTGATTTCAACGAGATCTAGGGGTTTTGTCTACCATGGTTATCCCTTTGATTATTGGAGATTTGAAATATCAGACATGGAGAAAATATTTACGGATTTTAGAATTGAAAAAATAGAAAAAGACATAATGTTACCTGGTTTGCTTTTAAAAGCTGTTAAACCAACATGCTTTATAGAAAATGATACCAAAGATATCCATATCTATTCAGTAATTAAAGGGTGTAAAATAAAGGAGATTAACGACATCGATATATTATGGTTTAGAATACGGCATGAAATTAGTACTATTTTGTTAAGAATACTACCTACATCAATTAAGAATTTTATTAAGAGGTGTTATAAGATTCATAGTCCGCTTTAACCCCCATCCGTTGGAAAAATGTTAATTATTACGGAAAAGGACACGGAGATATTTAAGGGTAAATTAGAAGAGTTAAATAGTAGTTGAAGGGGTGACCGAGCTTGTTTTTATGTCAAGAGAATATAGATTTGATCAATTAATAGAATCCGAAGCTTGAGTTAGAGGCATACCCTTTAATACATTATGAATCCTTCGATTGTAATAGCAATACCGGTTCTTCTCATAGGCGGAACGGAGATCCAGACTATCAATTTTGTAAAAACTTTAGTTTCAGCTGGTTATCGTACTACTGTTACTTGTTACTACGAGTATAATAGTTCTTTGGTATCAAGAATGGAAGGAACAGGGGCGAAGGTTGTATTGATGTCTCTTAAGCGATCAGATGGAATTCTAGCTCTGATGGCTAATCTGTCGAAAATATTCAAAGAACTTAAACCAGATGTAGTTCATGTCCAGTATATAGCCCCAGGTCTTATCCCAATAATTGCGGCTAGGTTGTCAGGCGTGAAAAGAGTATTTGCCACAGTTCATCAGCCTGGAAGGCCTTATGGATGGAAGTCTAAGCTTCTTATTCGTATCGCTGCACAGCTCTGCGATGCTTTTTTTTGCAACTCGAAGTCTGTTGAAAAGTCATGGTTTGGAGATTGTCAGATCTTAGATCCAGAGAAAATAGATGTGATGAGAAAGCATTTCACTATCTACAATGGTGTAGATAGTGATAGGATTGAGGGAATTGTTAAACAAACAGACAAAGAAGGTTTAAAAGAGTCATTGAACATTAAGGACAAGAAAGTTGTTGGAGTTATTGGGAGGCTGAGAGAGGAAAAAGGACAGTTTATATTATTAGAATCAATAAAAAAGGTTGTTGAAGAAATGCCTGATGCCGCTCTCTTAGTTGTAGGTGATGGGGCTGATCGAGCCTACCTTGAACAGGCCGCTGTCGAATTAGGAGTAAATGATCATGTTATTTGGCTTGGGCAAAAGGACCCTGATGAGGTATTCGCGCTGTATGGCGTTATAGATTTAGTCGTTGTTCCCTCCCTGTTTGAAGGGTTCGGCCTGACGGCGGCCGAGGCAATGACTGCCGGCAAACCGGTCGTTGCTTCAAATGTAGATGGCCTTAGAGAGGTGATCCAGGATGGTATCAGCGGGTTGTTGGTCCCACCGGGGAATAGTAAAGCTCTGGGACAAGCCATTTTAGAACTACTCGCTAATCCGGCAAAAGCCGCATCAATGGGTGAACGGGGGAAAAAGATAGTTGAAACAGAATTCTCGCTTTGTCGCTTTCAATCTGCTATTCTGGCCACTTACGCGAACTATACGGGCGCCCGGATAAGACGTGATTTTCTATGAACATTAGATCAGTAGTCTACAAAGGTAGTGTGCTAGTTATGAGACAAGTTTGGCGTCTCGTAGGTGGCCGGCGCCTTCAAGTTTTTGGCCAATCTATCAAGGTCACTTCTGATACGGTTTTTCCGATCTATCGGAAATTCCCTCTTCCCAAAAAGGAATATGGAGCTGAAATCGTTCGTTATTGTGATTATGTCCAAATGCATGCTCTTGTTCACTGCTTATCAAAGATGACAAGCCCTTCTACAATTGTCGAAGTAGGTGCCCACCATGGGGCATATACCGTTCTATTAGGGAGAATCGCAAAAAACGTCAGAGGGCGTATTATTGCAATCGAACCGAATCCAGAAGCATTCAAGGTTCTCTTGAGAAATATTGCCATGAATGGTCTTGAGGAAACGGTTGTATGTGTTCAAACAGCTGTCATGAACAGTCATGGAGTCTTAAATCTTTCCTTAAAAGGTGGGGAAAGCCACATTACATTGATTAATACAACAGGCACTTACCCAGTGCAGGTCACAAAGCTTAGCGATCTGTTTAATGCCTATGGAGTTAAACACATCCACTTGCTCAAGATAGACGTGGAGGGCGCCGAATTGAGGGTTCTTGAGGGTTTCCCCTGGGATTCGGTAGGTCTCGACCATATCTATTGCGAGCTTCATCCTTATGCCTGGAAGCATTTTGGTTATAGTAGAGAAGATGTTCATGAATTCCTTAAAAGACATAATTATAGGTGCCTTGATATGTATTTTGAGGAACACATGTTGTTTAACAGCGATGCCTACATTGGGCCTTGTTTGCTCCTATCCCAGAAAGCGTGAATGAGGCCTCATACTCATTAGATTATTGCCGACCTTACATAATTGAAAGCTCTTCAAATTTCAATCGTAATGTCACTTTTTAATAAGGAACGGGAAGTCAGCCGAGCTATCCGGTCAGTGCTAGCCCAGACTTTTGATAGTTTTGAATTGATCGTTGTTAATGATGGCTCAATGGATAGAGGGCCGGAAATAGTTGCCGCAATAAAAGAGCCTCGCATTCGTATCATTCACCAAGCAAATGAGGGTGTATCGGCTGCCCGGAACCGTGGAATCGAAGAAGCGAAAGCCAATTTGATAGCTTTTATAGATGCCGATGATGAGTGGCTGCCGGATTTTCTTCAAACAATCGACAGGTTACAAAATGTTTATCCTTATTGCTCAGTTTTCGCAACAAATTACGCCTATCGGAACATAGACGGGTCAATAATGGCGACTATTCTTCGGGGGTTGCCTGATACCATTTGGGAAGGAGTATTAGAGGATTATTTTAAGGTTGCCTCAAATTCTGACCCTCCAATTTGGTCATCAGCAGTAGCCGTTACAAAAGAAGCCATCACCGCAACCGGTGGATTTCCGAGCGGGGTTAGCGCTGGTGAGGATCTAATAACATGGGCTAAGCTCGCATCAAAATACAGTATTGCTTATTCAAACCAACCCGCTGCTGTTTTCTACTTGAGAGAGTCATTATGGGGGCCTCCTACTCGTTTTCCTGACCCGGTAGATATAGTTGGGCAGGAACTTGAAAGAATACTTAATAATGGGACAAACGAGAAGATAAGCGGATTGGAAGAATATATTGCACATTGGCACCAAATGCGAGCTTCAGTTTTTTTGAGGTTAGGGAAACGCAAAGAGGCAATTTATGAGGTTAAAGAAATTGCAAAATATTCAAAAGAAAATGTAAAATTATATTTCTATTTCGTCCTTGCACTACTGCCCCGAGGGATGTGTAATTATGCCTTCAAAACTGCAAATCGCTTGAAATACAACCGCCGTAGAATAGGCATTCCAAAGAATACTATTAACATTCCAAAATGAAAATAAGTAATCTTGCGGTAATAAAATTTAGAAAAATAGACGTTCCTGTTATTGTTTGGGTGGCAGTTATTTCTACTTTTGTTGCGTCTGCGGGCGTTTTTTCCATTTTAGGCCGTCAAATAGCTGGATGGGCCTGGGTAATTCCCTTAATTGTTTCTATATTCATCATCCTAAGGAGACCATGGCGTGGCACTTTTCCCATCGGTATTTGGTTCCCATGGATCTGTATTGTTGTTTTTTATTCCATTGATTCAGGTTTTTCTTACTTACAAAGGAATATGATGCTCGTATGTCCTATCATTGTTGGAATAGCTGTATCAAAGAGTCGGATTAGAGAAGTTCAGTTAAGAGGCTTCTTAACCCTTAATAAAATTTTATTGTTTGGAGTTTTTATAGCAGTTGTTCTTAAAACGGGCCTTTTAATCACTGGTGTGCTTCCTCTAGTAACAGGGTTCGCAACCCAAAGTGTGACCGCCACTCTTCTATGCTCCATTTTTGCTGCTGAATATTCAATTAGTAGAAATAAGAGCTTATTTCAGTGGATAGTTGGAGCGGCGATACCGGTCATTTCACTTACAAGAATGGCGATTACAGCAGCAGGCGTGACAATACCGTTTACTTTTGCTTCGTTAAAGATTAAAAAGAGGCTGATATTCTTAGTTATAGTTGCTATACTGGGGGTTGGCTTTTTTTACACTGAACGGTTTCAGAAGAAGATGTTTTATTCAGGGCAGGGTACAATTAGTGATGTAAGGGTAGGAAATCCTGATCTTTTCACAGCGGGGCGGTCACATCTGTGGGATCATATGATTGAAGAAATTAAGCTAAAACCTATTTGGGGTCATGGTGCTAACACCTCAGAAGAGTTTGTATTCGCAGTAACTTGGGGCACTTTGACACATCCACATAACGATTGGCTACGCCTATTATACGATTATGGCTTTATCGGGGCCTCCGTATTTGCATTTTGTTTAGTCGCACAGGTCATCCATTTGTTAAACAGAGCCAAAATGGCCTTTGGTAAATCCCGTATCCTCCTCTATGCTGGAGCGTCTTCCTTTTTACCGTTTGTCCTTCTAATGTTTACAGACAACATCATTTTGTACGCTGCTTTCTTTGGAAATTTGCAATTCACCATTATAGGTTTGGTATACGCCGCTCAAAAAACTTATGAAATTGACGCACAGCATTGCCTCAGAACTGCCTCTATGGCCTATCCTGTAAACAGGGGGAGATAAATTAACCAAAATAGAGTCAGATTTTTAAGCTCTGCGAAAAAAATAAGAGTATGATTCTGGCTAATAGGTTAAAACAAATAACGGAAAACAAGTTTAAAGATTTTGTACCACGAAAATGGCGAAGAAGGTATAGGCGGTACATCTCGCCTATCATCAAAGATGCTTACTATTATGAAAACTCGGTTCGAAAGGAATTCTTTCGAGGTGCTTTTGCTGCCTTGGCATTCAATGGAATTGACGGTGATTATGCGGAGTTTGGTTGCTGTGGAGGAGTAACCTTCGGTTTGGCTTTTCGGCAGTCCAGAAAAAGGAATTATCTTTGTAAGTTATGGGCCTTTGATTCATTTAAGGGTCTTCCTTCCAAGGTAACTGAAGAGGATGATCATCCGATGTGGATTGAAGGTACAATGGCCATTGATATGCAAGAGTTTATCAAAATATGTAATGAGAATCATATTCCAAGATCTGAATTCAGGATTGTGCCTGGATACTTCGAGGAATCACTAAGAGACACTGCTTCGGATAATCTTCCGCAGAATATATCCTTAGCCTACGTTGATTGTGATTTGTATAGCAGCACCAAATCGGTTCTAGAGTTTCTAACCCCAAGGATGAAGCACGGAATGATAATCGCATTTGATGATTATTACTGCTGGTCTCCAAGTCAACTGTCAGGTGAACGAAAAGCATGCACAGAATACTTTAGAAATAATGGAAAATGGGTGTTGCTACCATTTATCAAATACGGTTGGGGAGGGATGTCATTCGTAGTGGAGGACAAGAAGCTAAATGGTGTGATCAAGACATCTTATTAACATCGATAGTAGCGTTGCCTCCCTGTGTTAAATGGTAAAAACTTGAATAAGATAATCTTTTTTACCTCCTCACATAGAATTGGGTTAACTGGTCTATTGACAGAGCAGGCGTGTATTCTAAATAAGCAAGCAGGAGCGAATTTTCTGTTCGTATCGGGAGAACGAGAACAATTCACAGGCCTTTTTAATAAACTTAGAGATAATAATGTAACTCATAAAAAGATAATCGGATTAGATGACCATAAAGATTTCTTTCGAATAATAAGAGATTATAATCAACTCGTCGACCAATTCAAGCCAAACGTCGTTCATACTCAGACAAATTGGCAATTGGTGGTTGCAGCGATTGCAAAATTTCTATACAAGAGAAAATATTTAATTTTTTACACTGTTCACGGATATCGACATAATTACAGATGGCGTTCTTTGGCAGCAAGATATATCATTGGACTAGGTTTGCGTCTGTTCGCTGATAAAATAATTATATCAAGTTCTTTTGTGAAAAATAAATTTTCCTTCCTTAAGGGGAGAAATGAGATCATATTCTTAGGTTTAGATGATAACTTTCTTGGTGAATATGACCCACCAGCATTCAATGGAATGAAACGGATGATTTTCCCTGGTGAATTTAGAGAAGGTAAGAATCAGGATGTATTAATACGGGCCCTAAAGAAATATATGGATACAACTGGTGACAGTAATGTCGTCCTTTACCTGCCGGGTGAAGGGAAAAAGTTAACAGAACATAAAAGATTGGTCGGTAAACTTGCTTTGGAGGAGAAAGTATTTTTCCCAGGATTTGTGACTAGAAATCAAATGATTGAACTGTACGGAAAATGCCAATTTGCGGTGGTACCTTCTAACGTCGAGACTTTTGGACTATGTATAACAGAACCTTTTGCTCTTGGACGTGTTGTCATTTCAAGGCATGTAGGTGTTGCGGACGATATAATCATCCACGGGGAAAATGGATTCCTTTACAATACAGAGGAGGAACTTGTTGAGCTCCTCATTAAGATTCTTTCGGATAAGGAAAAGTGCACTATGGTCGCTAGGAAGGCCTTCGACGGAAGAGATGTGTTTCGCTGGAGTAATCTAACTGAGAAATATCTAGCCTTAATCGACAGTTCATATCCCTCCTGAAAACCCTGATGAAAATCCTTTTGGTTCATAATTATTATGGGTCGTCGGCTCCCAGTGGGGAGAATACGGTCTATATCGCTGAAAGAGAATTGTTACTTCAGCACGGTCACACGGTAATTGAATTCACTCGTCATAGCGATGAAATTATAAGTCGAGGGATTTTCGGAACAATTCAAGGGGCTCTTGCGACTCCCTGGAATCCATTTAGCAAGCGAGCGCTACAGTCTGCTTTAGAAAAAGAGAAACCTGACGTCATGCATGTCCATAACACTTTCCCTCTCCTTTCCCCCTCTATTTTTCATGCAACAAAGGGGCTTCATACAGCCACTGTTCTAACGCTCCATAATTACAGGACCTTTTGTGCGGCTGGAATTCCCATGCACGACGATGTTCCCTGTACGGAATGTTTAGACACACAAAGTGTATCTCCCGCACTTAAATATGGCTGTTACCGTAAGAATCGACTCGCGACTCTCCCGTTGGCTACTATGATCGCACTCCATAGGAGAGTAAAGACATGGGAAGAACATGTTGATGCCTTCATCGTTCTCTCAGATTTTCAAAAGGACGGAATGGCAAGAGCAGGGTTACCGGCGACGAATATACATATCAAACCTCCTTTTTACGTTAATCCACCATCCCCATTGCCATGGGAAGAACGTGAGTCAAAAGTGATTTTCATAGGAAGACTTGGAACTGAGAAAGGAATTCATATTCTCTTAGATGCGTGGAGACACTGGGGTAGTAGAGCGCCACAACTTGAGATCGTTGGAGATGGCCCGGAAAGAGTAAGCCTTGAAAAGTCTGTAAAAGGAAATGGAATAGAGGAAAAGATTTCTTTCTTAGGCCAGCTGCCATTCTTGGAAGTTCAGAAACGGCTTCGCCTTGCTCGCCTCCTCGTTTTACCTTCGTTGTGCTTTGAAGGGTTTCCAATGACTATCATCGAGGCCTTTTCACTGGGAGTACCTGTGGCAGCATCGGATATTGGACCCCTTCCTAATATTGTCAAAAATGGCGAAGGTGGCATTCTGTATAAACCAGGCGATGCGCTAAGCCTTTATCATACAATGAAAGAAATTTGGGACCGCTCCGATCGGTTGTGTTTGCTGGGGCAGGGCGCTCGTCAGGAGTTTGACAAAAAATATACTGCAGCTGCGAATTATGAGAATCTGATGAAGATCTATGACGCAGCAATAGAAAAGAGGCAATCAAGAGAGGGACATGCACCATTTTCAAGAAAAATAACTATAAGGGAAGAATACCAGCATGATAATGAAAACATACTAGGATATCCTGTTTCAACTCTGTCAAGAAATGAATGCATCGCCACCATTACGGGCTGGATAGAGAATGGCGCAAACGGCAAGTACTTTGTTTGTGCCAATCCTCACTCTCTTGAGGCAGCGAAGACTGATCACGAGTTTGACAGTGCAATCAAGAATGCTGACCTCATTGTTCCAGATGGGACAGGAGTCATTTTTGCCTCCAAGATCCTTGGAGGAGCCATACACGAAAGAGTCACAGGAAGTGATATTTTTTGGGGAGTTAACAGCGAGTTGAATAAGAAAAAAAGACATACCGCATTCTTTCTCGGATCCACACAGGACAATCTGGAGAAGATGAGATACAAGATGGAGTCTGATTTTCCGAATATACGGGTTGTTGGAACATTTTCACCGCCCTTTAAGGAAGAGTCCAGCCATGAAGAGAATCTTATGATGATTGAGACAATCAATCGTGCCAAACCGGATGTGGTCTGGGTTGGGATGACCGCTCCAAAACAGGAGAAGTGGATATATGAGCATAGAGAGAAATTAGATGTAAAGGTACTTGGGCCTATTGGGGCCGTTTTCGATTTTTATACTGGAAAGGTGAAAAGATCCCCCGCAATTCTTCGAGAATGGGGGTTGGAATGGTTACCCCGCTTTTTTCGGGAACCGCGCCGATTATGGAAGAGAAACCTCATCTCTAACCCGAAATTCATTCTCCGAGTGATCCGGTATAGGTTTGACCACCACGCATAAATGTTAAAAACACGCTGATGATAGTAAACCGCCCTGAAAATGAACTCCTTTTGTGCTGTGGTACTACCTTGAATAGCCCGGAAAAGGTTTCTCGAATTAGAAGGCTTACTCAAGGTGATATGGATTGGTCTTATCTCATACGAGCAGCGCGGCGACATGGAGTCATGCCACTCCTCTATTGTAATCTTAAGGAGACCTATTTTGAAACCGTGCCAGAAGGTGTTGTGAAGGAGCTTTGCAATGAGTATCGTATTAACATGATTCGAAATGTTTTCCTCACCGGTAAACTCTTTAACCTTCTCAATCTTTTCCAAGCCAATGGTATCTCTGCCATTCCCTATAAGGGTCCAACACTTAGCGTTCTTGCCTATGGAGATATCTCTCTAAGACATTTCGGTGATCTTGACTTCATCGTTCATAGGCATGATGTCTTGCGGGCGAAAAAACTTCTTCTATCAGAGGGTTACAGACCGGAATATGTGCTGTCGCCAGATCAAGAATTACCATACCTTCAACATGAATGTGAGTATAATTTTTTCCACGATCAAAGAAATATTCTTGTAGAGCTGCACTGGGATATTGTCCAGAAGTATTTCTCGTGCCATTTCGACGTCAACAAGTTATGGAATAACCTCGAACCTGTATCTCTTCTCGGTAGGCAGGTGATGACGGTGTCGCCAGAGCAGTTACTTTTGATTCTCTGCCTCCATAATGGCGGAAAGCATCAGTGGGAGACATTAGGATGGATTTGTGATATTGCCCAATTGATAGGGGTCTGCAAGGGCATGGATTGGGAAAGGATACTGGGTAACGCTTTCCGTTCTGGTATCGAGCGCATACTTTTTCTTGGTCTTTACCTCGCAAAGGATATGCTAGGAGCAGAGGTGCCGGATGAGATGAACAGGAAATTAGAGAATGATCCGGCGATTCCATCTCTTGCAAAGGAAGTTTGCAAACGGATCTTCACTGAGACTGAAAACATCCCAGGAGAGGCTGAGCGGTTTGTTTTCTATCTCAGGATGAGAGAAAATTTTAAGGATAAAATGCAATATTGTTTTCGTCGTCTATTTACTCCGACTGAAACAGACTGGTCGCTTCTTAAACTTCCTGCTCCTCTTTTCCCCTTCTATCGTTTCCTCCGTCCTTTCAGGCTTGTTAAAAAATTTGGGACACAGGCTTTAGGTTCAGGTTAAGATTAAGGATAAGGCTAAGGATAAGGCTAAGGATAAGGCTGAGGTTTAGGGTAAACCCAATAACTCAATAACCCTATAAACTCAATGAACTCAATGAACCTAACAAACCCAATGAACTCAATAACCCATTAGAGGCTGAGGATGAAAAAGGCTTTAATAACTGGAATTACAGGGCAAGATGGATCCTACCTGGCTGAGTTTCTATTATCGAAAGGCTACGAGGTCCATGGACTGATCCGGAGATCGAGCACCTTTAACACGGAAAGGATAGACCATATTTATATAGACCCACATGAGACCAATGTAAGACTTTTTCTCCATTATGGGGATATTATAGATTCCGGACAATTAACAAACCTTATTTATAACATCCAACCTGACGAGATCTATCATCTGGCCGCCCAAAGTCATGTCCGGGTGAGTTTTGACATGCCAGAGTTCACTGGAGATGTAACAGGTATCGGAACAACCCGATTATTAGAAAGTATCAGGAGGAGCGGGATTAAGACTAGGTACTATCAAGCCTCAAGCAGCGAGATGTTTGGAGATGCGCCAGCGCCGCAGAACGAAGAGACACCTTTCAGCCCGAGAAGTCCCTATGCAGTTGCCAAAGTTTATGCGTATTGGATGGCCAGGAATTACAGGGAAGGCTATGGGATGTTCGCAGTCAACGGAATTTTGTTTAACCATGAATCCCCCAGAAGAGGAGAAACCTTTGTGTCTCGAAAAATTACCCGAGCCTTAGCCAGGATAAAATTTGGACTGCAGGACAAGCTCTACCTGGGAAACCTGGAAGCCAAAAGGGATTGGGGTTATGCCAAGGACTATGTTGAAGCCATGTGGCTCATGCTTCAGCAGAATAACCCGGATGATTATGTCATTGCCACAGGTGAAACCCATTCGGTCAGGGAATTTGTAGAGCTCGCATTCAAGCATGCCGGGATCGAAATAGAATGGAAAGGTCAAGGCAAGACGGAAAAAGGCGTTATTGGTTCCCTTGCCCCAAACCTCCAACCTCACTCCTCCAACCTTAAAGTAGGAAATATCCTCATCGAGAAAGATCCGCGTTATTTGAGGCCCCTGGAGGTAGGATTTTTGCAGGGGGATGCCTCAAAGGCCAAGAAAAAATTGCATTGGCAACCGAAAGTGAGATTCGAAGATTTGGTCAGGATGATGGTTGGGGAAGATATGAAAGAACTCGAAGAGATGAGACATTGCCAGGATGTAATCAGAAAGCTGTCGAATAACAAATGATCTTGCCTCCCACCTCCCACCTTAGACCTCTCACAAACTGACATGGACTTTTGGCATAGCAAACGACTTCTCGTTACGGGCGGTGAAGGTTTCGTTGGGTCTTTTGTCGTAGAGAAACTGAAGGCACTGGGCTGTAAAAATATTTTTGTTCCGAGAAGTAAAGAATATGATCTTGTGGAGATGGAAGCTGTCAGACGCCTCTATAGAGATACAAAACCCCATATCGTTATTCATCTTGCTGCCCTTGTCGGGGGGATTGGTGCCAATCGTGCAAATCCTGGTAGATTTTTCTATGACAATCTCATGATGGGCGTCCAAATGGTGGAAGTGGGTCGGCAGGCAGGCATAGAGAAATTCGTAGACATAAGAACCGTCTGCGCTTATCCGAAATTTGCACCCGTGCCTTTTCGCGAGGAAGATCTCTGGAACGGCTATCCTGAAGAAACCAATGCACCCTATGGACTGGCCAAAAAGATGCTTTTGGTTCAAGCGCAGGCCTATAGACAACAGTATGGAATTAACGCTATATATCTTTTGCCTACAAATCTCTATGGACCAAGAGATAACTTCGACCCCGAATCATCTCATGTGATCCCCGCACTGATCAAGAAGTGCGTAGATGCAAAACATTCGCCTCCAACCCCAAACCTCCAACCTTCAACGGTCACTGTTTGGGGCACTGGCAAACCGACCCGGGAATTTCTCTATGTAGAAGATGCTGCTGAGGGAATTTTACTTGCCGTCGAAAAATACAATAAGCCTGATCCTGTTAATCTTGGAGCAGGATTCGAAATCTCTATTAAGGATCTTGTCGATCTCATCGCTAAATTAGCAGGCTTTGGAGGAAAGATAATATGGGATTCCTCTAAACCCGATGGTCAACCACGAAGAATGTTGGATATAACAAAAGCTGAAAAAGAATTTGGTTTTAAAGCAAAAATAAGATTTGAAGAGGGCCTAAGAAAAACCATTAAATGGTATGTCTCAAACCAAATAACCTCAAAAGAGGTTAAGGGTTAGGTTCAGATATAGGTTAACCCAATAAACCCAAAAAACTCAATAAACTCAACAAACCCAACAAACACAATCAACCCAACAAACACAACAAACTTAGAGCATGCTTAAATATCTAATCCTTTTTCTATTGGCTTTTGCTTGCTCACTTTTATTTACGCCGGTGGTGGAGGCTGTTGCTAGAAAACTTGGCGCGCTTGATCTTCCTGGTGGAAGAAAGGTCCACGATCATCCGATTCCCAGACTTGGAGGGTTTTCCATCTTCGTTACTTTCAATTTGATTCTCGTCATTGCATCTCAAATCGATTTCTTCTTCTTCCCTACGGATTTTCTTAAAGAAATCAATTTCCTGTGGCTTACTGTAGCTTCTGTTATCATGCTTGGGGTAGGAGCCGTTGACGATTTCCGAAGGATTCCCTCTAGCATCAAATTCTTCTCTCAGATCATTGCAGGACTCATCGTTGCCCTCGCCTGCGTAAAGATCCAGGTCATTACGTTGCCCTTCGGCACGATTGATCTCGGAATATGGTCAATTCCCGTAACCATCCTCTGGGTTGTGGCGATCACGAATGCGATCAACCTTCTGGATGGTTTGGACGGATTGGCTGCTGGAACCTCCTTTATCGTCTGCCTCGCCATGTTTGGCATTTCGCTTCTTAATCAAAATATCGGAATTGCTCTTTGCTCCGCTATTTTAGCTGGGAGTATCATCGGATTTCTCAAATACAATTTCTATCCAGCCTCCATTTTCCTGGGCGATTCGGGAGCCTATTTTCTTGGATTTATTCTTTCTGTTCTCCCACTCCTGGGAGGTCTAAAAGGGACCGCAACTTTTGCCATTCTGATCCCCATCCTCGCCCTTGGCCTTCCGATCATAGATACTGGCCTTTCTATGGTACGTCGTCTCCTCAGATCTCTCCACATTATGGAAATTGATGAAGAGAAGAATGAAATTAAGTTTTTCTTTTTAGATGGGTTCAGCATGTTCAGAGCCGATAGAGATCACATACACCATCGGCTTCTTCGAATGGGCTTCACTCAGAGAAAAGCAGTCATCTTGCTTTACGCTATCTCTTTGATTCTCGGAGGGCTGGCCTTTTCCTCCGTCTACTTCAAGAATATCAACTATGCCCTTTTCCTCACGACCATCGGACTCGCTTCCTACATGGGAGTTAAGAAGTTAGGGTATAGTGAGATTCAGATTCTGAGAAACGGAGCCCTTCTTCCCTTATTTGATGCACCTGTGGTCAATATCAGGATTCTTAGGTTCTTTGTGGATATGGCTTTCATTGCGCTCTCTTACTACCTTGCCTTTCTTCTTAGGTTTGAGGGAACGTTCGGGCCGTCGATTAAGGAATACTACATTACAACGATTCCTTTAGTCTTAACTATTAAAATGGGAATCTTCTATCTGAGTGGCCTCTACAAGGGAGCCTGGCGTTACACGAGTGTGAGTGACGTCGTCAAAATGCTAAAGGCTGTGGCGTTGGGCTGTTTTGTATCGGCGCTAGTTCTTTGGGCCATTCCTGGCTACGGTGTCATCAGCCTTTCTGTGCTCGTCATCGATTTTAATATTCTCTTCTTTCTAGTAACAGGAGCGAGGACTTCCTTTCGTGTCTTGGAACATTTTCAAATCTCAAATAATCATCATGGAAGAAAGGTTTTGATCTTTGGAGTGGATAAGAGCAGCATCCAAGCGCTTAATGAATTTATCAATAATCCACGTTTGGATCTGAGTCCTGTTGGTTTCATCGATGAGGATGAGAGAAATAAAGGAAAACAAGTTAGTGGTTATCCAATTCTTGGGTCGATCGATTCATTGGAGAACATCCTTAAGAACAATTCTATCTCCGATGTAATTGTCACTGGCAAAAATCTCTCTGAAGGGAAACTCGAGCGTCTATCTCAAATCTGCAACTCCCATCACATTTCTCTTCGACGCTTTCAGACCCATCTTGAAGAAATTCCTTTTAATGGACAAACTATTTAGGAAGGAATAAGCTTTTTTGAGGAAAGACTTATTGGGGAGGATAAAACCAATGAACATTTCAGATTGCTTTTTTATGAAAGGAAAAGATTTGGTGACTCGATGCGTTGCCGATGAAACGATCATTGTGCCTGTGAGAAACAATGTGGGCGATCTCGATTCTATTTATACGCTGAACGAGGTGGCTACAACGATATGGCAGCTCATTGATGGTAGGAAAAGTGTTAGTCAGATTATTGAGGAAATCTGCAAGGTCTACGATGTGAGGCGAGAGGAAGCTGAAAAAGATACACTCGAATTTCTTAATACCCTAAAGGAAGCAGGACTCCTACGAATAAGCGATGAGTAATGAGGACCGAGCAGAAAGATTTGACTCTATGCGCTATGCCCTCTGCCCTTTATAGCCCGGGGTAAGTGATGGAAACTCTATCTTATTCAGATTTTAGTCAGAAACTTCATCGTCAGGTGGTAGCCCAACGAGTCCCTATGGCAGGGACGATTGAAGTTACCAGACGTTGTCCATTGAATTGTGTCCACTGCTACAACCGGCTTCCGATGGGCGATCGAGAGGCTCGGCTCAATGAATTAACCTATGATGAACACTGCCGTATCTTTGATGAGATCACGGAAGCAGGCTGTCTCTGGCTCCTCTTTACAGGTGGCGAGATTTTTGCAAGAAAAGATTTTTTAGACATTTACACTTATGCAAAGAAAAAGGGCTTACTTATTACTTTATTCACCAATGGAATATTCCTCACCCCGGAGATCGCAGACTATCTTGCTGAGTGGCGTCCCTTCTCCATCGAGATTACTATTTACGGCCGTACAAAGGAGACCTATGAAAAGGTTACAGGCATTCGAGGTTCCTATGAGAGATGCATGCGAGGGATTCGTCTTCTCATGGAGCGACGACTTCCTCTTAAACTTAAGACCATGGTTATCAGTATAAATAAACATGAAATATGGGACATGAAGAAATTTATTGAGGAAGAACTAGGATTGGAGTTTAGATTTGACGCAATGATTAATCCCTCCATTGACTGCTCGCAGAAACCTTTAGCTGTCCGAATCTCGCCCCAAGAGGTGGTGAAACTCGATCTTCAGGACCCAAAAAGGATAGTGGAATGGGGGAAGTTCTGTGAGAAATTCAATGGCCCTGTTCATGGTCCTGAATATCTTGGCGAACTTTACGATTGCGGAGGGGGTATTAACTCTTTTGCCATTGACCCTTATGGAATGCTGAAAGTTTGCACCCTTTCTTGTAACGATGCTTATAACCTCCGTAGTGGTAGTTTTCGAGATGGCTGGGAAGACTTCTTATTGAGCGTACGCAAGAAAAAGATTACGAAACAGACGAAGTGTATTGATTGCGAGATAAAGGCAATGTGTGGCATGTGTCCTGCCAACGCGGAGTTGGAAAACAGTGATCCTGAAGAACCTGTTGATTTCCTTTGCCAAGTGGCGCATCTGAGAGCTAAAGCATTAGTCATTCAAATGAAACCCCACGGGGAATGTGAGTATTGCAAAGGGAGAAAAGAATACGAAAATCGCATTCCTTTAGTAAGAAATATGCTGAAATAGACATATGCTGTCACCCTAGATTTAGAAAATTTTCCTCAAGGATCGTCTTATGGATATTACGAAACAAATGATTTCAAGGAGATATATAGGGAAGTCGATCACGGCATAAATGTTGCTCCAAAAGAATTCAACTGTGGAGGAAAATGATGAAGGATAAACAAACGAGAAAAGCAAACCAGAAAAAGCCCTACACAAAACCAGAGGTGAAGCAGGTTCCATTAAGACCTGAAGAAGCGGTCCTTGGTAATTGTAAAACATCAGGTATAGGTGGACCGGACGGTGTGAATTGCAACAGGGCTACCCCCCCATTCAGATGTAATTCCCTGGGGTCCTAAAAAGTGAGGTTCTTCAAAACCAATGAAGAAAGTATAAGGTGAAATGCAAACAATTACTTCCTTAAGTTTCAGAGCTAAGCACCTAATGCTCATAAAAATCGCCGATATCACGATCTCGCTCACCAGTGATGCCCCAGAGCTAAAACTCGAAATCGAAGAGGCGATGAAACACTTTCAGACCGATGAAGTAGAATCGGATGTGGATGTCCATGCGGGGTGGGGCGATCTTCAGAGGGAAAGCGCTGGGAAGAGGATTTTTGACTCGGGGGCTCTCTGGGAACTTTATTCTGAGAATGGTTTCTATCTTTTCCGTTTCATTTCCCCAGCTTTAGGTTCCCTTCCATATAAAGTTGCCTATTTTAATCGGAGTTTTACGGAAGGGAAAGTTTTTCTCCAGCGTTCTTACTTCAATCAAAAGCCTTGTATATATCCATTGGAGTACCCACTGGATGAACTCCTTTTCATAAATTTCCTTGCATTGGGAAGAGGTGTCGAAGTTCACGCCTGTGGTGTTGTGGACTCTCATGGGAATGGTCACCTTTTCGTCGGGCAATCTGAGGCGGGGAAGACCACCCTAGCGAAGCTCTGGCAGAATGAACCCAATATTACAGTCCTCAGTGATGATCGGATAATCCTTCGAAAAATTGAAAACGTGATATGGATGTATGGTACCCCCTGGCATGGTGAGGCAATGTTAGCTTCCAAAGCTAAAGCACCACTAAGGAGAATATACTTCTTAGAGAAAGGATTGGAAAACGAACTAATCTCTCAGAAACCTGCTAATTCCATAAGCCGCTTTTTTGCCTGCAGCTTTCCTCCCTTCTACAATCGCGATGCCCTTGACTTCACTCTTGGTTTTCTTGAAGATGTCGTAAAAATGGTTCCATGCTACGAACTCAGGTTTAAACCGGACAAGAGTGTAGTCGAACTTATAACGAGTAACGAGTGACGAGTGACGAGTGACGAATAACAAAGATACAAACCCAAGGGCTCTTTAAGTGGAACGACCCTCAACCACAACAGAATTCCTCCTGCGTAAACCTACTATTTCACTGTTCCATTATTCGTTTACGAAAATGCTGCAGAATGCCGCGCCCTGTGGGCGGGGATGAATGCAGCGATTTCAAAAACCGCATAGGCCGGACATTCTTGTCCGGCAAGCGCATTTTCGCCGAGCGAAAGTCTCGGCTGCCCGTGAAGCCCGGCACTTATATGGAGCCTCACTTAGTCCTGATCAACCTCAGTTCTCCCTCAAATTTCCGCAAAAACTATGCAATATGTCGAAATAATTAACAAAAATTGTCACATGAACACGTAGAAGCAGACTATGGTTACTAATTTTTCATAGCAATTTTGCTGGGTTATCAAATTATCGATACAGTGGCATATATTTTGCTAAAGTTATTAATACGGTCCTTCGTATATAAATATGGGGATGTAACAGAAGTAAGAAAAGGAAAATGAAAAGGAAAATATGGCACTATTTTTTCAGATGAGGAAGGGAGGTTTTTGGGAGCTATGAGAACTGAAATCGCAAAAAATGGAAGATTGATCTTCTTGATAATTGGCATTTTGGGGCTACTTTTATTGGGGCCACAAATCATCTATTTCCCGTGGGGAATTAAGGAAGCCCGAGCTGCTGCTGTCTCTTCAGTTCAAAGTGGTACTACCACGAGTACCGCGAATGGAACAGTAACAGTCGACATAACAGATGTTGATCCGGCAAAATCTTTTCTTATTTTCCAGACGCGGCATAATAGTAACCGACCCCCCGGGTCTCAAATCAGAGGACGGATCAACGCAACAGGGACTTTGTTAGAATTCGCGCGGGTTACTGACGGAATAGCACCAGAACCTGTAACTATCACGATCCGATGGTACGTGGTTCAATTTTCTTCAGGTGTCAGGGTACAACGTGGTGAGGTCTCCCAATCAGCTATACCGGTTAATGTATCCATAACACCCGTTGCCTCGCTCAGTCAGGCTTTTGTAACCTGGTCTAAGACGCCCGCCGCAGCTGACACAAGCTACGACGCGAACGATCCTATTTTAGGGGAATTGACAACAACAAGTAATCTGCAGTTCAGGGCCAATGGGGCAAGTGCTAGCCTTATCATCTGGTGGCAGGTAATCGAATTCACAGATCCTGCGGATATCAACGTCCAGAAGGGTACGACCTCGTTATTAGGAGCAGCAACATCCGTTACAGTTACACCAGTGGTACCTGTGAATGTAAGCAGCACATTTGTATTGGTCGGGTTTCGAACTGCTGGCTCAGGCGCGGATGTTGGGTCCAGGATGCTCCAGGCGATTTTAAATGCTGATGGCACGATTACGATAGATCGAAGTATATCGGGAACCCCGGATGATATTACTGAGATAGTTTGGCAAGCCGTGGAGCTGAAAGATGGTTCCACCGTTCAAAGAGGCAGCGTTAACTTCCCACTCGCCGGAGCTCAGCAAATTGTTTCTCTTGGCACACCCGTTGACACAAATCGATCAATAGCCTTAGCCTCTGTCCAGCCCGTTGGTGGCCAGAACATGGGACGATCTCCCTATGCAGGAGATGACATCATCGGGGTTGGTTCGGTCACTATGGCCCTGTCTGCTACTCAAATCACCATGGACCGAGACAATACCGCTGCCACAGCAGATATTGGCTGGTTTGCAGTTCAGTTTTCAAACTGCGGTTTTTTCTATCGAAAGTCGATCACTGTCCAAAGTGGCCAAGTACAAGGGGGTCCCCATACTGATTTTCCTATGCTCGTCAGCCTTACGAACCCTGACCTAAGGACCTTAGCAAACGGAGGTCATGTTACTAGTTCGTTGGGCTACGATATTATCTTCAGGGCAGTAGATAGTACTACCTGTGGAGGGACAGCTCCATGCACATTGGCTCACGAGATTGAAAAATATGATCCCTCGACAGGAGAATTGGTTGCCTGGGCACGGGTTCCCTCTATTAATAACGGTACGGTCATTTATATGTACTACGGAAACAACTGCATCACTTCACTTACAGAAAATCCAACCGGAGTTTGGGATTCAAACTACAAAGGGGTGTGGCATCTCCACGATGACTTTGAAGACAGCACCTCCAATAACCACGATGGTATAAACAATGGTACCACTAATTACGCCAGTGCAAATATAGCTGATGGGGATGATTTTAATGGTACCAACGGATATATTCAGACAGACAGCAATGAGCTGCAGACCGAAAACAATTTTACCATCTCTCTCTGGTTCAATGCCGATGCAACCAATTTTGCACGTCACTTGGTCTGGGAGGGTCTAGGAACCGCAAATGGGTTTGGGGATGGAGCAGCTAGTACTCATCAAGAGATGCACCTTTCTTTCGGTCGGCTCACTGGAGGTGTGTCGGAGGCTAATTATTTGACGTTCTTCTTGGGAGATACAGATGATGTTTACGGCGACATTATTCAGGCATCATATGCTTTTTCAGATATTACTAACTGGCATCATGCCGCGGTGGTAGTAACAGGTCTGGGGTCATCCCCAAGGGCCGAACTGTTTTTGGATGGTTCTTCGGTAGCGTCAGACACGGGTTTAGTAGCAAGAACAAGCCGGACTAGCTGGAATACTAATTTAAGATTCGGGAGGCCTGGAGCCAATGAAAGATATTTTGACGGAGGTCTCGATGAGGTCCGTATTGCAACTACTAATCGCTCCGCTGGCTGGATCACCACGGAGTACAACAACCAAAGACCTTCTTCCACTTTCTATACGGTAGGGACTGAGCAGCAGGCTGCACCTACTGCCGTGACCCTGAAATCATTTACAGCCACCCAATATTCCGAGGGTATCTTACTGAAATGGAAGACTGGTTATGAGGTGAGCAATCTTGGCTTCCATATTTATCGTGAGGACAGGGGTCAGCTGACTCGATTGACTCCTGAGCCTGTGGCAGGCTCAGCTTTGCTTGCTGGATCTCGTACAGCCATGACAGCAGGCCATCATTATCACTGGTGGGATGCCTCACTCAGTCCTCAGTCCTCGTCCCTCAGTCCTGTTAGTTATTGGCTTAAGGATATAGACCTGAATGGGACTGAGACCATGCATGGTCCAGTGACAACAGTATTTTCTCGAGAGCCTCTTCCAGAGAAGTTCAGGCCAGAGTTTTTGAGCGAGATTGGGTGGAGAATCCAGGAGAGGTATCACCATTATTGGAAGGTTCAAGAATTAAAGGAAAGATTAGGCAAAAGACCATCACCTATCCGCCATCAGCAATCAGCTAAGAGTGCGTCCAGTGGTGAAACCCGTCGGGCCGCTGCTCAGTCCTCAGTCCTCAGCACTGATCAGTTCAGGCTCAGTCCTCAGTCTCGGTACGAGTCGATTCCGACCTCATCACTTGATACTGTAGTTCAGCAGTCCTTGGCGAGTCATCCCGCAGTCAAACTCACGGTTCGGGAAGAAGGTTGGTACAGAGTTAATCAACCTGAGTTAGTGGTGGCAGGTTTGAGTTCAAAAGTTAATCCTGAGTACCTTCAGCTTTTTATGGAAGGTCAAGAGCAGCCCATTCGAGTAATTGGTGGGAAGAATGGGCGCTTTGGTCCTGGGGATGCGATAGAGTTTTATGGAGTAGGTCTTGATACGCCATCGACTGATAAGAGGGTTTATTGGTTGATTGAGGGGTCAAGGCCAGGTAAGAGAGTCGAGGTCTCTCATAGCCAGGGAGGTCAGATATCCTCTTCCAGTTTCCTCTCTACGGTGGAGTGCAAGGATCGGGTGATCTATTTTTCTGCACTTCGGAATGGAGAGGAGGAGAACTTCTTTGGTTCGGTGGTTTCACCGAGTGGAGCGGACCAGTTTTTGACACTTAGACATTTAGATCCTGCACCTTCCGGAGAGGCATTGTTAGAGGTTATTCTACAGGGGGCGACGGAGGGGACACATCGTGTGGGGGTTCTCTTGAATGAGGTAGAGGTGGGAGAGGTTGTCTTTGAGGGGTTCTTGAAAGAGTTATTCCAGGTAGGGGTTCCTCAGGCGCTTCTTGAGGAAGGGGAGAATCTAGTGAGCCTCATCGCGCGGGGTGGGGAGATGGACTACAGTCTCCTTGATCTCATTCGCTTGAGTTATTGGCATACCTATGAAGCGGATGGGGATGAGTTGAAGTTTGGGGGCCGGGGAGGAGAGCATCTCTCGATCTCTGGGTTTACGCATCCCACGGTTCAGGTGGTAGACATTACAGATCCAAATGATCTGGTAGAAGTATTCGGGAAGGTGAGGGCTCAAGGTGGAGCTTATTTGGTGGAGTTTGAAGTGCCTGGTAGAGGGGAGAGGAGGCTATTGGCTTGTACCGCAGATAGGATCAAATCACCATCAGAGACAGTCCCCAATCGGGCTTCTTCTTGGTCACAGAGCTCTTTAGGCTATGACTTTGTGATGATATCGCATAGGGATTTTATAGAGGCTTTGAAGCCTCTTAAGCAACTGAGGGAGTCCAAGGGGTTATCCGTAGCCTTGATTGACATAGAGGACATTTATGATGAGTTTAGTTTCGGGGTAAAGAGCCCCAAGGCCATAAAGGATTTTCTCGCTCTGGCAAAGTCCAATTGGCAAAAACCTCCACGATTTGTTTTGCTTGTGGGGGATGCGAGTTCAGATCCTCGGAACTATTTGGGTTATGGGGATTTTGACTTAGTGCCCACCAAATTAGTTGAGACGGCTTATCTTGAGACAGCATCGGATGATTGGTTTGTGGATTTCAACGAGGATGGGCTTCCGGAGATGGCAGTGGGGAGATTTTCTGTTCAGACGGCTGAAGAGACAGCGGGAGTTGTTTCTAAGACAGTGGGATATGAAAAATCGAGTAAGAACAAAGAAGCTTTACTTGTAGCAGATAAAGCGGATAATTCGGATGATTTTAACTTTGTGGGGGCTTCGGAAGAAGTGAGGGCCCTGTTACCAGCCTATATCACAGTGAAAACGATTTTTCGGGGAGATTTTGGTAGTGATGCTCAGGCAAAAGCTGAGCTTTTGAGTGGGATTAATCAAGGACCTTTGTTGGTCAATTTCATCGGTCATGGGTCGTTGGAGATATGGAGAGGGTTATTGAGTTCTGAGGATGTGGGGGGATTGATTAATGGCATGAGGTTGCCTTTCTTTGTCAGTATGACATGTTTGAATGGTTTCTTCCAAGCTCCTTACGCTGACACCCTGGCAGAGGCATTACTTAAGGCGCCTCAGGGAGGAGCGGTAGCCGTTTGGACTTCATCGGGGCTGACCGAGCCTGATAAGCAGGCCATCATGAGCAAGGAGTTAATTCGGTTGCTTTTCAGTAGTAGTTCAATCACTCTGGGGGAAGCCACAGCGAGAGCCAAGAGTTCTGTTTCTGATCAGGATGTCAGAAAGACCTGGATTCTCTTTGGAGACCCAACAACAAGGCTGAAGTGATAATGGAAAGATGAAAGAATGGGTAAGAAAATTTTAGGAAACAAAACCCAATACTCCATTATTCCAACATTCCAATGATCCAATGGTTAGTCCATTAACCCAACATTCCATCATTCCAATATTCCAACCCTCCTTAAGGGGAATGCTCCTCATGACTCAGTCCTCAGAACTCATGACTCATCACTTATCTGGTAGTGAAGTTCTTCCTGAACTTGTCAAGGAGGTTCTTAGTAAGGGAGTGGAATGCCGTTTACAGGTTAAAGGCTATAGCATGTCTCCTTTTATAAAGGATGGGGATATGATTACCATTTCTCCGGTGTTTGGTTCTTTACCAAGACTTGGAGATGTGATAGCTTTTATCCATCCAAAAGCAGGGAAACTATTGATTCATAGAGTGGTTTGGAAAAGTAGGGATGCATACCTTTTAAAAGGGGAGAGTGCGCTCGAGTCTGATGGTTTGATTAACAAAGAAAACATATTAGGTTTGGTAACGAAGGTGGAAAGGAAAGGGAAAAAGGTATTCTTCGGCCTGGGTCCTGAACGATTTCTGATTGCCTTGCTAACCCGAACAAATCTTCTTCTCCCTGTCCTTCGCACTGTATGGAGAATCTTTCGCCCAGTAGTACGAATCTTCCTTAAATGAAAGTAAGATTTCAGAGCGTAGAGATCTCGATGCTGGGTCTTGTGATCCTGGTGCTGGCATGTGGGACCTATGTCCGGAACAGTCTCTGGAACAATCCAGTAGAACTCTGGGCCGAGTGCTTGAAGAAATCACCCAACAAAGCGCGCCCCCATGTGAATATGGGAAATGCTTTAGCCCGTCTCGGAAGGATGGGAGAGGCTATCAGTCACTTTTCTCAGGCTTTGAAGATTGACCCCAAATCCATGTCCGCCCACTATAACCTCGGTATTGCTCTAACCGAACAAGGAAGGATCGAGGAGGCCATTACCCATTTTACGGAAACCCTGCGAATTGAACCTCATCATGCAGATGCCCATTATTTTCTTGGAGATGCTCTGGTTCGCCAAGGTAAGGTTGGTGAAGGGACGGTCCATTTGGGCGAAGCCATCCGAATCAAAACGCAGCATACCGACGCCCACAAAAGTTTAGGGATTGCCCTTAGACTGCAGGGAAGAATCGAAGAAGCCATCACTCATTTTCGGGAGATTCTTCAGATCAACCCTCGCGATGGAAGAGCCCATAATAACCTTGGTGCACTATTGGTCCAGCAGGGTAAGGTGGATGAGGGAATTGTCCACTTCACAGAGACCTTGCGTACTAACCCTGATGACGCAGAGGCTCACTACAATATGGGGTTTTCTCTCGCAAGCCAGACGAGGTTTCAGGAGGCGATAGGGCATTTCGCTAAGGCCTGTCAGATTGAACCCGAGAATGTGAAGGCCCATTTTTATTTAGGATTGGCGCACCTGGAAACTGGAAACCAAACCGCTGCTCGAGAAGAATACGAGATCCTAAAAAGGCTCCATCCAGGTTTTGCAGAGGTATTGCTGAAAAAGCTTTCAACCAACTGATTCTGGCCCTCGCTCTATTTGGGGTAGGTACCGTTTGGTGTTGTGATTCATAAATTGATTGGCACATATGCAATTATTTCTTAAGCTGGTATGGAGCGAAAAGTGTAGCCGCAGCCTTCAGGTTGCGTGATTTGAGGATTGTTTTAGTGAAAATATCGCAGCCTGAAGCCTGAAGCGGCTACCTAGAATTTCCACTTATCCAGTGGTCGAAAGCAAAGAAATGTTAGATTTAGTACTTTGGTAACGGATTGATGAAAAGCTTGTTCAAATACCTCAAACAGGGACTTACCCGCACCCATTCGAAAGACAGGATCGGTGGCACAAGCGAATCTGCCGGGCTGAGAACTAATCTAAGAAACCTTCATCCCTTTGTCAGTAGGCACTGGCGCAAAGGACTGCTGGGTAGTCTGCTCGTCATCTTAACGTCCCTATTATCTTTTCCCCAACCTCTTATCACCCGCTATCTCATTGATCATGTCATCCTAAGCCGTCAACTGGCTCTCCTCGCTGGAGCGATACTTCTTCTGGCTGTCATTACTCTAACGGAAAAGCTATTGAATGTGTTCCAACAATTCTATTTTACTGGTTTTGAGCAGGAAGTCATTTTAGACATCCAGCAGTCTCTCCTTGATCACGTCCTTCGACTCCCCAAGTCCTTTTTCGACGCGAACCAGACCGGATATCTGATGTCACGCTTGTCATCCGATGTCCAGGGACTCCGTTGGTTCTTTTCCAGCACCATCGTCTATATATTCAGCAACGGTCTACGATTTATGGGGGGTATTGCGTTTCTAATTTATCTTGAATGGAGACTTGCCATCGGTGTTTTGGTTATCCTCCCGGCCCTTGTATTTTTCATCCAATACTTTTCAAAAAAGATTCATATTCTGAGCCATCAAAGCATGGAACAGCACGCTAAAGTTTCGAGTCAATTCCAGGAATCACTCTCCTCGGTTTCTCTGATAAAATCCTTCTCCTCTGAAATGCGAACGGTTGGACATCTGATTTCGGAATCAAGAAAGGCATTTCAAATCTCACTTGAGCAATCCACGGTAGGCTCCGTTGCCCATTTGATTATTTCTTCGACGCCGGGAATTGCCCGTGTTTTTGTCCTGGCGCTGGGGGCCTATTGGGTTATTAAGGGAGAATGGACCTTAGGCTCTTTGGTTGCCTTTCAGGCTTATTTGGGATATGTATTCAGCCCAGCCCAGTATCTGGCGACGGCTAATCTCGATCTCCAAGATGCACGAGCATCCCTGGAGCGAGTCTCGGCACTCTTTGATATTGTTCCAGAAGAAAATATAGGGGAGGGTAGAACGATTGATAAATTAACCGGGGAGATCGAATTTAGGAATGTTTCATTCTCTTACGACTCTCGTGAACCCGTATTAAAGAACATTTCTTTCCATGTGCGCCCAGGAGAAAGAATAGCCATCGTAGGCCCAAGTGGCGTAGGGAAAACGACCCTCATAAGTCTTATTCTTCGATTCTATAAACCTTCTTCAGGTGAGATCTATTTTGATGGACGAGCAGCCTCAGAGTTTGACGTGAACGCATTGCGCCAGAGGATCGGATATGTGTCCCAGAGTCCCCTTCTTCTCTCCGGGACGATCATGGAAAACCTTCGCTATGGAAATCCCGAAACCAATGAGGAGGAGGTTTTCCGAGCAACCAAAGTGGCCGAGATTCATGATTTTGTCTATCACCTGCCCAAGGGATATGAATCCGAAATTGGCGAGAGAGGGATCAATTTGTCAGATGGACAGAAACAGCGACTCTGCATTGCCCGTGCGTTGGTTAAAGACCCGGACATACTCGTTTTGGACGAACCTGCTTCTGCTTTGGACAGTCTGACAGAAAAATGGGTCTTCCAGTCCCTTCCCGACTTCCTCCAAAATAAAACACTGTTTGTCGTGACCCATCGCATTTCCACGATCAAAAATTCGGATCATATTCTCTTGCTGAATGAAAATCGTCTTGTCGCCATTGGGAAGCACGAATCCCTTTCAGAAACCAATGACTACTACCGTTCTCTGGTTAGCCATCAGCAGGGCGTTGGTAATTAAGAGTGGATTTCATTTATCTGCTTTCGACGTAAAAAATAAATCCTTTATAATCCCTTCCCACCTCCCTTTAGTAAAGGGAGGAGATAAGTAATTCCCCCTTTTATGAAGGGGGATTATTAATTTCGATCGTCTGTGCCTGCCTGCGATAGGTAGGGATGACGATGGTGTAAAGGGGCAAGTCTTATTGAGGTCTTGCCGAAAGGTTAAAATCGTATTTGAAGAAGTCGGTGGGCGTTTTTGATTGCATCTTAACTTCCTGGACAGGACCTGTCCCTTCTTTAAAACATTCAAGGATGGTTTCTCTTCCCACCCCAGTCTGTCCTGTTCGAGGATCGATCTTTGCAAACTCGACTCCTTCGGGAATCGGGAAGTCCTGAACAGGTTTGTCCTTCAATACCTTTGACATAAACGTGACCCAAATGGGGGATGCAGCCCGTGACCCCGTTTCATTTTCTCCCAAAGATCTTTCATCGTCAAATCCCACCCAGACCCCAGTAATGAATTCAGGCGTATATCCGATAAACCAGGCATCGATGAATTGGTCGGTGGTCCCTGTTTTAGCTGCTGCAGGTCTTTTAAGTGCTTTGGCCTTCCATCCGGTCCCATGTTGGACGACCCCTTCCAAAAGGTAGGTCATTAGATAGGCTGTTTGGGGGGTGAGGACTTGTTCTTCATTGGCTAATTCTCTTGGATAAGAAAAGGGAAGATTTTCTTCGATGAGATTCCCATCCCCGTCCAAAATTTTCTTAATGAAAATGGGTTTAAAGATCCTTCCTTGATTGGCAAATGCCGCATAGGCGTTGGTCAATTCATATAAGGAGAGGCTTGAAGACCCCAGGGCCATGGAAAGGTCGTTCTGTAGGGGAGATGAGATCCCCAGTTTTTTCGCATAGTCGGTGATGTAGTCAAGGCCGATGTCCTGAGCAATCTTCACGGTTACCACATTGACCGAATGGGTTAAGGCATTTCGAAAGGTGATCGGTCCCGAAAATTTTTCCCCATAATTTTTTGGTTTCCATTTCTTCTCTCCCCATTCATAGATGGACGGGGCATCCACAACGAGAGAGGTAAGGGTATAACCTTTATCTAATGCCGATGCATAGACAATCGGTTTGAAAGCGGAGCCAGTCTGTCTCCGGGCTTGAATGGCTCGATTGAACTGGCTTTTCTTAAAATCCCTTCCCCCGACCATGGCCTTCACATATCCGGAAGCTAGGTCGAAACAGAGAAGGGATCCTTCCAAGGCCACTGGTGGATCAGCCGGCTTATATTTTTGTCGTTTCTCAATTTCTCTCAAGCCGGATTCGACTGACTCTTGAGCCGTTCTCTGAACGTTTAGATCGACCGTCGTGTAAACCCGATAGCCCTTTTTGTATAAGGCCTCTTTCCCGTACTTGTCCTCCACATACTTTCTGACAACCTCTACAAAATTGGGAGCCTTATCCATATCCATAAAGGAATTCTGTTTTTCCTTAAACGTTAAGGGCATCTGTAAGGCTCTCCCGAGTTGGCCATCGGAAATGAACCCTAACTCAACCATTCGATAAAAAACATATTGTTGCCTTTTTCTAGCCTGGTCCGGATGATTCAGAGGAGAATATTTGCTGGGAGCCTGGGGCAACCCTGCCAGTAAGGCAGACTCTGCCAGATTCAGTTCTTCAATCGATTTTCCAAAATAATTCTCGGCCGCCGCAGCGACCCCATAGGCTCCGTGCCCTAAATAGATTTGATTTAGATATAAAAAAAGAATTTCTTCCTTGCTAAGATATTTTTCAATCTTGAAGGCCAAGATAGCCTCACGGATCTTCCTGGCAAAACTCTTTTCCGGTGAGAGAAGGAGTGATTTAACCACCTGCTGGGTGATGGTACTACCCCCTTGAAGAATCTCTCCTGAAAAAATATTCCGGGACAGGGCTCTGAGAATGGCAAGATAATCGAGCCCCTTGTGTTGAAAAAACCTGGCGTCCTCACCAGCCACAAAGGCTTGAATCAGATGATCGGGCATTCGATCAAGGGAGACGACCTCTCTCTTTTCAAAGAAAAATTCGCCAATGAGTTCCCCATCATCAGCATAGAAACGGGTGATCGTGGAAGGTCTATAATTCCTTAAGGTTTCAATACTTGGCAGGCCATAGGTGAAATAGAAGTAGGATAGAATCCCAAACACGAAGACCACTGTAATCAGGATCATTACAATGGAGATCGAAATTTTAATCCACTTTTCAAGCCGATTCGATATCATCGAATTCTTGACTTCTTGTTTCACAGAATATAATAATTATATCAATTTTTCAACCAATTAGGAAGACCAAGCAGATTCGCTTGCTTGGCCGGTTATAATCACGAGGACAAATCCGTGGTGGAGACATCCCTCAGAAAGGAAATTATGAAAGAGACCCTTTCCATTCTAATTCCTGTTTTCAATGAAGAAGAGAACATCCTTCCCCTCTATGAGCGGCTAACCAAAGCGCTTCAGAAAACAGACAGACCTTACGAAATCCTGTTTATCGATGATGGGAGTTCAGACGGATCTCTGGAACTTCTCCTTGACATCACCCAAAAGAACCCAAATGTGAAGGTCATCAGTTTCTCCCGTAATTTTGGACAGACAGCAGCCCTCAGCGCTGGAATCGATTTCTCAAGAGGGGAAATTCTCATCCCGATGGACGGGGACCTTCAAAATGATCCAGAAGACATCCTTTCCCTTCTTCAAAAAATTGAGGAAGGATATGATGTTGTTAGCGGCTGGAGGAAAGACCGGAAAGATCCATTCTTCACCCGTCGATTCCCCTCGAGGATTGCGAACAAGATGATTTCACTGATTGGAGGGGTTCGCCTGCACGACTATGGATGTACCCTCAAAGCCTACAAAAGAGATATTTTAAAGAACATCCGGCTCTATGGTGAAATGCATCGGTTCATTCCCATTTATGCCCACTGGATTGGAGCACGGGTTTCTGAGATACCAGTGAACCATTTTCCGAGGAGATCCGGATCATCGAAATATGGCATGAGCAGGATCTTTAAAGTCATTTTAGACCTCATGGTGGTGAAGTTTCTTCTCTCTTATTCTCAGAAACCGATTTATGTCTTTGGAGGGTTGGGCCTTCTTATGATCCTGGGTGCCTTTCTGTCCGGAGGGTATGCTGTCTATCTGAAAATCTTCAAAGGAGTTTCCTTCATTCTTACACCCCTTCCTTTGTTGTGCGTTCTACTCTTGATGTTAGGGTTTTTATCGATCCTGATGGGGTTCTTGGCTGAAATACTGACGAGGACTTATTACGAATCGCAGAAAAAACCTACCTATCAAATCAAGGAGACCATTCCCTAATCCCTTATGTGCGGCATTTTAGGATTCCTCACCCCAAGGGTTGCAGATATTCCTGATCTTGGAGAGCTCCGGTCCATGCGTGATCTCCTGACGCATCGGGGGCCAGATGATCAGGGGGAATTCATTCGGTCCGTAGACGAGGCAGGACCTTTTGTCTACATGGGACACCGTCGATTAAGCATTATTGATCTGGCCAGTGGACATCAACCGCTTTCAAACGAGAATAAAACCGTATGGGTGATTTTCAATGGAGAAATTTATAACTTCTTAGAATTGAGAAGTCGCTTGGAAGCCTTGGGGCATCAATTTAGGACAAACTCGGATACCGAGGTCATCGTCCATGCCTATGAGGAGTATGGGGAGAGATGTTTCCGCCATTTCAATGGAATGTTTGCCATCGGAATTTGGGATGAGACAAGAAAGCGACTCCTCCTTGCGAAAGACCGCCTGGGGAAGAAACCTCTCTTTTACAGTTTCGTTAAAGGGACTTTTCTTTTTGCGTCAGAGCTGAAGGCCCTTATCGCTTATCGCAATTTCTCGAGACAGATCAATCCTCTTTCTTTTACGAAGTATCTTTTCTTTGAATATATCCCGAGCCCTCATACAATCTTTAAGAAGGCTAACAAACTTCCTCCTGCTTCCTATCTCATTTTGGAAAAGGATGGAATCAGGGTGATTGAATACTGGTCCCCTTTCGATTCGGGAAAGATAGCAGAAGAATTGTCGGAGGGTGAAATCGAAGCGAAGATGGTGGAACTTTTAAGACAATCCATTAGAAGGAGGCTCGTCAGTGATGTTCCTTTAGGTGTTTTCTTAAGTGGAGGGATCGATTCCAGTGCGATCACGGCCTTGGCTCAAAGAGAGGTTCCAGGGAAGATAAAGACATTTTCAATCGGTTTCGAAGATCGTTCGTTTGACGAATCGAAATTTGCGTTGCGGGCCTCCAGATATCTGGGCACCGAGCACTACGAACAGACAATGACACCAGGTGATTTGCTTAATCTGGTTCCCAACCTCTCTGATATTTTAGATGAACCGATGGCAGATGCGTCTATCTTACCAACCTATCTTCTCTCAAAATTCACCCGTCAATATGTGACTGTCGCCCTTGGCGGAGATGGAGGAGATGAACTTTTTGCGGGATATCCCACCTACCTGGCACATCAAATGGCAAGGCAGTATGAGTTTTTTCTAACCCCCTTACATCCAATCCTCACCTTCCTTGGGAATTTGCTTCCTGTTTCCGATGATAATATTAGTTTTGATTTTAAAGTAAAAAAATTTCTTTCTGGCATTGGTTATCCCGAAAGCATCCGGAACTTTATCTGGCTCGGTTCCTTTCCATTTCCGGAATTAAAGAGGGTCTTGTCTTCTGAATTAGGCTCCCAAGTCGATCCAGTTCAAATCATGGAAGAAGTCGATTGTTACCAAAAGGGGTTCCCCTTGGAGGATAAAACCACCTTGCTCCAATACTTGGACCTGAAGCTCTATCTCCAAGATGACATCCTTGTCAAAGTGGACCGGGCCAGCATGGCGTGTTCGTTGGAAGTAAGGGCGCCCTTCCTCGATTATGAACTAGTGGAATTCGTCATGAACCTTTCCTCTTCATTGAAGTTGAGACGATTCACTTCAAAGTATCTTTTGAAAAAGGTGATGAAAGATTTCCTTCCGAAGGAGGTTATCAATAGAAAGAAGAAAGGATTTGGCGTCCCCATAGCAAAATGGGTGAAGGGACCATTGAGAGAATTGTTCGGGGACTTGCTTTCTTACGATAGGATAAAAAAAGAAGGATTATTTAACTCGAGCTATGTAAGCTCTCTCTTGCAAGATCATCTTGCAAATAAAAAAGGTAACAGGAAACAACTTTGGACATTGCTCGTCTGGGAACTTTGGGCTGATCGATACAATCCCTTCCTTTGATCGACAAGTTCACACCTCCATAACTCTTCAGACGATGATTTTCCTTCCGTAAGTATCAATCAATCGACATCTCAATACCTTTCTCATCCGGCGATTTAGGATCCCATAGGAATAGATACATGGAAGCATCATATGGAAACTTATTGAAATTAAGAAAACTACCGTCAAAATACCCCTTGAATACGAAGGGGGTGGTTTCCTTAAGCAATTTGGCCGTCCCTTTTTGCACTATAATCCATAGCCGGCTTCCGTCGGCAACGTATTGGTCACAGCAGGTTCTGGAGAAGTTAACGGTAAAAATGTTGTTTTTGTAAATAAAGGGTTTAGTAAATTCGATTCCATTCTCTGCCTCTTTCCAAAAAGGGATCGATTGATGCCGACCCTCAGGGTATGCTTTGAAATAATGAAGTATACCTGGCATGTATGCCATCTGGGAAATGAAAATCTTATCTTTCCCCTGGAGATGAACCTTAAGATAATTCGCCAAGCCCCTGAGATCCTGTTTTTCGGAGCGGTAATAGAAGGGGAGGATGACGAGATTTGATGCAATAAAAAGGACAACAAAAAGGAGGGTCAACCGTATGAATTTCTTACCAAATTTAACTTCGATGGAATAGACCGACAGGTAAAGGGCGATAAGAAAGAGTGGGAGAAAATTTATAAAATATCTTGAGGTTATGAAATGGGAAAGATTCAGTAGTTTGCAGACGAAATAGAGCCCGATTAAGGGAAGAAAGAGGACCGCCAGTAGAATAAACGCCTTTTTCTTAGAATCTGAAAAGAAAGGAAAGAGAATTAAGAGAATGATGGAAGGAATCATTAGCGGTGCGTGAGGAACCCAGTCATTGAAGATATAGTGCAGAATGGCCAAAAGGGAACCCGTCCCCTCGACGTGATGGGGGTTCATGATGGGTTCCCCCTTATAATTTAATGCAATAAAGAGAACCCATGGAATGCAGAGGAGAATGATGAGTCCATTTAAGATAAAGAAGGAGGAGAGGCTGGGTTTTTCTATTTCTTCGTGACTTCCATAGAACCAGAGAATCTGCGACAGAACAATGAATGGGATGGAACTGTAACTTATATAAAATAAGATAGCATAAATGGCTGAAACGAAAGGAAGATATATTTTTTTTGATGTTTTTAGGTGCTTCATAAATAAGTAAAGGGCTACCATTCCGAGGAACATGATCAATGAGTACGAGCGCCCCTCCTGTGAGAGGCTGATGTGGTACGTCATGAAAGTCAGAGAGAGGGTACATGGAAGCGCGATATTCGGAGAAAACGATTTAGCAAGAAAGTAAATCATTGGTATGGATAAGATTCCGAAGATCAAAGGGATGAACCGAAGGTCCCTTTCAGGCTTTGGAAATGGATAGAATGAGTGTGTAAGGATAAAAAACAGGGGGGGATGAAGATAAGTTGGATTGTCCTGATAAAATTTTATCTGGCCTTTAATGTCATCCCTTGAATCATTGAACGTATGAATTTCATCCATCCAAAGTGATTTTTGGTCGAAGGTGTAAAATCTCAAGGCAAAGCCTATCAGTAGACAAAAAATCAGGAGGAACAATTCCCTCTGTTTGTTGTTTTTGAAACTTAAGAAATTGACGTTCATGGAATTCGTTCACTTTTCCGGGTATTTGGAACAAGGGAGAAAATCAGTCATCTTTTCTTCCATGAAATTTATCATCTCATATCCGCCATCAAATAAAATAGGGTAAATCTTTTTCTTTTACAGACGTTAGTCAATTGGAATGTCGATTCCTTTTTCGTCGGGTGATTTCGGGTCCCAGAGAAACAGATACATAGAGGCGTCATCGGGAAATTTGTTTAAATTACGATAACTTCCATCAAAATAACCCTTCTGTATGGCAAGAGATCTTCTCTGGATTTCTTTTGCAGAATACTTATCGGCAACAATCCATAACCGGTTCGCATCCGAAACGTATTGATTGCAGCATTGCTTGGAATGATAGATGACGAACGTTCTGTTTTTGTAAGTGAAGGGTACTCTAAATTGGATTTTGTTTTTAGAATCTTTTTGAAGGGGGAAAAAATAATGTCTGTCTTTGGGATAATTCCTAAAATAATGAATTATTCCAAGAATATGCCCATCCGAGGTGACAAAAATTCTGTCGCCCCCTTGAAGTTGGTTGCTTAGATAAGTGACTAATCTCCTGAAGTCTTGTTTTTCAGACCGGTAATAAAACGGTAGAATGATCAAATTGGACATGACAAAGAAAACAATGAAAAGAAGCTTCGGGCGAACGAATTTTCTTAATCTTTCAAATCTGGCTTCGATAGCATTCAGTGAAAGATAGATAGATACCAAGAAAAAGGGGAGCAGGGTGATGAAATATTTCGAAGCGAAAAAATGAGTAACGTGAAAGAATTTGCACAAGAGATAAAGGGATCCAATTGGTAACATGAGAATAGTTAATAAGATCAGAGCATTCTTTCTGTTATTTACAACGAAGGGGAACAGGATGAGCAGGACGATGGAAGTAATGATCAGGGGCACATTGGACGCCCAATCATTGATCGTCCAATATAGAATGGACCAAAGAGAGCCAGTGCCTTCCGTGTGCAGAGGGTCCATGATAGGTTGTCCCTTATAATTTAAAACAACAAAAAGAAGCCATGGAATGCAGAAGAGAAAAAATAAGCCATTTAGAAGAGAGAAAGAGAAGATAGAGGTCCTTTGGCGATGCTCTTCTATGTTATAAAACCAGAGAAGTTGAGAGAATAGGATAAAAGGGATGGCACTGTAACTGGTGTAAAATAGAATGGCAAAAAGGAAAGCAACGAAAAAAAGATATCGTTTTTCAGACGTTTTTAAGTATTGCATGAAAAGGTAGAGAGCCACCATTCCCAAAAACATCAACATGGAATAGGCGCGTCCCTCTTGTGAAAAATAGATATGATAGACCATAAACGTTAAAGAGAGAGTGCATGGGAGAGCAATCGAGGTGGAGAATAATTTTGATAAGAAGTAGATCATTGGTATGGATAGGATGCCAAAGACCAGAGGAATGACACGTAGGTCTCTTTCAGGGTTTTCAAATGGATAGAACATGTGGGTGAGGACAAAAAATAGTGGAGGGTGAAGAAACGTCGACTCGCTTTTGTAAAATTCCACTTGTGCCTTAAGATTATCCCTGGAGTCATTAAACGTATGAATCTCATCGATCCAAAGAGATTTTTGATCGAAGGTGTAAAACCTCAAGGCAAAGCCTATGACTAAACAACAGATAAGGATAAGGAATTCTTTATGCTTCTTGTGATTCAAATCTGCAAAGTGGATGGCCATAAGATTACCCCATCTGTTCTGGGAGCTCGACGAATTGAGATACGTGCGAATTGACTACCTTAAATATACTCTTAAATAAAATGTCATAGAATTGTATCCCTCTACCAACCTTAATCAATCGGCAGATCGATTCCCTTCTCATCAGGCGATTTGGGATCCCAGAGAAAAAGATACATTGAAGCGTCCGTAGGAAATTTGTTGTAGTGAAGGTAACTCCCGTCAAAATAAGCTTTCAGGGTGAAACGAGAGTCTTTCTGAAATCGTTTTGCGTCAGCTTTCCCAATGACAATCCATAAACGGTTTTGTTCTGTAAGATAACGGAACCAATAAGTTATAGAATTAGAGATCATAAATGTTCTGTCTTTATTCATTAAGAAAATTCTATACTCAATTTCTTTTTCTGAAACCCTTTTGGCTGGGAAAAGGTATCCTCGGCCTTCCGGGTAGACTCCAAAATAATGAACCATTCCGATAAGATGAGCCCCACCGCCCAGAACAACAATCTTATCCCCATCTTGAACGTAATTTCTTAAATAAGCAACCAAACCCCTCAAGTCCTGCTTTTCAGAAGAATAATAGAGGGGCAGAATGACCAAGTTAGATGAGATGAAAAGAAGGAGAAAAAGAAGTTTTAATCGCACCAATCTATTGAATCTTTCCAATTTAGCCTCGATTGTATTTAAAGATAGATAGGTGAGGATAAGAAACAAGGGCAGAAGATTGATAAGATATTTTGAACTAAAATGGTGATAAATATTAAAGAGCTTGTGAAACAAATATAGTCCACCCACTGGGATAACGAAGAGGGCTAAGAATATGAACCCATTTGTCCTATGTCTCGAAAAAACCGGAAAGAAGGCCAGTAAGATCAACGAAATAATCAACAGCGGTAAAAGGGGTACCCAGTCATGGATCAAATCATAAAGGACGGCCAAGAAAGAGGTACGGAGATCGGTAGAGACTAAAGTCGCCATAGATTGCCCCTTATAATTAAATGCGAGAAACATGAGCCACGGGATGCAGAAAAGAAGGAGTAGACCAATGAATATGAGAAATGAATAGAAGGAGGGTTTTTGATTATTGTCGTTAACTTTATAAAACCAGAGTATTTGTGACAAAATAATAAAAAGGATGGAACTATAGCTTGTGTAAAATAACAAGGCGAAAAATAGTGCGGCAAGAAACAGATATGCCTTTCTTGATATTCTTAAATGTTGAACTAGAAAATAAAGAGCCACCATTCCAAGAAACATCATCATGGAGTAGGAACGGCCTTCTTGAGAAAAATAGATGTGGTAGACCATAAAAGTCAACGAAAAGGCACAAGGGAGCGCGATGCTGTGCGAGAATGATCTTGCAAGGAGGTAAATGGTGGGTATGGATAAGATTCCAAAGATCAAGGGGATAATACGAAGGTCCCTTTCAGGGTTTGTAAAAGGATAAAAAAAATGCGTAAGGACAAAAAACAGGGGAGGGTGAAGGTAGGTTGGATTCTCTTTATAAAATTTTATTTGGCCTTTGAGATCGTCCCTCGAATCATTGAATGTATGGATTTCATCGATCCAGAGGGATTTTTGATCGAAGGTGTAAAACCTCAAGGCAAAGCCGATGAGTAAGCAACAAATAAGGAGAAGGAATTCTTTATGTTTCTTATAATTCGTATGTGGAAAATGGTAGCCCATAACATTACTCCATTTTTCCCTGGGTGCGGATGGATTGAGAACATAAAAAAGTTCTTTCTATGGGGGTTAAGATTATCATCTGAGATGTGTCTTCAAATAAAATACCATAGAATTTTGTTGTCCCACAGCCGTCAGTCAATTGGCAGTTCAATTCCTTTCTCGTCGGGTGATTTCGGGTCCCAGAGAAACAGATACATAGATGCATCCGTTGGAAATTTTCGGAAATTAGCAACACTTCCATCAAAATAACCCTTCAGCACACAAGGCGAGTTTCTTGTAAACTCTTTCGCAGTCGCTTTTTCCACGATAATCCATAGCCGGCTACCATCCGCAACGTATTGGGTGCAGCAGTTTATGGAATGATAAACAGTGAACATCTTTTTGGGATCATTCGAGCTTAATATATATTCAATTCCCTTTTCCGTCTCCTTCGCATACGAAATAACATGATGCCGTCCTTTTGGATAAGCCCCGAAGTAATGAAGTATCCCGGGAAGATAGGCCTTTGTCCTAACAAAAATATTATCTCCGTCTCGGAGTTGATCCTTTAAGAAAGCTGCTAATCCTCTGAAGTCTTGTTTTTCAGAGCGATAATAAAGAGGGAGGCTCAGAAGATTAGACGCAATCAAAAAGATGGCGAAAAGGAGTTTCAAACGCATGAAGTGCCGTAATCTTTCGAATTTGATTTCGATGGCGCTAAGCGCAAGATAAATAGATATAAAAAAGAGAGGGAGAAAGACGATGAAGTATTTGGACGTAAAAAAATGGGTGATATTCAAGAATTTACAGAATAGATAAAGGGATCCAATGGGGAAAAAGAGTACAGCTAATAAAATGAAGGCCTTCTTCTTATTTCTCATAAAGAAAGGGAACAATACAAGCAAAATAATTGAGGCAATCATTAAGGGTAAATTAGAAACCCAATCATTGAATATCCAATACAGGATACTCCAAAGAGAACCGGGGTCTTCGGTGTGATGAGGGTCCATCACAGGTTGTCCCGTGTAATTGAATGCAACAAAAAGGAGCCAAGGTATGCAGAAGAGAAATAATAGACCATTGAAAACGAAGAAAGATGAGGTGGGGGAGGGCTGATGATCGTTTTTTATATTATTAAACCATAGAATCTGTGAAAATAGAATAAAAGGGACGGCGGTGTAACTTGTATAAAACAAAAGGGCGAAAAAAAGGGGGGCAAGAAACAAATATATTCTCCTTGATGTTCTTAAGTATAGGATAAAAAAGTAGAGAGCTACCATTCCGAGAAACATCAGCATGGAATAGGGACGCCCTTCCTGGGAAAAATAGATATGATAGACCATGAAGGTTAAGGAAAAGGTACAAGGAAGAGCGATCTGCGGAGAGAATGATTTAGAAAGGAAGTAGATCATGGGCACGGATAAGATTCCAAAAATTAAGGGGATGACACGAAGGTCCCTCTCAGGTTTCGTAAATGGATAAAAAAGATGCGTCAGAACAAAGAAAAGGGGAGGGTGAAGATAAGTTGGGTTTTCTTTATAAAAATTTATTTGACCCTTAAGATTGTCCTTCGAATCGTTGAATGTATGGACTTCGTCCACCCAGAGGGACTTGTGATCAAAGGTATAGAACCTTAAGGCAAGACCTACGAGCAAGCAAAGAGCAAGGATGAGAAATTCTCTCCGTTTTGTCATCATTCGTCACTCAGAAGGCACACCCATGCCTTTCCCTCCCGGTGATTTTGGATCCCAGAGAAAAAGGTACATGGAAGCATCCTCTGGAAATCTTCTGAAATGAGAAAAGCTTCCATCGAATACCCCTTTAAAAGCAAACGGAGAATTCTTTTTAATTTCCTCTCCTGCCTGCTTTCCTGCAATAATCCACAGGCGGTCCCCATCGGTCAGGTATCGGTCGTAGCCGGAGCTGGAATATTGGATGGCAAATTTTTTTTCTTTGCTGGCAATCGTAACCCTCGCCACGATTTCATTTCCTGAATTTTCCAACCAAACCGGGAAGTTGTGATGTCGTGATTCCGGGTAAACCCCAAAATAATGAAGCATCCCAGGAATATACGCTACTGATTTAACAAAGATTTTGTCCCCATGCCTCAGTTGACCTTCTAAGTACAATACCAGCCCTCTAAAATCTTGTTTTTCAGACTGGTAATAGAGAGGGAGGATAATGAAGTTCGATGCGATCAATAGGATGAGGAAGAGCAATTTGAATCGCAGGATTCTATTCCATTCTTGAAATTTAGTTTCGAGGACGGTCAGGGAGAGAAAGATCGAGATAAGGAAGAGGGGGAGAAAATTGATGACATACTTGGAGCTAAAAAAATGTTGAATATTGAATAACTTTGAGAACAGGTAAAGCCCGAAAACGGGGAGGAAAACCACCGACAAGAGAATGACTGCTTTCATTCTCTTGGGTGAGAGGACAGGGAAAAGAATGAGTAACATGATCGAAATAATAGTCAGAGGCATGAAGGGTACCCAATCATTGAATACTCCCATGAGGATATTCCATAATGAGCCAAAGTCTTCAATGAAAACTTTGTTTAGGATGCGTTGGCCTTTGTAATTCAAGATTAAAAAAATGATCCACGGCGCACAGAAGAGAAGGGTGGTACCATTTAGTTTGAGGAAACATCTCAGATTTGGTTTTTTCTGATTCTCATCAAAGGGATAAAACCAGAGGATCTGACACAGAACAATGAATGGGATAGAACTGTAGCTCGTATAGAATAAGATGGCAAAAAAGAAAGCAGCAACCAGCAAGTCCCCTTTTTTCTCAGTCCTTAAGTGCCTTAGAAGGAAATAGAGCCCGACCATTCCAAGGAACATCATCAAGGAATACGGTCGGCCATCCTGAGAAAAACTGATGTGGTAAGCCATGAAGCTCAATGCAAGAGTACACGGAAGGGCGATCCGAGGGGAGAAAAGCTTTGCAAGAAAATAAATCATTGGAATGGAGAGGATCCCGAAAACGAGAGGAAGGATTCGAAGGTCTCTCTCAGGTTTTTCAAATGGATAGAAGATATGGGTGAGAACATAGAATAAAGGGGGGTGAAGGAAGTCAGCCGGATGTTCTTTGAAATATTTGAATTGACCTTTAAGTTCCTCCCTCGAATCATTGAAGGTGTGGACTTCATCAATCCAGAGAGACTTATGATCAAAGGCATAGAACCTCAAGGCGAAACCGATGATAAGGCATAGAAACAGGACAAGCATTTCCTTTCTTTTGGCTCCGTTTATGACGTTTGCAGCGGTGCGGTCCATGTTCATGATTCTACCCTATGCTTTCTTGGCAATGCAGTAGATAGAGACACCAAAAGGAAAGGAAAAGTACTTGAGGTAATGGGGCTCGATGGAAAAGACGGTCTTAAGAAAAAAGTTGATCAATGGAAAATTTATTTCGTTTTCTGATTCGATTCTCAGCCCGAGAAGATAAATGATACGCCTTCCAATCAGGATTGGAAAAAAGAGGAAAAAATTGAAGTAAGAAGACTTGAGTATTTTGAACCCTTCTCGTTCTATTTTTCTTACCAATTCTTTCTTAGAATAGCGTCTCTTGTGCATTCCAACGATATCCTGCACCCCCCAAAGGGATCTAAATGCGGGGACGGTAAATATGACTTTCCCCTCCGTTTTCAGGGTCCTATAGATTTCTCTGATCCCAATGGTATCCTCATCCAGGTGTTCAAGAACGTCAGAGGCAAGAATGAGGTCAATGGAGTCAGCTTTAATGGGTAATCTCATGAGATCACCGTTCACCAAAGGGACTGCCGAAAGATTTTTTTTTGTATGAACGAGACTGTACATTTCCGAGTCCATACCGACCAATTTCGAACGCATCGATTGCAAAAGTCTGAGGTTTGAACCGACTCCGCAACCGATATCAATGACCCGTAAATCGTTCTGAAGACCCAGGACGGAAAAAAGGAACTTGAATAACTTTCTCCTTCCAACGAACCACCAGTGGAATCTTTCGAGATTCCATTCAACGTCATAGGTGATCTTTTTCATCTCAACTTTTCAAGGCGGATGACGTATCTCAGGGGGAGCCAAAAAAAGGGAATTCTCGTGAGCCGCGTCACTTCAAAACATTTTCTAAATAGGTTGAGCCACTCCTCTAAGGAGAAGACATGGAGATGCCATTCATCCTCCATCCTTTCTGGCATCTCCTTATATTCTCCTCGGCGATTCACAAACCATCTGAATATTCCTAATTGAAGCAAAAAGCTTTTTATTCGATTAATCCAAACTTCATTAGGGACAGAAACGACAGCGACACCGTGCGGTTTCAGAATCCTGGCCATTTCATGGAGTGCCTCGGATGGGGAGAGGAGATGTTCAAGAACTTCAGAACAGATAAGCTGCTTAAAGACCACACCCTTGCATGGAAGGTTCTGAGCATCCCCCTGGAATAGATGAGCCTTTTTATTCAGTTTCAGTTTTGCCTTATTCAGAATAGAGCGTGAGATATCCACCCCAAACAATTTCCCGGAATTAATCTTTTCTATAACATTTCCGGCACCACAGCCGATTTCAAGAACACAGGCCTCTTTATGAATGTCCATGAGTTTAACAATGGTGTTAACTCTTCTGTGCTCAACAAAGCGTATAAAAGGGTTGGAGTGATGATGAAATGCATCAGGATCATATTTGTTGAGCATTCTTTCATTCCACTCTTTAAATTCATCGGCTCTGATTCTTGTCAAGAATTCGTCCCTCTCAGAATGAATTCCACAATAAGGATGCTCTGAACTACCAGGCTCCTAAAACGTGCGGAATTGAAGCTCCCCGGCCATCCCGTCAGGACGGGACAGGCACGGCGGGGCTTCCCGGCAATGAATTATCTTTTTGTATTGTGCCCCTTGACCCCGCCTACAAGGCGGGGCTTACGGGGCACTTTTCGGTCAAGACCAATTTCTGCAACATTTAAGCCAAAAGAACCCATAGGCAATTTTGCCTTACTATTCAATAGGAAAAGGTGCTTCTGATTATCAGCTTTCTTTTAGCATATGCGTTGATAATGGTCAATTATTAACCATTTTCACGCATTGCGAACAAAATAGAGGCAAGGTAAGTGATTTGATTGTGAATCGAGAGAATATGATTTCCGCGCCAATCCTCCTGCTAAGGATTTGCCCTCCTAAGTAGAAAGCTTCACCCGCATGCTGTAACACCTGCCTGCACGAGGCATTTCGGCGAAGGCAGACACACTTTGGTGTGAAGGCACGGGCTTTACCCAGGCTTTACCCATACACCCCAAGTTTTCCTCATTCTTTAGTTGAAGGGTTAAATGTCTCTGTTTGGCGTCAGTCCCTTTAGTAACAAACTTTGTCATCAGAAAGACAAAAAGTGTAGATTTAGATTGATTTTCTGAATTTGTTGGTATATGTTTAAGAGGTTTCATTGAACCTTGTCGTCATATTAATATTAACAATATCAATTAGTTATGTAAAACCGGGTAATTCCTAGGAAGAAATTTCATATTGGCATGGATTATGCTCCATCAATGCTAACGAATTCAAAGAAAGGGAGGTGATTAACAAAGGAGTGAGGTGAGAGTTCTTAAGTTTTTAAAGTGGAATGAGGCTGATGATTTTCCCAAAATAAAATTTATTCCTTAGAAAGGAAAAAATCAAAAAAAGGAGGTTTCAGTTATGTTAAGAAAGAGAGGACAGAAGGGTTTTACGTTGATCGAGTTGTTGATCGTTATCGCCATTATTGGTATCCTGGCAGCCATCGCTATCCCGATGTACAGAGCCCAGACAGTTAAGGCTAAGCTTACGGAAGTGTCGAATAGTATGAGCAACGTGGCAAGTGCTGTAGGAGCTTATTACCAGGAAGAGGGTGTCTATCCCCAACTTGCCCTCGGTGACGAAGTTGCAATCAAGACCACATTGGGTGTGGCTGTTCCTGTACAAGTCAAGTATATTTCATCGGCATCAGTCTCGGCTGGTTCCGGAACAATCATTTTCGGAATCATGGGCACAGGTGAAAGCACTGTGGACGGTGGCACGCTTACCCTGTCTCCTACCACGAATTCTGTTGGCGCCATTAACTGGATTTGGAGTGGCTCGATCCCACAAACCTACATTCCGAAGAAGTAACGGTTTGGACGTAACTTTTTAGAAAAGAAAGGGGGTAATCCTTGCCTGAAAGTAAGCAAGGATTGCCCGACTTTTTTGGTTCCGGTCAAGAGTATAAATGGCAGTCAGAAAAAGATCTTAAGGAGATCGAAATGGTATTCTCCTCGAGAAAAAATGGCTTCACCCTGATCGAGTTGTTAATCGTTATTGCCATCATCGGTATCCTGGCGTCCATTGCTATCCCGATGTACAGGGCGCAAACGATTAAAGCCAAACTTACAGAAGTGTCAAATAGTATGAGTAAAGTATCGACTGCAGTAGCAGCATATTATCAGGAAGAGGGTCGGTTTCCAGAGACCGCCCTTAACAATGCTGCGGCAATCAAGACGACATTGGGTGTAGCTCTTCCCGTAGGAATTCACTACGTTGCGTCGGCATCAGTTTTGGCTGGTACCGGAACAGTCATTTTCGGAATCATGGGGACAGGTGACAGCACCGTGGACGGTGGCACGCTTACTCTATCGCCTTCTACGAATACCGTAGGCGCCATAGACTGGATTTGGAGTGGATCGATTCCACAAACCTACATTCCGAAGAAGTAACGGTTCGGGCGGCAAGTGCCCCGCAGGCCCCGTTTTATGGGCGGGGTCAAGGGGCTCCCATTAAGAAAATAAGAAAAGAGATTTTATTTCCTTGAAGCCCCTTCCTGGGGGCTTCACTCTTGGTTAGAAATGGGCAATCCTTCCTCGTGAAACCTCGTGTTTCGAAAAGGGAAGGATTGCCCAGCATTTGTGTGTTAGACTAAAAGAGAACAGTCGCTTCAATCCTTGGAATTGCTTCTTGTAGCGGATTATTACAAGCGGCAGAATAAATCAGCGTGGAATGGCTCTTTAGGCTTTTCGAGCGTATTGTTTAAAAAAAAAGAGGAAGGCACCTATGGGAATGTTAAAAATAAGAAGGATGAAATCAACAAGGGGTCTCACTCTTATTGAACTTCTCGTTGTCATTGTAATCGTTGGGGTCCTCGCAGCCATTGCAATCCCTACATACTCAAATTATATGATAAGGGCCCGACGGGCTGATGCCAAGACAGCGCTTGAACAATTGAGGGCAGCCCAGGAGATGCGGAGAGCCGAGAGGGGAAGCTACGAGAGCAGTTTGGCAGCGCTTCAAACGACGTGGGGAGCGCCAGCGACGGGTGCGGGGGACTATACGATAACAATGGTTGCAACGACGGCCACCTTTACTGGAACTGCTGCTCCAAACACGTCAAGGCAAACACCAGACGGAGCTCTGACTATTGATCAAGACGGGGTAAAATTACCCGCTAATAAATGGGCCAAATAATTTCTTAGTGAACGATTGTAATGGAGGGCGAAAAAAGCAAGATGAATATGATTTGTCTTGCTTTTTTTATTCCTTGATAAAATAATACTTGGATGGATAGGAAAATGGATCTTTCAATTGTCATCCCAATGTTCAATGAAGCCGAGAATGTGGGAGCTACCCTGAAGCGGGTTGAAGAGGCATTGGCTTCCTTTCAGGGACCTTATGAAATTATTGCAGTGAATGATGGAAGCATTGATGATACCTTGGAACTATTGAAAAGGTTAGAGTCCCAGAACGAAAAGATAAAAGTAGTTTCTTATCCGAAGAACATTGGCCGGGGTATGGCTTTAAGAAAGGGTTTTGAAGAATCCAGAGGCGAAATCGTTGTATCTATCGACGCCGATCTGAGCTACGATCCTCGGGACATACTCGATTTGGTTAACACATTGAGGACTGCCCCGGATATAGATGTAGTCCTTGCCTCCCCATACATGCCCGGTGGAGGCGCTAAAGATGTCCCGGCTCATCGCCTTTGGATTAGCAAATTGGGAAACAAAATCCTTCGATATGCCCTCCCGAACCGAATTTATACCTCAACTGGGATCTTCCGCGCCTATCGAAAGAAAGTGCTTGATTCTCTGGAGCTTGAATCGGATGGAAAAGAAATCCACCTTGAAGTCCTTTCTAAGGCAATGGCTCTTGGTTACCGGGTCAAAGAGGTCCCTGCGATTCTAAGAGGTAGGAGGAAAGGAAGATCAAAATTCAAGTTTAAAAAGACTGCCACCTCCCATCTCGTATTCTCTGTTTTCGAAAAACCAATGATTGTCTTTGGCTTCCTGGGTCTACTGACTCTCGGAACAGGGTTTTTGATAGGAATATATATTGCTTATTTAAGATATACCGGGGGATTAACTCCGGGGCGACCGTTGATTACATTTGCCATTTTATTGATTTTGGGTGGAATTCAGATACTCTCTTTCGGGTTTATAGCCATCCAGATCGTTTCCCTCCGGAGAGAGATCCTCCGTATCCAGAAAGAGAACCTGGAGTTACGAAAAGAGATAAGGAAGCCATGAAACCAGGAAAAGGATTAGAATATGAAGGTCTAACTGATAAGATTATCGGGTGTGCTATTGAGGTTCACAAAAAATTAGGTCCTGGATTTTTGGAGTCAATCTACGAAAATGCTTTTATCATTGAGTTGCAGAAGCAAAATCTTCAAGTTGAGAGGCAACGGGAGGTCGTTATCACATATGATAGTATTGAAATCGGAAGACATAGGCTGGATCTCATTATAGATGATACTATCGTTGTTGACCTGAAAGCAGTTAAAAATATTGAAGATGTTCATTTTGCAATCGTGAAATCCTATCTCAAAGCACTGGGTAAGGAGCATGGTCTAATCATAAATTTCTCTAAAAAAGTTCTTGAGGTTAAAAGAGTTATCCATAAATAATTTCTTGCTTCCTGGATTCCTGGCTTCCTTATGAGGATATTGTTCCTTACCAATGCCTATCCTGATTTTGATTCTTCCTACCATGGCATCTTTATAAAGAAGATGGCTTCTCTTTTGAAGACAGATGGATATGACATCGCTGTTGTGACTCCAAAAATCTATAAAGAGAGTCGTACCGTTGAAGAACAAGACGGAATGAAGGTCTATCGGTTTCCATTCTTTTCGGGAAACCGGCTTTTAATCGAATATGATAAAGTTCCTTATTTGCGCATGTGCTTCTATTATATGTCGGGATTTTTCTTCACTCTCTATGCCTTTCTTAGGCATCGATGTCAGATGATCCACGTCCACTGGGCTATTCCAATAGGATTGATCGGCGCATGGGTGGCCTTTTTATCAAGGAAGCCCCTTCTGGTCACTGTGCATGGGTCTGACTTCAGGCTGGCCATGGACCAATCTTCCTTTCTTAAGAAGATCTTTCTTTATGTATGTAAAAGGGCAAATCATCTTCATTGTGTTTCAGATGGGATGAAAAGGGAGTTAGAGAGCCTGGGAATCAGCGGAGGGAGGATGTCAGCTTTCCCCATGGGTATCGAAGCTGGTTTGCTAAATAAAGAGGGGGTTCAAAGAACGGGTTTCGATGACCGGCCGATTACCATTTTGAGTAATCGAAATCTGTTGCCCATCTATAATGTTTCTCTGTTCATTCGGGCAATCCCTTTCGTCCTTCGAGAAGAGTCAAGGGTAAAATTTTTTATTGCTGGTGATGGTCCTGAAAGGGAAAGATTGGAAAGGGAAGTAAAGAGTCTAAATATAGGGGATTTCGTTCAATTCCTAGGGCGAATGCCTCATGATGCGATGCTGAATCTTCTGAATCGGACAGATATTTATGTTTCAACCTCCTTGCATGACGGGACGTCCGTTTCCTTGCTTGAAGCCTTAGGCTCAGGTGCATTCCCTGTGGTCACAGATATTCCATCCAATAGAGAGTGGATCTCTGACGGGGAAAATGGGTTCTTGGTTCCGACAAATGAGGATAGAATTCTTGCAATGCGAATTATCGAAGCTATTCGGAACAGATCGCTGGTCGAAAAAGCTATGCAGAAGAACCTTCGCCTTGTTACCGAGAAAGTTCTATGGCCAGCAACTATTGAAAAAACAAAGAGAATTTATGAGAAGGTTGTATCTTCAAAAAATTGAAATGTGGCATAGAAGTTGCTCATTAATGAATGTTAATGGTTGTCTATTTTACATCGCATTACGGATATTTTTGGAAAGAGAATTGAATTCAAACACTTAAGCCATTTTATTTTTTTTCTTTCAAATGTTCAAGGTTTGAACGGATTACAAAAATGTCCTTTAATTTCTGGGAGCTTACAGGAAGCGTCAATGGGAAATCAACATCAGGGTATTTTCAAACCTTCGGAAGAGATCAGGGAACTTCGACTCCTTGAGGAGTTAGAACGCAATCCGATCACTTCACAACGGGAATTGAGCCACAAATTTAACATCGCGTTAGGGGTGACCAACGCCTGCCTGAGGAGGATGGTACGAAAAGGGTGGATTCGGGTTCGAGGATTAAGCCATCGAAAGATTGGTTACTACCTTACACCCATAGGGTTTGCAGAAAAGACCAAATTATCCCTTCGCATGATTTCTTATACCATTCAGCATTATTCTGAGTTGAAGAAAGTGATCAGTCAGAGACTCTTGGAATTGGAACAAGACGGGTTCCATCGAATCGTTTTGTATGGGATCAGTGATGAGATGGAGGTGGCCTATATTACCCTTCAGGGAGTTAATCTCAAATTAGTTGGAATCGTCGAAGATGATGAAAAATTCAAACCTCAGATACTTCTGGGTTACGAATTAGAACCCGTCAGTCGAATCAAAGAACTAAAACCCGATTGCATATTGATCACTTCCTTGGTGGAGGATGATTCAAAAAGAGAAAGGCTCAAGGGCTTCATCGATCTGAAGCAAATTTGCGTTAAAGACATTTGTTTTCCCTAATTTTAAAGATGAAGATCATGACATCCATGTATACCCTAAGAAAAGGAGGAGCCTACGACAGGTTTCTCATGATGCTCGAAGCCCTTTTGGAACATCGATGTGAAGTCCATTGCCTTTCATTGACTCCGATTCCGATGAATCACCCTTGTTATTATAATCACGTCGTGGCTGTCCCACTCGGAGGGAAGAGGGGGCTGCTCGCGAAGTTGATTGTTTTGCTAACGTTTCCCTGGTTTTCCTTCCTGATAGGATGGCGGGAGGGGGCCGATCTTTTTGTCTCCTTCGGACCTTTGTATGCATTCTTGCATGCTTTCCCAAAATGGATCTTGAGAAAACAAATGGTTACACTCGTCCGTTTGGATCTATCCCTGAGGTTTAAGAAGGAGGATTTATTCAGCTTCGTCGTTTGGGTGAACAGATTCATCGAGTATGGAAGTCTCCTGTTTACGGATCGGATCATCGCTGTTAATACAACCATGAGGCAGGAGATTAGCGAAACCATCGGGAGATGGAAAAAGGTTGAGGCAGAGGTTCTTTTTAACAACATTCCAGATATTAGGAGATCATCCCAGGAAGAAAGCGTACGGACGAGAGAACGATTAGGGATTCCCATAGAAAATAAGCTTCTCGTTACAGCTGGTGTTTTAACCCCCCGCAAGAATATCGAAATTTTATTAAAGAGCCTTTCAAGAATAGGACGGGAGAATTGGGTTCTGCTGGTTATTGGTGATTACTGTGAGCAACACAGTTCTTTTTATGTGTATTATTTGAGGGAATTGACGAGGAAATTAAACCTTGAAAAAAGAGTGACCTTTGCAGGATGGTACGAGAAGGGGGAATTGTGGAAAGTTCTCAGCACAGCCGACCTGTTTATATTACCATCTCGAAAAGAAGGGATGCCCAATGTCCTGCTCGAAGCACTCGGGTTTGATTTGCCGTGTTTTGGGAGTAATGTCCCGGGAATCCGCGACATTCTGAAGCATCACATTTTAATGTTTGATCCCCTTGATGAAGAGACGTTAGCTCGGAAAATAACCCTATTTTTTTCTGAAAAGGAATTTTCGACCCATGTGTTACAACTTTGCCTTGAAAGGAAGCAGAAGTTTTTATTCGACTGGAAAGCAAAGGCTTTCGAGATGATCACCAAGATACCCTCGTCCGTATCCTTGGGGGGGGGATTGGAATGTCCCTGAATAAAGTCTGAAACTGACTCTCTTAACTTTCTGAAGGGTGAAGGGACGGGGCAGCGGAGTGGTTTCGAAATACCCTTTGGTACAAATCTGGCTGAGGCTTTTAATGGAGTGAAATTTGGAAAAAAGATGATCAAGCATTGGCAAATGCGGCATGATGGCTTCGATAGGGGATGTCATAGGTCAACAAATCGTCGCATCTTTGATGCCATAATAACGATAGGGGGTTTCACTTTATTGGTGAACATTGCGACGACAGCCAAGGAGTTAGTGGTCGCTCACCAATTTGGCACAAGCGATGCATTGGACGCGTTCCTCATAGCTTTTTTAATTCCGTCGTTTGGGATTAACGTGGTTGCCGGATCATTCAGCGCCGCTTTCATCCCGAGTTTTATTCAAGTTCGAAAGCAGGAGGGGCAGGAAATGGCACAAAGTCTTTACTCCAGTGTCATGGGGTTCAATGTCGCCATCCTACTTGCCGTTTCTATTTTGTTAGCAGCGGTAGGTCCTTTTCTCCTTCCCATCCTGGGATCCGGTTTTAATTTGGGAAAGCTGGCACTTACAAGGTCGCTCTATTTAGTTTTGCTCCCTATTTTAGTGATCAACGGAATAGGTATGACCTGGGCTGCTGTCCTGAATGCGAGTGAGCGATTTGCTCTGCCCGCTCTATCTCCGATGGCGACCCCCCTCCTGACAATATTCTTACTGCTTATAATGAGCAAGATTTGGGGAATATATGTCCTTGCAGCTGGTACAATCGGTGGGTTCATAGTGCATGGAGGCCTTTTGGCGTGGAATTTGAGACGTCAGGGATTCCCTATCGTTCCATATTGGGTCGGTTTGAACTTCGAGACGAAAAAGGTGATTCATCAATGTATTCCACTGGTTTCGGCCACCTTATTGATGAGTAGTACAACCTTGGTCGATCAAGCGATGGCAGCCATGCTTGGACCGGGCAGTGTCTCAGCCTTAAACTACGGCAACAGAGTTGTGACATTGGTCTTGGGCATGGGTTCGATTAGCCTGGGGACAGCAATATTTCCGCACTTTTCACGCATGGTGGCGGCAAATGACTGGAATGGGGTGCGGCACACACTTAAGACCTACGTCGCCTTGATCCTTGTTGTTACCGTTCCCTTGACTCTCGGTCTGGTTTATTTTTCTGAACCATTAGTCCGCCTTCTGTTTGAAAGAGGGGCCTTCACATCATCGGATACAGATCTTGTGAGTGGGGTGCAGCGGCTGTTTCTATTGCAAGTCCCGTTCTATTTACTGGGAATATTGATTGCTCGCCTCATCTCTTCCCTCAGGGCAAATAATATACTGCTGCGGGCTGCCATGATCAATTTGTTTTTGAAAATTATATTCAATTATTTTCTGATGCATCGATTAGGGGTTGCCGGGATAGCATTATCCACAACACTTGTATATCTGATATCCTTCATTTTCTGTTTCATTATGCTATATAGGAAAATGCATGCGTTGAGATAAAGAATGGAAGTGGTGACGTGTAATTTGTGTGGTTCAGATGATCATCGAGTGATATATTCGATGCCCGATGCTCGTTATTCAATAGATGAGTGGTTTAAGGTCGTAGAATGTGTGAGGTGTGGACTTGGTTTTGTAAATCCAAGGCCGACCCCCTTAGAGCTATCGCGATATTATCCATCATCCTTTTATGATTATTTCGAGGACGATCGAGATTTTCACGTTCGGCGTTACGCAGCTGAGGCTAAGTTTCTCAAAGATTTCCCTTCAGAAGGTCGTAAATTGCTCTTAGATCTCGGCTGTGCAAATGGCGATTTTCCGAGGTTTATGAAGGAATTGGGTTGGGAGGTAGACGGTGTAGAAATTTCTAAATACTCGAAACCAATCTCTGACTTCAAAGTTTATCAACAGGAGTTTCATAACATCCCGATCTATGAGCCAAGGTACGATGCGATAACGGCATGGGCTGTTTTGGAACATGTTCATAATCCGATGGCCTATTTTAGGAAAGCAGCTCAGGTGTTGAAGCAAGGGGGAATCTTGGTATTTTTGGTGACAAATTTCAAAAGCATTTCATCGCGTGATCTTTTTCTCGAAGATGTGCCTCGGCATTTATACTTTTTCACTGAAGAAACAGTTAAGAAATATCTTGCTGAGACTGGATTCGACCTGATGAAAACGAAGTACACCAATAAAATCTATTCAATGCGTCCGGTAAATTGGCTACGTAACTATTTTTATCGATACTGCAAGCGACGAAAAATGGAATGGAAGGATATCCAATTTACAAAGCAGAGGCCTGTTAAAAAGGCCGGTCTTGAAAACCCATTGATGGGACGACTAAAGTTTCTTATTTCTCACCCATTCTATGTGATGGACCGGTTTCTAATGCCGATTTATGAAAAATATCAAATAATTTCGAAATCATATGGAATTGTAATTTATGTGGGAAGGAAGCGTTGACTTGGATAAGGCAGGGAAGAAATACTGGGATCATATTTGGATGACTGCTGAGAGACCTAATATAATAAATCTCGCCAAGGTAGGATTAAATAATTATGTTTACCGCTGCTTCCATGAATATTTCAGACAGATATTTTCAAATTCAAACAAAAAAGGGGAAAACATTTTAGAGATAGGCTGTGGGAGTTCTGGTTGGTTACCTTATTTTGCAAAAGAATTTAATTTCAAAGTTTGGGGAATCGATTATTCCGACATAGGTTGTTGCCAGGCAAGAAAACTATTGCTAAATGAGGGGTTGGAAGGGGAAGTGATTTGTGCTGACTTATTTTCACCTCCTGAGTCCATGATTGGGGCATTTGACATCGTCGTTTCATTTGGTGTCGTTGAACATTATGAGGACACCACAGGGTGCGTTAGAGGTTTTTCAAAATTCTTAAAGCCAGGAGGGATGTTAATAACAAATATACCTAATCTCATTGGCTGGATGGGAATGATTCAAAAAGTTTTGAACCGAGATGTTTATAACATCCATGTACCGTTGTCGCCTGAAGATCTTTGTGAGGCTCATAGAAAAAACAGATTGCAGGTGATCTCATGTGATTATTTCCTTGTCGTCAATTTAGGAGTTTTAAACCTTGAGAATCTGAAGAACAATGCCTTTTTAGCTCGGATTCTTCGTCTGAGGTCATGGATCAATAAAACAATATGGGCTTGTGAAAAATTAACACCCTTACTTAAACCTAATCGGTGGAGTTCACCGTATGTTAATTGTGTTGCTATTAAGAGAGGAATTTGAATTGGTATATATTTTTTATGACAGCTCAGTTGGAGTTCAAATATGATGCTTAAGGCTTATTGGATATGAAAGTTCTGATGGTTATTTCACAATTTCATCCTATGATTGGCGGAGCAGAGAAACAGGCTCAACTCCTTGCCAACAAACTAATAGAGAAAGGCCTGAAGGTAGCGCTTGTCACGGGGTGGTGGCGGATCAATACCCTTCCGACGGAAAGGGTTGATGGGATTAAAGTCATTCGGAATTTTTCATGCTGGGGAATGTTCGGAATAAAAGGGATTCGTTCCTTTGGAGTTTTAACCTATATGGCGAGCCTCGGCGCTTATCTTCTTGCACAGGGGAAGCATTACGATTTGATTCATGTCCATCAAGCTCTTTATCCCGCTTTTGTTTCTGTATTCTTTGGAAGAGAACTTCTTCATAAGCCGGTTCTGGTTAAGAGTGCCAGTTCAGGAATGACAAGTGATATCAAGCAGTTAAGACGATATCCTTCAGGCAATTTTCAATTAAAATATTTGGTCAAGAAAATGGATTATTTGGTTGCGACAAACAAGATTAGTGGAAGTGAATTTATCGAGATCGGATATCCTGAATCGCGCATCGTCTATATTCCGAATGGTGTTAAGATTTCGTCCGAAGGGAAGGGCACTTACGCCCCCGTCAGAACTGTCCTGACATCGGCAAGGCTGAGCAGGGAAAAAGGGATGGATATCCTTATTAAAGCATGGGCCCAGGTGGTGCAACAGGAAAAATCCCTTAAACTTCTGATTCTGGGAGATGGCCCTCTTGCATCGGAACTCAGAAATTTATCCAAATCATTAAACCTGGCAGGTTCAGTCGATTTTCGTGGGATGGTTCAGGATGTCTCTTCCTACTTGAAAGAGGCTGATCTTTTTGTCCTGCCTTCAAGAACCGAAGGGGTGTCCAATGCCTTATTGGAAGCCATGAGCCAGGGAATTCCATGCATTGCCACAGATGTCGGAGGAAATCCAGAGGCCCTTGGGAAGGGAGAATCGAAAAAAGTTTCGATTGGGCAATACGTTTTGGCCGAGAATGGAGTCCTTATCCATCCCGAAGATGTCCAAGGGCTTTCCAATGCCATCCTTTATCTTATTCGAGAGGGAAGAGTAAGAGAAGAGATGGGCAGAAGAAGCAGACAATATATACGAGAAAATTACTCCATTGATTTGATCGCTGATCGATATATCGAACTTTATCAGCATATGCTGAGCGGGAGAGCCTAAGATGTGCGGGATCTGTGGTGAGATCGATTTCGGCAATGAGCGCATCTCTGTGGAAGTGACCAAGAGGATGTGTGATGCCCTTGCGCATCGGGGGCCGGATGATGAAGGAATGCTCTTCATCAGAGGGAATCGAACCATTGAAGTGAACAAGTCATCAGGATCCTATCAAGGTGAAGGCGGTTTTGAAGTAGGGTTGGGCCACCGCCGTCTCTCCATCATTGATCTCTCGGAAGCTGCACATCAACCCATGTGTAACGAAGATAGAACCATTTGGATCGTTTATAATGGAGAGATTTATAACTTCCAAGAGATCAAGAAAAGGTTAGAAGAAAAGGGACATCTTTTCAGATCAAAATCTGATACCGAAGTCATCATCCATGCTTATGAAGAATGGGATGTGGAATGTCTGAAATATTTTAGAGGAATGTTCGCCTTTGCCATCTGGGATTCTAAACGAAAAAGGCTCTTTTTGGCTCGAGATAGATTGGGCAAGAAACCCTTGGTTTACTGGATGGGAAAAGGTCGCTTGATATTTGCCTCAGAGATAAAGGCTATTCTTCAAGCAGCGGGTGTCGAGCGCAAGGTGAACCTCGTTGGGCTTCATCACTATTTGACCTATCAATATGTTCCGTCTCCTCTTACGATCTTCGAAGGGATAAAGAAACTACCTCCCGCCCATTACCTGCTCTATGACCTTTCAGAAAAGGTGAGAATAGAACGATATTGGAAACTTGATTTTGTTCCCAGTCAAGATATTAAGACGAACCTGAATGAATTATGCGATCGGATCAGAACCGGACTTGAGGAATCGGTAAAACTCAGACTCATTAGCGATGTCCCTTTAGGTGCTTTTTTAAGCGGTGGGATGGACTCCAGTCTGATCGTAGGGATCATGGCGAAGTTCAGTCGTCAGCCCGTCAAAACATTCTCCATCGGATTTGAGGAGAAAGAGTTTGATGAGCTTGAATTCGGCAGGCTCGTCTCGAAGCATTTTTCGACGGAACACCACGAATTTATTGTGAGGCCGAATGCCATTGAGATTTTGCCTAAATTGGTCTGGCATTATAATGAGCCCTTCGCCGATTCTTCAGCGATTCCAACCTACTATGTGGCAAAGGTGACAAAGGATTTCGTGAAAGTTGTTTTAACCGGAGATGCAGGGGACGAAAACTTTGCAGGTTACCCGAGGTATCTTCGAAGTAAATGGGTTGCCCTGTTTACCAAAATCCCGGAAAAGCTTAGAAAAGACTTAATGCCAGCCTTCGTGAGAAGAATTTCTTCGTTGCATTGGAGAGAAAAGACGTTTAACCGTTTGGCAGATTTCATGGAATTGTTATCTCATGATCAAGCAAGAAATTACGCAGAGCAAATCAAGATTTTCAATGCCAAAGAAAAGAATGAAATCTATACGAATGAGATGGTTCGTTACGTGGGGAAGGTGGATCCTTTGGATTTCTTGTCAGAAAAGTATGAAGAGATCCAAACGGATGACCTTTTGGACAAGTTGCTCTATCTCGATATCAATACGTATCTCCCAGAAGATCTCCTTGTAAAAATGGATATCGCAACTATGGCGAATTCCTTGGAGGCAAGAGTTCCATTCCTCGACCATGAGTTCATGGAATTCGTTGCCGGAATTCCATCCCGTTTGAAACTGAAGGGGTCCATCACAAAATTTATCCTGAAAGAAACCTTTTCCGATTTTCTTCCCGAGGCCGTAACAAAGCGAAAAAAAATGGGGTTTGGGGTTCCGATTTCGAGATGGATAAGAAACGAATTGAAGAATTATGTGTATGAGGTGCTCCTAGATCGTAAAACTCTGAATCGGGGGTATTTCAAGAAGGAAGGCATTGAGCGTCTCTTAAAAGAACATATCGCTCTGCGCTATGACCATTCGGCAAAGATCTGGGCGCTCCTCTTTTTGGAGTTATGGTTTAGAATTTTTATGGACCAAAAGGGTGATTTCCAATCCTATGAGATTTGACAAGGAGAACGTACACCATCCGAATGTCTTTAAGCTATGGAGAGGGGGGCGTTCCCCCAGACACTGGTTTTTCTATCTTCTGATCGGGGTTTTTGTTGGACTTCTTTATCTCAATTCGCTTGGAAACCAATTTACAAATTGGGATGATGGGATGATTTATCAAAACCCCACCATCAAGAATTTAAGCTGGGAAGGAGTAAAGAAAATATTTGAGCTTGAAAAAGGGCAAACATATCAGCCTGTTCGGATGTTTAGCTATGCAATTGATTACAAATTCTGGGAACTGAACCCCATGGGTTATCGCATAACAAATATTCTTTTTTATATCCTTGCCTGTATCATGGTTTTTTTGACGCTGAGAGTTTTATCTACCAGTTTAAGAGGAGGGAAGCAGCCAGATTCTCATTTCCGTGTTGGACTATTTGGTGCACTTCTATTTGCTGCCCATCCTGTGCATGTGGAAGCGGTGACCTGGCTTTCAGCCAGAAAGGAAGTTCTTCAGGGATTTTTCTTTTTTCTTGCTTTTTATCTTTATCTTAAGGGGAGGGAGAGAGAAGGAGGGAAGAAAATCATTTTTCTCGGCTTCGTCCTTCTTTCTATTCTCCTTGCTATGCTTTCGAAACCTTCTGCAGTTGTATTCCCTGCAGTTCTGCTCGTTTATGAAATGGCTCTTACACGAAACAGATGGATTGATTTTTCGAAAAGACACAGATTATTCTTTGCCCTTTCCGTCATCGTTTCCTTCGTCATTGCCTTCATATTGATCAGAGTCATGCTTGATGCCGGTGGGATCAAAGCCTACCACGGGGGTACTTTTCTCAATAATCTGCTCGTCAGTTTCTATGTTCTTCTCTATAATATTAAACTTCTGGTCTTTACGATCAATTTTTCAGCGGCTTATGCCATCCCTATTCCCTTCCCCCTCGTGAACTTTCAGACTCTTCTCGTCATCGGGACTACTTTTCTACTTTTTGGATTAAGCCTCTGGTCTCTGAAGAAGACAAAGGTCATTTTCTTTTCTGTATGCTTCTTCTTTGTGACCCTGCTCCCTTATCTCAATATCATCCCTATCAGTACCCTTCTTGCAGACCGGTATGTTTTTGTCGCTTCCTTTTCCACTTGCTTTCTCTTGGGAATTGGTTTCGATAAGTTATACTCAATTCGTCATCCAAGATTTTCTGACGCATTTTTCAAATTACTCTCCCTAACCATTTTTCTGTTTTTGTTGGGGGGTTACTCCTTCATGACCATTCATCAAAACAAGATATGGGAAAATAGTTATACGTTATGGTCTGATGCTGTTGAAAAGTATCCCGAGAGTAATACAGCCAATGCCCTTCTGGGCGTCGTTTACATGGATTTAGGGATGGACGAGAAGGCAGCGAAATATCTTGAGAAAGCGGTTCAAATTCTCCCCGTTGATTATGAATCTCGAAATAATCTTGGCATTGTTTATGGACGATTAGATAAACCTGAGAAAGCCTTAAACGAGTTAATGGTAGCGATATCGCTGAAACCTGAGAACGATAACATCAAGATTAACCTCTCCGTTTTTTATCAGAGACAGAAAGAGTATAAAAAAGCGGAGGAGGTTCTGAAATCTCTGATCTCAAAAAATCCGAGGGATGCAAGACTATACTTCCGGCTGGGACTCCTCTACAAGGAGATGGGACTCTATGAAGCGGCCATTTCAGAATTGATCAGGGCTACGGAATTAGCCCCCCATATCATCAATCCCTATGAAGAATTGGGTAACATTTATGTCAGCAGAATGAGGGACATCGAAAAGGGTAAGTATTACTATCAAAAAGGTATTGAAATGGTTCCCAAAGCGAAGGCAATGGGGGAGGATTTGAGGTGGATGATTCAGGATTTGGAATGTCATCGATAAGATGCAAGGGAGAAAGGGCATAGCGCATAGGGTTCAATGATATAACCTTTCAGTCTCGGAGGAACTTTGATGTGGATCGTGGGTTCAATTGCTTTTGGG
>Ga0209592_1000006_pt1 | contig 79747 bp, 76 predicted proteins | sample PPLLak2March2015_2_FD_187251 | JGI IMG/M metagenome (GOLD analysis project Ga0209592, IMG submission 187251) | Freshwater sediment microbial communities from Prairie Pothole Lake near Jamestown, North Dakota, USA - PPLs Lake P8 Core (3) Depth... | ecosystem: Environmental > Aquatic > Freshwater... | reverse complement strand
GTTCCGATGCATTACTCACCCGTTCGCCGCTCGCCGCCAGGGTTGCCCCCGCGCTGCCGCTCGACTTGCATGTGTAAGGCATGCCGCCAGCGTTCAATCTGAGCCAGGATCAAACTCTTCAATTAAATCCTGATTGTGCTGCTGTACTGCTCTCACTCAAAGTAAACGAGGTTTACTACCTCAATACATCTTCGTGAGCACTTGATTGCTAGAAGCTTTGCCACTTGCATCCCGCCGTCCGAAGACGTTGGTCCGCGCGTGGCGCCTTCCGATCAAGCGCCCACACCTATCGGCTGCGAATTTTTAAAGAGCGTTGGTTGCGGGGAGAGGATTTGAACCTCTGACCTTCGGGTTATGAGCCCGACGAGCTGCCAGACTGCTCCACCCCGCGCCCGAAGAGACAAAGATTATAGCGGGCGCCGGAAAACCGTGTCAACGATTTACGACGGAAACTTCCCTGCAGCGAGATCTGACCGACCGGCGCCCCCCGGGGGGGGTCCGGAGAGCTCCTAGATATCCCGGCGCTCCAGCAGCGCCTGGGAGATGGTGCCGGCGTCGACGTACTCGAGCTCGCCGCCGAGCGGCACGCCGCGGGCGATGCGGCTCACGCGCAGCTCGCGCGAGCGCAGCATCTCGGCGATGTAATGCGCGGTCGCCTCGCCTTCGTTGGTGAAGTTGGTGGCGAGGATCACCTCGCGCACCTCGCCCCCGGCGACGCGCGCCTGCAGCCGGTCGAGGCCGATGTCCCTCGGGCCGACGCCGTCGAGCGGCGAGAGCCGGCCCATCAGCACGAAATACATCCCCGAGTAGCTGAGCGTCTGCTCCACCATCGACAGGTCCGCCGGCGTCTCGACGATGCACAGCAGCGACGCGTCGCGCCGCGGCGAGCGGCAGAGGGCGCAGATCTCGTCCTCGGTGAAGTTGTTGCACTTGGCGCAGCGGCGCACGCCGGCGAGCGCCCCGGCGAGGGCCTGCGCCAGGCGCTCGGCGCCGGCGCGGTCGTTCTGCAGGAGGTGGTAGGCCATGCGCTGCGCCGAGCGCGGCCCGACGCCGGGCAGCGCGCGCAGCGACTCGATCAGGCGGTCGAGCCCCTGCGAGCCGGGAACGGCGCTCTTCTTCAAAACGGCAGCTTGAAGCCGGCAGGCAGGCCCAGCCCCGCCGTCATGCCGCTCATCTTCTCCGCGATGGTGGACTCGACCCGCCGCGACGCATCGTTGAACGCCGCGGCCACCAAGTCCTCGAGCATCTCGCGGTCGTCGCCGAAGAGGCTGGGATCGATGCTGACGCGCTTCACCTCGTGCTTGCAGGTCATCTGCACCTTCACCATGCCCGCGCCGGACTGGCCCTCGACTTCGAGCGTGCCGAGCTGCTCCTGCATACGGCGCATGTTCTCCTGCATCTGCTGCGCCTGCTTCATCAACTGGCCGATATTGCCCTTCATTTGCGCTCTTCCCGGGGAGTGGAGTCGACGACCTTGCCGTCGAACAGGTTGACGAGATCCTTCACGAAGCCGTCGGCCTGGACCGCGCGCTGCGCCTCGGCGTGGCGCGCGTCGCGCTCGCCGGCCTCGATCGCGGCAGCGCTGGCGCCCGAGGTCTCGCCGAGGGAAACCTTCAGCGTCACGGTGGTGCCGAAGTGGCTCTCGAGCGCGGCCTTGAGCTTGTCCTGGTAGTTGCGCTCGGCGAGGTAGGCTTTCGACTTGGGTACGACCAGATCGAAGCGGCCGTTGTCGCGGCCCTGCAGCTCGGCGTGCCGCGCCAGCTCGCGGGCCGCGCCCGCAAGAGAGAGCTGCTGGACGAGCTGCGGCCAGTCGGCGGCCGCCGCCGCGGCCGGCCGCGGCTTCGCCGCCTCGTGCCTCGGGGCTGCCGCCTCGCTCCGCGGAATCGCGGCCGGCGCCCCTTCGGGGCGGAACGCGAGCATGCGCAGCAGGGTCATGACGAAGCCCGCGTGCTCGTCGGGCGCGAGCGGCAGGTCTTCCCTGCCCTGCAGCGCGATCTGGTAATAGAGCTGCACCGACTCGGGATCGAGGCGGGCGGCGAGTTCAGCAAGCTGCGCGCGCTCCGGAAGCTCCGGCTCCAGGGCCTCGGGCAGGGAATGAAGGAGCGCGAGCTTCAGGAGCAGGCTCGCGAGATCCACGAGGGCCTGGTCGAACGAGAGGCTGCGCGCCTGCATCTCGTCGGCCGTCCTCAGCACCGCAGCGGCGTCCGCGCCGGCGAGCGCGCCGAGCAGGCCGAGCAGGTAGCCCTGGTCGATCGTGCCGAGCATCTCGCGCACCGGGCCGGCCGCGACGCGGTTGCCGCCGTGCGCGATCGCCTGGTCGAGCAGCGACAACGCGTCGCGCATGCTGCCTGCCGCGGCGCGCGCGATGAAAGGCAGCGCCTGCGCCTCGTATTCGATTCCTTCCGCAGCGAGCACTTTCTGCAGGTGCGAAACGATGGCCGCCGGCGGCATCTGCTTGAGGTTGAACTGCAGGCAGCGGCTGAGGACCGTCACCGGGATCTTCTGCGGGTCGGTGGTGGCGAGGATGAACTTGATGTGCTCGGGCGGCTCCTCGAGCGTCTTCAGCATCGAGTTGAAGGCATGGCCGGAGAGCTGGTGCACCTCGTCGATGACGTAGACCTTGAAGCGCCCGCGCGTGGGTGCGTACTGGGCCGTTTCCAGCAGCTGGCGCATCTCCTCGACGCGCGTGTTCGTGGCGGCATCGACTTCGAGCAGGTCGACGAAGCGGCCGGCGTCGATCTCGACGCAGGCCGAGCATTTGCCGCAGGGCTGCGCCGTCACGCCCGTTTCGCAGTTGAGGCACTTGGCCAGAATGCGCGCCAGCGTCGTCTTGCCGACGCCGCGCGTGCCGGTGAACAAGTAGGCGTGATGCAGGCGGTTCTGCTCGAGCGCATGACGCAAGGCCCGCACGACGTGCTCTTGCCCCACCAGGCTGCCGAAATCCCGCGGCCGCCACTTGCGGGCAAGTACTTGATAGCTCATCGGTTGCTCAATTAGTGGCGAGCCTGACCCCCGGCACTTGCAGGGACCGGCTGTGGCTGCTTCCTTCCGGACCTGACCAGGTTCACCAGACTGCAATGCGGGGAGGCCCGCCGCTTTGAATTGTAAGTCATCGACTCCCGTAAGTCGCCTGTCAGGCTCGCGTCAGGACGCACGAGGGCGCGGGCGCTATGCTCCAAAGCTGATTCATCCTCCTCCATCGCGCCGATCCGCGCGATGGTTTCAAGCGCCCTGCAGGCGAAAGCCCGCGGGGCGTTTTCTTTTGTGGGGGGTGGCGGAGAGAGTGGGATTCGAACCCACGGTACGCTGTTAACGTACACACGCTTTCCAAGCGTGCGCCTTAAGCCGCTCGGCCATCTCTCCGGGGCCGGCCATTCTAGCGCGGCGCGGCGTCAGAGGCCGTAGTCCACGGCCTCACAGGCCGTAATCAAGCGCCAGCCGGTCCTGTAGCTCGCGAGCGACGCGCAGCGATTCCTTGAGCAGCGTGCTCTCCAGGCGCCCCAGGCCCGCCGGATCGACGCGGTTCTGCAGCGCGGCTTCCGGCTCCCCGGCCTGGTGCCGCAACCGCACCGACTGGACGACGAAGAAAGCGTCGATTGCCGCGTCCGCCTCCTCGCGCGGCATGCCCATGGCGGCGTGCGCCGCACGCAGCCTTTCGGCGGTGTTGGTCCGCGCCACCGCATGGGCCAGAGCAAAAATCCGCGCTGCGTCGGTGAAGATGCGCGCGCCCTGGAGCTTGAGGTCGATCGTGCCGTCGGCGTTGGCCGAGGCAAAGCCCCCGACCGCGCCGAGCGCAGGCCGCGCCTGCAAGGCGTTCTCGGCCATGTTGCGCAGGAACACCGGGTGGCGGCGCGCGAGCTCGTGCACGTTGCCGCGCAAGGCGTCGGCGAGCGAGCCGTCGCCCTGGATGGCCCGGAAGTCGAAGAGGATCGCCGCCTCGAGCAGCGCCTTGGGCACCGACGACTCGATCCACCGCGCCATCTTGGCGCGCCATTCGGCGGCCGAAAGGCACAGGGCCGGGTTCGACGCCATGACATTGCCCTTGCACAGCGGGAAGCCGCACGCGGCGAGCGCCTCGTTGACCTCGCGCGCGAAGGGCAGCAGCTTCTCGCGCGCCGCGGACGGGGCGCTGTCGTGGGTGACGAAGATCAGACCGTTGTCCTGGTCGGAGCTGAAGGTCTGCTCGAGCCGGCCTTCGCTGCCGAAGGCGAGCCAGCACCAGCTGATGCGCTCGAGGTCGTGGCGCTTGCGCACGAGCTCGATCACCCGCTGCGAGAGCCTGTCGTTGAGCACCGAGACCAGCGCCATCAGCTGCTCGGCGGCCACGCCGTGCTCGACCAGCCGGGCGGTCAGCTTGCGCACCTCGGCGGCGACCCCGGCGACCACCCCGAGCTCCTGCGCGAGGCGGATCTCCATCGTGATCTCGCCCAGCCCGAGGCGCTGCAGCGAGAAAAGGTCGCGCTCGGAGACCACCCCGAGCAGGCGCCCCTCCTCCACGACGAGCACGTGTCGGATGCGACGCGAGAGCATGGCGAGCGCAGCCTCGTAGGCGAGCGCGTGCGCCGGCAGCGCGAGCGGCTCGCGCGTCATGCGCTCCGCCGCCGGCCGGCCGGCCGCCCCGTCAGCGAGCGCGGCGACGATATCGTGGGAGGTGAGGATGCCGCTCGGGCGCCCGGCCTGGTCGAGCACCACGATCGAGCCGACGCCTTCGGCGCGCATCGTCGCCGCCACCTGGGAGATCAGCGCCGTCTCGTCGCAGACCACGGCATCCCGGCGCACCAGCGTGCGCAGCGGCCGCGCAAACGTCTGCTGCTCGTCCGCGATGCGCCGCTCGAGGTGACCGTACTTCATCAGTACTGCAACCGCGCGTAGTAGGTCTGCCGGGACGCCTCGAGCGCCTGCCCCAGCGTCAGCACGCCCCGCTCGGCGAGCAGCGGCAGCAGCTTCAGGAAGATCTCGGCGGCGAGGATGGCGTCGCCCAGTGCCGTATGGCGGCCGATCACGTCCACGCCCATGCGCGCCGCGATGGCCTCGAGCCGGTGGTCCTCCAGCGCCGGATGGGCGACCGCCGACAGCAGCAGCGTATCGAGCACGGGCTGGGTAAAGCGCACGCCGGCGGCCTTCTGCTTCAGCTCGAGGAAGCGCATGTCGAAGGCGGCGTTGTGGCCCACCAGGATGGTCTGCTCGCAGAACCGGTGGAAGCCGGGAAGCACCGCGTCGATCGGCGGCTGGCCGCCGAGCGCCGCCGCGTCGATGCGGTGCACGCGCGCCGACGCCGGGTTGAGCGGCCGGTGCGGGTTCACCAGCTGCTCGAAGGTCTCGTTGCGCAGCAGCCGGCCGTTGACGATGCGCACCGCGCCGATGCTGATGATCTCGTCGCCGGCGGAAGGCTCCAGGCCGGTCGTCTCCGTGTCGAACACCGTATAGCTCAGCGTCGCAAGCGCCGCATCGTTCGGCGCATCGGTCAGGACGCCGCGGCCGAAGAGGTCGAAATCGTAGTATTCGGGCCGGCTCTCCGCCAGGCGGGCGGGCCCGGGCGCGGGCGGCGCCGCCTCGGCCCTGGGAAGGAGAAAGCGGATGCAGCGCGCATTCGCCAGCCAGAGCTCCCCGCCGTGCTGCTCCAGGACCTCGCGCAGGCTGAGCGGCGAGAGCTCGCCGCCCGCCTCCATCGGCTCGGACTCCCACAGCGCCAGCGCCTCGCTCGGCACGCCGGCGCCGTCCCAGGAGAGATCGAGCTCGCAGTGCCCGCCCGCCTGGTGTGCCCGGAGCCGCAGCGCCTCGACGCCGTGCGCGGCGCGCAGGCGCTGCGCGACATGCGCCAGCCCCTGGACCAGCGCGTAGCTGTCGACGCGCACCCAGGGATCGGCTTCGACGGCGACGGCGACGTCCTCGCCCATGCGCATGCGCGCAAACTCGAGCAGGTCGGCGGCCCGCATGTCCTCCAGGGCAAGCGCCGCCTTCAAAGCGTCGGTATGCTCGCGCAGCGCCTCGTCGATGGTCGCCGAGAGCGCCTGCGACTCCGTCGCGACGATGCCGATGAACTGCGTGCGGCGCTGCTCGTCGATCTCGGGAAACGCCGCGAGGTTCTCGGCGGCGGCGCGGATGTTCGCCGCCGGCGCGCGGATGCGCGCGGCCAGCGCCTGCAGCAGCGAGCGGCGCTGCGTCTCGCGCGCCATGAGGCCGGTCACGTCGTCGAGCGTGAGCACCATGCCGGCGAGCCGCGACTCGGCGTCGAGAAAGGGCGCCACCTGCACCTTGAGCAGCCGCCGCGCCCGCGTGCTCGCAAGAAAGCGGGCGCTGGGCAGAGGCTCCCCGCGCGCCAGGCTGCGCTCGAGCTTGTGCGCGGCGTGCGCGATCTGGCCGCGATCGAGCAGCGCGAAGACCGAGCGCCCCAGCCCGACCGGCGGCTGCGAGGCGGTGGCGCCGGGCGAGGCGAACAGCGCCCTCGCCTGCTCGTTGTAGAGCAGGATGATGCCTTCGGCGCTGCAGACCAGCACGCCCTGCGCGAGCTCGGACATGAGCGCGGCGAGGCGGTTGCGCTCCTCTTCGAGCCGCGCGCGCGCGTCGGCGGCGCGCGCCTCGTTCTCGCACTGCGCCGCCTGGTAGGCGCCGGCGAGCTCGTTGATCGCCGCGGCCAGCTCGGCGAGCCCGCTGGCCGTCGCGGCGACCCGCAACTCGGCGTTGGCGCTGCGGATCACGCGGGTCTGCTCCGCCATGGCGCGCGGCGGCATGACATAGGCGACGAAGAACCACCGCACCAGCCCGGCGCACACGAAGAGCAGCAGCAGCGCCGCGAGCGCAAGCGCCCCGCTGCGCCGCTCGAGCACGCTCTGCAACACTGCGGCGTCACCCTCGGGCAAGCCGACACGCAGCAGCGCCACCGCGCACAGCAGGACCAGCAGAAGTGCGCCGTACACGGCGCCGAGCCAGAGCGCGAAGCTGCGCCGGCCGCTCACGCGTCCCCGAGGAGCTCGCGGATCCGCGCGACGAGCTCCGCGTTCGAGAATGGCTTGGTCACGTACAGGTCGGCGCCGAGCGACATCCCCTTGCTCACCTCCGCCTCGCGCCCCTTGGCGGAGAGCATGACGATCTTCACCGCGGCCCATTCCGGCCGCTCGCGAATGCGCCGGCAGACCTCGTAGCCGCTCTTCTGCGGCATCATCACGTCGAGCAGCACGAGATCGGGAGCGAACGCCTCCATCTGGCGCAGCGCCTCGTCACCGGTGGCGGCGACGCTGACTTCGTAGCCGCTGCGGCGCAGCAGGTAATCGAGCGCGGCGACGATGTTGGCCTCGTCGTCGACGATCATGACTCTCTTCGCCATCAGAGCGCCCGGCTGGCCGCCGGCAGGGTGAGGGCCGAGGCCCCGGCCAGCCAGATCCACGTCGAGGCCATGCTCTCGCGCTCGACCAGGCGCTCATAGAGCGCCGCCGGCACGCCGCTGAAGACGAGCGTTGCGGTGGAAAGCAGGATGGAGCTCCAGAAGAGCACCCACTCCACGGTACGCGGAAAAAGCTCCGGCAGCAGCACCGCGGTCACCGCGACCGCGAGATTGAGGTACGGCGAGAAGATGCCGTTCACCACGCACACGCCGAGGATGAGCGGGAACAAGGTCTGCCGGTCCATGCGCCGGCTACTGGGCAACGCGCGGCGCCAAGCCCGCGGCGTACAGCGCCATGAAGAACGCGATCCTTGCCATCGCCACCCAGAAGGCGGCGACCGGCGCGAGCGCGAGCGGCGGTACCATCGACGGGGTGATGAATGCCACCGGCCGCATCAGCCAGTCGGTCAGCCGCCGGAACCAGCGGTAGATGTAGTTCGGCGAATCCGGCGGCAGGAACAGCGAGAACATGAAGCGGCCGATCAGCGTCCAGAAGAGCAGCGCCAGCGCGTAGTTCGGCAGGTGGAAATAGAGGTACGACCACCAGATGTTCTCGGCCTGCATTTTCATACGCTACCATGAGAACCGATGTCAGCTTCCGTCTTGCGCCGCGTCATCTCCCGGTTGCGTCCGGCGCGCATCGCCACGGTCGATGCGCTAAGCACGTTCCTCCAGGAGCGGGCCTCCCTCATCGCCCAGAAGTGCGCCATCGACTACTGCCGCGGCAAGACCGGGCTGGCGAGCTACGCGCTGTTCACCGAGAAGCCGTTCCTCGATGCGCTCGATGTCTGCCGCTGGGAAACTTTCGCCGTGATTCTCGGCGACCTGCTGATCCTCGTCGAAGCGGCGCTGCGGCCCCAGGTCGGGCGGGAGCAGCGCGAGCGCCTTTGCGGCGCGCTGGCCGGTCTGCATGCCCAGATCCTCTCCTCCATGCCGGCGCCGGCGCATCGCGCCCAGGGCTGGGGCGACGTGCGCGAATCCGTCGCTCTGCGACTCAGGACGGGCAGCGCCGGCGCGCCGGCGCAGGCGCTCGATGTCGCCGACCATTCGGCGAAGCGGCTGTTCGACACCCTGCCCATCCACTCAAGCTACCGTGAGCTCGACGAAGAGGTGGTTTACGGCGCGGTGCGTTTTCGCATGATCGCCGTGAACCAGGAGCTGCAGCGGCGCCTCGCCCCGGAAATGCTCGCGGCGGAGCTGCTCGCCTAAAAAGAAAAGGCCCGCGCGAGGCGGGCCTTTCCCGGCTGAGCCGAAGCGCCTTACTCGTGCTGCGATCCTCTCACCCAGGCGAGGTCGCCCTTCGGCGTACGGATCGAGTCGACGAAGTCCTGCATCTCCTTCGACGGCGGCGTGGTCATGAGGCTGACCGCCCAGGTCACGATGAATGCCACCGGCATCCCGAACAGCGCGCTCGAGATGTTGCGGATGCCGAACCACAGCGGCATGTCGAAATAGCGCGTCGCGATGAGGTAGTACAGGCAGACGCCGAAGCCGCTCATCATGCCGATGATCGCGCCCATGGACGTCGTGCGTTTCCACCAGATGCCGAGGACCAGCGGCGCAAACAGGCCCGCCGCCGCGAGCGAGAACGCCCACGCCACCATCTGGATGATGCCCGCGGGCCGCGTGCCGGCGATCGCCGCGCCCATGATCGCAACGATGACGAGAAGGGCACGCGCCACGACCAGGCGCCGCACCGTCGAGGCCTTCGGGTCGATCATCTTGAAGTAGATGTCGTGGCTGAGCGCGTTGGCGATCGCGAGCAGCAGGCCGTCGGCGGTCGACAGCGCCGCCGCCAGGCCGCCCGCGGCCACCAGGCCGGAGACGACATACGGCAGCCCCGCGATCTCGGGCATCGACAAGACGATGATGTCCTGGTTGATGACGAACTCGGAGAGCTGCAGGATGCCGTCGCTGTTGCCGTCCTTGATCGTGAGCAGCCCCCCGACCTGCGACCAGTTCTGCACCCATGCCGGCAGCGATGAGATCTGCTGGCCGATCACGTCGCGGTAGACCTCGCGCTTGGCGAACGCCGCGTACGCCGGGGCGGTGAAGTAGAGCAGGAAGATGAAGAAGATGCTCCAGGCCACGGACTTGCGCGCGTCGCGCACGTTCGGCGTGGTGAAGTAGCGCATCAGGATGTGCGGCAGCGAGGCGGTTCCCACCATCAGGCACAGCACCAGCGCCCAAAAGTTGTGGAACTCGACCCAGCTGAACTGGCCCTTGGCGTCCACGTAGGCGGCGACGTGCGGCTTGACGATGCCGAGCTTCTTCTCCAGCTCGGCGATCTCGTTCAGCGCCTGCCCGTAGGTGAGCTCGGGGATGGGGAAGCCGTAGAGCGTGGTCGACAGCCAGACCACCGGCGTCAGGTAGGCGATGATCAGGATGATGTACTGCGCCACCTGCGTCCAGGTCACCGCGCGCATCCCGCCGAGCATCGAGCACACCAGGATGCCGAGCAGGCCGACGAAGATCGCCACCTCGAACGGAATGCCGAGGAAGCGCGAGGTGATGATGCCGATGCCGAAGGTCTGCGCCACGATGTAGGTGAACGAGGCGCTGAACAGCACGATCACGCCGCACACGCGCGCGGTGTTGCCCTCGTAGCGCACGCCGAGGAAGTCGGGAACCGTGAACTGGCCGAACTTGCGCAGGTAGGGCGCAAGCAGCACCGCCACCAGCACGTAGCCGCCGGTCCACCCCAGCACGTAGCCCAGGCCGCCGTAGCCGGCGAGGTACAGGCCGCCCGCCATCGAGATGAACGACGCCGCGCTCATCCAGTCCGCGCCGGTCGCCATGCCGTTGAACACCGGCGGCACGACGCGCCCGGCCACGTAATACTCCGAGAGCTCCGAGGTCCGCGACAGGATGCCGATGTAGGCGTAGACGCCGATGGTGAGGAACACGAAGGCGTAGCCGATGATCTTGTTCGGCACGCCCATCTGCTCGGCGATCGCGAGCAGGATCACGAAGAAGATGAAGCCCCCGGTATAGCCGCCGTAGATCTTGCCGAGGTTGGCGATGAAGCCGGTTCTTGTCGTCGCTTGAGCCATGGTTGTTGTCTCCCTTTTTCCGGTCTCAGTCTTCGGCGACGCCGAATTCCTCGTCGATCTTGTTCTGGGCCGAGGCGTTCCAGAAGCACAGCACGACGAACGCGATCAGCGAGCCCTGCGCGGCGAAGTAGAAGCCGAGCGGAAAACCGGCGATCACGATGTTGTTGAGCTGTACCGCGAAAATGTGTACTCCGAAGCTGAAGACGAACCACAGGACCATGAGGGTCCACATCAGGCGGGTGGTTTTCCTCCAGTGCGCTTCGCGTTGCGCGGGCGTCATTGCGGCCATGTCCCCTCTCCTTATAGTTCTATTAACAACCGACGGGATGCTAGCCCCGCCACTGTACTGCATCCATTAGGGAAAACCCTAAACGATGCCGGTGCGCGGATGCTGCATTGCAAAAACGACGAGCTCCGCAATCGAGCTGGCGCCGGTCTTCTCCATCAGCTTGGCGCGGTGGTACTCGACGGTCTTGACGCTGATGTCGAGGTCAGCGGCGATCAGCTTGTTCGGCTTGCCTTCGATGATGCGCTGCATCACCGCCCGCTCCCGCCCGGTCAGGGTGGCGAGGCGGGCGGCGACGGCGCGGATTTCGGCGTCGCGCCGGAACGCCTTCTCGATGATCGCCAGCACCTCGCGGTAGCTGAAGGGTTTCTGGATGAAATCGACCGCGCCGCCCTTCATGGCGCTCACCGCGGTGGGGATGTCGCCGTGCGCGCTGGTGAAGACGATCGGGATCCCGACGCCATTGCGCGCCAGGTACTCCTGCAGCTCCAGGCCGCTCATGCCGGGCAGGCGCACATCGAGCACCAGGCACCCCGGCTCGCCGCGGTAGCACTCGATGAACTCCCCCGCCGAGGCGAAGGCGCGCACGGCAATGCCATTGGACTCCATCAGCCAGCGCCACAGCGTGCGGATGGACTCGTCGTCGTCGACGACGTACGCGGTGGGCGTGCGCGCGGGGTTCATCAGGCCGGCTGCAAGAGCAGCTCGCGCACCTTGGCGACGAGCTCCTTCGTGGAAAAGGGCTTGGTGACATAGGCGTCGGCCCCGAGCGCAAGCCCCTTGCCGACCTCGACGTCGCGCCCGCGCGCCGAGAGCATGACGATGCGCATGGGCCGCAGCGCCGGGTTCTCGCGCAGCAGGCGGCACACCTCGAAGCCGCTGCGGCGCGGCATCATCACGTCGAGCAGCACCAGATCGGGCCGGAACGTTTCGGCGAGCTGCAGCGCCTCGTCGCCGTCGCGCGCCACGCACACCTCGTAGTCGCACTTGCGCATGAGGAACTCGAGGGAGGCGACGATGTTGGGCTCGTCGTCGGCGATCAGGATCCTGTGGGGCATCTTCGCCCGCCCTCCTCTCTAGGCCGCTTTGTCGAGCGCGGCGTCGCGTGCCAGCGGAAGTGTAAACGAGAAGCACGCCCCCTCGTCCTTGCTCTCCACCCAGATGCGCCCGCCGTGGCGCTCGATGATGTGCCGGCTGATCGGCAGGCCGAGGCCGGTGCCGTGCGGCTTCTCGGTGAGCGTGTCGCCGACCTGGCGGAACTTCTCGAAGATGATCTCGCGGTCCTCCGGCGCCACGCCCGGGCCGTTGTCGCGCACATCCACGCGCAGCCAGCCGGCGCGCTCGGACAGCTCGATCTCGATGCGGCCCGCCGCCTGGTCGCAGAACTTCACCGCGTTGGAGAGCAGGTTGAGCATCACCTGCGTCATCCGGTCGAGGTCGGCGCGCACCGGGGGCGCGCGCGGGGGCAGCTTGAGCTCCAGGCGGATCGCCTTCTCCTGCAGCACCTGCTCCATGGCGCCGGCCGCGTCGAGGATCACCTCGCGCATGTCGACCCGCGTCTCGTGCCAGTCGGCGCGGCCCGACTCGATCTTGGCGAGGTCGAGCACCTGGTTGATGAGCCGCGTCAGCCGCTCGGTCTCCTTGGTGACGATGCCGAGGAATTTCTGGCGCTGCGCGGCATCGATCTCGGGCTCCTGGTTGAGGATCTCGGTAAAGGCGCGGATCGAGGTGAGCGGCGTGCGCAGCTCGTGCGTCACCGTGGAGAGGAAGTCGTCCTTCAGCCGGTCGAGCTCCTTCAGCCGCTCGTTGGCGGCGCGCAGCTCAGTGGTGGCGGCCTCGAGCTCGTGCGACTTCTGCTCGAGCTGGTGGCTGTACATCACCACCTGCGAGGCCTCGTCGAGGATGTTGCGCACCTCCTCGAGCGAGAGCGCCTCCTCCTTCACCACCGAGGCGACCATGATGCGCGCCGAGGCGGCGCCGATGGCGCCGGCGAGCTGCGTCTCGACGTGGTGCACGAGCTCGGCGTCGGCCGGGAGCTGCTCGCGCGGCCAGGCGATGCCGCGCGCCCTGGCGTAGGCGTCGAAGGCCTCGTCGGCGCCCACCGAGCCGAGGAAGCGCGCCAGCAGGTTGTAAAGCTGCGGCACCGAGGCCGTGCCGCGCCAGAACCGCGCGCCGCCGGCGCTGCCGGCGCCGCGGAAGACGTCGACGAACAGGCTCGCCTGGCGCGTCTCCTCGGCGCTCGGCGAGCCCGAGAGCGAGACCGCGACGTAGGCGCCGAGATTGGCCACCATGCTCCAGATCATGGCGTGCGTGATCTGGTCGAGGCCTTTCAGGCCGAACAGCTCCAGGGGTTTGAGCAGCTCCAGCCCCCAGGGCCCGTGCTCGAGCAGCCCGATCGGCAGCCAGCCCGAGCGCGCCAGCGCCGGCAGGAGCAGCGTGTAGGCCCAGACCACGAAGCCCGCGAGCAGCCCGGCGAACGCGCCGCGGCGCGTGCCGCCCTTCCAGAAGATGCCGCCCAGCGCCGCCGGCGCGAACTGCGCCACCGCGGCGAACGAGATGAGGCCGATGGAGACCAGCGCATAGGCCTCGCCGGCGAGCCGGAAGTAGAGATAGCCGAGCAGCAGGATGGCGACGATGGCGCCGCGCCGGATGCCGAGCAGCAGCCCGGTCAGGTCCGGCCGCTCGTTCAGGCGGAGGCTCCTCATGCGCAGCAGCACCGGCATCACCAGGTCGTTGCACACCATGGTGGAGAGCGCGATGGTCTCGACGATCACCATGCCGGTCGCGGCCGAAAGCCCGCCGATGAACACCAGCAGCGCGAGCAGCTCCTGCTTCTCCGCCATCGGGATGGTCAGCACGTAGGTGTCGGCGTCGACGATGCCCGCGGGAAAGTGCAGCCGGCCGCCGAAGGCGATCGGCAGCACGAACACGTTGATCGCCAGCATGTAGAGCGGGAACAGCCAGATCGCCTTGTTGAGGTGCCGCTCGTCCTTGTTCTCGACCACCGCGACCTGGAACTGGCGCGGCAGGAACATGATCGCCAGCATCGACAGGATGGTGAGCCACACCCAGTTCGCGTAGTTGCCCGCCACCCCCTCGAGCGGCGTCAGCATCGGCTCGAGGTCCGGGTTCGCCGCCGCGCGCGCGAACACGTCGCCGAAGCCGTCGTAGACGACGAAGGTCACGTAGACGCCGACGGCCAGGAAGGCGAGCAGCTTGACCAGAGACTCGAAGGCAATGGCGGCAACCATGCCCTCGTGGTGCTCCGCGGCGTCGAGATGGCGCGTGCCGAATGCGATGGTGAAGAGCGCGAGGATGAGCGCCACCCAGAGCGCCGTGTCCTGGGCCACCGGCACCGCGCCGACCTTTGCCGGCATGACGATCTCCGGGTACTGCATGAGGATCAGGAAGCCGTTCGACACCGCCTTCAGCTGCAGCGAGATGTAGGGCACGATGCCGATCACGGCGATGACCGTCACCGCGCCGCCGAGCAGCGCGCTCTTGCCGTAGCGCGAGGCGATGAAGTCGGCGAGCGAGGTGATGCGGTTCGCCTTGCTGATGCGCAGGATCTTGCGCATCACCACCCACCAAAGCGCGATCATCAGCGTCGGGCCGATGTAGATCGGCAGGAAACCCACGCCGTCGGCCGCGGCGCGCCCGACGCTGCCGTAGAAGGTCCACGCGGTGGCGTACACCGCGAGCGAGAGGCTGTAGATGTAGGGGCTCGCGATCACCGAGCGGCCGGCGTCGGCGCGCTTGTCGGCGTAGTAGGCGATCGCGAACAGCAGCCCCAGGTAGGCAAAGGACGTGACGACGATCACCCAGCCCTGGAGCATTTACCTTCGTCTCTCGATCACCCAGGCCATGGCGGCGATGAGCACCGCCCAGGCGACGAAAATCCACGCATACAACACCGGGATGCCGAAGATGAACGTCGGCACGTTGAACAGCGCGAGGAAGGGGTAGTTGAACAGCACGAAGCCGAGCAGGCACAGCCCGACCAGCCGCTGCCCCTTCGCCTCGAGCTCGCCCATCGCGGCTTACATCGTCTGCTTCAGCTGCTCGAGGATCGCCGGGTTCTCCAGCGTGGAGACGTCCTGCGTGATCTCCTCGCCGCGGGCGATCGAGCGCAGCAGGCGGCGCATGATCTTCCCGGAGCGCGTCTTGGGCAGGTTCTCGCCGAAACGGATGTCCCTGGGCTTGGCGATCGGGCCGATCTCCTTCGCCACCCACTGGCGCAGCTCCTCGGCGATCTTCTTCGCCTCGGCGCCGCTCGGCCGTGGCCCCTTGAGGACCACGAAGGCGCAGATCGCCTCGCCGGTGAGCTCGTCGGGACGCCCGACGACCGCCGCTTCGGCCACCAGCTTCGAGTTCGCCACCAGCGCCGACTCGACCTCCATCGTGCCCAGGCGGTGCCCCGAGACGTTCAGCACGTCGTCGATGCGCCCGACGATCCGGTAGTAGCCCTCCTCGTCCGTGCTCGCCCCGTCGCCGGCGAGGTACAGCTTGTTCTTGAAGTCGTCGGGCCAGTAGGTCTTCTTGTAGCGCTCGGGATCGCCCCAGATGGTGCGCAGCATCGAGGGCCACGGGCGCTTGATCACCAGGATGCCGCCCTTGCCCCGGCCCACGGGCTGGCCGGTCTCGTCGACGATGTCCGCGAAGATGCCCGGCAGCGGCAGCGTCGCCGAGCCCGGCTTGGTCGGCGTCGCGCCCGGCAGCGGCGAGATCAGGTGGCCGCCGGTCTCGGTCTGCCACCAGGTGTCGACGATCGGGCAGCGGCCGCCGCCGACGGTCTCGTGATACCACATCCACGCTTCGGGATTGATCGGTTCGCCCACGGTGCCGAGGATGCGCAGGCTCGACAGGTCGTACTTCTTCGGCAGGTCGCCGCCCGCCTTGATGAGCGAGCGGATCGCGGTCGGCGCGGTGTAGAAGACGTTGACCTTGTGGTCCTGGATGATCTTCCAGAAGCGCCCCGCGTCGGGATACGTGGGGACGCCTTCGAACATCACTTCCGTGGCGCCGACGGCGAGCGGGCCATAGGTGATGTAGCTGTGGCCGGTGACCCAGCCCACGTCGGCGGTGCACCAGAAGACATCGGTGGGCTTGTAGTCGAATACCCAACGCATGGTGAGATCGCACCAGAGCAGGTAGCCCGCCGTGGCGTGCTGGATGCCCTTCGGCTTCCCCGTCGAGCCCGAGGTATAGAGGATGAAGAGCGGGTGCTCGGCGTTGACGTTCGTGGGCTCGCAGGTATCGGGCTGGCCCTTCGTCACATCGTCCCACCACTTGTCGCGGGGCGCCTGCATCGGCACCGCGCTGGCGGTGCGCTTGTAGACGATGACGTTGCGGACCTTCTCGCAGCCGCCCATGGCGAAGGCCTCGTCGACCACCGGCTTGAGCGGGATCTCGCGCCCGCCGCGGAACTGCCCGTCCGCGGTGATCACCTCGGTGGCGCCGGCGTCGATGATGCGTTCCTGCAGGCTCTTCGCCGAGAAGCCCCCGAACACCACCGAGTGTGTCGCGCCGATGCGCGCGCACGCCTGCATGGCCGCCACCACCTGGATCGACATCGGCATGTAGATGAGCACGCGGTCGCCGGCCTTCACGCCGTGCGCCTTCAACGCGTTGGCGAGCTTGCACACCTCGTGGTAGAGCGCCTTGTAGGTGATCTTCGTCACCTTGCCGTCGTCGGCCTCGAAGATGATCGCCACCTTGTCGGGCTGGGTCTTGAGGTGCCGGTCGAGGCAGTTCACCGAGGCGTTCAGCTCGCCGTCGTGGAACCAGCGGAAGAACGGCGCTTTCGACTCGTCCAGCACCTGCGTGAAGGGCTTCGACCACTGCAGGTGCTCGCGCGCGAGGCGGCCCCAGAAGCCGGTGAAGTCGCGCTCCGCCTCGGCCACCAGCTTGCGGTAGGCCTCCATCCCGGAGATGTTCGCCTTCGCGACGAACGCCGGCGAGGGCGGGAAGACGCGCTTTTCCTGCAGGACGGTTTCGATGTTCGAAGCCATGCTTCCTCCTCGGGATTGCGGCTTGCCGTATGTTACATTTTGCTCCCCGCTTTGCCACGCCAGAAAAAATGAAATCCCCCCGGGAAGCCGGCGCGCTGCGGCCGCTGCCGAGCCTGATCTTCGCCAGCCGCTGGCTGCAGCTGCCGCTGTACCTGGGCCTGATCGTCGCCCAGGCCGTGTACGTGTGGCTCTTCTGGCAGGAGCTCTATTACCTGATCCTCGCCGCCGTCGGAAATGCCCCGGCGCTCGAGCACGTCCTCGACGCGGTGACGGTGGAGGGCGTGGCGCGGCCGACGAAGCTGAACGAGACCGTGATCATGCTGGTCGTGCTCGGGCTGATCGACGTGGTGATGATCTCCAACCTTCTCATCATGGTGATCGTCGGCGGCTACGAGACCTTCGTCTCGCGCCTCGGGCTCGAAAGCCACCCCGACCAGCCGGAATGGCTCTCGCACGTGAACGCCTCGGTGCTCAAGGTCAAGCTTGCCACCGCGATCATCGGCATCTCCTCGATCCACCTGCTCAAGACCTTCATCAACGCCGCGGCCTACGACGAGAAGACCATCATCGCCCAGACCGGGATCCACATCACCTTCCTCCTCTCGGCGATGGCGATCGCGGCCGCCGACCGCATCATGCCGGCCGCGCCGGCGAGGCACGGCGAGCACGCATGAGCACCATCAAGAGGGGCGACCTCGTCCAGAGCATCGCGGAGGCGCTGCAGTTCATCTCCTACTACCACCCCGCTGACTACATCCGCGCTCTCGGGCGCGCCTACGAGCGCGAGCAGTCGCCGGCGGCCAGGGACGCGATCGCGCAGATCCTCACCAACTCGCGCATGTGCGCGGAAGGCCACCGTCCGATCTGCCAGGACACCGGCATCGTCAACGTGTTCCTGAAGATCGGGATGGGCGTGCGCTTCGACTTCGACGCCTCCCTTGAAGATGCCGTCAACGAGGGCGTGCGCCGCGCGTATCTCGATCCGGACAACAAACTGCGTGCGTCGGTGCTGGCGGGGTTCGAGCGGAAGAACACGCAGGACAACACGCCGGCGGTCATCCAGGTACACATGATCCCCGGAGAGAAACTCGAGGTCGACGTCGCCGCGAAAGGCGGCGGCTCGGAGGCGAAGTCGAAGTTCGTCATGCTCAACCCGTCGGACTCCATCGTCGACTGGGTGCTGAAGACCGTGCCCACCATGGGCGCCGGCTGGTGCCCGCCCGGCATGCTCGGCATCGGCATCGGCGGCACCGCCGAGAAAGCGATGCTGATGGCGAAGCAATCGCTGATGGAGCCGATCGACATGGCGGAGCTCAAGGCACGCGGCCCGCGCGACAGGCTCGAGGCGATGCGCGTGGAGCTCTACGACAAGGTCAACGCGCTGGGCATCGGTGCCCAGGGCCTGGGCGGCCTGTCGACCGTCCTCGACGTGAAGATCCGGCACTACCCGACGCACGCCGCCAACCAGCCGGTGGCGATGATTCCGAACTGCGCCGCCACGCGCCACGCGCATTTCGTCCTCGACGGCTCGGGGCCGGCCGAGTTCGAGGCGCCGCAGCTCTCCGACTGGCCCGCGGTCACGTGGACGCCGGACGCCAATTCGAAGAAAGTGGCTCTGGATCGATTGACGCGGGAAGAAGTGGCGTCCTGGAAGCCCGGCCAGCGCCTGCTGCTGAACGGCAAGCTCCTCACCGGCCGCGACGCTGCCCACAAGAGAATCCAGGACATGGTGGAGCGCGGCGAGAAACTTCCGGTGGACTTCACCAACCGCGTCATCTACTACGTCGGCCCCGTCGATCCGGTGCGCGACGAAGCGGTCGGCCCCGCCGGCCCGACCACCGCGACGCGCATGGACAAGTTCACCGACACCATGCTCGGTCGCGCCGGGCTGATCGCCATGGTCGGCAAGGGCGAGCGCGGGCCGGCGGCGATCGACTCGATCCGCAGGCACAAGGCCGCCTACCTGATGGCGGTCGGCGGCGCCGCGTATCTCGTCGCCAGGGCGATCCGCAAGTCCCGCGTGCTCGCCTTCGAGGATCTCGGCATGGAAGCGATCTACGAGTTCGAGGTGCAGGACATGCCCGTCACCGTGGCGGTGGACTCGAAGGGTGAATCGGTGCACAGCACCGGCCCCGCCGAGTGGTCGCGGAAAATCGTCGAACTGAAGATTCCCGTCACCGCTGCCTGAGCAGGGGATGGGGACCCCTGCGATCCCCTCTACGAACTGGCGGGCCGTCTGGGCGGTCTTCGCCGCCGGGCTCGCCGCCGGAGCGCATCTCACCAAGGTTCCCCCCGCGCTGCCGGCGCTGCGCGAGGAGCTCGGGCTGACGCTGGTCGAGGCCGGCTTCATCGCCACGATGTTCAACGTGATGGGCATGACGGTGGGCATGCTCGCCGGCGTGCTTTGCGACCGCTTCGGGCACAAGCGCCTCGCTCTGGCCGGGCTCGCGGTCATGGTGGCGGGAGGATTGCTCGGCGCCGGCGCGCCCGGGTTCGGCGCCTTGCTCCTTTCGCGCTTCCTCGAGGGCGTCGGCTTCATCGTCTTCGTGGTGTCGGCGCCCGCGCTGATGACCGCGGCGGTGTCGAGCGTGCGCGACCGCTCGCGCGCGCTCGGGCTGTGGAGCTCGTACATGCCAACGGGCGGGACCATCGCGCTCCTCGCCGCGCCCGTGCTGATCGCTGCCTGGGGCTGGCGCGGGCTGTGGGCGGGCATCGCCGTCGCCACGGCGGCGGCGGCGGCGCTCTTCTGGCGCGCGGTGCCCAGTGCCCCCTACGGCGCAGTGGGCTCGCTGCGCCTGGTCGTCGAATCGCTCGCGCAGAAGGGGAACCTCGCGATGGCGGCGCTCTTCGCCTTCTACGTCGCGCAATGGACCTCGGTGATGATCTGGCTGCCGACCTTCCTCGTCGACGAGCACGGCGCCTCGACGCGCACCGCCGCCCTCGCCACGGCGCTGATGGTGCTCGTGAATGCGCCGGGCAACATCGCCGGGGGCTGGCTGCTGTCGCGCGGGGTGCGAAGGGCCACGCTGGTCGTGGCCGCGTCGCTCATCGCCGCGGGCTGCGAGATCGCCATGCTCGCGGACGCGCTGCCGCCAGCGCTGCGCTACGCAGCGGTGCTCGTGTTCTCCCTTTGCGTGGGCGTCATCCCCGCCTCGATCTTCGCCGGGCTGCCGGTGCACGCAAGAACGCCCCAGCACATCGGCACCGGCAACGGCATCGTCAACCAGGCCTCGCAGGCCGGGCAGTTCTTCGGCCCGCTGCTGCTCGCCTGGCTCGCCTCCAACTTCGGCGGCTGGGGCGCGGCCCTCTGGGCGATGCTCGCCTTCGCCGCCGGCGCAGCGCTGTGCGGTGTCGTCCTCGGCGCCATCGAGAATAGAATCAGGCCATGAGCCAAGTCCACATCTGCGAAGTCGGGCCGCGCGACGGCCTGCAGAACGCCAAGCACCTCATGAGCACCGAGGCGAAGAAGGCCTGGATCTCGGCCCTCGCCGCCGCCGGCCTGCGCGAGATCGAGGTCGGCTCCTTCGTGCCGCCCAAGCTGATTCCAGCGATGGCGGACACCGCCGACGTGGTAAAGCATGCTTTGAAAATCCAGGGACTGAAGGTCGTGGCGCTGGCCCCCAACCTCAAGGGCTTCCAGCGCGCGGTCGAGGCCGGCGCGCACAAGGTCACCTTCCCGGTCTCGGCGAGCCGCAAGCACAGCGAGTCCAACGTGCGCATGACGCCGGAGCAGATGATCGAGGAGGTGAGGAAGTGCGCCGAGCTCGGCGGCGCCGAGATCGAAGGCGCGGTCTCCACCGCGTTCGGCTGCACGATGCAGGGCGCCGTGCCCGAGGACGACGTGGTGCGCATCGCCGTCTCGCTCGCCGGATTCTGCGACGCCGTGGCGCTCGCCGACACCGTCGGCTACGCCAACCCGGCGCAGGTGAAGCGAATCTTCTCGCGCGTGAAGAAGGAGATCGGCGACAAGCTCGAGGGCGCGCACTTCCACAACACGCGCGGCCTCGGCCTGGCGAACGCGCTCGCCGCCTACGAGGTCGGCGTGCGCAACTTCGACAGCTCGATGGGCGGCCTGGGCGGCTGCCCGTTCGCCCCCGGCGCGAGCGGCAACGTCATCACCGAGGACCTGGTGTTCATGTTCGAGAGCATGGGCGTCAGCACCGGCATCGATCTCGAGAAGCTTTTCAAGGCCAGGACCATCCTCACGGAAGCGATTCCGCAAGAGCCGATCTACGGTCATACCCCGCAAGCCGGCCTGCCCAAAGGATTCCGTGCTGCGGCATGAACAGGGGGACCTTGGGCGGTCCCCCCGTACCCCCCCGCAAGCATGACTCTTCCTCTGGAAGGGGTGCGCGTCGTCGAGTTCGCGCACATGGTGATGGGCCCCTCCTGCGGGCTCGCGCTCGCGGACCTCGGGGCGGAAGTGATCAAGGTCGAGCCCCTCGCCGGCGACAACACGCGCCGGCTGGAGGCCGCGGGGGCCGGCTTCTTCCCGGTCTTCAACCGCAACAAGAAGAGCCTCGCCGTCGACCTGCAGCAGCCGGAGGGGAAAGCGCTCGTGCTGCGGTTGCTCGAGACCGCCGACGTGTTGACCGAGAATTTCCGTCCGGGCGCGCTCGACAAGCTCGGCTTCTCGTACCAGGCTCTTTCACAGAAAAACCCGAAGCTGATCTACTGCTCCCTCAAGGGCTTCCTCAAAGGCCCCTACGAGCACCGCCTCGCGCTCGACGAGGTGACGCAGATGATGGGCGGCCTGGCGTACATGACCGGCCTGCCGGATCGCCCTCTGCGCGCGGGCTCGTCGGTCGTGGACATCATGGGCGGCACCTTCGCGGCGCTCGGCATCCTTGCCGCGCTGCGCGAGCGCGAGCGCACGGGGCGCGGCCAGGAGGTGACCAGCGCGCTCTTCGAGAGCACCGCCTACCTCGTCGCGCAGCACATGGCGCAGTACGAGATTACCGGCGAGGCACCGCCGCCGATGTCGGTGAAGCGCCCGGCCTGGGGCGTCTACGACATCTTTGCCACCGCCGGCGGCGGGCGGGTGTTCGTCGGCGTGGTGACGGACACGCAGTGGGAAGTGTTCTGCCGCGAGTTCTCACAGCAGGATCTTGCCAAGGATCCCCGTGTAAAGACGAATGCCTTGCGCGTCAAGGCGCGCGAGTGGCTCATTCCGCGCCTCGGCGAAGTATTCGGCCGCTTCGGCGAGAAGGACCTCATGCAGAAGCTGGAAGCGATCGGCCTGCCCTTCGCGCCGATCGCCAAGCCCTGGGACCTGCTGGAAGACCCCCACCTCCTCGCCTCGCACGGGCTGCTGGAGACCAAAGCGGGAGAAAAGACCATCCGCGTGCCGGCGCTGCCGCTGGAGCTTGGCGGCCGGCGGCTGCGCAAGCGCAGCGATCCGCCGCGCATCGGCGAGCACGGCAGGGAATTGCTGGCTGGGCTGGGCTGTTCACCGCAGGATATCCAGAGTCTCGTCGAGCGGCGCATCGTCGCGCTGCCCTAGTTCACCCCAAAGAGGACCTCCGGCCGCCCTAGCGCAGCAGCGCGTCGATCCCGGCCTTTGCGATCTGCTCGTCCTCATGCGACTGCACGCCCGAGACGCCGACGCCGCCGACGCAGCCGCCCTCGACCATGATCGGCAGCCCGCCCTGGACCGGCGTGATCTCTGGCATGCGCAGCAGCTCGGGCCGCGTGCGGATGCGTTCCTGCCAGGCGGCAGTCGAGCGGCGCGACTCGGCCGCGGTGCGGCCCTTCTCCACCGCGATGCGCGCGTTGGCCGGCGAAGCGCCGTCCATGCGGATGAGATGCAGCAGGTGGCCGCCGTCATCGAGGATGGCGATGCAGACGTTCCAGTTGTTCTTCTTCGCTTCGGCCTCGGCGGCCGCCGAGATCTTGCGGCAGTCGTCGAGGGTCAGCATCGGTCGGGTCTTCATTGGCTCCTTAAGCTTTGTTTGATCTGCTCCAGCGCGCTCGGATCCTCGATGGTGGTGAGGTCGCCCGGGTCGCGGCCTTCGGCGAGCGCCTGGATGGAGCGGCGCAGCGTCTTCCCGGAGCGGGTCTTCGGCAACAGCGTCACGAAATGCACCGCCTTCGGCCGCGCGATGGCGCCCAGCTGCTTGTCCACCGTCTCCATGACTTCCTGCGGCGTGGTCTTCTTCGACGCGTCCTTCAGGACGGCGAAGGCAAGCGGCATCTGCCCCTTGATGGGATCGACGACGCCCACCACCGCGCACTCGGCGACGTTCGGGTGCGCGCTCACCGCCTCCTCGATCTCCCGCGTGCCGAGGCGGTGCCCGGCGACGTTGATCACGTCGTCGGTGCGCCCGAGGATGAAGTAGTACCCGTCCTTGTCGCGGATACCCCAGTCGAAGGTCGAGTACATGAGCTGCCCCTTGAATCCCTTGAAATAGGTGCTCACGAAGCGCTCGTCGTCGCCCCACACGGTGCTCATGCAGCCCGGCGGCAGCGGCGGCGCGATGGTGACCACGCCCTTTTCGCCATCCTTTACTTCCTTTCCCGTGACTTCATGAAGCAACCGCACGTCGTAGCCATACACCGGGAAGCTCGGCGAGCCCATCTTGAGGCGCGTCTTCTCCACGCCGGGATGCGCCGAGAGCAGCGGCCAGCCGGTCTCGGTCTGCCAGTAATGGTCGATCACGGGCCGGCCGAGCGACTCGCTGATCCACACGTGCGTGGGCTCGTCCAGGGGCTCGCCGGCGAGGAAGAGGTGCTTCAGGGAAGAGAGGTCGTACTTCTTCAGGTAGGCCGGGTCCTGCTTCTTCAGCACCCGGATCGCCGTGGGCGCCGAGAACATCACCGACACCTTGTGCTCCTGCACGATCTTCCACCAGATGCCGGCATCGGGGCGGATCGGCACGCCCTCGTACAGGATGGTGGTCATGCCCGCGATGAGCGGCGCGTAGATGATGTAGGAGTGCCCCACCACCCAGCCGATGTCGGAGGTGGTGAACATGGTCTCCCCCGCCTCGCCGCAGAAGATATGCTTCATGGACGAGGCGAGCGCCACCGCGTGGCCGCCGACGTCGCGCTGCACGCCCTTGGGCTTGCCGGTGGTGCCCGAGGTATAGAGGATGTACGAAGGCTGGTTCGACTCGATCCAGGCGCAGGGCACGTCGGTGATGGTGGTCTCGCGCTCGAGCGCGGACCAGTCGACGTCGCGGCCCGGCACCGTGGCCATGGCCGGATCCAGGCCGCGGCGGTAGATCAGCACTTTCTTCGGCGGGTGCCTGGCGAGCTTGAGCGACTCGTCGACCAGCGCCTTGTAGAGCACGCTCTTGCCCATGCGGCTGCCGCCGTCGGCGGTGAGCATGAGCGAGGGCCGCGCGTCGTCGATGCGCGCCGCGAGGCTCGCCGCGGCGAAGCCGCCGAACACCACCGAGTGCACCGCGCCCAGCCGCGCGCAGGCGAGGATGGCGAACACCGCCTGCGGGATCATCGGCATGTAGACGATGACGCGATCGCCCTGCTTCACGCCGAGCGACTTCATCATCGCCGCGACGCGGTTTACTTCGTTGAACAGCTCGTTGTACGTGAAACTCTGGCTCTGGCCGGTCTCGGTCGAGATCCACACCAGCGCCTTCTGCCCGCCGCGCGCCGCGAGGTGCCGGTCGACGGCGTTATGGCAAAGGTTGGTCTCTCCGCCGACGAACCAGCGCGCGAACGGCGGGCGCGAGTAGTCGAGGACGCTGCCGAACGGCTTGTGCCAGTGGATGAGCTTCGCCTGCTCGGCCCAGAATCCTTCGCGATCCTCGAGCGAGCGGCGGTGGAACGCCGCGTAACTGCCCATAGACCCTATTGTTGCCCAGCTTTGAGCGCTTTGGCGATGGCCAGCAGCCGCCGCAGCAGTTCCTCCGCTCTGTCGCCCAGCCTCTGGCGGCTCGCCGCCTCCAGGACGCGCAAGGCCCGCTCCAGGTCCTCGCCGAGGGCCGGCCGCGCCGGCGCCGGCGGCGGCGCCTGCAGGCGCTGCAGCGCGAGCCGGATCAGGTCCTCGATGGAGGCGGCGCCGCCGTCGGTCGCCGCCGAGGCGAGCCCGAAGCTGCACACGATGCGGATCGGGGTACCGCGGAAGCCGACCTGCGCGCTTTCGAGCTGCTCGCGCAGGCGCCGCGCCACCGCGCTCAGGTGCGCCGCCGCCGCGCCGGGCGCGAGCAGGACGAACGTGTCCGCCGCGGTGCGCCCGAGGGCATCGCCCGAGCGCAGCGTGCCGAGCACCACCCTGGCGATCTGGCCGAACAGCTGCTCCGCGACTTCCTCCCCGGCGCTGCGCGCGAGGCCGGCGTGGCTATCGATGCGCAGGGCCAGGACCGAGAGCTCCGTGGCGTGGCGGCGCGCCGAAGCGTAGTACCGGCGGCCTTCGCTCAGCAGGCCGCGCGCCGTGAACACCCCGGTGAGCGCGTCGCGGGTGGCGGGAGCTGCGGCGGCCGGCCGCGGCGCGGGCGCGGGCCGCGCAGGCGCGGCGGCGGGAGCGCTCGCCGGACGCACCATCTTGAGCAGGCGATCGATCCGCGTCAGCACCTCGCGCGCATCGGCCGACTTCGAGATGAACGAGCTCGCCCCGGCTTCGCGCGCGCGCTTCTTCGTCGCCGCCTGCTCGTCGCCGGTGATGATGGCCACCGGCATCGTGCGCACGCGCGCGTCGTGGGAGCCGCGGATGCGCCCGAGCAGGCCGAAGCCGTCGAGCCGGGGCATGTCGAGATCGGTAAAGACGATCACCACCGACGGATCGCTCGACACGACGTCCCAGGCGGCCTCGCCGTCGGCCTCCTCGAGCACCGTGAAAGAGGGGCTCAGAATGCTGCGGAAAGTCGTGCGGACGAACTTCGAGTCGTCCACGACCAGGACCCGCCGGCCTGCGCTTTCCGCGTGCATTCTCTAGTGTGGGCGCCTTGGCGCGCCCGCCACTAGGTCATGCGTCACAGTTTTACTCGCTCAGGTCGACGACCACCCGGCGGCTGACCCTGGCGTTGATGAAGTCCTCGAACACCTTGGGCAGGTCGCCGAATGGGATGGTGCGGCACATCTGCTTGAGCAGCGGCGGCTTCATGTCCGAGCCGAGCCGGCGCCAGACCTCGCGGCGCAGCTCCGGGCTGGGCGCGTCGGTCGAGTTGATGCCGAGCAGGGAGACGCCGCGCAGGATGAACGGCAACACGGTGGTGTTGAGATTCGGGCTCGCCGCGAGCCCGATCGAGGCGATCACGCCGTTGAAGTTCATCGTCGCCGCCATCCAGGCCAGTACTTCGCCGCCGAGGTTGTCGACCGCCCCGGCCCAGGTGGCTTTCTCCAGGGGTTTGACCTTGGAAAAATCAATCTCGCTGCGCAGCTTGATCTCCTTCGCGCCCAGGCGCTTGAGCCAGTCGGACTCCGCTTCCTTCCCGGTCAGCGCGACCACGTGATAACCGAGCTTCGCCAGGGCGGAAACGGCGATCGAGCCGACGCCGCCGGTGGCGCCGTTGACGATCACCGGCCCGTTGCCGGGCTTCAGGCCGTTCTGCTCCATGCGCACGATGCCCAGCCCGGCGGTGAAGCCTGCGGTGCCGAAAGCCATGGCCTCCCACAGCGACATGCCCTGCGGCAGCCTGATCAGCCACTCCGCGGGCACGCGCGCGTACTGCGCGTAGCCGCCGTGGTGCGCCACGCCGAGGTCGAATCCGCAGGCGAGCACCGCGTCGCCCTTGGCGAAGCGCGAATCGCCGGAGCTCACCACCGTGCCGGAGAAATCGATGCCGCCGACGCACGCGGGCCGGCGCAGGATCCTGCCCTTGCCGGTGGCGGCGAGCGCGTCCTTGTAGTTGACGTCGGAGTACGCTATGCGCACCACCACCTCGCCGGGATCGAGATCCTCGAGGCTCATGTCGACGAAACCGGCGCGGATCTTCCGGTCGACCTCTTCCAGCTTGAAGGCCTTGAATTTATCCATTCGGCAATTCTACTGACCTACTGACTGCCGCGGCGCACGGGCGCCTGGCGATACTGCGCCGATTGCATCTCGTGCAGGCGGCTCACGGTGCGCTGGAACTCCGCGGCGCTCTCGCCCTCGGTGAACAGTTCCTCCGGCGCGGCGGCGGCCGAGACGATCAGCTTCACCCGCTCGTCGTAGAGCACGTCGATCAGCCAGGTGAAGCGCCGCGCCGCGTCGGACTGCTTCGCCGAAAGCCGCGGCACGCCGGAAAGGATGATGGTGTGGAAGCGCTTCGTCAGGTCGACGTAGTCGGCGTACGAGCGGGCCCCGCCGCACAGCACGTCGAACTCGAACCACACCACGCCCCCCGCGCGCTTGCGGTAGGGAATCTGCCTTCCCTCGACGTCCAGGGGCTGGCGCTCCTCCTCCACGTCCTTCAGCTCGTGGAAGATCCTCTCAAGGGAAGCCTCGGCCTGCGGGGTGGTGTGATAGATGCTCACCTGCTCCATCTTCAGCCGGCGATAGTCGGTGCCATTGTCGACGCCGACGACGTCGAGCCGGCTCCTGATGAACTCGATCGCCGGCAGGAAGCGCTCGCGCTGCAGTCCGTTCGGGTAGAGCCCGTCGGGCGGGTAGTTGGAGGTCATCACGAACTCGCCCCCCCGCGCCATCGCCTGCTCGAGGAAGCGCCCGAGGATCATGGCGTCGGCGATGTCGGAGACATGGAATTCGTCGAAGCAGATCAGGCGATACCGCCGCGCCGTCCTCGCCGCCACCTCGGCGATCGGGTCCTCGGTGCCCTTCACCGCGTCGAGCTCGCGGTGGATCTCGCGCATGAAGTGGTGGAAGTGCACGCGGCGCTTGCGCACCAGCGGCACGCAGAGGTAGAACGCGTCCATCAGGAAGCTCTTGCCGCGCCCCACCGGGCCCCACAGGTAGACGCCCTTCGGCAGCGGCGGCTTGACGAGCAGCCGCTTCAGCGCGCTGTTGCGCCGCGTCTTGTAGGCGCTCCATTCCTCGTAGAGCTGCTGCAGGCGCTCCACGGCGCGGCGCTGCGAGGGATCGGAGACGAACCCGCGCCGCGTCAGGCTCTGCTCGTAGAGCGAGACGACGTCCTGCTTATCGGGCATCGCTGTCGTGGCGCGCGAGCCAGGAACCCCAGGCGAGGAAGGCGCCGATCAGGGCGAAGAGCGGCCCGACGATGCTGATGATGATGCCGTACGCCCAGCCGCCCTCGCCGGCCGGGCGGTTGCTGCCCGGCTCGCCGGGAAGGTAGCGCACGGCGAGGCGATCGCCTGGGCGGGCGGCTTCCCAGGCGGCGACTTCCAGCACCGCCCGCCCCTCGCCCTTCGCGCCCCCGGGCGTGTCGAAGCGGTAGAGCGCCACGTATTCGGTGCGGCTGCGCCCGCCCCGCTGCGCCTCGTCGATCCGCTTGGAAACGATGCGCGCCTCGGCGCTCTTGCCCTCGGCGGCGTAGCGCCGCTCCTTGAGCAGCTCGCCGATGCCGTCGATGGTGGCGCCGCAGCCGGCGAAGAAGAACACCGCGCCGATGCCGGCGCCCCACCACCAGCTCCGATTCGGTTTCCTGGATTCGATCTCTTGTATCGGCTGCGGCGCGGTTGGCGTGGGAGCTGGCTTTCGCGGCTTGATGCGCCTCGCCGGGCGACCGCGCGCCCACCAGGCCAGGCCGCCGCAGGCGAGCACCCCCGCGCCGCCAACGACGAGGAACACGATCGGGGCGATCCAGCTCGGCTCCCATCCCTGCACGCGATGCAGCCACGGCCTGCCGGCGACATAAGTGACCGCGACCGGCTCGCGCTCCTTCAGCCGCTCCCAATCGTCGACGTCGAGCTCGCTCGTGCCCGCGACCTCCTCGCCGGCATCTCCCTGGAAACGGTAGGTGACCTGGTAATGCGTCGATTGCGAGCGGCTGCGCCCGGGGCCGCTCGAGCTGCCGCTCGACTTCTTGACGATCGCCTTCGACACCACCGTTCCCTCGGCCTGCTGCCCGCGCGCGTCGAAAAGCGCCTGCTCGGATTGCACGGCGTCGAGCCAGAAGATGCCGCCGCCGGCGAAGGGCAGGAAGAACAGCACGCCGATGACGCCCAGCGCATACGCCGGCGAACGCCCGATCCATTCGGCAAAGCCGGCCGGAAACGGGCTGCGGCCGAACACGAGGCACAGGCCGAGCGGGGCAAACACCACGCCGATCAAGCCGAAGACCAGCGGCAGGACGATTTCGCGCTCCTGACCTTCTACTCTGTGGACTGATGGATCGGAGGCGAGGTACACGACCTCAATCGGATCCCCTGGATGCACACGGCGCCAGAGCGTCTCGTCGATCTGGGCGCTCGCCGAGACAGGCGTGCCCTGCTCGGGCGCGAAGCGGTAGTGCACGCGGTAGCCGGGCCGCACGATGCTGCCGCTGGCGCGGTCGGCGACGATGTCCTTGCGCAGCAGCTCCGCGCGTGCGGTGCGCCCCTCGGCGGCAAGCTGCCGCTCCTCGACCGCGCTCCACAGGTACAGCGCCACGCCGCCGAAGATGGTCCCAAGCAGCAGGAACAGGCCGCCTACTGCCAGGGTGGCGCGGTCCGCCACGGCTAGCCGTTCAGCGACCTCTTGTCCACCGCCAGCGCCGCCTCGCGCATCACCTCCGACATCGACGGATGCGCATGGCAGATGCGCGCGATGTCTTCCGAGGAGGCGCCGAACTCCATCGCCACCACTGCCTCGGCGATGAGCTCGCTCGCCAGGCTGCCGATCGAGTGCACGCCGAGGATGCGGTCGGTACGCGCGTCGGCGAGCATCTTCACGAAGCCCTCCGGCTCCTCGCGCCCCAGGGCGCGCCCGTTGTAGGCAAAGGGGAAGCGTCCGGCCCGGTAGGCGACGCCCTCGGCCTTGAGCTGCTGCTCGGTCTTGCCGACCCAGGCGATCTCGGGGGCGGTGTAGATCACCCACGGGATGGCGTCGTAGTTCACGTGCCCGTGCTGGCCGGCGATGATCTCGGCCACCATCACGCCCTCGTCCTCGCCCTTGTGCGCGAGCATCGGGCCGCGCACCACGTCGCCGACCGCGTAGACCCGCGGCAGCGCGGTGCGGCAGTTCTTGTCGACCTCGATGAAGCCCTTCGCGTCGAGCTTCAGGCCGATGTTTTCCGCGCCCAGGCCCTCGGTGTTGGGCACCCGGCCGACCGAAACGATGAGCCGGTCGCAGTCGAATGTTTTACTTGAACCGTCTTCACTAGAATATTGAATCTCAAAAGCTTTCTTCTTCTCAGAAACGGCCGAGATCTTCACACCCAATTCAATATCCAGCGCCTGGCCCTTGGTGAAGATCTTCCAGGCTTCCTGGGCCACCGTTTCGTCGGCGGCACCCAGGAAAGTCGGCAGCGCCTCGAGCACCTTGACCGTCGAGCCCAGCCGGCGCCACACGCTGCCCAGCTCCAGGCCGATGACCCCTGCCCCGATCACCCCCAGGCGCTGGGGCACCGAGTCGAAGGCGAGCGCGCCTTCGTTGTCGCAGATCAGCTTGTTGTCCACCGGGATGCCGGGGAGGTGCCGGGCCCGGGAGCCCGTGGCGATGATGACGTTCTTGGCCTCGACGGTTTCGGCATCGACCTGGATTTTCCAGGTCGTGCCCCCGGAAACGAGCTTCCCATGGCCCTGGAGCCAGGTGACCTTGTTCTTCTTGAACAGGCCGGCGATGCCGGAAGTCATCTTGCCGACGATCTTGTCCTTCCTCTCGAGCATCGTCTTCAGGTCGAACTTCACCCCGCTCGCGGTGATGCCGTGCGCCTTGAACTGGTGGAGGACCCGCTCGTAGTTCTCGGAAGACTCGAGCAGCGCTTTCGACGGAATGCAGCCCACATTCAGGCACGTGCCGCCCAGGGCGTAGTCGCCCTTCGGCGTTTTCCACTTCTCCACGCAAGCTGTGGAAAGGCCGAGCTGCGCCGCACGGATCGCGGCGATGTAGCCCGCCGGGCCGGCGCCGATGACGACGACGTCAAAACTCTTCACGGGGCACGAAGATCCACAGCACTACATAGGCGAAGAGCGTGAAGCCGCCGAAGAGCAGGCCGATCACGAACAGCATGCGCCAGATCCAGCTCTCCACCCCCGTGAGCCGCGCGAGGCCGCCGCAGACGCCGGCAATCCACTTGTCGCTGGCGGAGAGGCGCAGCCGGTTGATGGCGAGGCCGGCGCCCGGGCCGGGGACGCTGGCAAGCAGGCGCGCCTTCGCCTGCTCGAACTCGGCCTGGGTCAGCGCGCCCTTGGCGAGCAGCTGGTGCAGCTTCTCGAGCTCGTCGGCGGTGGACATCAGATCTCCAGCACCAGGCGTGCAGGATCTTCCAATGCTTCCTTGACACTGACTAAAAACAGAACTGCCTCGCGGCCGTCGATGATGCGGTGGTCGTAGGAGAGGGCGAGGTAGTTCATCGGCCGCACCACGACCTGGCCGTTCTCCACCACCGCCCGGTCCTTGGTCGCGTGCACGCCGAGGATCGCCGACTGCGGCGGATTGATGATGGGCGTGGACAGCATCGAGCCGAAGACGCCGCCGTTCGAGATCGAGAACGTGCCGCCGGTCAGCTCCTCGATGGCGAGCTTGCCGTCCTGCGCGCGCTTGCCGAAGTCGCCGATCTTCTTCTCGATGGCGGCGAAGCTCATGTGGTCGGCGTCGCGCAGGATCGGCACCACCAGCCCGCGCGGGCTGCCCACCGCGACGCCGACGTCGAAGTAGCCGTGGTAGACGATGTCGGTGCCGTCGATGGAGGCGTTCACCACGGGGAAGCGCTTCAGCGCGTGCACCGCGGCCTTGACGAAGAACGACATGAAGCCCAGGCGCACGCCGTGCTCCTTCTCGAAGCGCTCCTGGTACTTCTTGCGCATCTCCATCACCGGCGCCATGTTCACCTCGTTGAAGGTGGTGAGGATGGCGGCGGTCGACTGCGACTGCACGAGCCGCTCGGCGACGCGCTGGCGCAGGCGCGACATCGGCACGCGCTGCTCGGGCCGGCCCGAGGTGAGCTGCTCGATGTCGACGGGCGGCGGCGTCTGGGGAAGAGGCGCTTTTTGTGTCGAAACTTGTGTCGAAACCTTTCCGGCCTGCTCCAGCACGTCTCCCTTCGTCACGCGGCCGTCGCGGCCGGTGCCGAGGATCTTCGCCGTATCGATGCCCTTCTCGGCGGCGATCTTCTGCGCCGCGGGCATCACGGGGGCGGCTGCTTTCGCTTTTTCCGGAACTGGCTCTTTCTTCGAGGCCGGAACCGAAGAAGCCTTCCCTTCGGTGTCGATCTGGGCGATGACGTCGCCGGAGCCGACCGAGTCGCGCGCCTTCTTCAAGATCCTGACCAGCACGCCGTCCGCGGGCGCCGGCAGCTCGAGCACCACCTTGTCGGTCTCGATGTCGATGAGGTTTTCGTCGCGCGAGACCGGCTCGCCTTCCTTCTTGTGCCAGTCGAGCAACGTCGCCTCGGCCACCGACTCCGAGAGCTGCGGCACCTTCACTTCCACGATCATCGGACTGCTCCCGTTCAGTTTTTCCCCGGTTCCGGCTTAGCCTTTCCCGGGTTGCGAAAAACCAGCGAGTAACTCGCCGGGTTACCTCAGTTTCGAAAAAGCCTGTTCAACCAGAGTCTTCTGCCGTTCGTTGTGGCGGGCGACATACCCGCCCGCCGGCGAAGCCGAGGCGGGACGGCCGGCATAGTACAGCTTCTGGTCCTCGCGCATGTTCTCGCGGAAGTAGTGCGCGGTCTGGTACCACGCACCCTGGTTCTGCGGCTCTTCCTGGCACCACACCACCTCCGTCGCGTTCGGGTATCGCCTGATCTCGGCGGCGAACTGCTTGTGCGGGAACGGATAGAGCTGCTCGACGCGGATGATGGCCGTGTCTGCCTTTTGAAGTTCTGTTCTTTTGAAAACCAGGTCGTAGTAGACCTTGCCGCAGCAGGCGATGACGCGCTTCACGCCCTTCTCGTCCACCGTGGTGGTGTCCGGGATCACGGTCTGGAAGGTGCCGTTGGCGAGCTCGGTGATCGAGGATGACGCTTCTTTTTTCCTCAATAAGGATTTAGGAGTGAGAACCACCAGCGGCTTGCGGAACGGCCGCAGCATCTGCCGGCGCAGCAGGTGGAAGATCTGCGCCGCGTTGGAGGGCACGCACACCTGCATGTTGTGCTCGGCGCAGAGCTGCAGGTAGCGCTCGAGGCGCGCCGAGCTGTGCTCCGGCCCCTGCCCTTCGTAGCCGTGGGGCAGCAGCTGCACCAGGCCGCAAACCCTTCCCCACTTGGTCTCGCCCGAGCTGATGAACTGGTCCATCACGACTTGCGCGCCGTTGGCGAAGTCGCCGAACTGGGCCTCCCAGATGACCAGCGCATTGGGCTCGGCGGTCGAAAAACCGTACTCGAAGCCGAGCACCGCCTCCTCCGAGAGCACCGAGTCGATCACCACGAAGTCGCCCTGGTCCTTGGCGACGTTCTGCAGCGGGATGTAGGTGCCCTCGTCCCAGCGCTCGCGCTCCTGGTCGTGCAGCACCGCGTGCCGGTGGGCGAAGGTGCCGCGCCCCGAGTCCTGCCCCGAGAGGCGCACGTCGTAGCCGTTGGCGAGGAGCGAGGCGTAGGCGAGCGTCTCCGCCATGCCCCAGTCGACCGGGACCTTTCCCGCCGCCATCTGCCTGCGGTTCTCGACCACCCGCGCCACGGTGGGATGCAGCTTGAAGCCCTCCGGTACGGCCGTAAGCCTTTCAGAAAGTCTTTTGAGCTCTTCAAGAGGGACGTGCGTGTCCGCGGCGTCGGTCCACTTGGAGTTGAGGAACGGCGCCCAGTCCACGGCGAACTTGCTCTTGAAGTTGGACAGCACCGGGCTCACCGACTGCTGCCCGGCGTCGAGCGTTCCGCGGTAGGCCTTGATGAGGTTTTCCGGTTCTGCTTCTTCAATGATTTTCTGTGCGATCAGCCTATCGGCGTAGAGCTTGCGGGTGCCCGGGTGCTGGGCGATCTTCTTGTACATGAGCGGCTGGGTCACGAGCGGCTCGTCCTGCTCGTTGTGGCCGAGCTTGCGGAAGCAGACGATGTCGATCACCACGTCGCGGTGGAACTTCTGGCGGAAGTCGAAGGCGAGCTGCGTCACGAACAGCACCGCCTCGGGGTCGTCGCCGTTGACGTGGAAGATCGGCGCCTCCACCATCTTCGCCACGTCGGTGCAGTAGATGGTGGAGCGCGCGTCGCGCGGGTCCGAGGTCGTGAAGCCGATCTGGTTGTTGACGATGATGTGCACCGTACCGCCGGTGCCGTAGCCGCGCGTGCCGGAGAGGTTGAGCGTTTCCATCACCACGCCCTGGCCGGCGAAGGCGGCGTCGCCGTGGATGAGGATCGGCAGCACCTGGTCGCCGGTCTTGTCGTCCCGGCGGCGCTGGCGCGCGCGCACCGAGCCTTCGACGACCGGGTTGACGATCTCGAGGTGCGAGGGGTTGAACGCGAGCGACAGGTGCACCGGCCCGCCCGGGGTCGAGATGTCGGAGGAGAAGCCGTTGTGGTACTTCACGTCGCCCGAGGGCAGCTCGGCGGCGTGCTTGCCCTCGAACTCGAGGAAGAGATCCTTGGGCATCTTGCCCAGCACGTTGACCAGCACGTTGAGCCGGCCGCGGTGCGCCATGCCGAGCACGATCTCCTGCACGCCGACGCTGCCGGCGCGCTGGATCAGCTCGTCGATCGAGGGGATCACGCTCTCGCCGCCTTCCAGCGAGAAGCGCTTCTGCCCCACGTACCGGGTGTGCAGGTAGCGCTCGAGCTGCTCGGCCTCGGTGAGCTTCTGCAGCAGGCGCTTCTGCTGCTCCGGCGAGAACCCGGGCATGGCGCGCACCGGCTCGATGCGCTCCTGGATCCACTGGCGCTGCGCGCGGTCGCCGATGAACATGTACTCGAAGCCGATGTTGCGGCAGTACGTGTCGCGCAGCGCCTGGATCAGCGTCCTCAGCGAGACCCGATCCAGGCCGACGAACGAGCCGGAATTGACGACCTGGTCGAGGTCGGCCTCGGCGAGGTCGTAGAAGGCGGGCTCGAGCTCCGGCTGCGCCGGCCGCGGCATGCGCTTGAGCGGGTCCACCGTCGCCCAGCGCGACCCGGAGATGCGGTAGGCGGTGACCAGCAGCAGCGCCGCGACCTGCAGCCGCTCGGGCGCGACCGGCTCGCTGGGCAGCGTTCTCGCTGCGCCGAATTCGCCGCGTTTGGATCTTTCGATAAAGGACTGCACTACGGGCGCGTGCGCCACGTCCTTTGTGGCGCTGCCCGGCAGCACCTGCATGCGGTCGAAGTACTCGCGCCATTCGTCGGGCACCGCGGCCGGATTGACGAGGTACTTCTCGTACAGCTCCTCGATGAAGGGCGCGTTGGCGCCGAACAGGTACGAGTTGGCGAGGAGCTCTTTCAGCACGCAATCACCTCTTGTCGAGGGGCTTCACATCCCGCTTGGTGGCTCCCTTGTACAGCTGGCGCGGCCGCCCGATCTTGTACTCCGGGTCGGTGATCATCTCCTGCCACTGCGCGATCCAGCCCACCGTGCGCGCGAGCGAGAAGATGCAGGTGAACATCGCCACCGGGATGCCCAGCGCGCGCTGCACGATGCCGGAGTAGAAGTCGACGTTCGGGTACAGCTTGCGGCTGACGAAGTAATCGTCCTCCAGCGCGATCTTCTCGAGGGCCAGCGCCAGCTTGAAGAGCCGGTCGTTGTGCAGGCCGAGCTCGTTCAGCACCTCGTGGCAGGTCTCGCGCATGAGCTTCGCGCGCGGGTCGTAGTTCTTGTAGACGCGGTGGCCGAAGCCCATCAGGCGCACGCCCGAATTCTTGTCCTTCACCTTCTTGATGAACTCGGGGACCTTGGAGGCGTCGCCGATCTCCTCGAGCATCTGCAGGCAGGCCTCGTTCGCGCCGCCGTGCGCCGGACCCCACAGCGAGGCGATGCCGGCGGCGATGCAGGCGTAGGGGTTGGCGCCGGAGGAGCCGCACAGGCGCACCGTCGAGGTCGAGGCGTTCTGCTCGTGGTCGGCGTGCAGGATGAAGATGCGGTCCATCGCCCGCACCAGCACGTCGTTCACCTTGAATTCCTCGGCCGGCACCGCGAACATCATGCGCATGAAGTTGGCGGTGTAGGAGAGGTTGTTCATCGGGTACACGAACGGCTGGCCGATCGAGTACTTGTAGGACATGGCGACGATGGTCGGCATCTTGGCGATGAGGCGGAACGCCGAGATGGTGCGGTGGTGCGGGTCGTTGATGTCGAGCGCGTCGTGGTAGAAGGCCGACAGCGCGCCCACCACGCCTACCATCACCGCCATCGGGTGCGCGTCGCGCCGGAAGCCCTGGTACAGGCGCGCCAGCTGCTCGTGCACCATGGTGTGGTGCGTGACGATGCCGACGAAGTCGTCCTTCTGCTTGCGATTGGGCAGCTCTCCGTACAGCAGCAGGTAGCACACCTCGAGGAAATCGCAGTGCTGCGCGAGCTGCTCGATCGGATAGCCGCGGTAGAGCAGCACCCCGGCATCGCCGTCGATGTAGGTGATAGTCGAGCTGCAGCTAGCCGTCGACAGGAAGCCCGGGTCGTAAGTGAACATGCCGGACTTGCCGTAGAGGCTGCGGATGTCGACCACCTCGGGTCCGACGCTGCCCGGCAGTACCGGGAACTCGAGCGTCTTTCCGTCGGGCAGCTTCAGGGTCGCGGTCTTGGACATGGCTCCTACCCCCTTAGGCGGCGCGCAAGCGCGCCACGACGTCCTGGAACCGGACGTCGTAGCTGTCGCTGCGCCCGCTGATGATTTCCCAGAGATCGTTGTCCGGCAGATCGAGCAGATCCGTCAGGTGCGAATCTCCAGGATTCTTCGCAAGATATCTTTCGAGCACCAGGTCGAGCTCGAGCAGGCCGCGCCGGCATTTCCAGCGCAGGCGGTTGGCGTCCGGCGTGCTCAAACCGCGCGCCTCACGAGCAGTTCCTTGATGTGGTTGATCGCCTTGGTCGGGTTGAGGCCCTTCGGGCACACGTCGACGCAGTTCATGATGGTATGGCAGCGGAACAGGCGATACGGGTCCTCGAGGTTATCGAGGCGCTCGTTGGTGATGCGGTCGCGGCTGTCGGCGATGAAGCGGTAGGCCTGCAGCAGGCCCGCGGGGCCGACGAACTTGTCCGGGTTCCACCAGAACGAGGGGCAGGCGGTGGAGCAGCACGCGCACAGGATGCACTCGTAGAGGCCGTTCAGGTGCTCGCGCTCCTCGGGCGACTGCAGGCGCTCGCGCTCCGGCGCCGGCTCGGGGTTGACCACGTAGGGCATCACCGAGTGGTACTGCTTGAAGAACTGCGTCATGTCGACGATCAGGTCGCGGATCACCGGCAGGCCGGGCAGCGGCCGGATGGTGACGTGCTCGGGCAGCTCGGCGATCTTGGTGATGCAGGCGAGGCGGTTCTTGCCGTTGATGTTGAAGGCGTCGGAGCCGCAGACGCCCTCGCGGCAGGAGCGGCGGAAGGCGAGCGTGTCGTCCTGCACCTTCGCCTTGACCAGGGCGTCGAGGAGCATGCGGTCGCCGGCGTCGAGCGCCACCTCGTAGTCCTGGAGATACGGCTTTTCGTCCTTCTCCGGGTTGTAGCGGTATATGGAAAGCTTCATGTCCCCACTTCTTCCTTAATACGTCCTGACCTTGGGCTCGAAGCTCGGCACCGACATCGGCTTCAGGTGCACCGGCTTGTAGTCGAGGCGGTTGCCTTCCTTGTACCACAGCGTGTGCTTGGTCCAGTTCTTGTCGTCGCGCTCGGGGAAGTCGCTGCGTGCCTGGGCGCCGCGGCTCTCCTTGCGCGCCTCGGCCGAGACGACGGTGGCCATCGCGGCCTCGACCAGATTCTCGAGCTCGAGCGCCTCGACCCGCGCGGTATTGAAGGTCTTGGACTTGTCCTGGATGAAGGTCCGGCCCGCCCGCTCGGCAATGACTTTCATCTTCCTCACCCCTTCGGCCAGGTCGTCAGGGAAGCGGAACACGCCGCAGTGCGCCTGCATGGTCCGGCGCAAGTCGTTCAGCACGTCGGCCACCCGCTCGCCCGACGCGGCTCCATCCAGGCGCGCGAGGCGCGCGCGCGAAAGCTCCCCCGCGTCCCTCGGCAGGGCGCGGTGGGGACTCGGCTGCGAGCGGCTGTCCTTGATCATCTGCTCGCCGGCGGCCTTGCCGAACACCACCAGGTCGAGCAGCGAGTTGCAACCGAGGCGGTTGCCGCCGTGCACGGAGACGCAGGAGCACTCGCCCGCGGCATACAGGCCGGGCACGATCGCCTCCTTGCTCGCCCCCTCGGGCGCCACCACCTGCCCCATGTAGTTCGCCGGAATTCCGCCCATCTGGTAGTGCGCCGTGGGCACCACCGGGATCGGTTCGCGCACCGGATCGGCGTTCGCGAACTTGATCGCGATCTCGCGGATGCCCGGCAGCCGCAGGTTGATGACTTCGGGCCCGAGATGATCGAGCTTGAGCAGCACGTGGTCGGCGTCGGGGCCGCAGCCGCGCCCTTCCTTGATCTCGGTCGTCATGGCGCGCGACACGACGTCGCGGCTGGCGAGGTCCTTGGCGTTGGGCGCGTAGCGCTCCATGAAGCGCTCGCCGTTCTTGTTGAGCAGATAACCCGCCTCCCCGCGCACGCCTTCGGTGATGAGCACGCCGGCGCCGTACACGCCGGTGGGATGGAACTGGTAGAACTCCATGTCCTCGAGGGGCAGCCCGGCGCGCGCCGCCATGCCCAAGCCATCGCCGGTGTTGATGAAGGCGTTGGTCGAGCTGAAGAACATGCGCCCCGAGCCGCCGGTCGCCAGCAGGACGGCCTTCGCCTGCAGAAGGAACAATTCCCCGGTCTCCATCTCGAGCGCCGTGACACCCACGACGGCGCCGTCCTGCGCGTCGCGCACCAGATCCAGCGCCATCCATTCCACGAGGAACTGGGTGTTGGCGCGCACGTTCTGCTGGTAGAGCGTGTGCAGCATCGCGTGCCCGGTGCGATCGGCGGCGGCACAGGCGCGCATCGCCATCTTCGGGCTGCCGTAGTCCTGCGTGTGGCCGCCGAAGGGCCGCTGGTAGATCTTGCCGTTCTCCAGCCGGTCGAAAGGCATGCCCATGTGCTCGAGCTCGACCACTACCTCGCTGGCGCGCCGGCACATGTACTCGATCGCGTCCTGGTCGCCGAGGTAGTCGGAGCCCTTGACCGTGTCGTACATGTGCCAGTGCCAGTTGTCCTCCGTGGTGTTGGCGAGGGGTGCGGCGATGCCGCCCTGCGCGGCCACCGTGTGCGAGCGCGTGGGAAAGACTTTGCTCAGCACGGCTACTTTCAGATTCGCCCGCGCGAGCTCCAGTGCGGCGCGCATGCCCGAGCCGCCGGCGCCCACGACGATCGCGTCGAAGCGACGGACGGGAATCATCGCCAGAGCACCTGGATCGTCCAGCCGAGGTAGCCGGCGAGGAGCAGCACGGTGAACACCTGCAGCGCGAGGCGCAGCCCGTCGGGCTTGATGTAGTCCATCAGGATGTCGCGCGTGCCGACCCAGGCATGCCACACCAGGCTGACGGCGAAGACGAGCGTCGCCACGCGCATCCAGCCCTCGGCGAAGAGATCGCGCCAGACCGAATAGGTGATCGGCTCGCCGCGCACGAGCACGACCGCGAGCACCAGCGAGTACGCCACCATCACCACCGCGGTCAGGCGCTGCGCGAGCCAGTCGCGCATGCCGTAATGAGCGCCGACGACGACGCGCTTCACCACAGGCGGGCTCCGAAGAACGCCGTCAGCGCGAGGCTCACCACCAGCACCGCGACGCTGGAGCGCCGCGCCGGGACGAGCTCGATGCCGCGGTTCAGGTCGAGCAGCAGGAAGCGCACGCCCGCGCACAGGTGGTGGCAGTAGGCCCAGATGAAGAGCAGCCCGCCGGCCTTCACCAGCCGCAGGTCCAGATAGGACTTCACGGCCTGAAAGGTCTGTTCGGAGGCCAGACTGCGATCCAACATGTAGAGCAGCCAGGCGGCGAAGGGGAACACCAGCAGCGCGCCGGAAACACGATGCAGGATCGAGATCCAGCCGGGCAGCGGCAGGCGGATTTCGAACAGCAGCGCGCGCAGGTTGAGGTACTTCGGTCGGAGCTTCTTCGCGGCCGCGCTGGACATGGGGAGACAGCCATTATAATGAATTCACCTCTTGTCTCTCCGCGCGGAGCCTGCAATGCCCAAAGCACCCGTTCGCGTCGCCGTCACCGGCGCCGCCGGCCAGATCGGCTACTCGCTGCTGTTTCGCATCGCGGGCGGCGAAATGCTCGGCGCGGACCAGCCGGTGATCCTGCAGATGCTCGAGATCCCGGACGAGAAGGCGCAGAAGGCGCTGAAGGGCGTGATGATGGAGCTCGACGACTGCGCCTTCCCCCTGCTGCACGGCATGGTCGCCGCCTCCGACCCGATGGTCGCGTTCAAGGACGTGAACGTGGCGCTGCTCGTCGGCGCCCGCCCGCGCGGTCCGGGGATGGAGCGCAAGGACCTGCTGGAAGCGAACGGCAAGATTTTCGGGCCGCAGGGACGCGCGCTCGACAAGGTGGCGAGCCGCGACGTCAGGGTGCTGGTGGTGGGCAACCCCGCGAACACCAATTGCCTGATCGCGATGAAGAACGCGCCGAGCCTGAAGCCGGCGCAGTTCACCGGCATGATGCGCCTTGATCACAACAGGGCTGTTTCGCAGGTCGCACAGAGAATTTCCAGGCCGGTGACGGCAATCCGGAAGATCACCGTGTGGGGGAACCACTCCGCTACGCAGTACCCGGACGTCTTCCAGGCCGAAGTGGACGGGAAGAAGGTCTGGCCCCTGATCAACGACCAGGCCTGGCTGGAAAGCCAGTTCATCCCGACGGTGCAGAAGCGCGGCGCGGCCATCATCGAGGCGCGCGGGCTCTCCTCCGCGGCGAGCGCCGCCAACGCCGCCATCTGCCACGTGCGCGATTGGGTGCACGGCACGCCCCAGGGCGACTGGGTGACGATGGGCGTGCCCTCCGACGGCAGCTACGGCATCCCCGAAGGCGTGATCTACGGCTACCCGGTCACCTGCAAGGGCGGCCGCTACGAGGTGGTGAAGGGCATCGAGATCTCGGAATTCAGCCGCAAGCGCATGGACGCGACGCTCAAGGAGCTGCACGAGGAGCGCGACGGTGTGAAAGATCTCCTGGGAAAATAGATGTCCACGCCCGGTCAGCGCTTTCGTGAAGCCCTAAGTCAGGAAAAGCCCCTTCAGGTCATCGGCACGATCTGCGCGTACCACGCCCTCATGGCGAAGCGGGCCGGGTACAAGGCGATCTACCTCTCGGGCGGCGGCGTCGCCGCCGGCTCGCTGGGCATGCCCGACCTCGGCATCTCCAACCTCGACGACGTCCTCACCGACATCCGCCGCATCACCGATGTGTGCGACCTGCCGCTGCTCGTCGACGTCGACACCGGCTTCGGCGCCAGCGCCTTCAACGTCGCGCGCACCACGCGCTCGCTGGTCAAGTTCGGCGCCGCGGCGATGCACATCGAGGACCAGGTCGGCGCCAAGCGCTGCGGCCATCGCCCCGGCAAGGAGCTGGTATCGAAGCAGGAAATGGCCGACCGCATCAAGGCCGCGGTGGACGCGCGCACCGATCCGGGCTTCGTGATCATGGCGCGCACCGATGCCCTGGCGAGCGAGGGTCTGGAAGCCGCAATCGAAAGATCTTTGCTTTATGTAAAGAGCGGCGCGGACATGATCTTCCCGGAAGCGATTACGGACCTGGGCATGTACCGCAAGTTCGTCGACGCGGTGAAAGTGCCGGTGCTCGCGAACATCACCGAGTTCGGCAAGACGCCTCTTTTTACCGTCGAGGAGCTGCGCAGCGCAGGCGTCGCGATCGCGCTCTACCCGCTTTCCGCCTTCCGCGCCATGAACAAGGCGGCGCTGAAAGTGTATGAAACGCTGCGCAAGCAAGGCACGCAGAAGGCGCTCGTCGGCGAAATGCAGACCAGGGACGAGCTGTACGACTTCCTCAACTACCACTCCTACGAACAAAAACTCGATGAGCTCTTCACCCGCCGTTAAGCCCAAGAAGTCGGTCGCCCTTTCGGGGGTGGCGGCCGGCAATACCGCGCTGTGCACCGTCGGGCGCAGCGGCAACGACCTGCACTACCGCGGCTACGACATCCTCGACTTCGCCGATGAGGCCGAGTTCGAGGAGGTGGCGTACCTGCTGGTGCACGAGAAGCTGCCGACCCGGGCCGAACTGAACGCTTACAAGAAGAAGCTGCAATCGCTCCGCACGCTTCCCTCGCCCCTGCGGGTGGCCTTGGAGCAGCTTCCGAAGAGCGCCCACCCGATGGACGTGATGCGCACCGCGGTGTCGGTGCTCGGCACGCTCGAGCCGGAGAAGGACGACCACAATCCCGCCGGCGCGCGCGACATCGCCGACCGGCTGATGGCCTGCCTCGGCTCTGCGCTCCTGTACTGGTTCCATTTCCAGAACTCGGGGAAGAGAATCGAAACCGAGACCGACGACGATTCCATCGGCGGCCACTATCTAAGGTTGTTACACAATAAGAAACCTAGTGATGCATGGGTGCGCGCCATGCATACCTCGCTCATCCTGTACGCCGAGCACGAGTTCAACGCCAGCACCTTCACCTGCCGCGTCATCGCCGGCACCGGCTCCGACATGTACTCCGCCATCGCCGGGGGCATCGGCGCCCTGCGCGGGCCGAAGCACGGCGGCGCCAACGAGGTATCCGACGAGATCCAGAAGCGCTACCGCTCCGCGGACGAGGCGCAAGCCGACATCCGCCGCCGCATCGCGGCGAAGGAGATCGTCATCGGCTTCGGGCACCCGGTCTACACCACCGGCGATCCGCGCAACAAGGTGATCAAGGCGGTCGCCGAGCGGCTGTCGAAGACGGCGGGCGACATGACGCAGTACCAGATCGCCGACCGGATCGAGTCCGTGATGGGGGCGGAGAAGAGGATGTTCGCCAACCTCGACTGGTTCAGCGCCGTGTCCTACAGCAAGATGGGCGTGCCGACGCTGCACTTCACGCCGCTGTTCGTGCTTTCGCGCACCAGCGGCTGGTCGGCGCACATCATCGAGCAGCGCGTGGACGGCAAGATCATCCGCCCCAGCGCCAATTACACGGGGCCCGAGAACCGTCAATGGATTCCCATAGAGAAACGCTGAAATGTACGAATCGGACTTGACGAAATTCATGAGAGAGTTCCTCGCGCAGCATCCCGAGGAAGTCGAATCGCAGCGCAAAGGCCGCGCCGTCTGGTGGGACAAGACCCCGGAAGAGCGCTCGCCCCATCCGTCCATGCGCCACGCGCCGCGCTCCGGCGGCGCCGAGCACACCTTCAAGGCCGGCGGCTACGACTGGAGCTTCGACGCCGACGACAACACCGGCCTCGAGCCCAAGAAGCCTTGATGTCCGCACATATCTCGAATGTCCGGCCCAAGCCGGACAAGGTGCTCACGCAGATCGCCGACTACGTCACCGGCTACAAGGTGACGAGCAAGGAAGCCTACGACACGGCGCACTACTGCCTGATGGACACGCTGGGCTGCGGCTTCGAGGCGCTCGAATACCCCGCCTGCACCAAGCTTCTCGGCCCCATCGTTCCCGGCACCGTGGTGCCGGACGGCGCGAAGGTGCCCGGCACCTCGTTCCAGCTCGACCCGGTGCAGGCCGCGTTCAACCTCGGCGCCATGATCCGCTGGCTCGACTTCAACGACACCTGGCTCGCCGCCGAATGGGGCCACCCCTCCGACAACCTCGGGGGCATCCTGTCGGTGGCGGATTGGCTTTCGCGGTCGGGAAAGGAATCCCTGGTCGTAAAAGACGTATTAACGGCGATGATCAAGGCCCACGAAATCCAGGGCGTGATCGCGCTCGAGAACAGCTTCAACCGCGTCGGCCTGGACCACGTCGTGCTGGTGAAGGTCGCCTCGACGGCGGTGGTTTCCCAGTTGTTGGGGCTGAGTCACGAGCAAATCGTCAATGCGGTCTCGCAGGCCTGGGTCGACGGCCAGAGCCTGCGCACCTACCGCCACGCGCCGAACACCGGCTCGCGCAAGAGTTGGGCGGCGGGCGACGCCACCTCGCGCGCGGTGCGCCTCGCGCTCATCTCCAAGACCGGCGAGATGGGCTACCCCTCGGTGCTGAGCGCGAAGACCTGGGGCTTCTACGACGTGCTCTTCAAGGGCAAGCCGTTCAAGTTCCAGCGCCCGTTCGGCAGCTACGTCATGGAGAACGTGCTGTTCAAGATCTCGTTCCCGGCGGAGTTCCATTCCCAGACCGCCGTGGAAGCGGCGGTGTCGCTGTTTCACCAGATGCAATCGGCGGGGAAAACCGCTGAAGACATTAAGAAAATCACGATACGGACGCACGAGGCGGCGATCCGCATAATCGACAAGAAGGGGCCGCTCCACAACCCCGCCGACCGTGACCACTGCATCCAGTACATGGTGGCGGTGCCCCTCCTCTTCGGCCGGCTGACGGCCGCGGACTACGAGGACGGAGTGGCCGCCGACCCGAGGATCGACCGCTTGCGCGCGAAGATAACCTGCGTCGAGAACAAGCAGTACACGAAGGACTATCACGACCCGAAGAAGCGCTCGATCGCCAACGCCCTCACCGTGGAGTTCAAGGACGGGAAGAAGCTCAAGGAAGTCGCCGTCGAGTACCCGATCGGCCACAAGCGCCGGCGCAAGGAAGGCATGCCGGTTCTGGTGGAGAAGTTCAAGACCAATCTCGCGCGGCGCTTCCCGGCCGCGCAGCAGAAGCGGATCCTCGAGCTGTGCCTCGACGCCGAGCGGCTGGCGGCGACCCCGGTGCGCGAGTTCGTCGACCTGCTCGCGACATGAATTCAGGATGTAACCTGGAAAGGCGCATCCAGGACCTTTCCCTGGAAATCCGCAACTACCCGACGCCCATCGCGCGCTGCGACGAGCAGCTCGCGGCGCTGCTCGAGGAAAGGGCGCGTCTCGTCCGTATGCTGGAAAAGCCCTGCCTGTGTGCCGTGCCCCTGACCTGCGAGCCCCTCGAGCTGTGGGTGAACGACGGCGGCCCGTCGCGCCGATGAGGTTCGCCCTCGCCTTCGTGCTGCTGGTCGCCCTGCCCGGCCAGGGGGCCGAGGCCTGGGAAGCGTTCTTCGATCCGTTCCTCGGCGACCTGCGCGCCGAGCTCGACGAGGCGAAGCGCACCGGGCGCAAGGGCGCGGTGATCATGTACCACTTCGAAGAGTGCCCGTACTGCCAGCGCATGAAGCGCGAGGTGCTTTCGCGGCCCGAGGTCCAGGAGGGCTACCGCGGCGACTTCGTGCGGCTGGCGATCGACACCCGCGGCGCCCAGGCGATCACGGGGCTCGACTCCCGGGTTCTCCCTGAGAATGTCTTTGCGAGAGAGCAAAAGGTGCGCGGCACGCCTACGTTCGACTTCTACGGCGTCGACGGCGAGCGCCTGTACCGCCACGTCGGCGGCCTGTTCGACCCGGCCGAGTTCCTGCTCCTCGGCCGCTATGTCGCAAGCGGCGCGCACCGCTCGCTCACCTTCTCCGAATACAAGCGGAAAACCAAAGGAAGCTGACCATGTTCGACACGCTCAAGCCCTTCAAGCACGGCAAGCTGCACTCGCTGCCGGCCTTGGGGAAGGAACTCAATCTCAACGTGGAGAGGCTGCCGCTCTCCATCCGCATCGTGCTCGAATCCGTGCTGCGCAACTGCGACGGCAAGAAGGTCACCGAGGAGCACGTGCGGCAGCTCGCCGCGTGGAAGCCCAATGCGGGGCGCACCGAGGAGATCCCCTTCGTCGTGGCGCGCATCGTGCTGCAGGACTTCACCGGCGTGCCGCTCCTTTGCGACCTCGCGGCGATGCGCGGCGTGGCGCAGAAGATGGGCAGGGAGCCGAAGCTGATCGAGCCGCTGGTGCCGGTCGACCTGGTGGTCGACCACTCGGTGCAGATCGACTACTACGGGCAGAAGAACGCCCTCGACCTCAACATGAAGCTGGAGTTCAAGAGGAACGAGGAGCGCTACCGCTTCATGAAGTGGGGCATGCAGGCCTTCGACACGTTCAAGGTCGTGCCCCCGGGCATCGGCATCGTGCACCAGGTCAACCTCGAGTATCTCGGCCGCGGCGTGCACAGGACCGAGGACGGGGCTCATTCTCCTATCTATTATCCGGACACCCTGGTCGGCACCGACAGCCACACCACCATGGTGAACGGCATCGGCGTGGTGGCCTGGGGCGTGGGCGGCATCGAGGCCGAGGCCGGCATGCTCGGGCAGCCGGTGTACTTCCTCACGCCCGACGTGGTGGGCGTGCACCTGAAGGGGAAGCTCCACCCGGCCTGCACTGCGACCGACTTGGTTTTGACGGTCACTCAACTTCTCAGGAAAGCCAAGGTCGTGGGCAAGTTCGTCGAGTTCTTCGGCGAAGGCACGGAGTCGCTCTCGGTGCCCGACCGCGCCACGCTCGGCAACATGGCGCCGGAGTACGGCGCCACCATGGGCTTCTTCCCGGTGGACGACCGCACCATCGAGTACTTCCGCGGCACCGGACGCACCGATGCCGAGATCGAGGCCTTCGCCGCCTACTTCAAGGCGCAGGAGATGTACGGCGTGCCGAGGCCCGGCGCCATCGACTACTCGCAGGTGGTCGAGCTCGACCTCTCCACCATCTATCCCTCGCTCGCCGGCCCGAAGCGCCCGCAGGACCGCATCGACCTCGACAAGGTGAAGAGCACCTTCACGGGCCTGTTCTCCGCGCCGGTGAAGGAGAACGGCTTCGGCAAGAAAAGTGAAGATTTGAACAAAAAATTCAAAACATATGATGGCCTGGAACTTGCCAACGGCGACGTGCTGATCGCCGCCATCACCTCCTGCACCAACACCTCCAACCCCGGCGTGCTCCTCGCCGCCGGCCTGCTCGCGAAAAAGGCGGTGGAGCTCGGCCTCACCGTGAAGCCGCACATCAAGACCTCGCTCGCGCCGGGATCGCGCGTGGTCACCGAGTACCTCACCAAGGCGGGGCTCCTGCCCTACCTCGAGAAGCTCGGCTTCCACGTCGCCGCGTACGGCTGCACCACCTGCATCGGCAACGCCGGGCCGCTCGCGCAGCCGATCGACGAGGCGATCGTCAAGAACGATCTCGTCTGCGCCGCCGTCCTCTCCGGAAACCGCAATTTCGAAGCCAGGATCCATCCCAACATCCGCGCCAACTTCCTCGCTTCGCCGCCGCTGGTGGTCGCGTACGCGATCGCAGGCTCCGTTTTGGTGAACTTCAAAGAGCAACCTCTCGGGAAGGGGAAGGATGGGAAGGACGTCTACATAGGCCACGTCTGGCCGACGGCCGACGAGGTGAAGAAGCTGATGCCGCTCGCGATGGACGCGGCGACCTTCCGCCGGCTCTACAGTGACCTCGCCAACACCAACCCGCTGTGGAAGAAGGTGTCGGCGCCGACCGGCCAGGTGTACAGCTGGCCGCAGTCGACCTACATCGCCGAGCCGCCGTTCTTCAGGGATTTCTCGATGACCCCGGGGCAGCCCGGCAACATCGCCGGCGCGAAAGTGCTCGGCATCTTCGGCGACTCGGTGACGACCGACCACATCTCGCCCGCCGGGTCGATCAAGCCCACCTCCCCCGCCGGCATCTACCTGCAGGAGCACGACGTGGCGGTGGCCGACTTCAACAGCTACGGCGCGCGCCGCGGCAACCACGAAGTGATGATGCGCGGCACCTTCGCCAACGTGCGCATCAAGAACCTCATGCTGCCCGGCACCGAAGGCGGGCTGACGCTGTACAAGGGCGAGAAGCTGCCGATCTACGAAGCGGCGATGCGCTACATCGGCGACGGCACGCCCACGGTGGTGTTCGGCGGCGAGGAGTACGGCACCGGCTCCTCGCGCGACTGGGCGGCGAAGGGCACGCAGCTCCTCGGCGTCAAGGCGGTGATCGCGCGCAGCTTCGAGCGCATCCACCGCTCCAACCTGGTCGGCATGGGCGTGCTGCCGCTGCAGTTCATGGGCGCGGACTCGGCGCAGTCCCTCGGCATCACCGGCAACGAGACCATCGACATCCTCGGCCTGGAGGACATCCGGCCGCAGCAGGAGATCAAGGTGCGGATCACGAACCAGGAGCGCACCGTGGAGATCACGGTCAAGTCGCGCATCGACACCGCGATCGAGGTCGACTACTACCGCCACGGCGGCATCCTGCCCTACGTGCTGCGCGAGCTCATCGGCCGCGCCGGCCCGGCGAAAGCGAAGGCGGCCTAGCGCGGGATTCATCTCCGCTTTTTCCGGTCCAAGTGGCATGACTACCACTTGGATCGTCGCGGCCGACGCGAGTCGCGCCCGGGTCCTGCAAGTTGCAGACCCGGAGAAGAAGCTCGTCGAGATCGAAGACCTCCTCAATCCCGAAGGCCGCCTGCAGGATCGCGAGATCGCGAGCGATGCGATGGGGCGCTGGAGCGGGCCGGACCGGCCGGGCGGCAACAGCATGCAGGGCGGCGCAAGCCCGGCCGAGCACGCCGCCGAGCTTTTCGCAAAGCGCGTCGGTGACTACCTCGAGAAGGCGCGCAACGACCACCGCTACGACCGGCTGTGCCTGGTGGCGCCGCCCAGGTTCCTCGGCGTGCTGCGCAAGGAGCTCGGCAACGAAGTGCGCAAGCTCGTCGCCGAGGAGCTGCCGAAGGACCTGTCGTGGCTCAGCGCCCGGGAGCTGGAGCGCCACCTTGCCAAGGGCGGGCTCAGCTGAACACGTGATCTAGCACGAGCTGCTTGAAGGCGGCCGCCTCGAGCGGCCCGGCGGGCAGCCGGTCGGCGCGCGAGCTGATGACGAGCGGGCCGTGCTGCGGGGCGTCGGTCAGGCGTCCGTGCGAGCCCTTGACGAGCCGGGTGTCCTTGAGCGAGATGACGTCGAGAAGCGTGCGCAATCCAAGCTTGCGCTTGGCGAGCCGCCAACCGGTGGCGAGCATTGGGAAGCGGATCTCCGGATCGACGAAGAGCTCCACCGGGTCGTAGCCCGGCTTGCGGTGGATGTCGACGGTGCGGGCGAAGTCCGGCGCGCGCCGGTCGTCCAGCCAGTAGTAGTAGCTGAACCAGCGGTCGGGCCTGGAGATCGCCACCAGCTCGCCCGAGCGCTCGTGGTCGAGCCCCATCGCGCGCTTTCCGGCTTCACCCAGGACTTGCTCCACCCCGTCGAGCTTTTCCAGAACACTCCGCACCAGGGGGATTCGAGAAGCGTCATTCACGTACACATGCGCGACCTGGTGGTCGGCGACGGCAAACGCGGCGCTCGCGCCCGGGTCGAGGATCTCGCGCCCGTGCTCTTCCGGACGCACCCGGATCAGGCCGGCCTCGCGCAGCGCGCGGTTGACGTGCACCGCGTCGCTGACCGGCGTGATGCCGTACTCGGACACGACGATGACCTCCCGGCCGCTCGAAGCCGCGTAGTCGATGAGCGTGCCGCAGGCCGCGTCGAGCTCCCTCAGGTCCTGCTGCACGCGAGGGTGGGCGAGGTCAGGTCCGAGGCGCTGCAGGTTGTAGTCGAGGTGCGGCAGGTAGGCGAGCGTGAGCGTCGGGTTGCGCGTCTGCATCACGTGCAGCGTCGCCCGCGCGATCCAGCCGGTCGAGGAGATGTCGGTGAGCGGGCCCCAGAACTTGAACAGCGGAAACGTGCCGAGCTTCGCATCGAGCTCGTCGTGCAGCTCGTGGGGATGCGCGTAGTGGTCGGGAATCTTGCGCCCGTCGGCGGGATACATCGGGCGCGGCGTCGCGCTCCAGTCCGCGCTCGAGTACATGTTGTACCACCAGAACATCTTCGCGCAGGTGAAGGCCGGATCGCGCTTCCTCCCCGCCTCCCAGATCTTCTCGCCGGCGACGAGGCGGTTCGACTGCCGCCACAGCCAGACTTCGGAGAGGTCGCGGAAGTACCAGCCGTTCGCCACCGCGCCGTGGCCGCTCGGCGGCAGGCCGGTGACGAGCGTCGATTGCACGGTGCAGGTGACCGCCGGCGTCACGGTGCGCAGCGGCCGCAGCGCGCCGCGTGCCGCGAGGCGCTTCAGGTTCGGCGTGTGCTCGCCCACGAGCGCGGGGGAGAGTCCCACCGCCAGGATCACGAGGACCGGAGTCATTCGGCTACTATAGTGTCATGAGCAAGGCGGCAAGACAGCTGCTGCGCGGTTGGCTGGGCCGGCAGCTCGACGACGCGCAGCGCGCATGGCTCGACGAGCAGCTGGCGAACCTGGAAGAAAATCCGTCCGACGGCACGCTCGCCATCGCCCTCGGCATGGCGCCGCGGCGGCTGGGCAAGGCCGACCTCGCGCTCGAGCCCGCCGACCACGCCGCCGCCGACGCGGCGCTGCAGGGCTGGGATCCGCGGGGCTGGAGCGTGGTGGATGCGGCGAGAGTATTGATGATTTCGGGTTTGCCTTCGAAGGGTTTTCCTGAACGATTCCGGATGCTCTGCCGCACCGCGGACGTGGCGGAGCTCGTCGCCCTCTACCGCGGGCTGCCGCTCTACCCGGAGCCCGCCTCGCTCGAGTCGCAGGTCGGCGAAGGCCTGCGCAGCAACATGCGCTCGGTGTTCGAGGCGATCGCGCACCGCAATCCCTATCCGCGCGCGCATTTCGACGACCACCGCTGGAACCACATGGTGCTGAAGGCGCTGTTCATCGGCGCCCCGCTCGCGCCGATCCAGGGGCTTGACGAGCGGGCCAATGCCGAGCTCGCGCGCATCCTCTGCGACTTCGCGCACGAGCGCTGGGCGGCGGGCCGGCCGGTGCCCGCCGAGCTCTGGCGCTGCGTCGGGCCCTTCGCCGAGGGCCCCGCCATCGACGATCTCTCCCGGGTATTGAAAAGTGACAGCATCGAAGAGCAGCGCGCCGCCGCCGCGGCCCTCGCCGCCTCGCGCGATCCGCGCGCGAAGCAATTGCTGGCAACGACATCGAGGTAACCGCCATGATGCTGATCGATCCGCACGCGCACATGATCTCCCGCACCACCGACGACTACGAGCGCATGGCGGCGGCGGGCACCGTCGCGGTCATCGAGCCGGCGTTCTGGATCGGCCAGCCGCGCACCAGCGTCGGCTCCTACCTCGACTACCTCTCGTCCATCGTCGGGTTCGAGCGCTTCCGCGCCGGCCAGTTCGGCATCCGCCACTACTGCACCGTCGGGCTCAACTCGAAGGAAGCGAACAACGAGGAGCTCGCCGAGGGCGTCATGGAGCTCATCCCGCGCTTCGCGCTGAAGGAAGGGGTGGTGGCGATCGGCGAGATCGGCTACGACGAGCAGACCGCGCTCGAGGACAAGTACTTCCGCCTGCAGCTCGAGCTGGCCAAGAAGCTCGACCTGCCGGTGATGATCCACACGCCCCACCGCGACAAGAAGCGCGGCACCTCGCGCTCGATGGACGTCTGCGACGAGCACGGGCTGGACCCGCGCAAGGTGATCGTCGACCACAACAACGAGGAGACGGTGCGCGAGACCCTCGACCGGGGCTATTGGGCGGCTTTCTCCATCTATCCCAGCACCAAGATGGGCAACGAGCGAATGGTCGAGATCCTGCGTCAGCATGGTGCAAGGAACATCATCGTCGACTCCGCCTGCGACTGGGGCATCTCCGAGCCCCTCGGGGTCGCCAAGACGGCTAAGCTCGCGCTGCAAAAGGGAATTTCCCAGGCAGAGGTCGAGCTCGCGTGCTACCGGAACGCGCTCGAGGCGTACGGCCAGAGCGGCCAGATGAAGGAATCGGACTGGCTCAGCCCGCCGGCGATCGACCAGCGCAATCTCTACGAGGGCAATTCCATCCTGCGCGGTGGGCGGGAACCCAAGGTCGAAGATGCGAAACAACCGCGCCGCAGCATGGACGATCTGATTATCAAGTAGCGAATCGCGGTCGTATACTGGCTTCCCCCATTTCCGGGGTCTCCGGGAGGAGTTCAGCAAATGAAACTCGCAAAGATAGGTGGGGCGCTCTCCGCCGCGTTGGTGCTTGCCCTCGCCGGCGATCCAGCCCTCGCCCAGACCAAGATCCGTCTCGAGCCGTTCGTCACCGGCGTGAACACGCCGCTCGCCATGGTGCAGGTGCCGGGCGAGAACCGCTTCTTCCTCATCGAGCAGTTCGGCCGCGTGCGCGTCGTCGACAACGGCAAGATGCGCCCGGCGCCGCTGCTCGACATCCGCACCAAGATCCCGAAGCTGCACCATGACTTCGACGAGCGCGGCCTGCTCGGCATCGCGCTGCACCCGAACTTCAAGTCGAACGGAAAGTTCTACGTCTCCTACAGCGCGCACCTCGACTTCCAGCAGGACCTCGGCCAGATGCTCTGGTATGACCACAGCAACGTGGTCGAGGAGTACACCATGACGAAGGGCGACGCGAACAGCGCCGACCCGAGCAGCGCGCGGCGCATCCTGACCACGCCGTGGCCGCAGTTCAACCACAACGGCCACTGGATCGGCTTCGGTCCCGACGGCAAGCTCTACGTCTCCATGGGCGACGGCGGCTACGCCAACGACTGGGGCATCGGCCACAACGTGACCATCGGCAACGGCCAGGACATGTCGAGCCTGAACGGCAAGATCCTGCGCATCGACGTCGACGCGCGCACCGGCACCAAGCCCTACGGCATCCCCGCCGACAACCCGTTCGCCAACGACAAGAGCGCCAAGCCCGAGATCTGGGCCTCCGGCCTGCGCAACCCGTGGCGCTGCTCGTTCGACATGGGCGGCAGCAAGCAGCTCTTCTGCGGCGACGTGCAGCAGAACAGCTACGAGGCGGTGAAGATCGTCGGCAAGGGCCAGAACATGGGCTGGCGCCGGGTCGAGGGCATCATGCGCTGCTTCGACTACCAGAAGCCGGATGACCACCCCGCCAGCTGCGACAAGTCCGGCATCACCCCGGCGATCATCGAGTACAACAACTGCACCGCCAAGCCGCAGGGCTGCCGCGGCATCTCGGTGACCGGCGGCTACGTCTACCAGGGCAAGAACGCGGCGTGGAAGGGCAAGTACATCTTCGGCGACTGGAGCAAGTCCTTCGCCGAGATGGACGGCCAGATCTTCATCGCCACGAAGTCCGGCGACAAATGGAACATGGAGGTCGCGGAAGTCGTCGGCATGAGCGGCAAGAAGCCCTACGTCCTCGCCTTCGCGCAGGACGCGAATGGCGAGGTCTATGCGCTGACGTCGGTCACGACCGGCCCGAACGGCTCGCTCGACACGGTCTACCGCATCGTTCCGGCACAGTAATTGCGGTACACGGCAGGCCACCCTTGCGCGTTAAGCGTGGGGGTGGCTTCCGCACTTTTGACGTAGGAGAATGACGAAAGAATGAGTATCCGCGCCTTCGCCGTCGCCCTTGGGACGCTGGTTATCCTGCCTGCGGCTGCGCAGCAGAAGGGCCCGGAGGAGCCAATGCCGGAGTTCGACAAGAAGTTCCTCTCGGATCCGGCGGTGATCGAGGCGGGCAAGGTGGTCTGGGACGGCCAATGCACGCACTGCCACGGCGCGAAGGCCTATCCCGGCAAGGCGCCGAAGCTCAATCCCGGGCAGCTCGAGCCGGACTTCATTTTCCATCGCGTCACCTACGGCTTCGGCAAGATGCCGGCATGGAAAGAGGTCTTCTCGCTCAAGCAGCGGATGGCGGTCGTCGCCTACATCAAGAGCGCCGACTTCTGGCCATAAAGGCGGTCGCCGAAACGACCAGCAGCACCGCGAAGGCGAGCATCATGCCCATGCCTTCGCGCGCCTCCTCGACCTCCCACCACACGTCCTTCCGCCAGAAGCCGGGCGTCTGAGGCCAGTAGTAGACGACCAGGGCGAGGTACGCGAGCACGCAGGCGCCGAGCAGCACCGTGCCGCTCCTGGAAACCGTTCTCGAAAGATAAAAGGCGGCGGCGAAAGCCCAGGTGGCCGGGACCAGATAGATCGGCACCCAGACCTGCGGGTCCGGGTCGTTGTACTGCACCGCCGCGAACGCCACCATGAGCAGGCCGAGCACGATGTTCACGTAACGCATGTCCATGTCCCCTTGATTTCCGTACACTCTAGCTTACCCATGACCGCGGACGCGCGATCGAAGCAGGCCGAGACGACCACGCATTGGCAGCGGTTCGCCGTTCCCTATGAATTCCCGGTGGTTTTCACCGAGGGCGTGTTCGACCCCGGGAACCCGGCGCTGCGCGACGCCCTGTGCCGCCTCGAGCCGCGCAAGCGCCATCGGGTGGTGGTGTTTGTCGACGATTCGCTTTCCGGACACCTGGGAAAAATCGAGGAATACGCAGCGCACCACCGTGACGTGATCGAGCTCGCCTGCCCGCCGATCGCCATGCCCGGCGGCGAGAAGGTCAAGTCGGAGCTGCATTTCGTCGAGAGCGCGCAGCAGACGCTCTTCGACCTGCACATCGACCGCCATTCGTTCGTGGTCGCGGTCGGCGGCGGCGCGCTGCTCGACGCCATCGGCCTGGTCGCGGCCACCACGCACCGCGGCGTGCGCCACATCCGCATCCCGACCACGGTGCTCGCGCAGAACGACTCGGGCGTCGGCGTGAAGAACGGCGTCAACCTGCGCGGGGTGAAGAATTTCGTCGGCACCTTCGCCCCGCCCTTCGCGGTGCTGAACGACCTGCGCTTCATCCTGACGCTGCCCGAGCGCGACAAGGTCGCCGGCATGGCCGAGGCGGTGAAGGTCTCGCTCATCCGCGACGCGGAATTCTTCGGCTGGATCGAGCGGCACATGGACGATCTCGCCACCTTCGATCCCGCGGCGATGGCTTACATGATCCGGCGCTGCGCCGAGCTGCACATGCGCCAGATCGGCCAGGGCGGCGACCCCTTCGAGAGCGGCAGCGCCCGCCCGCTCGACTACGGCCACTGGTCGGCGCACAAGCTGGAGAGCCTGACGCGCCACCACGTGCGCCACGGCGAGGCGGTGGCGATCGGCATGGCGCTCGATGCCCGCTACTCGGTGCTCGCCGGCCTGCTCCCGCCGGGCGAGGAGGAGCGCATCTGCGCGCTGCTCGAGTACCTCGGCTTCGAGCTGTGGCACCCGGCGCTCGCGAAGGCGGGCCCCGCCGGCAAGTGGGTGATCCTCGAGGGGCTCGACGAGTTCCGCGAGCACCTCGGCGGCGAGCTCACCATCACGCTGCTCGCCGGCATCGGCACCGGCGTCGAGGTGCACGAGATGGACACCGAGCGCGTGCGCCAGGCGATGCTCTGGCTGAAGGAACGCGCGGGCGCGTAATGCAGCTCGGGCAGCTCGGCCACCTCACCTACTGCACCAACATCCACGCCGGCGAGCCGCTCGATGAGGTGATGGCGAGCCTCGCGCGGCACCTGCCCGGCGTGCGCGCCGGTGCCGGCGGCAACGGACCGTTCGGCGTGGGCCTGCGCCTGGGCTACGCCGCCGCCGAAGCGCTGCGCGACGCCGGGGCGCTTGCCGCGCTGAAGCGCTTCCTCGCCGAAGGCAACTACTATGTCTTCACCATCAACGGCTTTCCCTACGGCGCCTTCCACGGCCGCACGGTGAAGGAGGACGCCTACAAGCCGGACTGGAGCGACCCGCACCGCCTCGCCTATACCGACCATCTCGCCGACCTCCTGGCCGAGCTGCTCCCGCAAGGGCAGGAAGGCAGCGTCAGCACCGTGCCCTGCACCTTCAAGCCCTGGGCCGAAGGCCGGCTCGGCGCCATCGTCGAGAACCTCATCCGGCATGTGTCGCACCTGGTTTCGATCGAGAAATCGCAAGGTAAGATCATTTCGCTCGCCCTCGAGCCCGAGCCCTGCTGCTACCTCGAGACGATCGAGGAGACGGTGACCTTCTTCCAGGAGCACCTGTTCAGCCGCGCCGGCGTCGCCAGGCTCGCCGCGGTCGGCGGGCTGTCCGTGGCCGAGGCCGAAAGCGCCATGCGCAGGCACATCGGCGTCTGCTACGACGTGTGCCACGCGGCGGTGGAGTTCGAGGACCCGAAGGCAAGCGTGGACCGGCTGCGCGGCAACGGCATCTCCATTCCCAAGATCCAGCTGAGCTCCGCGCTCAAGGTCGAGCGCATCGACGCCGCCAGCGCGAAGCAGCTCTCGGCCTTCGCCGAGCCAGTCTACCTGCACCAGGTGGTGCAGAAGTCGAACGGCGGCCTGCGCCGCTTCGTCGACCTGCCGCAGGCGCTCGCCGAGGCGCCGCGCGCCGCCGGCGCCGAGTGGCGCGTGCATTTCCACGTGCCGGTGTTCCTGGAGAAGATGGAGCATTTCGGCACCACGCAGTCGTTCCTCGCCGAGATCCTGCGGCTGCACCGGGCCGCGCCGATCAGCGCGCACCTCGAGGTCGAGACGTATACCTGGGACGTGCTTCCCGCCGCCTACCGCAACGTCGAGCTCGCCGCTGCGATTGCCCGCGAACTGAACTGGGTCAAGACCCAGCTCGGGCAGTGAGATTCCGTACCGCGCTCGCCCTCGGGCGCGTGTCCAACCTTCCGACCGTCTGGACCAACACGCTCGCGGGCGCGCTGCTCGCGGGGGCGCGCCCGGGACCCGAGTTCGCGCTGGTCGTGCTCGCCTTCTCGCTCTTCTATACGGGCGGCATGTTCCTCAACGACGCGTTCGATTCGCCCTGGGATGCGCGCGAGCGGCCCGAGCGCCCCATCCCTTCGGGCGCCGCCGGGGCGCGCGAAGTGTTCCTGTGGGGCTTCGGCCTGCTCGCCGCGGGCGTGCTGGTGCTCGCGCTCTTCGGCCGCGAAGCCGCCATGGCCGGCATGGCGCTCGCCGGGGTCATCACTTTCTACGACTGGAACCACAAGGCGAATCCGCTCAGCCCGGTGATCATGGGGCTGTGCCGCGTGCTGATCTACATCGGCGCGGCGCTCTGCTACAGCACTTTCCTTCCCCGGGAGCTCTGGCTCGGTGGCACGGCGCTGCTCTGCTACCTCATCGGCCTGACCTACATCGCCAAGCAGGAAACCCTGGCGCGGGTCGAGAACCTCTGGCCGCTCGCCTTCCTCGCGGTGCCGGTGCTGTACGGCGCCTGGCTCATCGCCCCGGCGCCGCTCGTCGCGCCCTTCTGGGTGCTCTTCTGCGGCTGGATGGCGCTCGCGCTGTGGCTGCTGCGCCGCCGCCAGCGCGGCGACATCCCGCGCGCCGTGGTCAGCCTGATCGCCGGCATCTCGCTCCTCGACGCGCTGCTCATCGCCGCGAGCGGCCTGCCGGGACTCGCGCTCGCCGCCCTCGCCGGCTTCGGCGTCACGCTCTTCTTCCAGCGCTACATCGCCGGCACCTAGAGCCGCAGCGCCGCCTGCACGCCGATCAGGTAGTTGCGCCCCGGCGCGGGCTCGTAGAAGCGGCCGTTTCCGTCGTTGACGATGACCGAGCCCGCATAGTTGCGGTCGGCGATGTTGTCGATCCTGACGAATTCCGTGACGCGCCAGCGCTCGCCGCGCTGCACCAGGCCGGCGACGAGGTTGGCCACGGCATAGGCGTCGGCGAACTGCGCGTTGGCGTCGTTCACCGCAACGCGCGAGCGGCGCACCGCCTCGAGCTGCGCGTAGTACGAATCGCGCCGGTAGCGCAGGCTGGCGTAAGCCTGGGTGCGCGGCACGCCGGGAAGAAGATTTCCTGAATCCTCGAACACCGCGTCCAGCCGCGTGAAGGCAAGCTCGGCGTGCCAGGGCCCGGCGAGCAGCGTCTCCGCGGCGATTTCCAGCCCCCGGCGCTCGGTGCGGCCGGCGTTCCTGAAGGTGGTGCGGCCGCCGGCGTTGACGTCGACGACGATCTCGTCGGTGACCTCGATGTCGAACAGCGCGATGTTCGCCCGTGCCCGTTTCGAGACCACGGTTTTCGCGCCGATTTCCGCGTGCCGGCTCCTGGCCGGCTGCAGCGCGAAGTTCAGCCCGCTGCCGGTGTTCTGGTGCGCGAGCTCGGCGAAGGTCGGCGTCTCGAAGCCGCGCCCGAGGTTGCCGTAGAAGCTCGTGTTTTGCGAAAGCCTGAAAAGCAATCCTGCGACGGGCGTCGTCGCCGAATAGCTTCTCGAGCCGCTGTCGTCGGGGTTCGCGCCGCCGATGAAATAGTCGGTGGCGCGGAACTCGACGCGGCTCGTGCGCAGGCCGCCGTGCGCGCTCCAGCGCTCGGCGAAGCGCCATTCCGCCTGCGCGAAGAGGTCGGTGCTGTCCACGACGTCGTCCTCGTCGCGCCGCAGCGCCCCGGCGACGCCGCCGTCGTTGACGAAGCCCCGGCGGCGCTCGTCCATCCGCTCGTACTCGGCTCCGAACGACAAACGCCAAAAGTCATCGGGGTTGAGGAAAAACCTCAGCGCTGCGCCGCCATAGCTTCGATCGAGATCGACGACGCCCCCGGAAGACAGCGCGAAATCGCCCGCGAAGCCGAGGAACTGCCGCACCTCGCGCTGCCCGACGTAGGCCGTGGCTTCGAAGGCGCCGGCGCCGCCGAGCGAATGCCGCAAGCGCAGCCCGGCCTGGTCCTGGTTCACCGTCTTGCGCGTATCGAAGGGCGCCGCGGTCGGGCTCGCCTGCCGCGGATCCGCCTCGAATTGGGCGCGGGTCAGCCCGCCGGGATCCTGCGAATCGGGCTGGCGCAGCGAGTTGGCGACGACGGTCAGGCTCTCGACTCGCAGTTTTGCGTTCAGCTGATCACGCGTTGCAGCACTGTGCTCGCGGTAGCCCCCGGTGTCGAAGCGCGAGATCTCGCCCAGCGCATGGCGGCCGCCGAACTTGAGCGCCGCCTTCCACGTGTCGTAGCTGCCGGCGAAGAGACTGGGCTCTGCCGCAGGATCGCGCGGCGGGTCCTCGGTATCGATGGCGATGACGCCGCCGGCGGCGTTGCCGTAGAGGGCCGAGAACGGCCCGCGCAGCACCTCGATGCGCTCGGCCGAGCCGAGCGCGAAGGTCGAGGCCTGCCCCTGCCCGTCGGGCATCGTCGCCGGGATGCCGTCGGCGATGAGGCGGATGCCGCGTACGCCGAAAGTCGCGCGCGCGCCGAAGCCGCGCGAGGAGATCTGCAGGTCCTGGGCGTAGTTCTGCCGGTTCTGCACCACGATGCCGGGCACGCGCCCGAGGCTTTCGGAGAGATTGACCTGCGCCCGCCCGGCGCGGATCTCCTCCGCGTAGAGGCGGTCGACCGAAGCGGGAATCTCGAGGCTTGGCTGCGGCACCCGCGTCGCCGTCACCACCACGGCGTCTTCCTGCGCCAGCGCCGGCGCGCCCGCCAGCGCGAGCAGCGCTCCCGCCACGTACCTCCTCATGGCCGCTAGGCTACATGATCACCCCAGCTTGTCGATCATGCGTCGATCGCGCTTGGTCGGCCGGCCCTTCAGGCCCCGCGCCGGCTCCGCACCCCAGCGGCGCAAGTCCATGCGCCGCTCGCGCTCGGCGCGGCTCGCCGCGGTTTCCGCGTAGAGCTTCTGCGCCTCCTCGGCCGGGCCGCGGCGCTCGGAGAGCGCCGCGACGACGACCTCCCACTGCACGTCGCCTTTCCTGAGGAGGATCTCGTTCCCGGTCTTCACCTCGTGGGCAGGCTTCACGCGCTCGCCCGCGAGCCTCACCTGCCCCGCCGCGATCGCCTGCTGCGCCAGGCTGCGCGTCTTGTAGAAGCGCGCCGCCCACAGCCACTTGTCGAGTCTCACTCGATGATCTTCGTCGCGCGAACCAGAACGGAGGATGGAATCTTGATGCCCAGCTGCTTGGCCAAGCGCAGGTTAACCATGATCTCGAATTCGTCGGGTTGCTCTACCGGTACGTCTGCCGGCCTGGCGCCCCTCAGAAGTCGAACCGCGATATGCGCTGCGCGCCGCGCATAGATTTTTCCATTGATCGTATAGGAACCGAGCCAGTCCGAGGATGCTCCCGGACCGAACGCGGGCATCCCGTGACTCAATGCGAGCGCGGCGATCTGCGCGCGTTCGAGCGCAAGCCGGCGAGAGGTCAGCGACAGTACTGCGAAAGCACCGGCGTTTCTGCTCAGATTGAAACTGCCGGCGAAATCGTAGGGTTCCTTATCGTACTCGACAACATGGAGCTGGATCTTTCGCGACTGCGCTGCGTGCCTGATCGCTGCGAGCTGGTGCTTCGTCAGGGTGTCCGACAACACGATAAAACGCGTTGCTGGAGGCAGCATCTCGCTGGCGAGCTCGAAGCGCTTTACTGCCAAAGCAATGGTCGGCAAGTAAACGCCGGTGATGCTGCCGCCCGGTCGTGCAAGACTCGCGACGATCCCTTTCTCGATCGGATCGTAGTTGATGGCAACGAAAACGACGGGTATGTCCGTCCCCGTTTCGCGCAATGCGCGTGGCGCCAGGTCATTTCCGAGTGCGAAGATCAGCGCGCATTTTGCATCGACCAATTCCCTGGCCTGCGTGCGCACGTCGTCGGCCTCGCGAAAATCGATTGCCACCTCTGCGCCGTCCCTGTAGCCCGCTTCGGACAGAGCCTGGACGATCATCGGGGCCACGAAGGGGTCCTTTCCCGGCGACAGAATGCCGATTCGCAGAGGCGGTGATTGCCCAAGCAGACACGTGGGAATCGTGGCGCCGAGCGCGCCGGCAAAGAGGAAAGACCGCCGGGTTGTCATGGACCACCCCCCCGGCGAAATCTACGCCGATTAACTGCTGACGGCTACTCCGACCGGACAGGACACGCCGGTGCCGCCGAGGCCGCAATAGCCGTTCGGGTTCTTGCCGAGGTACTGCTGGTGATAGTCCTCGGCGTAGTAGAACGTGGGCGCAGCGCGGATCTCGGTGGTGATCGGGCCGAAGCCTCTCGCCTTCAATGCTCTGTCGAACACTTCTTTCGACTTCTTCGCCGCCTCGACCTGCTCGCTCCCGTACGCATAGATGGTGGAGCGGTATTGCGTGCCGGCGTCGTTGCCCTGGCGCATGCCCTGCGTCGGGTCGTGGCCTTCCCAGAACACCTTGAGGAGCTCCTCGTAGCGCACGATCTTCGGGTCGAACACGACCAGCACGACCTCGGCGTGGTTGGTGAAGCCGCTGCAGACTTCCTCGTAGCTCGGGTTCTTCGTCTCGCCGCCGGCGTAGCCGACCGCGGTGCTGTAGACGCCCGGCAGCTTCCAGAAGAGGCGCTCGGCGCCCCAGAAACAGCCCATGCCGAACACCGCCTGCTGCATGCCCTCGGGAAAAGGCGGCGTGAGCGGATGGCCGTTGACGAAGTGCCGGTCCGGCACCGGGATCGCCGCGGCGCGCCCGGGCAGCGTGCTCTCGGAAGGGAGAAGCTTGTTCAGCTTTTTCATGAACGCAAACATGTCGGCCTCCGGCTTTTACTTAGAATAACACCGTGAAGATCTGCATCTATGGCGCGGGCGCTGTCGGTGGTTTGATGGCGGCGTGGCTGGTTCGTTCCGGCCACGACGTCTGCGTCGTCGCGCGCGGCAGGCACCTGGAGGCGATCCGCGCCGGCGGCCTGCGCGTGAAAAACCGCGAGGGCGTCGAAACGTTCAAGCTGCGCGCCGAGAGCGACCCGGCGAAGCTCGGGCCCCAGGACTATGTCCTGGTCGTGGTGAAGGCGCAGAGCCTTGCGGAAGTGGCCGAAGGCATCGGGCCGCTGCTGGGCAAGGACACCTCCATCGTCACGGCGATGAACGGCGTGCCGTGGTGGTTCTTCGACCGGCTCGGCTTCCACGACGGCGGCGAGCGCCTCGAGTCGCTCGACCCGGGCGGCACGCTCTCGCGCGCGATGCCCACCGGGCGCATCGTCGGCTGCGTGATCCACCTCGCGGCCGCGATGCCCGAGCCCGGCCTCATCAGCCACAACATGGGCCGCAAGCTGATCCTCGGCGAGCCCGGCGGCAGGAACGGCGTGCGCACCAGGCGCATCGCGGAGGCCCTCTCCGGCGCGGGCTTCGAGGTGCACGTGAGCGAGTTCATCGAGAAGGACTTCTGGGTGAAGCTGCTCGGCAACGTGAGCTTCAACCCGGTCTCGGCGCTCACCGTGAGCACCGCCGACCGCCTGATCGAGGACCGCGAGATCAAGCGCTACATGGTCGAGATCATGCGCGAGGTGCTGGAGATCGGCCGCGCGGTGGGCGTCGACGCCGATATCGATCCGGAGGCGCGCATCGAGATGGCGCGCGTGCTCGGCCCCTTCAAGACCTCGATGCTGCAGGACCTCGAGGCGGGCAAGCCGCTGGAAGTCGACGGCCTGCTCGCCGGCACGCTCGAAGTGGCGCGCAAGGCCGGCGTGCGCGCGCCCTTCACCGAGAGCCTTTTCGGACTTATTCGCGCACGCGCTTCTGCTACGGGACAATACCGATGAGATTGCTGGCCGCATTCCTGCTGCTCCTTCCCTTGACTGCGCTTGCGCAATACAAAGGCCCGGCCGTCGAGGCCTGCCGCGCGTACGCGAAGAAAGAGGTGGCGCGCGAGAGCAACAAGCCCGAGGATGTCGTCATCGTGCAGGACCATGCGCTCGTCATCGAGCGCTACGGCCGCAAGCTCGGCAACCAGTACGTCGCCTCCATCCTCACCGGCAACGGCGCGGTCGTGCTGCCCGGCACCCCCACCGCCGAGCTTGCGTTCATCTGCCTGCTCGCCGACGAGAAGCGCCCGGTGTTCTTCAACTGGCTGCCGCGGCAGCAGGTATCCGCGCTCGCGCAGTGCACGCGCTCGCAGGAGCTGCGCGGCAAGTCGCGCGAGTGCCTGGAGTTCCTGATACGCGTCGCCGAGCAGGACCTGACGCAGATCTACGCGCAGCGCTTCCAGGAGGCGCACGAGGGCGGCGAGGAAAAGCTTGCCGCCTACCGCAAGGCGAACGAGGAATGGAAGGAATACCGCGACGCAGAGTGCCTGCGGCGCGCGCAGCACCCACCGAAGGGCGTGAGCGCCGAAGAGACCCAGCTCGCCTGCACGGTCGAGCTGATGCGCCAGCGCGGGCGGGACATGCGCGGCACATGAGCCTCGAGGTCTACCTCGCGTACGTCCTCGCCTGCTTCGTCATCGCCATCGTCCCGGGCCCGACGGTGACGGTGATCATCGCCAACAGCCTCTCCTATGGCACGCGCGCCGGCCTCCTCAACGTCGCCGGCACGCAGCTCGGGCTCGCCCTCATGATGGCCACGGTGGTAGTCGGACTGAGCACGGTGATCGCCGTCATGGGCGTGTGGTTCGACTGGATCCGCATCGCCGGGGCCGCCTACCTGGTATGGGTGGGGTGGAAGCTGCTGCGCTCGCCCGACGACCTCGGCCAGCCCGGAGGTGCCGCGGCGCCGCGCGGCGGGTTCTTCCTGCAGGGGCTGCTGGTGATCCTGTCCAACCCCAAGGGGCTGCTCTGGTTCGGCGCCTTCATCCCGCAGTTCGTCGACCCGAAGGGCGACTACGTCGGGCAGATCGTGCTCCTTGGCGTGACCGCCATGGCGGTCGCGCTCGTCTCCGACGGCGCCTACGCCGTGCTCACCGGCCGCGCCGGCGCCCTGCTCTCGCGCCAGCGCGTACGCCTCGTGTCCCGGCTGAGCGGCGCTTTCCTGGTGGGCGGAGGAATCTGGCTGGCTTTGACCCGCCGCTAATCCCGGACGCCATCCGAGGTCGTTCGCTATCCACAGACTTTGCATCGCGCCGATGATGGACTGGACGGACCGGCACTGCCGGTTCTTCCTGCGCCAGGTGAACTCGGGCGCGCGGCTGTACACTGAGATGATCACCACCGGCGCGCTGATCCATGGCGACGTGGAACGCCATTTGGGTTTTGATTCTGCAGAACACCCTGTTGCCCTGCAGCTGGGCGGCAGCGAGCCCGAGGAGCTCGCGCACTGCGCGAAGCTCGGCGAGCAGTACGGCTACGACGAAATCAACCTGAACATCGGCTGCCCGAGCGAGCGCGTGCAGCGCGGCGCCTTCGGCGCCTGCCTGATGGCCGAGCCCCGGCTGGTCGCGCTTTGTGTTTCCACGATCAGAAATCACATTGAAATTCCGGTGACCGTGAAGCACCGGATCGGCCTCGATCGCACGGAGGACTACGGCTTCGTCCGCGATTTCGTCGGCACCGTCGCCGAGGCGGGATGCCGCACGTTCATCGTGCACGCGCGCAATGCCGTGCTCAAGGGCCTCTCGCCCAAGGAGAACCGCGAGGTCCCGCCGCTCAGGTACGACTACGTGTACCGCCTGAAGGGCGATTTCCCGCACCTGGAGATCGTCATCAATGGGGGTATCGTTTCCCAAGAGCAGATTCAAGAACAACTCCAACGCGTCGATGGCGTGATGCTCGGCCGCGCGGCGTACCACAACCCCTGGCTTCTCGCCGATCCGGGAAAGACGCGCGCGGAGGTCGTCCGCGCGATGTACGAATACGCCAGGAAAGGCCAGTTCCTCCTGCGCAACGTGACGCGGCACATGCTGGGCCTCTACCACGGGCACCGGCGGGCGCGGCTCTGGAGGCGCATGCTCTCCGACCCGGTCCTGCGCGACAAGAACGATCCCGCCCTGCTGCTCGACGCCCTCGAGGCAGTCGAAAGCCGCGCTATGATGGCCGCCTGACTAGGAGAGTCGAATGTCCGCCAACCTGAAGTTCAAGTCCACCCCGGTACGCGAGCGCGTCGGCCAGGAAGAATGGCAGCTGCGCGTCGACCTCGCCGCCGCCTACCAGCTCGCGGCGATCTACAAGTGGACCGACCTCATCTACACGCATTTCTCGGCGCGCCTGGCGGGCCAGGACGAGTTCCTCATCAACCCGTACGGCCTCATGTTCGACGAGGTGACCGCCTCCAACCTGGTGAAGATCGACCACGACGGCAAGGTGCTCGACGATCCCACCGACTCGGGCTACAACGCCGCGGGCTTCGTCATCCACGGCTGCGTGCACGAGGCGCGCCCGGAGATCGGCTGCGTGATCCACACCCATACCCGCGCCGGCGTGGCGGTCTCGGCGATGAAGTGCGGCCTGCTGCCGATCAGCCAGCACGCGATGCGCGTGCAAGCGGAGGTCACCTACCACGACTACGAGGGGATCGCGCTCGAGCTCGACGAGAGGAAGCGCCTGGCGCGCGACCTGGGGCCGACATCCAAGGCGATGATCCTGCGCAACCACGGCCTGCTCGCGCTCGGCACCACGGTGCGCGAGGCCTTCGAGATCATGTACTACCTCGATTGCGCCTGCCAGATCCAGATCGACGCCTGCGCCGCGGGCCTGGAGAACGTGCAGCTCATGTCTCCTCAGGCGGCAAGGACGACCAGCGAGCAGTTCAACCGGCCCAACCGCCCCGCCGGGTACAAGGACTGGCCGGCGCTGCTGCGCATGCTCGACCGCCGGGGAATCAAATACGCTGTATGACCGGCCGGCGGCCGGGTAGCTGCAGCACGGTGAAGATGGCGAGCGCGGTAAAGCCGCAGATGCCGTAGAACACCCCCTGCGGCAGGGCGTTGTCCATCAGCCAGCCGTAGAACACCGGCGTCGCGAGCGAGCCGACGTCCAGCCCCGAGTAGACGAAGCCGTACACCCGCCCGGTCGCGCCGGCCGGGGTGGACGAGCGCACGATCATGTCGCGCGAGGGCCCGGTGGCGCCGACCGCGAAGCCGGTGCACGCGAGGAGCACGGGCAGCGCCGCGCCCGGGATGGCGCCCATGGCGATGATGAGCATCGCGCTGGCGCCGATCGCCAGGCCGCTCGCGGCGACGAAGTCGTGCCGCTGCGCGCGGCTGGCGATGAAGCCGCCGGCGAAGATGCCGCACGCGGAGCCCACCATGTAGGCGGTGAGCGCGCTCGAGGCGAGCGCCGCCGGGACGCCGTACTGCACCGTCATCGCGCTGACGCTGAAGCTTTGCAGCCCCGCGAGGCCGGCGGCGTAGATGGCGAAATAGAGGAAGCACATCACCACCGGCGCGGCGAACAGGATGCGCAGGTCCTGCCGCGTGGACTGGCGGCGTGCGACCGCCTCGGTCGGGACATGGAGGCGCTGCGCGTTGGCGAGGAGCAGCGCGAAGACGGCCAGCCCGACGCCGGCAGCGGCAAAAAGCGCCGCATGCCAGCCGAAGAGCGCGCCCAGCGTGCCGCTGAATACCGGCGCGGCCGCATAGCCCAGCGACCCGGCCACGCCATGCGCGCTGTAGGCATGGCCGAGGCGCTTCGCCTCGATGCGCGAGTTGAGGATGGAGAAATCGGCGGGATGAAAGACGCTGTTGCCGACGCCGGTGATCGCCGCGCCGAGCACCAGCATCGCGTAGTTGCCGGCGAGCGCCGCGACCAGCGTGCCGGCGGCGAGCAGCCCGATGCCGCCGATCAGCACCGGGCGGGCGCCGTAGCGATCGACGACGAAGCCGGCGACCGGCTGGCAGAGCCCCGACACGGCATAGAAGAGCGCGACGACGAACCCGAGCGCGGCGTACGACACGCCGAGATCGTCCTTGATGAACGGGAAGAGCGGCGCCATGACGAGCTGGAAGAAGTGGCTCGTGCCATGCGCCAGCGCGACAAGCGTGATGATGGCTTTCAAAGGGATCGGATGAATCTCGTCACTGCGTCCAGCGTCTGCTCCGGCTGGTCGCGGAAGGGGCTGTGGCCGCACTGCTCGAGCTTCAGGAGCTCGCAGCGCCCGCGGACGCGCCGCGCGATCTCGTCGAGCTGCGCCATCGTGCCGTACTCGTCGTCATGGCCCTGGATGGCGAGCACCGGGCAGCTCACCTTCGGCAGATAGTCGTCGCGGATGTCCCAGCCCTTGAACTCCGGATCGAGCCACACGTCGGCCCAGCCGTAGAACGTCTTGCGCACGTCGCGATGGTAGCGGCCCAGCCTTTGGGGCAGGTCGGTGCTTTCGAAAGTGCTCGTCGCCTGCTGAATGGACGTGATGCAGACCGGCTCGATGAAGACATGCGGCGCCATCGCCACCACGCCGCGCACCTCGTGCCCGGCGCCCGCGTGGATGAGCGCAATCGAGGCGCCATCGGAATGGCCAACCAGGACTGGTTTTTCAACACCTAAGCCTTTTAGAAACACTGGAAGCGAGTACAGCGCTTCATCGTGCATGAACCGGACGGTGCGGCGCGGCTCCTGCAGCACGTCGGACTGGCCGTAGCCGTAGCGGTCGTAGACGAGCGCGCGGGCGCCGGTGGCGGCGGCGACCCGCGCCGGGAAGTCGCGCCACTGCCGGATCGAGCCGAGCCCTTCGTGCAGGAACACCAGTGCCGGCTGGCCGCGCTCCTCGCCCACCCATTCGTAGCTGAGCGTGCGGCCCGCCGCCTTCGAAAAAGCCATCGCTTCGAAGATATCATGCGGCTCCCATGCGCACCGCCGCCTATTTCGCGCTCATCGTCTCGCTCGCCCTCTGGTCGGGAAACTGGATCGTCGGTCGCGCGGTGCGCGAGGACATCTCGCCCGCGCTCGCGACGCTCGGCCGCGTTTTCATCGTCATGCTCGTCGTGCTGCCCTTCGCCTTCCAGGACTTCAAGCAGCGGCTGGCAAACCTCTCGCGCGCGGACTGGCGGGTGCTGCTGCTGACCGGATTCTTCGGCGGCGGCGTGCACCTGGCCATGCAGTGGGAGGGCCTGCGCTACACCACCGCGACGAGCGCCACGCTTTTCCTCTCCACCTCGCCCGTGTTCATCCTGCTGCTCGCGCCCTCGCTGCTGGGCGAGCGGGTCAGCGCCCGGCAGTGGCTCGGCATCGGCGTCTCCTTCGCCGGCATCGCCACGATCGTCAGCGCCGGCGACCCGGCGACGCTCGCCAGCCTCTCCTTCAACCGCGGCGACCTGCTCGCGCTCGGCTCGATGTTCATGTGGGCGCTCTACACCATCATGCTCAAGCGCCGGCGCGATGCGCTCGACATGCCGCAGTTCCTGCTGGTGCTGACGGTGGTCGGGGCGGTGTGCCTGTCGCCCTGGGTCGCCTGGGAGCTCGCGCACGAGCCGCACGCCTCGCTCTCGCGCAGCGGCGTGCTCGCCATCCTCTACTCCGGCATCGGCTCGTTCCTGCTCGCGTATCTCGGCTGGAGCTACGCGGTGACGCGGCTCGGCGCGGCGCGCGCCGGCCCGTGGATGCACGGCGTGATGGCCTTCGGCGTGCTGCTCGCCGCCGTGTTCCTCGGCGAGTACCCGCGCTGGTTCCACATCGCCGGCGTGCTGCTGATCCTTGCCGGCATCGCCATTTCGACTTTCCGGCCTAGCGGCAGTGCTGCGCGATGAGGGCGCGCACCTTGTCGGCGTGCGCCTTGCGCTCGGCGTCGCTGAAGTAGACCTTCTCGCCGCGGTCCCAGCGGAACAGGCGCAGCTGCTCGGTGTAGGAAAGCTCGTCGCGCAGCCGCTCGCACTGCTGCGCGCGCACCCGGGCCGCCTGCGCATGGCGCTCCTCTTCCTCGCGCTTCTGGATCTGGCGCCGGCGGAACTCCGCTTCCTGCTCGTCGACGCTCTGGCGCGGCCGGTCCGCGGACGGGCCGGCGGGCGGCGCGAGCAGCCGCGCCTCGACGCCCGGCGGCGGCTTCTCGCCGTAGCGGGCGCGGCCCTGCTCGTCGATCCACTTGTAGATCTGCGCCCGCGCGAGCGGTGAAAGCCCGGAAAGAAGGAGGAAGACTGCCAATATGGAAACAGCAAACCTCATAGCTTCATCGGCTTCCAGTAGCCGGTGAGCTCGAGGTAGCCCCGTCCCACTTCGCTTTTCCCTCTAAAGGCGCGCACCGCTCCCTCCCAGTAAATGGTGCCCGTGCTCGCCCGCGAGTCTAGCTCCTGGTCGTCCATCAGGGGCTCCAGGCGAAGATCGTTCACCTGCATGGAAACCGGGTATTCCACGCCGGTCCTGGGGGACTTCCAGGTGCGCAGCGGCTTGAACGCGACCCCCGGCGGCGCATAGTGCGTGCCGCCGGCCTTGTCGCGCATGCGAAATGCCATGAGCGCGCTGCCGTCGGCGAGGTTGATCCCGGCCCAGTCCCAGCCGGTCGCCTCCGGCGCCATGTAGGCGCTCGACCATTCGTGGTCGAGCCACGCCGTGCCGGTCGCGTCCTTCCCGTTCAGGCGGCCGACGACGTTCATGTGCGGCCGGCTGTAGTAGTAGCTCGCCTCGTGCGGGCGGTGGCCCTTCCTGCTGTAGCCGCGCTCCCCCTGCAGTACGAGATTTTCCGAGGAGAGGCTCAAGTCCAGTTCGAAGTCGCGGGCGGGAATGTGCGCGCGGTACCAGTTGCCCTCGAGCTCGAGGCGCCAGTCGTCGATCCACACGCCGGTGCGCTCGAGCTCGACGTGCGCGAGGGAGAGCCCCGCACGCGCCGCGCGCTGGTCGTGGATAAGGCGCCCGCGCGCCGGGTCCGACACCGCGGCGTGCGCGAACAGCACCTGGCGCGGGTTGAAGCGGCTGGGGTTGTCGCTCGCCTGCTCCGCCCGCGCGCGGAAGAACGTGATCTGGAAGCCCACCCCCGCTTCGAGCCAGCCGGTCACGTACCACCATTCGACGCGGTACTCCGGGTGCGCGCCGTGGTCGCGCGGGAAGGTGAAGACCCTGCCCGGCGTGACCACGGGATAGCTGACCTTTTCCGCCCGGGCGGTGAGAGGCAGCAGCGCCATTCCCAGGAAAGCTCGTCTCTTCATTTCCTACCAGTCTTCCCGGACGGCGCGCACCGGGCCCATGCCCATGGCTTCCCGGGCGGAGAGCAGCGCGGTCAGGACGGCGAGGAAAATGAGGCTGACAAAGAAGACGCTCAGCAAACCCCAGGGCACGTGGAGCGCGATGCTCCAGTTGAAAGACTGCCGGTTGACGACGTAGACCAGCACCAGGCTGATGGCCGCGCCGGCGGCAAGGCCCGCCGCGGCGCCGAGGAAGGCGAGCAGGCCGCCTTCGGCGGCGAGCATGGCGCCGATCTGGCGCCGCGTGAGCCCCAGGTGGCGCAGCATGCCGAACTCGCGCCGGCGGGCGAGCACCATCGCGCCGAGGCTCGAGGACAGGCCGAAGAGCCCGACCAGCACCGCCACCGCTTCCATGGCATAGGTGACGGCGAAGCTGCGGTCGAAGACCTGCAGCGACAACGCCCGGATCTCGCCCGGCTCGCCGAGGTCGAGCTGCCCGCCGCCCGGCAATGCGCGCAGCGCATCCATCGCTTCCGCCACGGTGGCGCCGGGCGCGAGCCACAGCGCCGCGTCGCTCGCGCGCCGGTCGCCCGTGAGCGCGATGTAGTCGGCGCGGTCCATCAGGATCGCCCCATGCTGGCGCGCATAGTCGCGGAAGACGCCGGAGATGACGAGGGAATGGCTTTTTCCTTCCAATGGAATCTCCAGCTTCTGCCCGGGCCGATATCCGTAAACGTCGGCGACCGCCTCGCTGATCCAGGCCTTGCCGGGCACGCGCTCGCCGATCATGGGGAACGCCTTTTCCGCGCGGTCGCGCGCGATGAGCGAGAGCGCGGGCCGCGTGGGATCGAGCACGATGCGCGCGGTCCTGAGGAAGTCGACGCGCTCCACCTGCGGCAGCGCGCGCACGCGCTCCTCGAAGCCGGGCTCGAGGTAGCCGGTATCGCCGGCCTGCGTGGTGCGGAAGTAGAGATCGGCGGGCAGGACCACGTCGAGCCAGTCCTCCACCGACTGCCGGAACGAGGCCACCATGATCGCCATCGCCGCCATGAGCGAGAAGCTCGCCACGATCGCCGCGAGGCTGATCGCCGCCTGCCCCGGCGCGGCGCGCAGCTGCGCCAGCGCCAGGACGAGATGCGGTTTCCTCGGCAAAGGCAGGAGATCGAACACGAGCTGCGAGACCCGCGGCATGAGCGCGACGGCGCCGAGCAGGAGGCAGCCGATCGAGGCATAGCCGAAGAGCGGCAGCCCCGCCACGGGCCCGGGCTGCGAGAGCGCGATTCCCGCGGCGATCAGAGCGAGTCCGGGCCACGCGGGCGCGAGCCGCCTGAACATCGCCTGCTCGTCCCCCGCCTTGAGCGCGCGCGCCGGCGCCGCGCGCGCGGCATCGAGCGCCGGCAGGACTGCTCCGCCGAGCGAAACGGCAACGCCGGCGAGGAAGTACAGGAAGGCAAAGGGCAGCGACACGTCCAGCCCCGAGGTGATGCCGCGGAACATGCCGGCGCCGAGATCGCCGCCGGAGGCCCGCACCGCGACCGCCGCGAACGCGTAGCCGAGCATCAACCCGGCGAGGCTGCCGAGCGCACCGAGGAGCCCCGCTTCGAGGAGGACCAGGCGCGACAGTTCGGCTCTCTTCAGGCCGAGCACCCGCAGCAGCGCATGCTCGCCGCGCCGGCGGGCCACCTCCAGCGCCTGCGCCGAGAACACCAGGAAGCCGCCCGTGAAGAGCGCCACCATCGCCAGCACGTTCAGGTTGACGCGGTAGGCGCGCGACGGGTACGAGCTCGCCTCCTCGAGCGTTTCGACTGCCGTGACATGCACCCCCGGCGGCAACAGGGCCTGGATTGCTTCTCTTACCTCTTCGCGCTTCGCCCTGACCCGCAGGTCGATACGATTCAATTCCCCCAGGCGATCCAGCCGCCACTGCGCCGTGGCGATGTCGGTGAGCGCCGCGACGCCGCGCAACGACGAGGCGGAGAGCACGCCGGCGACCTGGAGCTCGACCGTCTTCTGCCCGACGGCGAGACGCAAAACGCCGCCCTTGCCGAGCTTGAGCGCCTCGGCGGCGGCCGCCGAGAGGAACACCTTGTCGGGCGCGAGGAGCTCGTAGCGATCCTCCATGACGAGCTGCGGCTGGAGCTGGGCGGCGCGCAGGATGTCCACGCCGATGACGCGCACGGTGCGCTCGGTTCCGGCGACGCCGGCGTCGAGCTCGAGCACCGGGCTCGCCACCGCCACGCCCGGCAGCCGCGCAATGCGCACGTACAGGGCTTCGGCAAAGCCGGAGCGCCCGCCGCGCACCTCGAGGTCCGCCTCCCCCGCCACCGAGCGCACCGCGGCCGCGACGTCGCGCACCGCGGCGCGGTTCACGAGGTGCACGCCGTAGCCGAGCGCCACGCCGAGCGCGATGCCGGCGGCCGAAAGCAGCAGCCGGCCGGGCGGGCGGCGCGCGCCGAAGAGCCTGAGCAGGCCGAGCATCGGCGGCTACTATACTGCGCGCATGAGGCGCCTCCTCATTGGATGGTTGTTGTTGTTCGCGACCGGTTCTCAGAGCCAGGAAGTTCCTTCATGGTTCACGGAATCGCTGCTGCACCTTCCCGACGACGTCGCCGAGGCGACGCGCGAGGGAAAGCGCGTGATGCTGTACTTCGGCCAGGACGGCTGCCCCTACTGCAAGCGCTTGATCGAGGTGAACTGGCGCGACCCGCGCATCGCCGACAAGATGCGCCGGCGCTTCGTCTCGCTCGCGATCAACATCTGGGGCGACCGCGACGTCACCTGGACCGACGGCCGCGCGATGACCGAGAAGCAGCTCGCGGCGATGCTGAAGGTGCAGTTCACCCCGACGCTCGTCTTCCTCGACGAGAAGGGCGCCGTCGCCCGGCGCATCAACGGCTATTACCCGCCCCGGGAATTCGAGGCCGCCATCGACGATCTCTCCGCCAGGGAGGCGCCCGGCGGCGCCCGCCTGCAGTCCGAGAAATTCTTCATGAAGGGCCCCCTCGACCTGCGCCGCAAGCCGGGCGGCAAGCCCCTCGCGGTGCTGTTCGAGACCTCACCCTGCGAGGGTTGCGATGAGCTGCACCGCGTCGCCTTCAAGCGCAAGGAGGTGCTGGCGCAGATCAGAAAGTTCGACGTGGCGCAGCTCGCCCTGGGCGGAAATGCGACTCTTCTTGACTTGAACGGTAGAAAAACCAGCGAAGCCGGGTGGGCGCAGGAGCTGAAGATCTCGCGCGCGCCGACGATGGTCCTGTTCGACGCCGGCGGGCGCGAGGTGCTGCGGCTGGAAGCCTACCTGCGCCCGTTCCACATCGCCGGGGCACTCGACTACGTCTCGAGCGGCGCCTACCGCGCGGAGCCCTCGTTCCAGCGTTTCCTGCAGGCAAAAGCGGAGGCGATGCGCCACCGCGGCGAGGGCGTGGACCTGTGGCGCTAGCCTAGGCGAGCAGGGCGCCGCCGGCGTCTTCCTCGCTCGAGGGCGCCGCTTCCGGCTCGCGCGCGAGCAGCAGCTCGAGGCGCAGCACGTGGCGCTGCTCGTCGGCCGCCATCTCGGCGGCGAAGGCGCGCACCGCCTCGTCGAGGGCGTTCTCGGCGACGTCGCTGTAGAAGTGCTGCGTGCGCCGCTCGGTGCCCAGCGCCGCCGCGATCGCCTCGCGCGCGTTGGTGGGCGTCTCGATGCGGTCGGCCTCCGGCCCGAGGAAATGCCAGGAGTACTCCCAGCCGATGACCTCGGGCAGCTTGCGCCCGGCGGTGCCGAGCGCGAGCAGCTCGTACTGCTCCGTCTCCTCGCGGCCGATCTTGCCGAACTCCTCGGCGAGGTGCTCGATGCCCGTGTCGCGCATCAGCTGCTCCAGCTCGGCGAAGCGCTTGGCGGCCTCGCGCTCCATCGCGAGCGCTTGTGCGTAAAGCTCCGGCAAGGTTCTCGGTAACAGGCGTCTGCCCATGTCAACTCCTTGCCGTCACCCTATGCGACGCAAGTTACGTGCAAGGAAGAACTTCCTAGTCGGTTAGGCGGTCCCTCGTAAGCTATGCCGCTCACGCGACGCGAATTCATGATGTGGAGTGCTGCTCTCGGGCTGTCGCCGCTGGGAGGCGTCGCCCAGGAGCGCGCGCCTCTGCAGCGCGGCCCCTACCGCGTGGAGCGTGCCGTCCTGGGCGTAGCCGCGGGCACGACGCGGGTGGCCGTGCCCGACGAAGTGCCGTTCAGCTCACAGCTGCTGCGCTGCTCGCGCACCGTGTCGCAGGTGGTGCGGCCCGACAGCATCGCCGCGGCGGTGTACTACCCGGCGCAGCCGGGACGCTTCCCCCTGATCCTGTATGCCCATGCCAAGCGCACGCGCCTGTACTGCCCGGAAGACGTTCCGCCCGGGCTGGACCGCTCGTTCGTCGACCATACGCAGGATTTCCTGCGTGCCGGGCGCATCCTCTCGCACGTCGCCTCGCACGGCTTCGTCGTCGCCGCGCCCGACCTGGGCTGGCTCATGCACATGTTCGAGGGCGGCGCCTGGGACGCGCCCCCCAGCCTCGCCCGCACGCGGCTGCTGGTCGCGCTCTACGAGCATCTCGCCGCCCATCCCGCCTGGTTCGGCGGCCGCGCCGACCCGCAGCGGCTCGCGCTGTTCGGCCATTCGACCGGCGCCGCCGCCTGCATGACGGCACGCCAGCGCCTTCCGCATGCGCGCCTGCTCGGCCTGCTCGCGCCGGCCGCATTCGACGCCGCGGTCAGGACCCCGGCGCCGCCGCCGGTCACCATCGTCATCGCCGGCAGCCGCGACACCTCGCAGGGCGTGCGGCCGGACCTCGCCTACCAGCACTCGCCGCGCCCGCGCGCCCTGATCACGCTGCGCGGCGCGAACCACCTCGGCTTCACGGACCTCTGCAGCGCCAACAACCGGGTCTGCGCCGACCTCGACACGCCCGGGGACATCGCGCGCGACGCGCAGCAGGACGCGGCCGCCGCCTATCTCGCGGCCGCGGCACGGCTGGTCCTGCTCGGCGACGAGGCGATGCGCCCCTATTTCGAAGACCGCCGCGCGATCGGCGCGCGCGCGGTCGCCGAGGTGCGCGCCGAGCTCAGCACGGCCGGATAGAATGGCGGCATTCGCCGCCACCTCCATCTCTTTCTCTCCGCGGCGCTCGCCGCGACGGCGGCGGCGGCCGACGACAGCCTCCTCAAGCTGAGCAACGACTCGGCGGCCGCCATGAGCGCCGGCCGCTGGAGCGAGGGCATCGCGCTGCGCGGCGAGCTCATCCGCCGCCTTGAAACGCAGCGCGCGGCGGCGCGCACGCCCGCCGAGCGGCGCGCGCTGATCGGGCCCTGGCTGCCGCGCTACCGCGAGTACGCGGCGGCGCTCGCGATCGGCGGGCGCGGGCCGGAAACCTTCGCCGCCGCGGAGCTCGTCAAGGAGCGCGCCCTGCTCGACCTTTCGGCGGCCGCCCGCGCTCTGGAAGCGGGCCCGCTGCCGCGGCAGAAGCGGGCCCTGCTCGAGGACCTCGGCGCGCCTTCGATCGAGGAGCTGCGCGCGCTGCTGCCGCCGCGCTCGGTGTACCTGAGCTACGTGGTGCAGAGCAATCTCTTCCTCGTCATCGCGCTCTCGCCGGAGCGAGGCGGCGAGATCCACCGCCCGCCGCTCGTGCCGAACCTCTCGGCGAGCGTCGCCGCGTGGCGCTTCCTGCTCGCCATTCCCGAGGCCTGGCGCGGCAGGATCGCCGGGCTGCCCAAGGCCTGGCGGCGCAAGGACGGCTCCTACCGGGTCGCGGCCAAGGCGCCCGAGCGCGGCGCGGTCGAGGTGCAGGACGCCGACGAGGTCGCGGCCTATCTCGGGAAGCAGCTGCTCGGGCCCGCGACAAAGCACCTCGCCGGCGCCCGCCGCGTGATCGTCTCGCCCGATGCCGACCTCGCCTTCCTGCCCTTCGAGGCGCTGCGCACCGGCGATCGCTACCTCGTCGAATCGCACGAGGTGCAGTACACGAGCGCCGCCGCGATGTATGCCCTGTCGCGGGCGCGCGCCAGCGAATACGCGCGGCTCGAGCCCCGCGCCGACCTGCTCGCGGTCGGCGGCGCCCTGTACGAGCCCTTCGTCCAGGTCACGCCGATGCTCAACGTGCACCACGACCTGCTCTACGCCCTGCCGCGCCCGCTGCGTCCCGCGGAAACGGCCCGGCCGACGCCCACCACCGTGCCCGACGCCTTCCGCGCGCTGAAGATCGCCTGGGCCAACCTGCCCGGGACGGCCGAGGAAGCCGCCCGCATTGCCGGCCTGTTCGACGCCGGCCGCGTGCTCGCCGGCGCCGACGCCTCGGAAGAGCGCCTGCTCGAGCTCAACGCGAGCGGCGAGCTCGCCCGGTACCGGCAGCTTTTCTTCGCCACGCACGGCTACCTCAGCCCCTACGACCCGCGGCTCTCGTCGGTCGTGCTCTCCCAGGTCGGCAACGCCGCCCCGCACGACGGCTACGTCACCGTTGCCGAGTGGCCGCGCTACGACCTGAAGAGCGACCTGGTGGTGATCGCCGCGGCCAACAGCGGCTTCGGCCCGGTCGCGAGCGGCGAAGGCCTGCTCGGCCTCCCGTTCGCGCTGCACCTCGCCGGGAACCGCAACACCGTGCTCTCGCTCTGGACGCTGAACGATCCGCTCACGGCGAGATTCGTCGAACAGCTTTTCTCGCGCGTGCGCAGCGGCGCGGACCACGTCAGCGCGCTGGCGGAAACCAAGCGCGCCTTCGCCGCCGACGGCGTGCCGGCGAGCTACTGGGCTCCGTTCGTCCTCCACGGCAGCTAGAATCGCGGGCTCGATGAGCAACCCCGCCTCGCACAGCAACTTCATCCGCCAGGTCATCGAAGCAGACCTGGCCTCCGGAAAGTGGCGGAAGATCGCCACCCGCTTCCCGCCGGAGCCGAACGGCTACCTGCACTTCGGCCACGCCAAGTCGATCTGCCTCAACTTCGGCCTGCCCGCCGAGTACGGCGGGCACTGCAACCTGCGCTTCGACGACACCAACCCGGAGAAAGAGGAGCAGGAGTACGTCGACGCCATCATCGCCGCGGTGAAGTGGCTCGGCTTCGAGTTCGGCACGCCGCTCTTCGCGAGCGACTATTTCGACTTCATGTACCGCGCCGCGGAATACCTGGTCGAGTCCGGGCACGCCTACGTCGACTCGCAGAGCGCCGAGGAGATGCGCGCGAGCCGCGGCACGCTGACCGAGCATGGAACGGATAGTCCTTTCAGGAAAAGAACACCAGGTGAAAACCTCAAGCTTTTCCGCGAAATGCGCGAAGGAAAGCATGCCGATGGCATGCACGTGCTGCGCGCCAAGATCGACATGCGCTCGCCGAACATGAACCTGCGCGACCCGGTGCTCTACCGCATCAAGCACGCCGAGCACCATCGCACCGGCGGCAAGTGGTGCATCTACCCGATGTACACCTACGCCCACCCGATCGAGGACGCGGTCGAGCGCATCTCGCATTCGCTGTGCACGCTCGAGTTCGAGGACCAGCGGCCCTTCTACGACTGGCTGCTCGAGCGCCTTGCCGAGGGCCGGCTGCTCGAGCGCCCGCTGCCGCAGCAGATCGAGTTCGCCCGCCTGAATTTGACCTATGTGGTCCTTTCGAAGAGACGTCTGATCGAATTGGTGGAAACCCACCACGTGGACGGCTGGGACGACCCGCGCATGCCCACCCTTGCCGGCGCGCGCCGGCGCGGCTACACCCCCGAGGGCTTTCGCCTCTTCGCCGAGCGCATCGGCGTGTCGAAGGCGAACCAGCGCATCGAGTTCTCGATCCTCGAGGACTGCATGCGCGAGCACCTGAACGAGGTGGCGCCGCGGCGCATGGCGGTGCTCGACCCGCTCAAGCTGGTGATCGAGAACTATCCCGCGGGCAAGGAGGAGAGGGTCGAGGTGCCCAACCACCCGCAGAAGCCCGACTGGGGCAGGCGCCAGGTTCCTTTCTCGAGGGAATTGTGGATCGAGCGGGAGGACTACGCGGAGCAGCCGCCGAAGGGCTATTTCCGCCTGTTCCCCGGCAACCAGGTGCGGCTGCGCTACGGCTACGTCGTGAAGTGCCTCGGCATGGAGAAAGGCGTCGTGCGCTGCACCTACGAGCCCGAGTCGCGCTCAGGCACGCCCGGCGCCAACAAATTCAAGGTGAAGGGGAATATCCACTGGGTGAGCGCAGCACACGCGCATGCCGCCGAAGTGCGTCTCTACGACCGGCTCTTCAAGGTGCCGGATCCGGACGGCGTCGAGCACCTGAACCCCGCTTCCGTGCGCGTGGTAGCCGCGCAGCTGGAGCCTTCGCTCGCCGGTGCTGAAGCCGAACAGCGGTTCCAGTTCGAGCGCCATGGCTACTTCGTCGCGGACCTCGCTCACAAGGCTTTCAACCGGACCGTGTCTCTGCGTGATTCCTGGAGCAAGTAGCGGGCCGGCCGCGGCGGTCGCGGCTCTGCTCAAGCAGCGCGGCCAGACGCTGGCGGTCGCGGAGTCCTCGGCGGGTGGCCTCATCAACGCCGCGCTGGTGGCCGTGCCGGGGGCATCGGCGTACTACCTCGGCGGCGCCATCATCTATACCCCGAAAGGGCGCGCCGCCCTGCTCGGGCTGACGCGGGAAGATGTCGGCGACATCCGCTCTGCCACCGAGGCCTTCGCCCTCGTCCTCGCGCGGCGCGTGCGCGCCAATCTCGGCGCCACCTGGGGGCTGGGCGAGACCGGGGCGAGCGGGCCCACCGGGAACCGCTACGGCGACGCGCCCGGCCATGCCTGCATCGCGGTGGCGGGGCCGCTGGAGGCCTCGCTCACGATCGAGACAGGCAGCGCGGAGCGCGAAGCGAACATGTGGACGTTCGCGGCGAAGGCGCTCGAGCTTCTCGAAGCGACGATCCGGGGTCAGACCCCGAATTCGCGCAGCACCCTGCCCGGCCCCGCCGGCAGGTCCTCGTAACGCTTCCCGTCGAACACCCGCACGCCGTTCACCCACACCCCGTGCACGCCGCGCGGGTGCCGGATCATGCGCCGCCCGCCGCCGGGCATGTCGCGCACGCGCTCGAGCGGCGAGACGCCGACGCTCGCCGGGTCGAAGAGCACGAGGTCGGCATGGTTCCCCGGCGCAATGGTGCCGCGCCCGGGAATGCGGTACTTGCGCGCCGGGTCGCTGGTGAGGCGGCGCACTGCCTCCTCGAGCGTGAAGGTGCCGGTCTCACGCACCCAGTGCGCGAGGAAGTGCAGGCCGTAGCCCGCGTCGCAGAAGTAGATGAGGTGCGCGCCGGCGTCCGAGAGCGCGATCACGCCCGCCGGGTGCCTGAGCAGCGGCGCCACGTGCGCGTCGTCGTTCTGGTAGAGCTTGGCGACGAGCTGCGTGTCGAGGGGCAGGTCGAAGACGTAATCGAGCGGATCCTTGCCCTCGCGCCGCGCGAGCTCGGTGACCGGCACGCCGTCCTGCTCGACCTGCGACCAGTCGCCGTAAAAGAGGATGCCCTGGGCGGGGTTGAGGAAGTTGTGCCTCAAGCGATCGCGGAACGCGCGCTCCTTGTAAATACTGGTTCTTTCCCCCGAAGGCAACGCCTTCACGCGATCAAAAGCGTCGTGGGAATAGAGGACATACGGGTCGCGCAGGTTGAAGTCGAACGACAGCGGCTGGCAGTTGGCGTGGATGTACACCTCGCGCCCGCGCTCGATCGCCCTGGCGCAGCGCTCGAAGAACTGCATCGCGCGCCCCGGCGCGGCCTGGTTGTGCATGGTGAGCACGGTCACCATGAACGCGGGCCGGCCGGTATCGGCGACGATCGCCTCGAGGTACTCCGGTGTCGCGCGAGAGCCCGAGGCGATGACGAAGATGCCCTTGCCGTGGTTCTTCAGCTCGCCGGTCAGCGACTTCAGCTCTTCGTCCGAAGCGATGGTCGACGGCATCGGCAGCCCGCCCCAGCCGCTGTGGTTGGGCGAGAAAGAGGACGCGAAGCCGGCGGCACCAGCCTTCAGCGCGTCGCGAAGCAGTCCTTGCATCTTCTCGAGTTCCGCTGCGCTGGGCGTCTTCTTGAGCGACGCATCTTCCCCCATCGCCGCGATGCGGATGCAGGAGTGGCCGGCGAGCACGCCGACGTTGGCGTAGGGGCGGATGCGCTCGAGCGCGGCGAGGTAATCGGCGAAGCTCTCGAAATCCCAGCGCGTGCCGGCAAGCAGCGCGTCGAGGTCCATGCCCTCGACCACCGACAGGTTCTTCAGCATCGTCTCGCGCTGCTGCGGCGGGCACGGCGCGATGCCGAAGCCGCAGTTGCCGAGGATCGCGGTGGTGACGCCCAGCGCCACCGACGGCGTGAGCCTGGGATCCCAGGTCACCTGCGCGTCGTAGTGCGTGTGCAGGTCGATGATCCCCGGCATCAGCGCCAGGCCGCCGGCGTCGACTACGGTCTTTGCTGAAGACTCGGGGGGAACCAGCCTGCCGTTCTGAACCCCGATGTCCGATTTGCCGGGAGGCTTGCCCGTACCGTCATAGACCGTCGCGCCGCGGATGAGGAGGTCGAGCACGCGGCGAGTATAAAGGCGACCCGGCAGGGACGGGCGTCGCCCGGCGGCGA
>Ga0209592_1000005_pt1 | contig 82115 bp, 90 predicted proteins | sample PPLLak2March2015_2_FD_187251 | JGI IMG/M metagenome (GOLD analysis project Ga0209592, IMG submission 187251) | Freshwater sediment microbial communities from Prairie Pothole Lake near Jamestown, North Dakota, USA - PPLs Lake P8 Core (3) Depth... | ecosystem: Environmental > Aquatic > Freshwater... | reverse complement strand
GCGCCCCGCGGGAGGTGCCGCTAGCTGCGCTCTAGAGGCCGCCCTGCGTCCAGATCCCGGTCGGGCACGAAAACCGTCAGCGCATGCTGCGATAATCGAGGTCTTCATGCCCTCCGAAAGAACCACGCTTCGCCTCGCCTTCGCGCTGCCCGCGGTGATTTGCGCGGCACTGCTCGGCTTCGGCTATTACCTACAGTACGCGCGCGGCCTCGAGCCCTGCCCGCTCTGCCTCGTGCAGCGCGGCTTCTTCTACGCGGTGATGGCGGTGTCGCTCCTCGGCGCGCTGCACGGCCCGGGGCGCGTCGGCACGGTGCTCTGGTCGGTCCTGCTTTTTGTCTTCGCCGCCGGCGGCGCCGCGACCGCGGGGCGCCAGGTGTGGCTGCAGCACCTGCCGCCCGACAAGGTGCCGGCGTGCGGGCCGGACCTCTTCTTCATGCTCGAGAACTTCCCGCTCATGCAGACCGTGCAGAAGCTCTTCCGGGGCACCGGCGAGTGCGCGGCGGTGGACTGGACCTTCCTCGGCCTGTCGATCGCCGAGTGGGCGCTCGGCTGGTTCGTGCTCTTCGGCTTCTACGCGCTCTGGTTCGCCACGCGCGGCAGCTCTTCGGCGCCGGCGGAAGACCTCACCTTCCCCGACGTCGACGGCAAGTACCGCTAGGGAGTCACTGGTAGGCCGCGCTGAAGTCTTCGAAGCCGCGCAGCGCCTCGTGCGGGTCCTCGCCGTCGCGCAGGAGGAAGGCGTCGAAGCCGCAGCGCTCGAGAAAGTGCAGGTTGTCGCGCGCCACCTGCCCCACCGCGCGCAGCTCGCCGCGGTAGCCGTGGCGCTCGCGCAGCAGGCGCGCGATCGAGTAGCCGCGGCCGTCGCCGAACTTGGGGAAGTTCACTTCCACCCGTGCCGCGCGCGCGATGCGATCGGCCACCGCCGCCGGGTCGTCGGAGGGCTCCAGGCGCACGACCTGGGATTCATGCAGCAATGAACTCTCTTTGACGATGCGGCGGCCCTTGATGAGCGTTGCCATAGACATGCTCCTTGAAAGGTTCCACTCCGATGCGATGCACGACCTCGACGAAGCGCTCGGCCTCGCTGTCGCGGTGCGCGAGGTAGCACTCAATGAGTCTCCCGATAACGTCGGGAATGTCCGATCGGGCGAAGGATGGTCCAATCACTTTTCCCAGGGAAGCAGGGGATGCGGCGGTTCCTCCTTGGTTTCCGCCGATCTCGACCTGGTACCACTCCTCGCCGTTCTTATCGACGCCGAGGATGCCGATGTGGCCGACGTGGTGATGGCCGCAGGCGTTGATGCAGCCCGAGATATTGAGGTCGAGCTCGCCGATGTCGTGCAGGTAGTCGAGGTCGTCGAACCGCTCCTGGATCGCCTGCGCGACCGGGATCGACTTGGCGTTGGCGAGGGCGCAGAAGTCCCCGCCCGGGCAGCTGATGATGTTGGTGAGGAGGCCGATGTTCGGCGTGGCGAGGCCGAGCGCGCGCGCCTCGCGCCAGAGCCCGGGCAGGTCGGCGGCGCGCACGTCGGCGAGCACGAGGTTCTGCTCGTGCGTGACGCGCAGCTCGCCGAAGGCGTAGCGCTCGGCGAGGCCGGCGATGGCGTCCATCTGCTCCGAGGTCACGTCGCCCGGCGGCACGCCGGTCTTCTTCAGCGACAGCGTCACCGCGGCGTAGCCGGGGACTTTGTGGGGATGGACGTTGCGCTTCGTCCACGCAAGAAAAGCGGGTGCTGAGAAATAAACAGGGTCCGTCCCCATTTCCTGGTAGGCCGGGCGGGTGAAGCGGCTCTGGGCCTCGATCACCTTCGCCTCGGTGAGGGTGCCGGGGCCGTCGCGCAGCTCGGCCCACTCGGCTTCGATCTCCTCGCGGAAGCGCTCGGGGCCGCGCTCCTTCACCAGGATCTTGATGCGCGCCTTGTGGATGTTGTCGCGGCGGCCGTGGCGGTTGTAGACGCGCAGGATCGCCTCGAGGTAGGTGAGGAGGTGCCGCCACGGCAGGAACTCGCGCATGACGTGGCCGATCATCGGCGTGCGGCCGAGGCCGCCGCCGATGAGCACGCGGAAACCGACTTCATTTGGGAGATCGGGGTCAGACCCCAAACCAGGGAAATCGGGGTCTGACCCCGATCTCCGGACGGCGTGGAGGCCGATGTCGTGCACCCCGACCGCGGCGCGGTCCTTCTCGGCGCCGTTGACGGCGATCTTGAACTTGCGCGGCAGGTAGCTGAACTCGGGGTTGAAGGTCGACCACTGGCGGATCAGCTCGCACCAGACGAAGGAGTCGACGATCTCGTCGGGCGCGACGCCGGCGAAATGGTCGGTGGTTACGTTGCGGATGCAGTTGCCCGAAGTCTGGATGGCGTGCAGCTGCACCGTGGCGAGCTCGGCGAGGATGTCGGGCACGTCGTGCAGGCGCGGCCAGTTGAGCTGCAGGTTCTGGCGCGTCGAGAAGTGGCCGTAGCCGCGGTCGTAGCGCCGGGAGATCTCGGCCAGTTTCCTGAGTTGATGACTTGTTAGAAGACCATAGGGGATGGCGATGCGAAGCATCGGCGCATAGCGCTGGATGTAGAGGCCGTTCCTCAGGCGCAGCGCCCGGAACTCCTCCTCCGCGAGCTTGCCGTCGAGGAAGCGCCGGGTCTGGTCGCGGAACTGGCGGACGCGCTCGTCCACCAGCCTTTGGTCGATTTCGTCGTAGCGGTACATAGGAAAGGGCAAAACTGCAGGCCCAGGGGAAATCGTAGGGGCCTCGCTTATTCTTTCAAAGACTAATGTGTTAGCCTCTTATGCCTATTATGAAGATTCAGCAGCTTCGCTACCTCGCCGAGGTCGCCCGCCGGGGGCTCAACGTCTCCGAGGCCGCCGAGGCGTTGCACACCTCCCAGCCGGGCGTTTCCAAGCAGATCAAGGCGCTGGAAGAAGAGCTCGGGGTGCAGGTGTTCGCCCGCCACGGCAAGCGCCTGGTGTCGGTCACCGAGCCCGGCAAGGCGGTCATCGCCATAGCCGAGCGCATCCTCGCCGAGGCGCAGAACCTGCGCCGCGCCGGCGAGGAGTACGCCAACGACCAGCTCGGCACGCTCACCGTCGCCGCTACCCACACCCAGGCCCGCTACCTGCTGCCCAAGGCGGTGGCGGCCTTCAAGCGCCGCTATCCGAAGGTCGAGCTCGTCATCCACCAGGGCAACCCGACGCAGATCTGCGAGCAGGTGCTCGCCGGCGAGGCCGACATGGGCGTGGCGACCGAGATGATCTCGTCCTACCCCGAGCTCGTCTCGCTGCCGGTGGTGCAGTGGAACCGCTGCGTGGTGGTGCCGCCCCGGCACCCGCTCCTGCAGGCGAAGCCGCTCACGCTCGAGAAGCTCGCCGAGTACCCGATCGTCACCTACGACTTCGCCTTCGCCAACCGCTCGCTCGTGGAGAAGGCCTTCGAGACGCGCGGCCTGAAGCCCCACGTCGTGCTCTCGGCGCAGGACTCCGACGTCATCAAGACCTACGTCGAGCTCGGGCTGGGGGTGGGCGTGCTGGCGAAGATGGCCTTCGACCCGGAGCGCGACCGGCAGCTCCGCGCCATCGACGCGAGCCACCTCTTCGAGTCGAGCACCACGCGGTTGGGGATCAAGCGCGGCGCCTACCTGCGCCGCTACGCCTACGAGTTCATCGAGCTCCTCGCGCCGCAGCTATCGCGCAAGGTGGTCGAGAACGCGGTGATGGGGCGCGACGGCAGCGACTACCAGCTCTAGCGATCGGCACATAATTTTCCGCCGGAGCTTTAATCGTCCCGTAATCTTGAGAGCACGTAATGCGGCTGGTGAGCGAGCCGCGCAAAGGAAGGGACAAGGTGCGAACGGCGGCCGTGCGCCGTGCCTCGGACATCCTCGGCGGTCCATCCCGGTTGCGTGACTACCTGGGCGTGTCCGCGATCGCCTTGGGCGTCTGGATCGCCGGCACCGAGCCGCCACCGACAGACGTCTTCCTCAAGGCAGTGGATGTGATCGTCGATCGCGACCTGCAGGAGTTGCGGGGTAAGAAGCCGAAGCGCTAGTGCGCTTTGATGAAGTCCCTGACGCGGGGGAAGATCATCTCGCGCCAGCGCCGGCCGCTGAAGATGCCGTAGTGCCCGACGCCGGGGGCGACGTAGTGCTCGCGGCGGGTGCGCGGGATGTTGAGGCAGAGGAAGTGCGCGGCCTCGGTCTGGCCGTCGCCGGAGATGTCGTCGAGCTCGCCCTCGACGGTGAGGAGCGCGGGGGCGTGGATGGCCTGCGGGCGCACCAGCTCTTCGCGCACGTGCATGCGGCCCTTGGGCAGGTCGAAGTCCTGGAACACGGTCTTCACCGTGTCGAGGTAGTACTCGGCGGGCATGTCGAGTACCGCGTTGTATTCGTCGTAGAAGCGCCGGTGCTGCTCGGCGGACTCGCCGTCGCCCACCATCAGGTGGTTGAAGTAGTCCCAGTGCGCGAACAGGTGGCGCTGCGGGTTCATCGCCACGAAGCCCAGGTGCTGCAGGAAGCCGGGATAGACCTGGCGGTTGTAGCCCGGATACTTCGGCGGCACGCGGTGGATGACGTGGTGCTCGAACCACGAGTGCGGCTTCTTCACCGCCAGGTTGTTCACCGCGGTCGGGCTGCGCCGCGCGTCGATCGGCCCGCCCATCATCACCATGGTGCGCGGCTGCGCCCCGCCGTTCGCCGCCAGCAGCGACACCGCGGCGAGCACCGGCACGGTGGGCTGGCATACGGAGATGACGTGCACATTGGGCGACAGGAGCGTGATCCACTCGCGCACGTAGTCGACGTAGTCGGCGAAGTGGAACGGCCCCGCGGTGAGCGGCACCATGCGCGCGTCGACCCAGTCGGTGACGAAGACGTCGTGCTCCGGCAGCAGCGTGCGCACCGTGTCGCGCAGAAGGGTGGCGTGATGGCCGGAAAGGGGGGCGACGAGGAGGACTTTTGCCTTGTTGCTTTTCCCGGTTTTGAAATGCAGGAGCCTGCAGAAGGGCTTGTCCTGGGCCACTTCCATCTGCGCGCCCCTGATGTTCCAGTCCGGCTTCTCGTAGCGGTCGGTGACGCGCAGGAAGAGGTCGCTCGAGGCCGCGAGCCGCCGCGCCAGGGGCATGTAGGCGAACGGGCTGAAGGGATTGCCGAACCAGCCGCGGTAAAAGTCAGCGAGCGCTCGCAACGGTACGAGCGCGGTGTGCTGGGCTTCGTAAAGACTGTAGAGCACTGAAGGACTTATAGCAGAATTGCCGCGGCGCCGCATGGGCGTACGCCACGCTGCCCGAGTATGCTCGGTCCATGCGGCTGGTGGTTCGCATAGTGGTCCTGCTGGCAACCCTCGCGGCTATCGCCGCCGCAGGCATGTACCTGCACCTGCGCCGCTCGCTGCCGGTGCTCGAAGGCGAGATCGCCGTGGCGGGACTTTCGGGGCGCGTGGAGATCCTACGCGACCCCTACGGCATCCCGCACATTTTCGCCGCCTCGGTCGAGGACGCGCAGCTCGCGCTCGGCTTCGTGCACGCCCAGGACCGCCTGTGGCAGATGGAGATGAACCGCCGCATCGGCTCGGGGCGCCTCGCCGAGATCCTCGGCCCGCGCGCGCTCGAGGCCGACCGGTTCCTGCGCACCCTCGGCGTGCGCCGCGTCGCCGAAGCGAACCTCCGCCGCTACGACAAGGAGACGCTCGCGCTCCTGCAGGCCTACGCCGCCGGGGTCAACGCCTTCCTCGACTCCGGCCCGGTGCTGCCGCCCGAGTTCTGGCTGCTGCGCGCGAGCCCCGAGCCCTGGACGCCGGCCGACACCGTGGTGTGGACGAAGATGATGGCCTGGGACCTCGGCGGCAACTGGCGCAACGAGCTCTTGCGCCTGCGCATGTCGAAGTCGATGTCGCGCGCCCGCGTGGAGGAGTTCTTCCCGCCCTACCCCGGAGACGCCGCCATGAAGCTGCCGGAGCTGCTCTCGAATTCGGGGTCAGACCCCGATCTCCGGAGATCGGGGTCTGACCCCGATCTGGCTGGACTCGGATTCACGGGCGGCGCGTCCAACAGCTGGGTCCTGAACGGCTCGCGCACGGCCACCGGCAAGCCGCTGCTCGCCAACGACCCGCACCTCGGCCTCACCGCGCCCTCGCTCTGGTACTTCGCGCACATGAGCGCGCCGGGGATCGAGGTGATCGGCGCCTCGCTGCCTGGCGTGCCGGGCATCCTGCTCGGCCGCAACGAGCGCATCGCCTGGGGCTTCACCAACACCGACCCCGACGTGCAGGACCTCTACCTCGAGAAGGACGACGCGCGCTTCACCGTCATCGAGGACGTGATCAAGGTGCGCGGCGCGCCCGACGAGAAGATCCGCATCCGCGTCTCGCGCCACGGGCCGGTGATCTCGGACGTGTCGCGCCTTGCGCAGGAGGCGGCGCCGCCGGGGCACGCCATCGCGATGGCCTGGACCGCGCTCGCCGAGGACGACATGACCGTGCAGGCCGGCGCCCGCCTGCAGCGCGCGCACAACTGGACGCAGTTCCTCGCCGCGCTGCGCGACTTCCACGCGCCGCAGCAGAACGTCACCTACGCCGACGTCGAGGGCAACGTCGGCTTCATCGCCGCGGGCAAGGTGCCGGTGCGAAAGCCGGAAAACACGCTCATGGGACTGGCGCCGGCGCCGGGCTGGGACCGCCGCTACGACTGGGCGGGCTTCATCCCCTTCGAGGAGCTGCCGCGGCTCTATAACCCGTCCTCGGGCGCGATCGTCACCGCGAACCACAAGATCACGCCGCACGGCTACCCGCACTACATCACCTCGGAGTGGCAGGCGCCTTACCGCGCGCGGCGGATCGAGGAGCTCCTCGCTGCGCTGCCAAGGCACGGCACGCCGAGCTTCGCCCGGATGCAGCTCGACACCGTCTCCCTCGCCGCGAAGGAGCTTTTACCGAAGCTGCTTTCCACGAAACCTGCATCCGCGGAAGGCCAAGCGGCCCTCCAGCTCCTTTCCGCCTGGGACGGCAACATGGAGGCGCCGCGCGCCGAGCCGCTCATCCTGGCGGCGTGGTGGCGCGAGCTCGCGCGCGCGATCTTCGCCGACGAGCTCGGCGAGGCCTTCCGCCCCGCGTGGGCCACGCGCCCCGCGTTCGTGAACAACGTGCTCGCCAACCGCGACGGCCAGTCGCGCTGGTGCGACGACGTACGCACCGGGAAGCGCGAGACTTGCGCTGAAGTGCTTCAAGTCTCCTTGGAAAAGGCTTTACAGGATCTGCGCAGCCGCTACGGCGAGCCGCGCAACTGGAAGTGGGGCGAGGCGCACGAGGCGCGCCTGCGCCACCGGCCGTTCACCCGCGACAACTGGCTGCGTCGCTGGTTCGACGTCGCGGTGCCGAGCCCCGGCGACGCCTACACCGTGAACGTCGGCCGCTCGGAATTCCAGGACGATGCCGACCCGTATTCCAACCGCCACGCCGCGAGCCTGCGCGCCATCTACGATCTCGCCGACCCGCAGGCCTCGCTCTTCATCCATCCCGGCGGGCAGTCGGGGAACCCGCTCTCGCCGCACTACCGCTCGTTCGCCAACGCCTGGGCGCGCGGCGAGTACGCGCCGATGCTCACCGACCGCTCGCGCCTGGAGGCGCAGGGCGCTCAGCGCCTGGTGCTCACCCCGCGCAAGTAGAGGTTGTTCGCGACCAGCGCGCCCACGACGGTGAGCGCGCCGGCGAGCTCGACGGGAGTGAAGCTGCGCCCGAGCGCGGCCTCGATGCCGAACACGCCGATCGGCACGAGGTTCATCATCAGCATGGTGTTCAGGGGGCCGAGGCGCCGGTTGGCGTTGTTGAAGGCGAGCACGCCGAGCACCACGGTGCCGACCGAGAAGTAGAGGATCTGCCAGGCGACGCCGGCGATCGCGCCGGCGCTGGGCACGCTCGCCGCGCCCACGGCGATGGCGATGACGTTTCCCGCCACCAGGCCGATCGCGCCGGGAATGCACGTCAGCACCGTGAAGCGCAGCGGCGACCACGCCGGAAAGCGCGCCGCCGAGAGCGTGTAGATCACCCAGGCGATGGCGATGACGTATCCCGCCACCAGGCCGATCGCGCCGGGAATGCACGTCAGCACCGTGAAGCGCAGCGGCGACCACGCCGGAAAGCGCGCCGCCGAGAGCGTGTAGATCACCCAGGCGATGGCGCCGAACAGCACGAGCACGTCGCCCAGCAGCGCCCCGCCCGCGGCGATGTCGGCCAGCGCGCGCGCGAGATCGCCCCTTGTGACGACGAGCAGCACGCCGGCGATGGCCACCGCGACGCAGCCGAGGGTGAAGCGCGGCGGGCGCGTGCCGCGCGTGAGCCACGCCCCGAGCGCGATGAGCGGCGTCTGCAGCGCGAGGATGATGGACGCGTGCTCGGGCAGCGTGAAGGAGAGCCCGATCCAGACGAAGAGGTTGAAGCCGGTGATGCCGATCAGGCCGAAGAGCGCCGCGCCGGCGAGCCGCCCGTCATAGCGCAGCGCCTTCCACCCTTCGACCGCGACGAGCAGCGCCACGAACACCGCCACCCCGATGGCATAGCGCAGCGACCCGAGCGCGTAGGCATCGACATAGGGCAGCGTGCGCTTCGCCACCGAGAAGAGCGGCATCCAGCACAGGATGGCGAGCCCCGCCCACGCCAGACCACCAATCAAGGAAAAATCGGGGTCAGACCCCGATCTCCGGCATTCCCGCTCCCGCTCGGGGAGATCGGGGTCTGACCCCGATCTTTCAGGCGGCCTTTTTCTCGTCGCGCAGGGCGCGGCGCAGGATCTTGCCGACGTTGGTCTTGGGCAGGTCGGCGCGGAACTCGACGTACTTCGGCCGCTTGTAGCCGGTGAGCTCCTTCTTGCAGTGCTCGAGCACGTCGGCCTCGGTGAGCTGCGGGTCCTTCTTCACCACGAACACCTTGGGCACCTCGCCCGAGTGCTCGTCGGGCACGCCGATCGCGGCGCACTCGAGCACGCCCGGGTGCATCGCCACCACCTGCTCGATCTCGTTCGGGTACACGTTGAAGCCCGACACCAGGATCATGTCCTTCTTGCGGTCGACGATGCGGATGAAGCCCTTCTCGTCCATGACGCCGATGTCGCCGCTGTGGAAGAAGCCGTCCTTGCCCATCACCTTGGCGGTCTCGTCGGGGCGCTGCCAGTAGCCGGCCATCACCTGCGGGCCGCGGATGCAGATCTCGCCGGGCTGGCCGAGCGGCACGTCGCGGCCGGCGTCGTCGCGCAGCACGATCTCGGTGGAGGACATCGGCACGCCGATCGAGCCCGAGTATTCCTTGATGTCGAGCGGGTTCGCGGTCGCCGAAGGCGCGGTCTCGGTAAGGCCGTAGCCCTCGATGAGCGTGACGCCGGTGACCTGCTTCCAGCGATCGGCGACCGCCTTCTGCACCGCCATGCCCCCGCCCACGGCGAGCTTCATGCTGGAGAAGTCGAGCTTGGCGAAGTCGGGGTGGTTGAGCAGCGCGTTGAAGAGCGTGTTGACGCCGGTGATGATGGTGAACTTGTGCTTGCCCAGCTCCTTCACGAAGCCCGGGATGTCGCGCGGGTTGGTGATGAGGATGTTCTCGCCGCCGATCACCATCATGTTCAGGCTGTTCACCGTGAGCGAGAAGATGTGATAGAGCGGCAGCGCGGTGATGATCACCTGGCGCGTGTCGCCGGTGGCCGGCGCGAGCCAGGCCTTGTACTGCAGCAGCGCCGCGATCACGTTGCGGTGGGTGAGGACCGCGCCCTTCGACACGCCGGTGGTGCCGCCGGTGTACTGCAGGTAGGCGATGTCGTCGTGGCCCAAAGGCGGGGTAGTGAGTTTCTTTGAATTTCCCTCGTTCAGTACTTCCTTGAACCCCAGCGCCCCCGGCAGCTCGTAAGGCGGCACCATCTTCTTCACCTTGCGCACCACCAGGTTCACGATCAGGCCCTTCACGCCGAGCATCTCGCCGAGCGAGGTGACGACGACGTGCTTGACCGGTCCTAAGCCGCGTGCGGCGCCTCCATCCTTCGACTTCACCTGCTGCAGCACGGCTGCGAAGTTCTCGAGGATCACGATCACTTCCGCGCCCGAGTCCTTGAGCTGGTGCTCGAGCTCTCGCGCGGTGTAGAGCGGGTTGACGTTGACGACCGTGCAGCCCGCGCGCAGCGCGCCGAACATGGCGATCGGGAACTGCAGGCAGTTCGGCATCATCAGCGCGACGCGCGCGCCCTTGGCGAGGCCCTTCGCCTGCAGCCACGCGCCGAAGTCGCGCGAGAGCTTCTCCAGCTCGCCGAAGCTGATCGTCTTGCCCATGCTGTGGTAGGCAGGCCGGTCGGCGAACTGGCGGATGCTGGTGTCGAAGAGCTCGACGAGCGAGCGGTACTGGTTCGGATCGATGTCCGCAGGTACGCCGCGGGGATAGCTTTTCAGCCAGATGCGCTCCACGTCTCCTCCTACTGGGGCGGTTTATTCATTCTAACCACGAGCGGCGCCACGAGGCATCCCATGCCGATGGCGGCGTAGCCGGCGATCCAGGCGCCGTGGCTGCCGGCGCCGCCCGCGGCGTCGAGCGCGACGCCGTAGACCATCGGCCCGAGCATGCCGCCGGCGAAGCCGACCAGCGAGTAGAGCCCCATCGCCGCGCCCCGCAGCTCCGCGGGCGCCGCGGCCACCAGCCCGGCGGTCAGCGTCGCCGACTCCGCCATGACGAGCATCGAGTAGACGATCAGGACAAGGAGCACCACCGCCCAGAACCACGGCGCCGAGAAGCCGAGCAGGATGCCGCTCGCGCCCGAGCCCGCCATGGCGATCATGATCCAGCGCCGCCGGCCCATGCGCAGCGCGATCTCGTTGCCGACGATCGACGCCGGCACCGAGACGAGGTTCACCACCGCGGCGATCGCCGGGAGCTGCCAGGGGAAGCTGCCGCCGGCGTGCAGCCCGGTCGAGAAGGCGAGGAACGCCACCATCCACGCCCGCGAGCCGAAGAGCTCCAGGCAGTGCACGAAGTAGCCCGCGGTGTAGCCCGCCGCGGCGCGGATGGCGAGCACCTTGCGCCACGCCGCGATGGGGAAGAGGGTTCTCCACGAAAACGCTTTTCCAACCAGCGGGACATTCGATTTCGGTACAAAACCAATCACCATGAACCCCGCCACAAGCGGTCCGGCCGCGGAAACGACGAACGCGGCGCGCCACCCGCCGAGCGGCGCCACGGCGCCGGCGATGGCGAGCGAGAGCGCGGTGCCGATGCCGAAGAACGAGGTGTAGAAGGCGATGTTGCGGCTCTGCGCCGGCCCGGAGATCCGGTCCGAGAGGATGCGCAGCCCCGGCATGTAGGTCGCGGCGATGCCGACCCCGAGCATCGCCTGGAAAAGGATCGCCGTGGCGAAGCCGGAGACGCCCCAGCCGAAGCCGACGCCGCCCGCGGCGGCAAGCAGGCCGCCGGCGAGATAGACCTTGCGCGCGTCCACCCGGTCGGTGAGCGCGGTCCAGTACGAGACGGTGGCGATGTAGCCGGCGAAGAACATGCCGCCGACCACGCCGGCCTGCGCGTTCGAGATCGCCCACTCGTCGCGCAGCTCGGGCAGCAGCGCGGCGTAGGTCTGCGAGCCCAGCATCGACAGGACGTGGGCCGCTAACAGTACCAGGGCAGTCTTGCTTATGGGCAAACGGGGTCAGAGCAATTTCGCGGACGATCGCAAATTGCTCTGACCCTCTTATTTGTTCTTGAAGACGGGCTTGCGTTTCTCGAGGAAGGCCGCCATCCCTTCCTTCTGGTCCTCGAGCGCGAACATGGAGTGGAAGAGCCGCCGCTCGAAGAGCACGCCCTCGGAGAGCGTCGTCTCGTAGGCGCGGTTGATCGACTCCTTGAGCATCATCACCACCGGCGCGGAGTAGCCGGCGATCTTCGCCGCCACGCCGAGCGCCTCCTCCATCAGCTTCTCCGCCGGCACGACGCGCGACACGAGGCCCGAGCGCTCGGCCTCAGCCGCGTCCATCATCCGCGCGGTGAGGCAGAGGTCCATCGCCTTCGCCTTGCCGACCGCGCGGGGCAGGCGCTGCGTGCCGCCCGCGCCGGGCATCACGCCGAGGTTGATCTCCGGCTGGCCGAAACGGGCGCTTTCGGCGGCGATGACGATGTCGCACATCAGCGCCAGCTCGCAGCCGCCGCCGAGCGCATAGCCCGCCACCGCGGCGATCACGGGCTTGCGCACGCGCCGGATGTGCTCCCAGTCGCGCGTGATGTAGTCGCCCATGAAGGCGTCCATGTAGCCGTAGTCCTTCATCACGCTGATGTCGGCGCCGGCAGCGAAGGCCTTCTCGTTGCCGGTGATGACGATGGCGCCGATGCCCGCGTCGGCGTCGGCGGCCTGCAGCGCCTGGCCGAGCTCCTGCATCAGCTCGGGGTTGAGGGCATTCAACTGCTTCGGGCGGTTCAGCGTCAGGAGCGCGACGCGCTCCTTCTGCTCGACCGTGATGAACTTATAGCTCATGGGCGTTGATCACCTTGGCGTAGAAGCCGTTGAGCGCGGCGAGGAAGGCGGCGTGCACCTGGCGCGCCGGCACCGTCTCGCCGCCGAAGCTTTGCGCGCGCGTCGCGCACGCGTTCGCGAGCAGCGTCACCTTGTAGCCGAGGTCCGCGGCCTGGCGCACGCTCGCGTCGATGCACATGTGCGTCATCATCCCGGCCACGACGAGGTTTTTAATGCCATTCTGATCCAGTAGTTCTTTGAGGTTGGTACTGCGAAAGCTGTTCGGGAAGTTCTTCTCGACCACCGTCTCACCCTCGCGCGGCTGCACCTTGCGGTGGATCTCCGCGCCCTCGGTGCCGGGGATGAAGAACGTCGCCCCGGGCCGCGTCGAGAGGTGGCGCACGTGGAAGACCGGCATTTTCTGTTCACGAAATCTCTTCAGGACGGAGCTGGCGTGGGCGGCGGCGGCGTCGGCGCCCTCGAGCTCCATCGTGCCGCCGGGGAAGTAGTCGTTCTGGATGTCGATGATCAAGAGCGCAGAGCGCTCATCCTGCTTCAAGGGGTCAGCCATGCTGTTTCTTCAGCTCCGAAAGGGGGACCGAGGTCGGGAAGTGGAAGCGCGGCCTGTCCTTCTCCACCTCGGTGAGCGCCTCGACCTCGCGCATGGTCTTCATGCTGCGCACGGCGAGGTCGTTGTAGACGAGCATGTTCGCGTGCTTCCAGGCGAGCTCCTCGTCGGTGACGGTGCGCCGCACCTTGGCCGGGATCCCGGCCGCGAGCGAGCGCGCCGGGATGCGGTCTTCCGCCTTGACGAAGGCGAGCGCCGCGATCACCGCGTCCTCGCCCACGTCGGCGTTGTCGTTGACCACGCAGTTCATGCCGATCAGCGCGCCGCGGCGCACGGTGCAGCCGTGCAGCACCGCGCCGTGGCCGATGGTGCTCTCGGCGCCCACCACGGTGTCCTTGCCGGCGAAGCCGTGCAGGATGCAGCTGTCCTGGATGTTGGCGCCCTCCTCGACGATGATCCGCCCGAAGTCGCCGCGCAGGCTGGCGCAGGGGCCGATGTAGGCGCGCGCCCCGACGATGACGTCGCCGATCAGCACCGCGCTCGGGTGCACGAAGGCGGTGGGGTGCACGACGGGCGTTATTCCGTCGATCGCGTAAACCTTGGGCATGCGGCCGATTTTACAGTGGTAAGCTTTTTCCCATGCTCCCGGTCCTGGTCTCGTTCGATTCCGGCGTCCTGCAGGTCACCCTGAACCGCCCGGAGAAGCTGAACGCGCTCAACCCCGAGATGCACAAGCTGCTGCGCCAGGCGCTCGAGCGCGCGGCCGAGGAGCGCGAGGTCCGCGCGGTGCTGCTTAGCGGCGCGGGGCGCGGCTTCTGCGCCGGCCAGGACCTCTCGGAGCGCGACGTCAGCCCGGGCGCGGCGCCGATCGACCTCTCCGTCTCGCTCGGCTCGTACTACAACCCGCTCGTGCGCCGGCTGCGCGAGCTGCCCAAGCCCGTGGTCTGCGCGGTGAACGGCGTCGCCGCCGGCGCCGGCGCCAACCTCGCGCTCGCCTGCGACATCGTGCTCGCTGGTCGTTCCGCTTTTTTCATCCAATCGTTTTCAAGGATCGGGTTGGTGCCGGACGCCGGCGGCACCTGGATCCTGCCGCGCCTGGTCGGCAAGGCGCGCGCCATGGCGCTCGCGCTGCTCGGCGAGAAGCTCTCCGCCGAGCAGGCCGCGGAATGGGGCCTGATCTGGAAGGTCGTGGACGACGAAGCCCTTCTTTCCCAGGGGATGGAACTTGCAAAGCAGCTGGCGGAAGGCCCGACCAGGGGCTACGGCCTGATCAAGAAAGCCATGCACGCCTCGAGCGGCAACTCGCTCGACGCGCAGCTCGATCTCGAGCGCGACCTGCAGCGCGAGGCCGGGTATTCGGAGGATTACCGGGAAGGCGTGACGGCATTCAAGGAGAAGCGTCCGCCGCGCTTCAAGGGGAAATGAAAGCCGAGGAGATTGCGCGCAGGATCCTGCGCGAGGACGAAGCCTCCCGGTGGCTGGGCATGCAGCTCGAGGAAGTGCGCACCGGCTACGCCCGCCTCTCCATGCCGGTGACCGCGCGCATGGTGAACGCGCAGAAGCTCTGCCATGGCGGCCTCATCTTCGCCCTCGCCGACTCGAGCTTCGGCTTCGCCGCCAACTCGCACAACCAGCGCGCCGTCGCCGCGAGCTGCTCGATCGAGTTCCTGCTGCCGGCGGCGATGCACGACCGCCTCGTGGCCGAGGCGAGCGAGGTGGCGCGCGCCGGGCGCAAGGGCGTCTACGACGTCAAGGTCACGAACCAGAAAGGCGAGCTGGTCGCGCTCTTCCGCGGCAAGTCGGCGACGGTCAAGGGAGTGTGGATCGAATGACCTCTTTTCCTCTCGAAGGCATCGAAAAGGCCCCTCTCGAAGCGCTGAAAGCACTGCAGCTCGAGCGTTTGCAATGGTCGCTCAGGCACGCCTACGAGAACGTCCCGCACTACCGCAGGAAGTTCGACGCCGCGGGCGTGAAGCCGCAGGACTGCCGCTCGCTCGCCGACCTCGCGCGCTTTCCGTTCACCACCAAGGCCGACCTGCGCGAGACCTACCCCTTCGGCATGTTCGCCGTGCCGATGGACCAGGTGGTGCGCATCCATGCGTCCTCGGGCACCACCGGCAAGCCGACGGTGGTCGGCTACACCGCCAAGGACATCGACACCTGGACGCACGTCATGGCGCGCTCGATCCGCGCCGCCGGCGCGCGTCCCGGCAACAAGGTGCATGTCGCCTACGGCTACGGGCTCTTCACCGGCGGCCTGGGCGCGCACTATGGAGCCGAGCGCTTAGGCCTTGCCGTCATTCCGCTGGGAGGCGGAATGACGGAACGCCAGGTGCAGCTCATCGCCGACTTCAAGCCCGAGATCATCATGGTGACGCCGAGCTACATGCTCGCCATCGCCGACGAGATGGAGCGCCAGGGCATCGACCCGAGGAAGACTTCCCTGCGCATCGGCATCTTCGGCGCCGAGCCCTGGACGAACCAGATGCGATCTTCCATAGAGCAAAGACTTTCTCTGGATGCAATCGATATCTACGGCCTGTCCGAAGTGATCGGCCCGGGCGTGGCGCAGGAATGCATCGAGACCAAGGACGGCCTGACCATCTGGGAAGACCACTTCTACCCGGAGGTGGTCGACCCGGCGAGCGGCGCGCCGCTCGCCGAGGGGGAAAAGGGCGAGCTCGTCTTCACCTCGCTCACCAAGGAAGCGCTGCCGGTGATCCGCTACCGCACGCGGGATCTCACGCGCCTGCTGCCGGGCACCGCGCGCACCATGCGCCGCATGGAGAAGATCACCGGGCGCTCCGACGACATGCTCATCATCCGCGGCGTCAACGTCTTCCCTTCGCAGATCGAGGAGCTGATCCTGAAGCAGCCGCAGCTCTCGCCGCACTACGTGCTCGAGCTCTCCAAGGACGGGCCGCTCGACCACCTCACGGTGCTCGTCGAGGGCAAGGGCGGCGATGCCCTGCGCCACGACATCAAGTCCTACATCGGCATCACGGCGGACGTGAAGGAAGTGCCGATCAGCTCGATCGAGCGCTCGATCGGCAAGGCGAAGCGGGTGATAGACAAGCGCCCGAAGTAGGCTCACTCCACCACCAGCGAAATGCTCGACTTGCGGTAGCTGTAGAAATCGATGTTCGAGTGGTTGCGCTCGAGCGAGGCGACCAGCGAGACGGTGCTGTTCCTGAAGCGCCAGCGCTTGTTGCCGAGCGTGCCTTCGAGCCGGGTCCTGGCATCGGAACGACGCTTGCCGAACAGCGGGTCGTCGGCGTCGTACTTGCGCGCCCCGAAGGACGCCCGCGCCCCCACCAGCAACGTCGAGCCGGGCCAGAACGTGTCGATGCCGGGACCGACCTCGGCGCCGTAGTAGGAGTACGGGCTCTCTTTCGCGCTCGAGCGCTCGAGCGACGTGCTGAGCGAGCCCGTGACGTTCTCGCTCACCAGCCTGCGCACCGAGACCGCAGCGCTCGTATGCCGGGCTTCGAGGTAGTCGAAGTCCGGGAAGAAGACCTTGCCGGCCTTGATCTCGCCGGTGAGGCGGCAGGACTCCGATTCGGCGAGCACCGCGTCGAGCCCGAGGTAGGGAAACTGATACAGGCTCTGGCCGGCGAAAGTGCCGAACTCGATCCCGGGCTTGACGCGCAGGCGTCCCGAATCCGTGACGTTCCTGACCACCCCGGTGTCGACGGTCAGGCGATCGGCGAGCTGCCCCGGATAGTCGGTGTAGGAGGCCGTCAGATGGCCCGCGAGCTTCAGCGGCTCGGCGAGCGGCAGCCAGCCGCGCGCCGAATAGCGCAGCCCGGTGGCTTTTTCCGGCGCCTCGGTCGGCGTCACACGCAGGTCGCCGATCGAGAATTCCTTCTGCGCGGCGAGGTTGCGCGGGTTGTCGTCCGAGACGATGGTGACGCCGAACTTCAGGTAGCCGGCGCGATCCTCGATCTCGCGCACGAAGTGGGCGATGTTGTCGCGCACCCGCCAGGGCGTCTCGGCGCGGCCCGAGACGTTCTGGAACAGCGCCTTCGACTCCGCGTACTTGCCTTGCGCGTACAGCGCGCGCGCCAGCTCGAGCCTGACGCGCGCGCTGTCGGTGCGCCCGAGCATGCCGCGAAAGATGCGCTCCGCTTCGGCGGCGCGGCCCGCCTCCAGCGCCTGCGCGCCCTGCACGAAATCGCGCTGCAGCGTGTCGTCATCGGCGCGGACAACGCCCGAAACCGACGCGCAAACCAGCACTGCAAGCGCGAGCCGCCGCATGGTTACCGCTTCGCGCCGTACGCGCCGGTCAGCGTTTCGACCGTCGTGGCGGACTTCACGGTGAACACGCCGCCCAGCTCCTGCGCGGCAGGCCCGTAGTAGCGGCCGCTCGATGATCCGCTCATCGTGCCTCCGGCGCTGGTGAGCGCGCCGCCGAAGGTGTTCGTCGACGGTGAATAGGTCAGCGTGCCGCCCAGGTTCAGCTGCGGGGCGGCCGTGCCGATGCCGTGATCGCGCGTGATCGTGGTACCGCTCGATGCGAAGCTCAGCGAGCGGCTGCTGAAGTCTGCATTCACGCTGACCTGGGCCGAGGCGACGGATCCTTGCCCCGTCGGCGAGATGTACAGACCGCCGAGCCTGCCGGTAAAGGTGGCTGCGCCGCTGGATGGGACAGCGGACGCCGGCGTAACCGCGCCGAACGACGTGGCGCCAATGGTCCCGCTCCCGCTGACATGGCGGTCCCAGATGCCGAACGACTGATAGTTCCAGCCCTGCGCATACGGATCGGCGCGCAGCTCCGCGCCCGAGCCGCCGGGCACCGTTGTGGCCCCCAGGCTCATCCCGGCCACGGCGGCCGTGGCTGCGGGATCGTGACTGCGCACCACCACTTCGGCTTGCGGCGGCGTCGCTGCCGACACGCTGCCGACTTCGCCGGGCGCCGACTCGGTGTACTCGACCGTGGAGCTCAGCGCCTCGAACTCGGCCTTTTCAAGCGGCGCCAGCGCGGACCAGCTGGTGAACCTGGCGGCGGATTTCTCGGCGACGGAGAAGGCGAGGAACCCGTCGTCCGACGAAGTCTCGCCGGGTTCGAACCAGGCGCAGATGAAAGGCAGGAACGGGAAGCAGCGAACTTCGGCCGTCTCCGACGGCGGCGTGAGCGGCTGCGTCTCGAAGAAATCTTCTCCGCCGCCGCCGCTTGCGCAGCCAGCCGAGAGCGCGGCTGCGATGAGCACTGTGAGAAGCTTTGCCTGCCTTCTCATGACTCGATCTCCAGAGTGACTTGCCGCGTTTCGCCGAGGAGCTGCAGCTCGACCGCGCGCATCACCGCCGCCGCCGCGCAGTGCACGTCGAGCTTGCGGTAGGCGTTCTTGATGTGGCTCGCCACGGTGTGCGCGGACATCCCGAGCTGCTCCGCGACCTGCGTGTAGGTGCAGCCTCGCGCGATGAGGCGCAGGACCTGGGACTCGCGACCGGTCAGGCGTACGGTTGCTTGCATGGCTCCTCCGTTGACGGTTTTGGGTGCTTCCACGCCGCCAAGGATGGAAGGCCCGCCCACCCGGATGACTCACCGATCGGTTACGGATGGCTTACTTCGGCTAGCCGGGCCGCGTTGCGCAATATCCGGATAGATCGCGCAGCGCCGCCGCCTTACACTGCGGGGCATGGACAATTTCGTTGGCAAAGCAAAGGGCTACCTCGACGCCCGGCGCGGCGAGCGGGTGACCCTAGAGGAGCTGGCGCGGGCGGTCGGGGCGAGCCCTTTCCACCTGCAGCGGCGCTTCAAGGACGCTTTCGGGCTCTCTCCCCGTGACTACCAGGAAGCGCACAGGAAGCAGTCGGTGAAGGCCTCCCTGCGCAACGGCAGCCGGGTGGTCGATGCGGTTTTCGACGCCGGCTACGGCTCGGTCTCGCGCTTCTACGAGAACCCCGACCTCGGCATGACGGCGCGCGATTACCGTGCCCGCGGCAGGGGGCAGACGATCGGCTACTGCACCTTCGCTACGCCGCTCGGCACGGTGCTGATCGCCGCCACCGGCAAGGGACTTTGCTCGGTGAAGATCGGCGATCGCGCCGAGGCGCTCGAGCGCGAGCTGCAGGAAGAGTTCAGCGGCGCGCGGCTGGTCTCCAAGGACCTGGCGCCCTTGAAAACGCAGATCCTTTCGTTCCTCCATGGGCAAGCGAGCTTGTCGCGCGTGCCCCTCGACATCCGCGGCACGGTGTTCCAGCGCCGCGTCTGGGACGCGCTGCGCCGCATCCCGCGCGGCGAGACGCGCACCTATGCGCAGATCGCGCGCGAGGTCGGCGCGCCCGCCGCGGTGCGCGCCGTGGGCAGCGCCTGCGGCGCGAACCCGGTGGCGCTCGCCGTGCCCTGCCACCGCGCGGTGCGCACCGACGGCGGCCTCGGCGGCTATGCCTGGGGTCTGCAGCGGAAGAAAACCCTGCTGGCGCTGGAGAAGCCCAAGGGGAAATGAAGGCCGCTGACGCGGCCCGGCTGATCGCACTCGCCGCGATCTGGGGAGCGTCGTTCCTCTTCACGCGCATCGTCGCGCCGGCGCTCGGGCCGATCGCCACCGCCGACCTGCGCATGCTGCTCGGCGGCGCGGCGCTCGCCGCGTACTTCTGGCTGATCGGCTACGACCCGCAGTGGCGCCGCTGGATCCGCCAGTACACGGTGGTGGGGATGCTCACCTCGGGGCTGCCGTTCCTGCTTTTCGCCTACGCCGCGCTCGATCTCACGGCGGGGCTGCTCTCGGTGCTCAATGCCACCTCGCCGATGTGGGGCGCACTGCTTTCATTCTTCTTCCTGAAGGAAGGACTGTCGCCCGCGCGCATCGCCGGCCTCGTCCTCGGCGTTGCCGGCGTGGCGCTCGTCTCGCGACCGGCGGGCGCCATCGCCCCGCTCGCGGTCGCCGCGGCGCTGGCCGCGCCGTTCCTCTACGGTTTGACCGGCGTCTACCTCAAGCGCTGGGCCGCCGAGGCGCCGGCGCGCGGCATGGCGGTCGGCACCCAGGTCGCCGCCGGGCTGGTGGTCCTGCCCTTCATCGCCGTTTCGCCGCCCGCCGCCGCGCCGACGCCGCTCGTCGCCGCCAGCGTGCTGGCGCTCGGCCTGCTCTGCAGCGCGGTCGCCTATGTCCTGTACTTCCGCCTCATCGCCGACATCGGCGCCACGGGCGCGCTCACCGTCACCTATCTCATCCCGGTGTTCGGCGTGCTGTGGGGCGCGGTGTTCCTCGGCGAGACTGTTTCACTTTCCATGCTCGGGGGCGCGGCGCTGGTGGTCCTGGGCACGGTGCTGGTTCTGCGAAAATGAAGGCGTGTATCCGCATCTCTTCCGGCCGCTCGAGCTCGGCTTCGCCACGCTGCCGAACCGTATCCTCATGGGCTCGATGCACACCGGCCTCGAGGCGCGGCCCGACGGCATGGCGCGGCTCGCCGCCTTCTACGCCGAGCGCGCGCGCGGCGGCGCGGCGCTGATCGTCACCGGCGGCTTCTCGCCGAACGACGTCGGGAACTTAGGGCCGCATCGCGCGCAGTTTTCTACAGAAGCAGATTCCAAGAGACACCAGATCGTCACCCGCGCAGTGCACGAGGCCGGCGGGCGCATCGCGCTGCAGCTCCTGCACTCGGGGCGCTACGGGTTCCACGAGCGCATCGTCGCCCCCTCGGCACTGAAGTCGCCGATCAACCCGCACACGCCGCGCGAGATGACCGCGGCCGAGATCGAGCAGACCATCGCGGACTTCGCCGCCGCCACGCGCCTCGCGCGCGAGGCGGGCTACGACGGCGTCGAGCTGATGGGCTCCGAGGGCTACCTCATCACGCAGTTCCTCGCGCTGCGCACCAACCAGCGGCGCGACGAGTGGGGCGGCCCGCTCGAGAACCGCATGCGCTTCGCCACCGAGATCGTGCGCCGCGCTCGCGAGGCCGCGGGGCGCGACTTCATCATCGTCTACCGCATCTCGGCGCTGGATCTGGTGGAAGGGGGTCTCGCATCTGAAGAAGTAATTTCCCTTGGAAAGGCGATCGAGGCTGCCGGCGCCAGCATCCTCAACACCGGCATCGGCTGGCACGAGGCGCGCATCCCGACCATCGCCCAGGCGGTGCCGCGCGGCGGCTTCGCCTGGGCGACGCGGCGCCTGAAGCAGGCGGTCGGCATCCCGGTCGTCGCCTCCAATCGCATCAACGCCCCGGAGCTCGCGGAAGAAATCCTCGCGCGCGGCGACGCCGACATGGTCTCGCTCGCGCGCGCCATGCTCGCCGACGCCGAGTTCGCCAACAAGGCGCGCGCCGGCGACCGCGCCGGCATCAACATCTGCATCGCCTGCAACCAGGCCTGCCTCGACCATTACTTCATCGGCCAGCCGGCGAGCTGCGTGGTGAATCCCAGAGCGGGTCGGGAAACAAAGCTGGTCTTCAGGAAGACGTCCAGGAGGAAAAGAGTTGCTGTCATAGGAGGCGGGCCGGCCGGGCTGTCCTGCGCCGCGGTGGCCGCGGAGCGCGGCCACGAGGTCACGCTGTTCGAGAAGTCGAGTCAGCTCGGCGGCCAGTTCAACCTCGCCAAGGTCATCCCGGGCAAGCGGGAGTTCGCCGAGTCGATCGCCTACTATGCGGAGCGGCTGCGGCGGGCGTCCGCCAGGGTCGTTCTCGACAAATCTCCTTCGCCGCAAGAACTGGAATCCTTCGACGAAGTCGTCGTCGCCACCGGCATCGACCCGCGCCGGCCGCAGATTCCCGGCGTCGAGCACCCGAAGGTGGTGAGCTACGTGGACGTGCTCACCGGCCGCGTGCGGCCGGGGCCGGAGGTGGCGATCATCGGCATGGGCGGCATCGGCTTCGACACGGCGCTCTACCTTCTCGAGGGAAAGAGTCGTGCGCCGCTCGACCCGGACGCGTTTCGGGAACACTGGGGTATCTCGACGGAGGGAATCATTGAAACGCAGCAGAGGGCACCCGCGTACCGCATCACCATGCTCAAGCGTTCCCACACCCCCTTCGGCCACACGCTCGGGCGCACGACCGGCTGGGTGCATCGCGCCGAGCTCGCGCGCAACGGCGTGCGCATGCTGAAGGGCGTCGAGTACGGGAAAATCGACGATCAAGGGATTCACCTGAAAATCGATGAAAAAGAGCTGCTGGTCGCTGCGGACACCATCATCCTCTGCGCCGGGCAGGTGCCCAGGAACGAGCTGAAGGGCACGCACGTGATCGGCGGCGCGAAAGAGGCCACCGAGCTCGACGCGAAGCGCGCCATGCTCGAAGGCGCAGAAGTGGGGGCAATGCTATGAACGGCATCGCAGTCATCGGCGGCGCGGGCGAAGGCCTGGGCGCGGCGCTCGGCCGGCGCTTCGCGGCCGGCGGCCTGGATGTGATCTTGTCATCCCGATCCCAGCAGGGAATCGGCAAGTGCGACCTCAGAGAGGAAACCGAAGTCGCGGCCCTCTTCGACCGGCTGGAAGCGCGCGCGGCGGTCGAGGTGGCGGTGTTCAACGCCGGCGCCAACTTCCGCGCCTCGATCCTCGATACGCCCGCCGAGATGTTCGAGAAGGTCTGGCGGCTGGGGTGCTACGCCGGCTTCCTTTTCGGCCGTGAGGCGGCGCGGCGCATGGCGCCGCGCGGCAAGGGGACCCTCCTCTTCACCGGCGCCACAGCCTCGGTGCGCGGCTCGGCGCAGTTCGCCGCCTTCGCCGCCGCCAAGGGCGGCTTGCGGCAGGTGGCGCAGTCGATGGCGCGCGAGCTCGGGCCGAAGAACATCCACGTCGCGCACGTGGTGGTGGACGGCATGATCGACAACCGGCGCACGCGCGAGCGCATGGCCGAGCGAAGGAGGGACCAAAATGCTCCGGACCTCCCTCCCGACGGCATGCTGGCCACCGACGCCATCGCCGAGCTCTTCTGGCAGCTCCACGCGCAGCCGCGCTCCGCGTGGACCTTCGAGGCGGATCTGCGCCCGTGGGCCGAGAAGTTCTGAAGCGGCTCAGCGCGGCCGGTTGGTCAGGTACAGCCCGGCAACGACCAGCCCCGTACCCGCAAGCAGCGCCGGCGTAAAGGCTTCGCCGAGGATGAGGATCGACTCGGTGACCGCGAGCGGCGGCACGAGGTTGATGAACTGCGAGGCGCGCGCGGCGCCGAGCGCCTTCACGCCTTCGTAGAACCACAGGAACGGGATCACCGTGCCGAACACCACCAGGTAGCCGAGCGCGGTCCAGCTCTGCCAGGTCACGCGCGCGAAGGCCTCGTGTTCGTACCAGGCGGGAATCGCCGTGGGAATGGCGCCCGCGGCCATCACGTAGGCGGTGAGCGCGAGCGGCGACAACGAGGAAAGCGCGACCCGCCCGAGCAGCGTGTACGCGCTCCAGATGAAGATGCACAGCACCAGCAGCCCTTCCCCTAAACCGAATTCCAGCCGGGCGAGGTCGAGGAGATTTCCCCGCGTCAGAACCCATAAGGCTCCCAGCACCGAAAGCCCGACCCCGGCGGCGCGCACCGGGCCGAGGCGCTCCTTGAGAAGGAGCGAGGCGAAAAGCGCCGTGAAGGCGGGATTGGTCGGCACGATGAGGGCCGCGCGGCTCGCCTCGACGAGCGCGAGGCCGGCGGTGAAAAGGCTGTTGTAGAGCGTGATGCCGAGCAGCCCCAGCACGAGCACCAGCACCGACTCGCGCGGCGAGAGCCGCCGCAGGCGACCCTCGCGCAGCCAGAGCAGCGCGAGCAGGATCACCGCCGCGGCGCTGAAGCGCAGGAACACCGAGCTGAACACGCCCATGCTCTGCAGCACGATGTTGACCGCGGGGAACACGCCGCTCCAGAACACCGCCATGAGCGCGAGCTTGGTATAGAGCATTTTTTGCGCTGCATGCTAGCATCGGCCGCATGGGAACCGTGGTGGCACTCGCCGGACAGGTCGGCGGCGCGAAGCTCGCCGAGGGCCTGCAGCGCCTGCGCGGGCGCGACCTCGCGGTGATCGTCAACACCGGCGACGACTACGAGCACCTCGGGCTCGCCTTCTCGCCCGATATCGACACCATGCTCTACACGCTCTCCGGGCGCGCGAGCGCGTCCGCGGGCTGGGACCTCGAGGGCGAAAGCCGCGCGCTGCAGGCGATGGTGCGCACGCTCGGCGGCCCCGACCGCCCGCTGCTCGGGGACCGGTCCACGGCGGCGGCGCTGCTGCGCAGCGACGGCCTGCGCGCCGGGCGGCGCCTCACCGAGATCACGCTCGACTTCGCGCGGCGCCTCGAAATCGTGGCGCGCGTGCTGCCGATGTGCGACGAATCGGTGCGCACGAACGTCCTCACCGCCGAAGGCGCGGTGACCTTCCACGAATACTTCAACGACCTCGGCTGCCAGCCCGAGGTGCACGGCTTCCAGTACGCCGGCGCCGCCGACGCGCGGCCCTCCGACGAGATCTTCGACGCGCTGCACGCGGCCGACCTCGAGGCGGTCGTGCTCTGCCCCGCCAATCCCTATCACGCCATCCGCCCGATCTTCGAGGTGAGCGGCATGAAGGAGCTGCTGCGCAAGCGCGGCGCGCCGGTGGTGGCGGTGACGCCGATCGTCGGCGGCAAGGCGCTGCGCGGCACCGCCGGCAAGATGATGCGCGAGCTCGGCCGCGAGCCCTCGCCGCGCGGCGTGGCCGGCGAGTACCTGCGCCTCATCGACGGCTTCATCCTCGACCGCGAGGACGCGGATTGCGCCGAGAGCGTGCGCTCGCTCGGCGTCGAGGTGCTCGCCGCGCAGACCGTGATGCGCACCATGGAGGATCGCGTCGCGCTCGCGCGCGCCGCGCTCGACTTCGCCGCCGCCATCCGCGAGAAGCGCGCGCTGGAAGTGGAATGAGGTTTTTCGGCTTTCTGCTGCTTGCCCCGCTTCTCGCTTTCGCGAACGAGCAGGAAATCCAGCGGGCGCTTATCCAGCGCGACCAGCAATCGGCCGAGTTCGCGGCCGGGGTAAACAGGGGTTCGCTCGAAAATCTGCACCAGCGGCAGCTTCTCGAGGCAGGAAGACCGCTACACCCCGATCCCGAGATCGCGCGCCAGCTCAGGCCCTACGAGCGCGAGCGCATGGCGCGCGAAAGGGAGGGCTTCGTCCTGCGCCTTCCACCGCCAAGAATCAATTCGGGGTCAGACCCCGATCTGCAACCCCTACCTCTCCCAGGGGGGCCGCGCCACGGGGTCGATCCCGTACCTTCGCAGGGCGTCGGCGGCTAGCTTCGGGTCGAGGGCGGCGAGCGCCGCCACGACGATGTTCTTCGCATCCACTTCGAAGAAGGCGCGCAGCGCGGCGCGGGTGTCGCTTCTTCCGAAGCCATCGGTTCCCAGACTGACGAATTTCCTGTCAATGCAGGAACGGATCAGGTCGGGGACGGCGCGGACATAGTCGCTCGCCGCGACCACCGGCCCCGGAGCATCCTTCAGGCACGTCTCCACCCAGCTCTCCCCCTTGCCGCCGAAACGACGCTCGCGCTCGACGCGCATGCCGTCGCGGCGCAGCTCGGTGAAGGAGGTCACGCTCCAGACGCCGGCCGGGATGCCCCAGTCCTTCTCGAGGAGCTCGGCCGCGGCGATCACCTCGCGCAGGATGGACCCGGCGCCCAGGAGCTGCAGCCGTTCCTTCGGCTTTCTCTGCAGGGCGTACATTCCCTTCAGGATGCCTTCGAGCGCGTCCTCCGGCATCGGCGGCTGCGGGTAGTTCTCGTTGGCGACGGTGAGGTAGTAGAAGACGTCTTCCTGCGCCTCGAGCATGCGGCGCGCGCCGTCGTGGACGATCGCGGCAAGCTCGTAGCCGAAGCAGGGGTCCCAGGCGCGGCAGTTGGGGATCGTGGAGGCGGCGAGGTGCGAGGAGCCGTCCTGGTGCTGCAGCCCTTCCCCGGCGAGCGTGGTGCGGCCGGCGGTGCCGCCGACCAGGAACCCGCGCGCGCGGGAATCCGCTGCCGCCCAGATGAGATCGCCGACGCGCTGGAAGCCGAAGATGGAGTAGTAGATGTAGAAGGGCAGCATCGGCGTGCCGTGCGACGAGTAGGAGGTCGCGGCGGCAAGCCAGGAGGAAAGCGCGCCCGCCTCGGTGATGCCCTCCTCGAGGATCTGGCCCTCCTTCGCCTCGCGGTAATAGAGGAGCTCGTCGTGGTCCTCGGGCTCGTAGAGCTGCCCGACCGAGGAGTAGATGCCGAACTGGCGGAACAGCGTCTGCATGCCGAAGGTGCGCGCCTCGTCGGCGACGATCGGCACTACGCGCGAGCCGAGCGCCGGGTCCTTCATGAGCTGCGCGAGCAGCTGCACGAAGGCCATGGTCGTCGACTGGGTCCTGTTGCTCGACTCCAGGGCGGGAACCGGGAGCGGATCGGCTTTCGTGGTCCGGGTGGGGAGGTAGCCACCGAGATGGTCTCTTCTTGTTTTCAAGTAACGCATTTCCGGGCTGTCCGCCGGCGGACGGTAGAAGCGAAGCTGCGCGACGTCCTCGTCGGAGAGCGGCACGGCGAAGCGGTCGCGGAACTCGCGCAGCGCCTCGTCGTCGAGCTTCTTCTGCTGGTGCGTGCCCATCTTGCCCTGGCCCCAGAGCCCCATGCCGTAGCCCTTCTTCGTTTGCGCGAGGATCACGGTCGGCTGCCCGGCGTGGCGCGAGCCGGCGTGGTACGCGGCGTGGATCTTCAGCGGGTCGTGGCCGCCACGGCGCAGGCGGTCGATATCCTCGTCGCTCATGTGCGCAACGAGCTCCTGCAGCTCCGGGTACTTGTTGAAGAAGTGCTCGCGGTTGAAGCGCCCGTCGGTGGCCGCGTAGGTCTGGAACTCGCCGTCCACCGTCTCGTGCAGGCGCTTGAGCAGCACGCCGTCGTGGTCGCGCGCGAAGAGCGGGTCCCAGTCCGAGCCCCACAGCAGCTTGATCACGTTCCAGCCCGCGCCCGCGAAGAGGCCTTCGAGCTCCTGCACCACCGAGCCGTTGCCGCGCACCGGCCCGTCGAGCCGCTGCAGGTTGCAGTTGACGACGAAGATCAGGTTGTCGAGGCCTTCGCGCGCGGCGAGCGACAGGCCGGCGAGGGATTCGGGCTCGTCCATCTCGCCGTCGCCAACGAAGGCCCACACCTTGCGTTTTTCACAGGAAAGTATTTTTCGATTGTCCAGGTAGCGCATGAAGCGCGCCTGGTAGATGGCGTTGAGCGGGCCAAGCCCCATGGAGCCGGTGGGGAACTGCCAGAAGTCCGGCATCAGGTACGGGTGGCAGTACGACGACAGCCCCTTGCCGCCGGTTTCCTGCCGGTAATTGCTTAGTTGTTCCTCACTTAATCTATTTTCGAGAAAGGCTCTCGCGTAGACCCCCGGCGCGGAATGCGGCTGGAAGTAGACCAGGTCGTCCGCACGGAAGAAGTGGTTGAAGCCGACCTCGAAGAGGTCCGCCGCGGAAGCGTAGCTCGCGATGTGGCCGCCGAGCTCCGGATACGCGCGGTTGGCGCGCACCACCATGGCGAGCGCGTTCCAGCGCACGATCGCGGAGATGCGGCCCTCGACCTCGAGGTTGCCCGGGAACTGCGGCTGCTCGGCAAGGGTGACCGAGTTCTTGTAGGGCGTGTTGAGCACCGGCGGCAGCGGCACCCGGCGCACGCGCGCGTGATCGAGGAGGCGGCGCAGCAGGAAGGTGGCGCGCTCGCGGCCCTCCGCCTGCACCAGCGCGTCGAAGGCCTCGAGCCACTCGCGCGTTTCCACGGGGTCGGCGTCGGGCGCATTGACGCGCCAGAAGGCGGAGGAGACGATGTCGGCGAGGTCGGTCATGGTGGCATCGTAGCGCGCACCAGGCGGCATTTGGTGTCGTTTAGTGCCGCCTTTGGCCGTTGAAACGGCATATCATGCCGCGATGGACGCCATCGACCTGCGCATTCTCGAGCGCCTGCAGCACGACGCGCGCATCTCCAACGTCGAGCTCGCGCGCGCGGTGAACCTCTCGCCCTCGCCCTGCCTCGCGCGCGTGCGCGCGCTCGAAGAGGACGGCACCATCGCGCGCTACGTGACGCTGCTCGACGCGAAGAAGATCGGCATCACGGTGAGCGTGCTCGTCCAGGTGACGCTGGAAAAGCAGGTGGAGCCGGCGCTCGAAGCCTTCGAGCGCGCGGTGCGCGAGCGGCCCGAGGTGATGGAGTGCTACCTGATGACCGGCGATGCGGACTACCTGCTGCGCGTGCTGGTGCCCGACGTGCCCGCCTTCGAGCGCTTCATCCTGGAATTCCTCTCGCGCGTTCCCGGCGTGGGCAACATCAAGTCGAGCTTCGCGCTCAAGCAAGTGAAGTACCAGACCGCGCTCCCGCTCCCCCTTCCGGCGCAGCCGAAAAAGCGGCCCCGGCGGCGCAAAAACTGATATGATTTCGCCCGCAGGATATTCAGGCAGCGAGAATTTGTTACCCAACCCGCAGCGCAGTTTCAGCAGGTGCCGTTCAGTTCCCCTCCCTTGGATCGTCGTGCCCGGCTTCGTCGCGCCCGGATTCGTCGCGGCTGTTAGTTGAAGGAAATTTGTAATGGCAACCGGTACCGTGAAGTGGTTCAACGATTCCAAGGGCTTCGGCTTCATCACCCCGACCGAGGGCGGCGAAGATCTGTTCGCGCATCACACCGCGATCCAGATGAGCGGCTTCAAGACGCTCAAAGAAGGCCAGAAGGTGGAGTTCGAAGTGAAGCGCGGCCCCAAGGGCCTGCAGGCGGCGAACATCAAGCCGCTCTAAGGAGCCGCTTCACAAACAAAAGGCCCGCCTCGGCGGGCCTTTTTTGTTTCTAGGTCGAGACCATGTCGAGCAGGCGCATCATCGTCTGGTCCGCCCAGTAGTCCGGATCCTCGTCGATCTTGGCGTCGCCCCGCGCGCGCGTGCCGGCGTCGATGCCCTTGCGCTCGCAGAAGCCGTGCCAGAACTGCTTCACTTCCTCGGCGCTCATGTCGTCGGCGCGCCGTCCTTCTTTTTTGTCTGCCATGGAAATCTCAATTGGAAAAAAAGCGTTGCTGGTGCCGGTTGTCCGAATCGAACGGACGACCTACCGCTTACAAGGCGGTTGCTCTGCCCCTGAGCTAAACCGGCACATCAAGAAATTATGATCCTACTTGATGCGCCGCAATGTGGGCTTGCCGCCGCCGGAGGGCTTCTTGGGGGGCTCGGGGGTGGCGGGCGCGGGCAGCGCCGCCGGGGGCCTGACGTTGCTCGCCACGGTCTCCATCTCGGCGCGCGACTGCACGCTCGGCTTGCCGCCGGACCCCGCATCTTTCCCATCCACGTCGAAGGTCATGCCGTGCCCGGTCTCGCGCGCATAGAGCGCGTAGACGTTGCTGATGGGCACCGAGATCTGGCGCGCGACGCCGCCGAAGCGCGCCGAGAACTCGATCAGCTCGTTGCCCATCTGCAGCTTGTGCACCGCGTTGGGGCTGATGTTGAGCGTGATCTCGCCGTTCTTCACGTATTCCGTCGGCACCTGGGTGCGCGAGTCCACCTTCACCGCGAGGTGCGGGGTGTAGCCGTTGTCCACGCACCACTCGAAGAGCGCGCGCAGCAGGTAAGGCTTGGTGGCGATCTCTCTCACGCTTTACTTCCGCATCACCTTTTCCGAGGGGGTGAGCGCCTCGATGAACGCCGGGCGCGAGAAGATGCGCTCGGCGTACTTCATCAGCGGCGCGGCGACCTTGCCGAGCTTGATGCCGTAGTGGTCCAGGCGCCACAGGAGCGGCGCCACCGCCACGTCGAGCATGGTGAAGTCGTCCCCCAGCATGTGCTTGGTGCGCGTGAACACCGGCGCGAGCTCGATCAGGCGGTCGGTGACGTGCTGGCGGGCGCGCTCGACCTGCTTCTCCTTGCCCGACTCGAGCGCCTCGATCTGCGAGAAGAGCTCGACCTCCATGTTGAACAGCATCAGCCGCGCGCGGGCACGCATCACCGGGTCGGCGGGCATGAGCTGCGGGTGCGGGAAGCGCTCGTCGATGTACTCGTTGATGATGTTCGACTCGTACAGGATGAGGTCGCGCTCGACCAGCACCGGCAGCCGGTTGTACGGGTTCATCACCGCGATGTCCTCGGGCTTGTTGTACAGGTCGACGTCGATGACCTGGAAGTCCATGCCTTTTTCGTACAGCACGAAGCGGCAGCGATGGCTGAAAGGGCACGTGGTGCCCGAATAGAGTTGCATCATGAGGCTAGGCTTCCGATCGAAAAAAAGGCAGTGCTACTTGACGTCCTTCCAGTACTCCCTCTTCAGGAGCCAGGCGAAGATGAACAGGATGCCCAGGACGAACAGCGTCCAGATGCCCCAGGCCTTGCGCTCGAGCGCCGAGGGCTCGCCGACGTAGACGAGGAAGTTGACGAGGTCGCGCGCCGTGGCGTCGTACCCGGTCTGCGAGAGCGTGCCCTGGCTCGCCTGCACGATCTTGCCGTCCTCGAGCCGGCGCTCGCCCTGCAGCGCCCACAGCGCGTGCGGCATGGCGACGTTCGGGAACACCTGGTTGTTCCAGCCGGTGGCGGCCTTCGGGTCGCGGTAGAAGGTGCGCAGGTAGCTGTAGAGCCAGTCGGCGCCGCGCGAGCGCGCCACCACCGAGAGGTCGGGCGGCGGCACGCCGAACCAGAGCTTGCCCTCCTTCACCGTCATCGGCGTCTTCATGGTCTCGCCGACCTTCTCGCCGGTGAACATGAGGTTGTCGCGGATCTGCGCCTCGGTGAGCCCGAGGTCGCGCAGGCGGTTGTAGCGCATGTATTGCAGGCCGTGGCAGCCGATGCAGTAGTTGACGAAAGTACGCGCCCCGGACTGCAGGCTCACGATGTCCGTCGGGTCGTGCGGCGAGCGGTCGAGCCGATAGCCGGTCTCTGCCCCCGTGGCCGGCAGGGCGATCAGGATTGCGGTCAGCAGAAGCGTTCTCATCAGTGCGTCACCCGCTCGGGCACCGGGAGCACCTTGTCGCGCCGCGTGTACCAGGGCATCAGGAAGAAGAACAGGAAGTAGAGGACGGTGCACACCCGCGCCACCCAGGTGGCGACGTCCTTGGTGTCGAGGATGCCCCACGGGTCGGCGAACTGGCCCCAGACCGTGGTCGGCTTCACGCCGAGGTAGCCAAGCAGCAGGAACACCGCCACGAAGATCGCGAGCGCGCTCTTGTAGTAGGCGCCGCGGTAGCGGATCGACTTCACCGGCGAGCGGTCGAGCCAGGGCAGGAAGAACAGGATCAGCGTCGCGATGCCCATCGCCAGCACGCCCGGGAACTGCGAGTTGAAGAACGGCGGCACGGCGCGCAGGATCGAGTAGTAGGGCGTGAAGTACCAGACCGGCGCGATGTGCTCCGGGGTCTTCAGCGGGTCGGCCGGGATGAAGTTGTTGTGCTCCAGGAAGTAGCCGCCCATCTCCGGCATGAAGAACATGACCACGCAGAAGATGGCGAGGAACACCACCGCGCCCATCAGGTCTTTGACGGTGTAGTACGGGTGGAAGGGGATGCCGTCCACCGGGTGGCCGTCCGGGCCCTTGTGCTTCTTGATCTCGATGCCGTCGGGGTTGTTCGAGCCCACGTCGTGCAGCGCCATCAGGTGCGCGACCACCAGGCCGAGCAGCACCAGCGGCAGCGCGATGACGTGCAGCGCGAAGAAGCGGTTCAGCGTCGCGTCGGAGACCACGTAGTCGCCGCGGATCCACAGCGCCAGGTCCGGCCCGATGAAGGGGATGGTGCCGAAGAGGTTGACGATCACCTGCGCGCCCCAGTAGGACATCTGCCCCCAGGGCAGCAGGTAGCCGAAGAAGGCCTCGCCCATCAGCGTCAGGTAGATCAGCACGCCGAAGATCCACACCAGCTCGCGCGGCTCGCGGTGCGAGCCGTACAGCATGGCGCGGAACATGTGCAGGTACACGAGGATGAAGAACGCCGACGCCCCGGTCGAGTGCACGTAGCGCAGCAGCCACCCGCCGGGCACGTCGCGCATGATGTACTCGACCGAGCCGAACGCGAGGCTGGCGTCGGGCTTGTAGTTCATGGTGAGGAAGATGCCCGAGACGATCTGGATGACCAGCACCAGCATCGCCAGCGAGCCGAAGAAGTACCAGAAGTTGAAGTTCTTCGGCGCGTAATAGCCGGCAGCATGGATGCGCCACTGCTCCGCCACCGATGGCATGCGCGCGTCGAACCACCCCCACAGCGCCTGCAGACGCGAGGCCATCTGCCTATGCTCCCTTGGTTTTTTCGTCTTCGCCGATCACCAGCCTCGTCTCCGAAAGGATGGTGTACGGCGGCACCGTCAGGTTGGTCGGCGCGGGCGCGCCGCGGTAGACGCGCCCGGCGTAATCGAACTTCGAGCCGTGGCAGGGGCAGTAGAAGCCGCCCGCCCAGTCCGCGCCCATCTCCGCCTTCGCCTCCGCGGTGCGCAGCTGCGGCGAGCAGCCGAGGTGCGTGCACACCCCTTCCATCACCATCAGCTCGGGCTGCTTCGAGCGGAACTCGTTCTCCGCGTACTCGGGCTGCTCGGAGGACTTGGAGCCGGGATCGGAGAGGCGGGCTTCGGCCACCTTCAGCGACTCCAGCATCTCCTTGGTGCGGCGGATGACCCACACCGGCTTGCCGCGCCACTCGACGATCTCGAGCTGGCCGGGCGCGATCTTGGACAGGTCGACCTCGACGGGCGCGCCGGCGGCCTTGGCGCGCTCGGAAGGCAGCATGCTCGCGACGAAGGGAACCGCCGCGCCGAGGCTGGCGATGCCCCCGGCGACCGAGGTGGCGACTACGAGGTTGCGCCGCGTCTTGTCTGGTTTTTCTTGATCGTTCATAGGGATGGAATGGTTATGGTGGGGCGCGAAAGCGTGCGATTTTAGCGACCGGCCAAGGCCTTGTCCACGATTTCGGCCCTAAGCGCTTAAATATTCAAAGGAATTTTGTATACTAGCGCGCCCCTCCATGTATCGCCTCTGGCTCATTTTTGCCCAGGCCGCGACCGTCGCCGTCGCGGTGTTGTTCGTCGTGTCGACCTTCCGGCCGGAATGGCTGCCGGCGCGCTCGCGCATGCAGCCCGTCGCCGTCGTGCAACAGGCGCCCACTGCGGGCCCGCTGCCGAGCGCGGCCAGTCCCGGCTCGTTCCACAACGCGGTGCGCCGCGCCACGCCTTCGGTGGTGAACATCTTTACCTCGAAGGAGATCCGCTCGCCGCGCCATCCGCTGCTGAACGACCCGATCTTCCGCCGCTTCTTCGGCGACCAGCTCCCCGACGAGGCGCAGCGCGCGGCAAGCCTCGGCTCGGGCGTGATCGTCAGCGCGAGCGGCTACGTCCTCACCAACCACCACGTGGTCGAGGCGGCCGACGAGATCGAGGTGGCGCTCGCCGACGGCAAGAAGCTGCTCGCCAAGGTGGTGGGCAACGATCCGGAAACCGACCTCGCGGTGCTGCGCCTGAACGCGGAGAACCTGCCGGCGATCACCTTCGGCTCCTCCGAGGCGCTGCGCGTGGGCGACGTGGTGCTCGCCATCGGCAATCCCTTCGGCGTCGGGCAGACGGTGACGAGCGGCATCGTCTCCGCGCTCGGCCGCACCGGCCTGGGCATCAATACCTTCGAGAACTTCATCCAGACCGATGCGGCGATCAACCCGGGCAACTCGGGCGGCGCGCTGGTCGACGCCGGCGGCAACCTGGTCGGCATCAACACCGCGATCTTCTCGCGCTCGGGCGGCTCGATGGGTATCGGCTTCGCCATCCCCGTGTCCACCGCGAAGATGGTGCTCGAGCAGATCGTCAAGTCGGGCGGCGTCACGCGCGGCTGGATCGGCGTCGAGGTGCAGGAGATCACCCCGGCGCTCGCCGAGTCGTTCAAGCTGCCCTCCTCGCGCGGCGCGCTCATCGCCGGGGTGCTGCGCGGCGGGCCCGCGGACAAGGCCGGCGTGAAGCCCGGCGACGTGCTGGTCGAGGTCGAGGGCAAGCCGGTGGCCGATCCCACCGCGATGCTCAACCTCATCGCCGCGCTCGCGCCCGGGCAGCCGGCGAAGATGAAGCTCAAGCGCCAGGAGAAGGAGCTCGACGCGACGGTCACCGTCGGGCGCCGGCCCAAGCCCCAGGCGCGCGCCGAATGATTTCTTACTCAAGGAGCAGCCCATGAAGTTTCTGAAGTCCGTGCTCGGGCTCGCGCTCGCAGCTTCCGCCGGCCTCGCGGCCGCGCAGGGCGAGATCCGCATCGCGCACATCTACGACAAGACCGGCCCGCTCGAGGCCTACGCCAAGCAGAGCAGCAACGGGCTGATGATGGGCCTGGAGTACCTCACCGGCGGCACCATGCAGGTGCTCGGCCGCAAGATCGTGGTGATCGAGAAGGACTCGCAGCTCAAGCCCGACATCGGCAAGGCGCACCTCGCCGCCGCCTTCGGCGACGACAAGGCCGACATCGCCATCGGGCCGGTCGGCTCGGGCGTGGCGCTCGCCATGCTGCCGGTCGCCGAGGAGTACAAGAAGATCCTCATCGTCGAGCCCGCGGTCGCCGACCAGATCACCGGCGACAAGTGGAACCGCTACATCTTCCGCACCGCGCGCAACTCCACCCAGGACGCGGTGGCCGGCGCGGCCGCGCTGCCGCCCGACGCCCAGATCGCCACGCTCGCGCAGGACTATGCGTTCGGCCGCGACGGCGTGAAGGCCTTCAAGGAGGCCCTCGCCTCGGTGGGCTCGAAGGCGAAGATCGTGCACGAGGAATACGCGCCGCAGCAGACCACCGACTTCACCGCGCCGGCGCAGCGCATCTTCGGCGCGCTGAAGGACAAGCCCGGGCGCAAGGTCATCGTCGTCATCTGGGCCGGCGCGCACCCGATGGCGAAGCTGATGGACCTCAAGCCCGAGCGCTACAACATCGAGATCGCTCCCGGCGGCAACATCCTGCCGGCGATGAAGGGCTGGAAGGACTTCGCCGGCACCGAGGGCGCGATCTACTACTACTACGCCTTCCCGAAGAACAAGATGAACGACTGGCTGGTTGCCGAGCACCAGAAGCGCTTCGGCGCGCCGCCCGACTTCTTCACCGCCGGCGGCTTCGCCGCGGCGAGCGCGGTCGTCACCGGCATCAAGCGCGCCGGCGGCACCGACACCGAGAAGCTGATCACCGCGATGGAAGGCATGTTCTTCGACACGCCCAAGGGCACGATGGGCTTCCGCAAGGAGGACCACCAGGCGCTGCAGCCGATGTACCACTTCCGCATCAAGAAGGAGCAGAAGAGCGAGTGGGACCTGCTCGAGCTGGTGAAGGAGATCCCGGCCTCGCAGCTGCCGATTCCGATCCGCAACAAGAAATAAGGGGTCCGGGGTGGAACACCCCGTCCTCGAGACCCATGCCCTGACGATCCGCTTCGGCGGCCACGTCGCGGTGAACGCCGTGTCGTGCGCCTTCCGGCCCGGCACGCTCACCGCGATCGTCGGGCCGAACGGCGCCGGCAAGACCACCTACTTCAACCTGGTCTCGGGGCAGCTCAAGGCGACGAGCGGGCGCGTGTCGCTCTACGGCGAGGACATCAGCCCGCTCTCCGCCTCGCAGCGCACCCACCGCGGCATCGGCCGCGCCTTCCAGCTCACCAACCTCTTCCCGCGCCTCACCGTGCTCGAGAACGTGCGCCTCGCGGTGCAGTCGCGCGCCGGCCGCGGCCGCGACCTGTGGTCGATATGGGCGAGCCACGTCGAGCTCATCGAGAAGGCCGAGCATTTCCTCGAGCGCGTCGCGCTCGCCGCGCGGCGCGACGCGCTCGCCGCCACCCTGCCGCACGGCGACCAGCGCAAGCTCGAGGTCGCCATCCTGCTCGCGCTCGAGCCCGACGTGTTCATGTTCGACGAGCCCACGGCGGGCATGAGCGTCGATGAAGTTCCTGTAGTGCTGAAGCTGATAGAGGACATCAAGAGCAAAGGCGACAAGACGATCCTGCTGGTCGAGCACAAGATGGACGTGGTGCGCTCCCTCGCCGACCGCATCGTCGTGCTGCACCAGGGCGAGCTCGTCGCCGACGGGCCGCCCGCCGAGGTCATCGCCTCGCCCATCGTTCAAGAGGCCTATCTCGGGGTCGCGCGTGCCTGAGCTCCGAGGCCCGCTTCTCGACCTGCGGGGCGTCAACACCCACATCGGCCAGTACCACATCCTCCAGGGCGTGGATTTCGTCGTTCCTGAGAAGCAATTGGTCATGCTTCTCGGCCGCAACGGCGCCGGCAAGACGACCTGCCTGCGCACCATCATGGGCCTCTGGAAAGCTTCTTCCGGAAAGGTGTTCTTCGATGGAAAGGAAATAACGAGAACCGCAACACCGGACCTCGCCCGCCTGGGAATCGCCTACGTGCCCGAGAACATGGGCATCTTTGCCGGCCTCACGGTGCGCGAGAACCTGATGCTCGCGGCGCGCGGGGGCGATCCGGACGACACGCGCCTGGAGCGCATCTTCCGGCTCTTCCCGGCGATGAAGAAGTTCTGGCATTCGCACGCCGGCAACCTCTCCGGCGGGCAGAAGCAGATGCTCGCGATCTCGCGCGCCATCGTCGAGCCCAGGCGGCTGCTCCTCATCGACGAGCCGACCAAGGGCCTCGCCCCCGCCATCATCGGCGCGATGATCGAGGCGTTCGGCGAGCTCAAGCGCGACACCACGCTGCTCGTCGTCGAGCAGAACTTCCACTTCGCGAAGTCCCTGGGCGACGCGGTCGCGGTGATGGACTCCGGGCGCATCGTGCACACCGGCGCGATGGCCGCGCTCGCCGCCGACGGGGGGCTCCAGCAGCGCCTGCTCGGCCTGTCTTTGCATGTCCATCAATGAGTAGGCACATCCCCCTGGTGCTGATCCCGCTGCTCGCGCTGGCGGCGCTGCCGCTGGTGGGCAGCGTGCCGACGTGGGTGACGCTCACCGTCGCCGGCTTGGCGATGGGCATGATGATCTTCATGATGGCCTCGGGCCTCACGCTGGTGTTCGGCCTCATGGACGTCATGAACTTCGCGCACGGCATCTTCATCTCGGTCGGCGCGTACGGCGCGGCCACGGTGCTCACGCGCATGGGCGGGCAGATGCAGGGCGGCACGCTCGCCGGCGACCTCTCGGTGATGCTCCCGGCGGTGGCGGCCGCGATCGCGCTCGCCGCGGTGATGGGGTGGTTTTTCGAGCGCGTGCTGATCCGGCCGGTGTACGGCGACCACCTGAAGCAGATCCTCATCACCATGGGCGGGCTGATCGTCTTCGAGCAGCTCATCCACGTCGTCTGGGGCGCCGACATGATTCCGCTGCCGCGCCCGGGCGCCATCACCGGCTCCTTCATCCTCGGCGACGCCGCCATCGAGCGCTACCGCGTCGCGGCGGTGGTCGTCGGCCTCGTCGTCTTCGCGGCGATGTGGCTCGTCCTCAACCGCACGCGCATCGGGCTCCTCGTGCGCGCCGGCGTGGAGAACCCGGAGATGGTCGAGTCGCTCGGCTACCGCATCCGGCGGCTCTTCGTCGGCGTGTTCGTCGCCGGCTCCGGCCTCGCCGGCCTCGGCGGCGCGATGTGGGCCATGTACCAGGAGCAGGTCACGCCGCAGATGGGCATGCAGGTGCTGGTGGTGGTCTTCATCGTCGTCATCATCGGCGGCCTGGGCTCGGTCGGCGGCTGCTTCGTCGGCGCCCTGCTGGTCGGCCTGATGGCGAACTACACCGGCTTCCTCGCGCCCAAGCTCGCGCTCGGCTCGAACATCCTGCTGATGGTGCTGGTGCTCCTGTGGCGCCCGCGCGGACTTTACCCGGTAGGCAAAGCATGAAGCGCCTTCTCTCCGGCGACCTGCCGCGCAGCAAGGTGCTCGCGGTCATTCTGGTCCTCGTCTTCCTCGGCCTCGTGCTCGCGCCGTTCATCTTTCCCGGCACGCGCTCGCTCAACGTCGCGGCCAAGGTGGCGGTGTTCATCCTGCTGGTGGCGAGCTACGACCTGCTGCTCGGCTATACCGGCATCGTCTCCTTCGCGCACACCATGTTCTTCGGCATCGGCGGCTACGGCGTCGGCATCGCGATGGCGAAGATGGGTTCGGGATGGGGGAGTTTGTTATTGGGTATCTCCACTTCGCTCGCCCTCAGCCTCGCGATCGCATTGGCGATCGGGCTGCTCTCGCTGCGCGTGCGGGCGATCTTCTTCGCCATGATCACGCTCGCGGTGGCGGCGTTCTTCCAGATCCTCGCCTCGCAGCTCTCCGATTTCACCGGCGGCGAGGACGGCCTCACCTTCCGCCTGCCGGAGCTGCTGCGCGGCCGCCTCACCGCCTATTACGTGGTGCTCGCGGCCGCGACGGTGCTTTTCCTCGCGCTGCTGCGCGTGGTCAACTCGCCCTTCGGACGGGTGCTGCTCTCGATCCGCGAGAACGAGTTCCGCTCCGAAGCGATCGGCTACCGGCTGGTCACCTACCGCACCATGGCCAACTGCCTCGCGGCGCTCGGCGCCACGGCGGCCGGGGTGCTCTATGCGCTGTGGCTGCGCTACACCGGGCCCGACACCACGCTTTCCTTCAACATCATGATCGACATCCTGCTCATGGTGGTGATCGGCGGCATGGGCACGATGTACGGCCCGGTGCTGGGCGCCACGCTCTTCGTCGTGGCGCAGAACTACCTGCAGGACCTGATGAAGCTCGCCTCGGGGGCGACGTCCGGCATTCCCTCATTTCTCCAATTTGTGCCGCAGGTGCTGCACCCCGACCGCTGGCTCCTGTGGCTGGGCGTGCTCTTCATCGTCTGCGTCTACTACTTCCCGAGCGGCATCGTCGGGCGCCTGCGCCGGTGAACTCCGGCTACGCCGTCTGCGAAGGCCGCGAGATCCACTACACCGAGTGGGGCAGCGGCAATGCCGAGGCCGTGGTCGCCTGGCATGGGCTCGCGCGCACCGGGCGCGACATGGACGACATCGCGGCGCACCTCGCCGGCCGCTACCGGGTCGTCTGCCCGGACACCATCGGCCGCGGGCTGTCGCAGTGGAGCCCGGCGCCCGAGCGCGAGTACTGCCTCGACTTCTACGCGAAGACTGCCGTCGGGCTGCTCGATGGCCTGCGGATCGGGAAATGCCACTGGCTGGGAACGTCCATGGGCGGCGCCCTGGGCATCCGCCTCGCGGCGGGCGCGCTGCGCGGGCGCATCCGGCGCCTCGTGCTGAACGACATCGGCCCGCAGCTCGGCCCGGCCGCCGTCGAGCGCATCCGCGCCTATGCCGGAAAGCCTCCTGCCTTCGACCGGATGAGCGAGCTCGAGGGGTACTTCCGCACCATCTACCGCCCCTTCGGCCTGCTCACCGACGCGCAATGGCGGCGGCTCGCCGAGACCTCGGCGCGCCGCACCGCCGACGGGCGCGTCACGCCGCACTACGACCCGAACATGGTGATGCAGTTCGAGCACCATCCCGCCGACTACGACCAGTGGGCAGCCTACGACGCGATCGACGTGCCGACTCTCTGCCTGCGCGGCGAGAGCTCCGACCTGCTGCTCCCCGACATTGCCGAGGCCATGCGCCGCCGCGGCCCCCGTGCGGAAGTGGTCACCATCCCCGGCTGCGGCCACGCCCCGGCGCTCAACGTCCCGGAGCAATTCGCCCTCGTCGAGCGATTCCTGCACGGCCAATAGCCCCGCCCGCCCTGCTCAGGGCGTCATCGGGTCGTGCTTCTCCTCTTCCTCCACCTTCGGCCGCACGCCGATGAAGCGCGCGAAGAAGATGCCCGCCTCGTAGAGGATGCACATCGGCACGGCGAGCATGAACTGCGACAGCACGTCGGGCGGGGTCACCACCGCGGCGACGACGAAGGCACCGACGACGACGTAGGGCCGCGCCTCCTTGAGCTTCTCGATGCTCACCAGCCCCGCCCGCACCAGCACCATCACCACGATCGGGATCTCGAAGGTGATGCCGAAGGCGAGGAACATGGTGATGACGAAGCTGAAGTAGGCCTCGATGTCGGGCGCGGGCGTGATCGACTTCGGCGCGAAGTCGTGGATGAAGGCGAACACCTTGCCGAACACGAAGAAGTAGCAAAAGCCCACCCCGGCGAAGAACAGCGCCGTGCTCGCCACCACCAGCGGCAGGGCGAGCTTCTTCTCGTGCTCGTAGAGCCCGGGCGCGACGAACGCCCAGGCCTGGAAGAGCACCCAGGGCAGCGCGATCATGAAGGCGACCAGCGCCGTGACCTTCACCGGCACCATGAACGGCGTGATGACGCCGGTGGCGATCATCTTCGCGCCCTGCGGCAGGGCGTTCATGAGCGGCGCGGCGAGCACGTCGTAGATCGGCCCGGAGCCGGGCCAGATGAACAGCGCGACGAAGAACACCAGGATCGCGGCGACCGCGCGCACCAGGCGGCTGCGCAGCTCGACCAGGTGCGAGATGAAGCTTTCCTGGTCGCTCATGCCTTCCCGGCCTTTTCCGGCGCCTTCTCTTCCGCCGGCCTGTCTGCCGCGGCCGATTTCACGGCGTCATTCAACTCGGTCTCGGTCTTGTGCAGCTCGGTATTGACCGAGGACTCCATCTCGCTCGCCGCCTGCTGCATCGAGTCGCGCATCTTGCGCAGCTCGTCGAGCTCGATCTCGCGGTTGATGTCGGCCTTGACGTCGGAGACGTAGCGCTGCAGCCGCCCGGCGAGGTGCCCGACGGTGCGCGCCATGCGCGGCAGCTTCTCGGGCCCGATCACGATCAACGCGACCAGGCCGATCACCATCAGCTCCGAAAATCCTATGTCGAACATGTCGCGCCAGAGAACAAAAAGGCGCCGCGGGGGCGCCTTGTGGAACGGGGTCCGGCCCCGATCTGCATGCTCAGACCTTGTGCTCGCTCCTGCCCTTCACTTCGCCTTCGACCGTCTTGCCCGTCACCTGAGGCGCCTCGGCGCCCTTGTCGGCGCCGCCTTCGCGCATCCCGTCCTTGAACCCGCGCACCGCGCCGCCCAGGTCGGCACCCATGTTGCGCAGCTTCTTGGTGCCGAAGATCAGCATCACGATGACCAGGACGATCAGCCAATGCCAGATGCTGAACGAACCCATAAGGTGTCTCCTATCCGCTCCTAGTTGCGCCGCCGAATTTGGCCCGAGAGCATCGGGCCGAGGGGCTCCGAGCCGCCGAGCACGTGCATGTGAACATGATACACCTCCTGATGCCCCACCCGGCCGGTGTTGATGATGATGCGGAAGCCGTCGGCGGCCCCTTCCTTGCGCGCGAGTTCCCCGGCAACCGCGAGCATGCGGCCCAGCGCCTTCTCGTGCCCCGCCGTCGTGTCGTACAGCGTCGGCACGTGCTGCTTCGGGATCACCAGCAGGTGCACCTGCGCCTGCGGCCGCACGTCGTGGAAGGCGAGCACCAGCTCGTCCTCGTGCACCTTCTTCGCCGGGATCTCGCCGCGGACGATCTTGCAGAAAATACAGTCGGGATCGGTCATTTTTTCCGGGATGCCTTCTCGTCGATGCCCGAGATGCCCTCGCGGCGGTGCAGCTCGGCGAGCACGTCGCCCGGCCCCAGGCCGTGGCGCGCCAGCACGATCAGGCAGTGGAACCACAGGTCGGCCATCTCGCGCACCAGCGCCAGGCGCTCGCCGCCCTTCGCCGCGAGCACGGTCTCGGTCGCTTCCTCGCCGATCTTCTTCAGCAGCGCATCCTCGGGTTGCGACAGGAGCTGCGCGACGTAGGACGTCTTTCCATCCTTTCCTATCCTGTCCTCGATCGTCGCCGCCAGCCGCTCCAGCGTCTCGTACAGTCCCGGCTTCACGTTGTCGCTCATTTCCTGTAGATGAGCGCCGGATCCTTCAGCACCGGATCCACCGTCACCCACCTCCCGTTCTCGAGTTTGCGGAAGAAGCAGCTCTCGCGCCCGGTGTGGCAGGCGATGCCGCCGGCCTGCTCCACCCTGAGCAGCACCGCGTCGGCGTCGCAGTCCAGGCGCACCTCGAGCACTTTCTGCACGTGCCCGGATTCCTCGCCCTTGCGCCACAGCTTCTTGCGCGATCGCGACCAGTACACCGCTTCCCCGCTCTCTACCGTCTTTTGCAGGGCGTCGCGGTTCATCCACGCAAGCGTAAGAATTCTGTCGGAAGAACCGTCTTGGGCAATTGCTGCAATCAATCCATGCTCGTTCCAAGGAACTTCATCGAGCCAGCTCATAGCCTCACCTCGATGCCGCGCGAGCGCATGTGCTCCTTCGCCTCGCGCACGGTGAACTCGCCGAAGTGGAACACGCTCGCCGCGAGCACCGCGTCGGCGCGGCCCTCGAGCACGCCGTCGGCGAAGTGCTCGAGCTTGCCGACGCCGCCCGAAGCGATCACCGGCACCTCCACCGCCCTGGACACGGCGGCGGTCAGGCCGAGGTCGAAGCCGTCCTTCGTGCCGTCGCGGTCCATGCTGGTGAGCAGGATCTCGCCCGCGCCCGCCTGCTGCATGCGCTTCGCCCACTCGACCGCGTCCAGGCCGGTGGGCTTGCGCCCGCCGTGCGTGAACACTTCCCACGACGAGCCGTTCTTCTTCGCATCGATGGCCACGACGATGCACTGGCAGCCGACGATGCCGGAGGCCTCGCGCACCAGCTCCGGGTTCTGCACCGCCGCGGTGTTGATCGAGACCTTGTCGGCGCCGGCGTTGAGGAGGCGCCGCACGTCCTCGACCCGGCGCACGCCGCCGCCCACGGTGAGCGGGATGAACACGCGCTGCGCCACCGCCTCGATGACGTGCAGCAGGATGTCGCGCTCGTCGGAGCTCGCGGTGATGTCGAGGAAGCACAGCTCGTCGGCGCCCTGCTCGTCGTAGCGCGCCGCAATCTCGACCGGGTCCCCCGCGTCGCGCAAGCCGACGAAGTTGACGCCCTTCACCACCCGCCCGGCGGTCACGTCGAGGCAGGGGATGACGCGCTTCGCTAGCGGCATCTCAGGCCTTCTTCCCGGTGGCCTTGTCGGCGGCGGACTGCGCCGCCTTGAGCTCGATCTTTCCTTCGTAGAGGGCGCGCCCGGCGATCGCGCCGATGATGCCCTCGGGGACGAGCTTGGCGCAGATCGTCTCGATGTCCTTGATGCTGTTCAGCCCGCCCGAGGCGATGATCGGCGTCTTCAGCGCCTGCGCGAGCTTGAACGTGGCCTCGATGTTGATGCCGCTCATCATCCCGTCGCGGCCGATGTCGGTGTAGATGATCGACTCGACGCCGTACTCCTCGAATTTCTTCGCCAGGTCGATGACGTCGTGCCCGGTCATCTTCGACCAGCCCTCGACCGCCACCTTGCCGTCCTTGGCGTCGAGCCCGGCGATGACGTGGCCGGGGAAGGCATAGCAGGCGTCCGAAAGGAACCCCGGGTTCTTCACCGCCGCGGTGCCGATGATGACGTAGGTGACGCCGGCGTCGATGTAGGCCTCGATCGCGTCGAGGTCGCGGATGCCGCCGCCGAGCTGGATCGGCACCTTGTCGCCGACCGCGGCGATCATCTCGCGGATCACCTTCTCGTTCTTGGGGCGCCCGGCGATGGCGCCGTTCAGGTCGACGATGTGCAGGCGGCGCGCGCCCTGCGCCGCCCAGTGCTTCGCCATGGCCACGGGGTCTTCCGAGAAGACGGTGGCCGTCTTCATGTCGCCCTGCTTCAGGCGCACGCAGCGCCCGTCCTTCAGGTCGATTGCAGGAATTACCAGCACATCAGGGACGCCAGCGCACGAAGTTGGAGAGGAGTTGCAGGCCGGCGGACTGGCTTTTTTCAGGGTGGAACTGGACCGCGAAAATGTTATCCCGGGCGACCGCGCAGGTAAAGGGCGCGCCGTACATGCAGGTGGCGGCGGTCAGCGCCGCCTCGCGCGGGGCCGGATAGTAGCTGTGCACGAAGTAGAAGCGGCTGCGGTCGGCGATGCCCTGCCACAGGGCATGCGGCCGGGCCTGGATGACCTCGTTCCAGCCCATGTGCGGAATTTTCAATCCCTGACTCTTCAACCGATCGGCGCGGAAGCGCGGCACGTCGCCGGGCAGGAGCGCAAGGCCGGGCGTGGGGCCTTCCTCGGCGCGCTCGAAGAGCATCTGCAGGCCGAGGCAGATGCCGAGGTAGGGCTTGTCGCGCATCGCCTCGAGCACCGCCTCGCGCGCGCCGCTCGCCTCGAGGTTGCGCATGCAGTCGGGCATGGCGCCCTGGCCGGGAACGACGATTCTTTCGCACGAAAGGATCCGGTCCGGGTCCGCGGTGACCGCGACCTCGACCCCGGGCGCGACATGCTCCAGCGCCTTGGAAACGGAACGCAGGTTCCCCATCCCGTAATCGACGACGACGATGCTCAACGGAGAGTTTTCCCTACAGCGAGCCCTTGGTCGACGGGATGGCGCCGGCGGCGCGCGGGTCGGGCTCCGCCGCCATGCGCAGGGCGCGCGCGAACGCCTTGAACATCGTCTCGCACTGGTGGTGCGCGTTGTCGCCGCGCAGGTTGTCGATGTGCAGCGTCACCTGCGCGTGGTTGGTGAAGCCCTGGAAGAACTCGTGCATGAGGTCGACGTCGAACTCGCCGATCAGCGCGCGCGTGAACTTCACGTGGTACTCGAGGCCCGGCCGGCCGGAGAAGTCGATCACCACGCGCGAGAGCGCCTCGTCGAGCGGCACGTAGGCGTGGCCGAAGCGGCGCACCCCGGACTTGTCGCCGATCGCCTTGGCGAAGGCCTGCCCGAGCGTGATGCCGATGTCCTCGACGGTATGGTGCGCGTCGATGTGCAGGTCGCCCTTCGCCTCGATCTCGAGGTCGAGCATGCCGTGGCGCGCCACCTGGTCGAGCATGTGCTCGAGGAACGGCAGGCCCGTGGAGAGCTTCGCCACGCCTTTCCCGTCCAGGTTGAGCTTGACCCGGATCTGGGTCTCTGTCGTGTTTCTCGTGACTTCGGAGGTCCTCATAAGGCTTCGCGCAGGGCTGTGAGCAGTATACGGTTTTCGTCGGGCGTGCCGACGGTGATGCGCAGGCAGTTCCTCATCCCGGGGTGCAGGTTGCGCACCAGCACGCCCTGCCGGCGCAGCGCTTCGTAAGTGCGCAGCGCGTCGGGCACGCGCACGAGGAAGAAATTCGCGGCGGAGGGGAAGACCTCCATGCCTTTCAGCTTCGCGAGCTCCGCCCCCAGCGCGTCCCGGTCCTTGCGGATGGTTGCCGCCTGCTCCTCCAGCACCTCCAGCCGCTCGAGCACGAAGAGCGCCGCCGCGTGCGTGAGCACGTTCACGTTGTAGACCTGGCGCACCTTGTTGAACTCCGCGATCCACTCCGGGCGGCCGGCGAGGTAGCCCAGGCGGATGCCGGCGAGGCCGAGCTTGGAGACGGTGCGCAGCACGAGAAGGTTGGGGAACTCCGGCAGCCGCTGCATGAACGTCTTGCCGGCGAAGACGTGGTAGGCCTCGTCGATCACCACGAGGCCGGGACAGGCTTTGATCACCTCGACGATCTGCTGCTCCGGGTAGAGCACGCCGGTCGGGTTGTTCGGGTAGGCGATGAACACGAGCGCCGGCTTCTCGGCGCGCATGCGCTCGATGAAGGCGCCGGCGTCGAAGGAGAAGTCCGCGGCAAGCGGCACCGGCACCGCGCGCATGCCGCTGAACAGGGCGTCCATCGAGTACATGACGAAGGTCGGCGCCGGATACATCATCACCGCACCGGGCCGCGCCAGCGCGAGCGCGAGCACCTGGATGAGGTCGTCGGAGCCGTTGCCGAGCAGGATCTCCATGCCGGCCGGCACGGCCATCTTGCGCGCGAGCAGTTCGCGCAGCCTGGGCGCGGACGGGTCCGGATAGCGGTTCAGGTCGACCGCGGCGAGCGCCTGCGCGAGCTCGCGGCGCAGCGCCGGCGGCAGCGGGTACGGGTTCTCCATCGCGTCGAGCTTCACCATGCCCTCGGAGGGCGCGACGTGGTAGGCGCCGATCGCGAGGATCTCCGGGCGGATCAGGTCTTCGGGCTTCATTTCGATTGATTTTCGAATCGCATGCGCGCCGACCGGGCGTGGGCCGCCAATCCCTCTCCGTCAGCGAGCGTAGCGGCAATTTTCCCCAGCGTTGCTGCAGATTGTCTCGAAACCTCGATGAGGCTGGAGCGCTTCTGGAAGTCGTACACGCCGAGCGGCGAGGAGAAGCGCGCGGTGCCGGCGGTCGGCAGGACGTGGTTCGGGCCGGCGCAGTAGTCGCCGAGCGCCTCAGAGCTCCAGCTGCCGAGGAAGATGGCGCCGGCGTTCTTCAGCTTCTTCAGGACCTTCTCCTGGTCGGAAACCATGATCTCCACGTGCTCCGGTGCGATGCGGTTCGCGATCTCGCAGGCTTCGTCGAGATCCCGGGTTTCGATCAGCGCGCCCCGCCCTTCGAGCGAGGCCGAGATGATGTCCCGCCTGGGCATCGAGGGCAGCAGCTTGTCGATGGACTGCTTCACCTCTTCCAGGAACCTTCCGTTCGGGGAGAGAAGGATCGCCTGCGCCGACTCGTCGTGCTCGGCCTGCGAGAAGAGGTCCATCGCCACCCAGTCGGCGCTCGCCGAGCCGTCGCAGATCACGAGGATCTCGGAGGGGCCGGCGATCATGTCGATGCCGACCTGGCCGAACACCTGGCGCTTCGCCTCGGCGACGTAGACATTGCCCGGTCCGACGATCTTGTCGACGCGCGGCACCGACTCGGTGCCGTAGGCGAGCGCGGCGACGGCCTGCGCGCCGCCGATCGAGATGACGCGGTCGACGCCGGCGATCGCCGCGGCGGCGAGCACCAGAGCGTTCGGCCCCGGGCTCACCATGACGAGCTCGCGCACGCCGGCGACTTTCGCCGGCACGGCATTCATCAGCACCGAGGACGGGTACGCCGCCTTTCCCCCCGGGACGTACAGGCCCACGCGCTCGAGCGGGGTGACGCGCTGCCCGAGGCGCGTGCCGTCGGCCTCGGTGTAGTCCCAGGAGGACTGCAGCTGCCTCTCGTGGAAGGCGCGAATACGCTCGTGCGCTTCTCGCAAGGCCTTCAACTGTTCGGCCGGGACGCCTTCGACCGGAAGATCCCTCCCCTGAAGGACCTTGATCGCATTCAACCGATCGAACTTCTTCGTGTACTCGAGGACGGCCGCATCGCCGCGGGCACGCACGTCGGCGACGATGCGGCGCACGGCGTCCTGCACGCCGGCGTCCTGCGCCGCGTCGTAGCGCACGAGGGCCTCGAGCGCCGCGGCGAAGCCGGCGTCCCGCGTCGAGAGGCGGCGCAGCTTCATCGCACGGCCGCCGCGGCGAATGCATCGATGAGCGGCTGGAGCTGCCTGCGCTTGGTCTTGAGCGCGGCCTGGTTGACGATGAGGCGCGCCGAGACCGGCATGATCTCCTCGACCGCCTCGAGGCCGTTCTCGCGCAGCGTCCTGCCGGTGTCGACCAGGTCGACGATGGCGTCGGCAAGGCCGGTGAGGGGCGCAAGCTCCATCGAGCCGTAGAGGCGGATGAGGTCGACGTGCACGCCCTTCGCCGCGAAGTGCGCGCGCGTGATGTTCACGAACTTGGTGGCGACGCGAAGGCGCGCGCCGCGGCGCACCGCGCCCTCGTAGTCGAAGCCCTTGCGCACCGCGACCATCATGCGGCAGCGCGCGATGCCGAGGTCTACGGGCTGGTAGAGGCCTTCGCCGCCGTGCTCGGCGAGCACGTCGCGGCCGGCGATGCCGAGGTCGGCGCCGCCGTGCTGGACATAAGTGGGAGTGTCGGAGGCCCGCACCACGATGAGGCGGGTGTCGCGCCTCTGGGTGCCGATGACGAGCCTGCGGGAGCTGCCGGGGTCTTCCTTAGGCCGGAGACCGACGCGCGCGAGCAGGGGCGCGGTCTCCTCGAAGATCCGCCCCTTCGATAACGCAATACTTATGCTCGCCATTGGCCATATCCGGCGCGCATTCTACAACACATGGTGGTTTTCTAACGAACCCGCTCTATCCGGGCACCAAGGACACCCAGCTTTTTCTCGATCGCCTCGTAGCCGCGGTCGAGGTGGTAGATGCGGTCCACCACCGTCTCGCCCTCGGCCACCAGCCCGGCGATCACCAGGCCCGCGGAGGCCCGCAGGTCGGTGGCCATGACGCTCGCCCCCTGCAGGCGCTGCACCCCGCGCACCACCGCGGTGTTGCCCTCGATCGAGATGTCCGCGCCCAGGCGCTGCAGCTCGAGCGCGTGCATGAAGCGGTTCTCGAAGATCGTCTCGGTGATCAGCGCCGTGCCTTCCGCGACCGTGGCGAGCGCCATGAACTGCGCCTGCATGTCGGTGGCGAAGCCGGGGAAGGGCGCAGTGCGCACGCTCACGGCGCGCGGGCGCTGTTGCATTTCCACCTGAATGGAATCTTCGGTCAGATCGATCTTCGCGCCCGCCTCCCTGAGCTTCTCCAGGGTCGCGTCGAGCGAGCGCGGCTCGGCGCCGGCAAGCCGCACCTTGCCGCCGGCAGCGGCGACCGCGGCGAGATAGGTCCCGGTCTCGATGCGGTCGGGCATGACTTTGTGCGAGGCACCGGAAAGGGAGGACACGCCTTCGATGCGGATCACGTCGCTGCCCGCGCCGTGGATCCTCGCGCCCATGGCCCCCAGGCAGCGCGCAAGGTCGAGCACTTCGGGCTCGCGCGCGGCGTTCTCGATGACCGTCGTGCCCTCCGCGAGCGCCGCCGCCATCATCAGGTTCTCGGTGCCGGTGACCGTGACGAGGTCCATGACGACGCGCGCGCCGCGCAGGCGCTCGGCGGCGGCGTGCATGTAGCCGTGCTCGATGGCGATGGTGGCGCCCATCGCCTGCAGCCCCTTCACGTGCTGGTCGACCGGGCGCTGGCCGATGGCGCAGCCGCCGGGCAGCGACACCTTGGCGCGCCCGCAGCGCGCGAGCAGCGCTCCGAGCACCAGCACCGAGGCGCGCATGGTCTTCACGAGGTCGTAGGCGGCGGTGGGATCTTTGATCTCTTTTGCCGTAAGCGTCATGGCCCCTTCTGCCCTCTCGATGGATATTCCCATCTGAGAAAGCAGCCTGGCCATGGTGGCAACGTCCATCAGGCGCGGCACGTTGCTCAACTTGAGGGGTCGAGAAGACAGCAGCGAGGCGCACATGATCGGCAGCGCGGCGTTCTTGGCGCCGGAAACGGTGAGCTCGCCCTCGAGCGCGCGGCCGCCGGTGATCCTCAGCTTATCCACCGGCCTGCCATTCCTCGGGCGTGAGGGTGCGCATGGAGAGCGCGTGGATCTCCTCGCGCATGCGCTCGCCGAGCGCGGCGTAGACGAGCTGGTGGCGCTGCACGCGGCTCTTGCCGGCGAACGCGGCCGAGACCACCAGCGCCTGGAAGTGCTGGCCGTCGCCGACGACTTCAACGTGCTCGCAGGCCAGGCCGGAGGCGATGCCGGCCTGGACGCTTTCAGGGGTGACCAAGCAGGGTATCTACACCGTAGAGGCGGGCGATGGTGCTCAGGGCCTGCGGCGGGTTGGCGAGCGTGAGGCTGCGGTCGCGGCTCTTCGCCTCGCGCTGCCAGGCGAGGAGCAGCGCGAGCAGCGCCGAGTCCATCTCGGTGACGCCTTGCAGGTCGATGCTCTCGACGCCCTCTTCCACGTGCCGGCGGCCCTCTTCGAGCAGCGCGGCGACGTTGGCGAGCGTGACCGGGCCGCTCAGCGCCATGCGCGCGCCCTCACGCACGATCATGTCATGGCCGCCGCGGCGGCCCTCATTTCTTCGCCGCGCCGGCGGCCTCGAGAGAGCGGTTCTTCGAGTCGAGGCTCTTGATGAGGCCGTCGACCCCCGAGTCGCGCACCACGTTGTTGAACTCCGTGCGGTAGTTCGCCACCAGGCTGACGCCGCCGACCATGACGTCGTAGACCTTCCAGCCCGCCGGGGTCTTCTCCATGCTGTAGTCGATGGGCACCGCCTGCGCGCCGGATTGCAGCACACGCACCTGCACCACCACGTCGGTGTCGTTCGGCTTGGCGCGCAGCGGCCGGAAGTCGAACTTCTGGTCGCTGTAGGCGGACAGCGCGCTCGCATAGGTGCGCACGAGCAGCGTCTTGAACTCCTCGACCAGCCGCCTCTTCTGCTCGGGCCGGGCCTTGTTCCAGCTCTGGCCCATGGCGAGCTGCGTCATCGCCTGGAAGTTGAAGTGCGGCAGCACCTTCGCGTCGATGAGCGAGATCAGCTTGGCGCGGTTGCCGGCCTTGATGTCCTTGTCCTTGGCGATCAGGTCGATGACCTCGAGCGTGACGGTCTTCACCAGCGCGTCCGGCGTCTCCTGCCCGTGGACAGCCAAGGGAAGAATCAAACCTATGAAAAAAGAAAGAAAAGTCTTCATTCGAATTTCTCGCGCGGCGGCCGGCCATCGTAAACCAGGCTGCGCCGGCGCTGCAAATAGGCGTCGCGCTGGAAAACGTAGCGGTCGAGCGCCGCCTCCCCCAGCACCCGGCTCGCGCCGAGCAGATCGGCGCGCGTCTGCACCGCGCGCGTCGCGATGGCGGCGTTGCGCGCGTCGATCGGACGGATCTCGCCCATCGGGTCGGTGACCATGTCCGCGGCGAGGCCGACGCCGTCGCGCAGGTTGCTCGAGCCGAAGATCGGCAGCACGAGGTACGGGCCGGTGCCCGCGCCCCAGCGGCCGAAGGTCTGGCCGAAGTCCTCGTTGTGCTTCTCCAGGCCGAAGTCGGTGGCCACGTCGTGGATGCCCACGAGGCCGACGGTGGTATTGAGGATGAACCGCGTCCAGTCGTCGAAGGCCTCGGCGGCCTTCCCCTGCAGGAGGTTGTTGACGCCGATGAAGGGGTCGGCGAGGTTGCTGAAGAAGTTGCGCACGCGGTCGCGCACCTCGCGCGGCACCCAGTCCTCGTAGGTCTCGGCCACCGGCCGCGCCAGGTAGTCGTCGAACTTGTCGTTGAACTTGTAGACGCCGCGGTTCCAGCCCTCGAACGGGTCGCGCGGGTCGCCTTCGCCGGTCGTCGCGCATCCGGCGAGGGAAAACAACATCGATATGAGAAGTCCCTTCATTTGGCGGCGTCTTTTCCTTCCGCGGCCTTGTTGAACAGGAACTGGCTGATCAGGTTCTCCAGCACCACCGCCGACTGCGTGAGGCGCAGGCGGTCGCCGCCGGCGAGCATCTTCGCGTCGCCGCCCGCTTCCAGGCCGACGTACTGCTCGCCGAGGATGCCGGAGGTGAGGATCTTGGCCGTGGTGTCGCGCGGAAACTGGTAGGCCTGCTCGATGTCCATCAGCACCACCGCCTCGTAGCTCTCGTTGTCGAAGCGCACGTCGACGACGCGCCCGACCACGACGCCGGCGCTCTTCACCGGGCCGCGCACCTTGAGGCCGCCGATGTTGCCGAACTTGGCCTCGACCTTGTAGGTCTGCCCGGTCGAGAACGAGGCGAGGTTGCCCACGCGCAGGGCGAGGAAGATGAGCGCGACGAAGCCCATCACGACGAAGACGCCGACCCAGAGATCGATGGTGGAGCGGTTCATTTTTCGCCTCCCGTGAACATGAGTGCCGTCAGAACGAAGTCGAGCGCCAGGATGGCGAGCGAGGAAGTGACCACGGTGCGCGTGGTGGCGCGCGAGACGCCTTCGGCGGTGGGCACCGCGTCGTAGCCCTCGAACACCGCGATCCCGGTCACCGCCACGCCGAACACCAGGCTCTTGATGACCCCATTCATGATGTCGTTGCGCACGTCGACGGCCGCCTGCATCTGCGACCAGAAGGCGCCCGCGTCGACGCCGATCAGCTGCACGCCGACGAGATACCCGCCGAACACGCCCATCGCCGAGAACAGCGCCGCGAGCAGCGGCATCGAGATCACCCCGCCCCAGAAGCGTGGCGCCACCACGCGCGCCACCGGGTCGACCGCCATCATCTCCATGGCCGAGAGCTGCTCGGTCGCCTTCATGAGGCCGATCTCGGCCGTGATCGCCGAGCCGGCGCGGCTCGCGAAGAGCAGGCCCGCCACCACCGGCCCGAGCTCGCGCACCAGCGACAGCGCCACCAGCACGCCGAGCGACTCCGAGGCGCCGAAGCGCTGCAGCGTCTCGTAGCCCTGCAGGCCGAGCACCATGCCGACGAACAGGCCCGACACCAGGATGATGATGAGCGAGAGGACGCCCGCGAAGTAGATCTCGGCGATGGTCAGGTGGAAGCGCTTGAGCGCCGTGCCCGAGTGCACCAGCATGTAGAAGAGGAAGCGGCTGGCGTAGCCGATGCGCCAGACGTGCGAGCTCATGCCGGCCCCCAGCCGCTCGATCCGCGCCCGCAGCGTGGTCAACGACATCAGACGAAGAACGACATCAGGCGGGCGCGAGCTCGAGGTCGGCCCGGTAGTCGGGCGCGGGGTAGTGGAACGGCACCGGCCCGTCGGGCTTGCCGTTCACGAACTGGTTGACGAAGGGCTCGGGGCTCGAGCGGATCTCGTCGGGCGTGCCCTTGGCGATGACGCGGCCGGCGGCCATGAAGTAGACGTAGTCGACCACGCCGAGCGCCTCCTGCACGTCGTGCGTGACGATGACCGAGGTGGCGCCGAGCGAGTCGTTCAGCTCGCGGATCAGGCGCACGATCACGCCGAAGGAGATCGGGTCGAGGCCGGTGAAGGGCTCGTCGTAAAGGATGAGCTGCGGGTCCAGGGCGATGGAACGTGCCAGCGCCACGCGGCGCGCCATTCCGCCCGAGAGCTCGGTCGGGCGCAGGTGCGCCGCGCCGCGCAGGCCCACCGCCTGGAGCTTCAGCATCACCAGGTCGTGGATCACTTCCTCGGGCAGGTCGCCGTGCTCGCGCATCGGGAAGGCCACGTTCTCGAACACCGACATGTCGGTGAAGAGCGCCCCGAACTGGAACAGCATGCCCATCTTGCGGCGCATCGCGTACAGCCCGTCGCGCTCGAGCTCGGCGGTGGCGTGCCCGAGCACGCGCGCCTCGCCGCGGGTGGGCGCGAGCGCGCCCATGATGATGCGCAGCAGCGTCGTCTTGCCGCAGCCCGACTGGCCCATGATGCCGACCACGGCGCCGCGCTCGATCGCGAGGTCGATGTCCCGCAGCACGGGGCGCGCCGCTTCGTAACCAAAGGAAACGTTGCGTATTTCTACGATTGGTTCTTGCGGCACGGCGTAATATTACCTTGCATGGGGGACGCTTCCGTTACACCTGAAGCGGTGAAAATCCGCGCACTTGCCAAGCGCTACGGCGCCGTCGCCGCGCTCGACGGCGTCGATCTCGCGGTGCGCGCCGGCGAGGCGTTCGGCCTGGTCGGCGCCAACGGCGCCGGCAAGACCACGCTCATCAAGTGCCTGCTCGACCTCGTCGCCTGCGACGCCGGGCAGGCCGAGATCTTCGGCGTGCCCGCGCGCCGCCCGCAGGCGCGCGCGCGCCTCGCCTACCTGCCGGAGCGCTTCGTGCCGCCGCATTACCTGCGCGGCCGCGAGTTCCTTGCCTCGATGCTGGCGCTGGCCGGCGAGCGCTACGACCAGGAGAGGGTCTTGAACCTGGTGGAGAAACTCGAGCTGGACCGCGCGGCGCTCGACAAGCCGGTGCGGGATCTCTCCAAGGGCATGACGCAGAAGCTCGGCCTCGCCGCCTGCTTCCTCGCGCAGCGCGAGCTCTACGTGCTCGACGAGCCCATGAGCGGCCTTGACCCCGCCGCCCGGGTCGCGGTGAAATCGCTCCTGCGCCGCCTCGCCGCCGAGGGAAAAACGCTCTTCTTCACCTCCCACGTGCTCGCCGACGTCGAGGAGCTGTGCGGCTCGCTCGCGGTGCTCGATGCCGGCCGCATCCGCTTCCGCGGCTCGCCGGCGTCGCTGCGCGAGCGCTACGCCGAGCAGAGCCTCGAACGAGCCTTCATGAGATGCGTCCGTGACACCGCTATCGCAGCCAGCGCCTGAAAAAAAACCAGCGTTGCTGGTTGTCGACGACGACCCGCTCATCACCGACACGCTCGCCTTCGCCCTCGGCTCCGACTACGAGGTCTACGCCTGCGACTCGCGCCGGCACGCGATCGAGCTGCTGCGCCAGCTGCCGGCCGCGCCGGCGCTCGCGCTCGTCGACCTGGGCCTGCCGCCCTCGCCGCACGCCCCGGACGAGGGCTTCCAGCTGATCGCCGACCTGCTCGCGCACTCGCCGGGCATGAAGATCTTCGTGCTCTCGGGGCAGAACGATGCGGCGAACGCGCGCCACGCGCGCGCGCTCGGCGCCTGGGAGTTCGTCGCCAAGCCGAGCGACCCGGAGCTCCTGAAGCGCATGTTCGCCCGGGCGCGCGAGCTGCCCGCCGCGGAGCAGGCGGAGCTGGTCGGCGCGAGCCCCGCGCTCGCCAAGCTGAAGAGCCAGATCGCGCAGTTCGCGGGCTCGCCGTTCCCGGTCCTCATCGAGGGCGAGTCAGGCAGCGGCAAGGAGCTCGCCGCGGCGAGCCTGCACCGGCTCTCGCCGCGCGGCCCCCGGCCCTACCTCACCCTCAACTGCGCCGCCATCGCGCCGACGCTGGTCGAGCCGACGCTGTTCGGCTACGTGAAGGGCGCCTTCACCGGCGCCGCCGCGAACAAGTCGGGCTACTTCGAGGACGCGCAGGAAGGGACGCTGTTCCTCGACGAGATCGGCGAGCTGCCGCTCGACCTGCAGGCGAAGCTGCTGCGCGTGCTGGAGAACGGCGAGTACCAGCGCGTGGGCGAGACGCAGCGGCGCACGGCGCGCTGCCGCGTCATCGCCGCCACCAACCGCGACCTGCGCCGCGAAGTGAAGCGCGGCGCCTTCCGCGCCGACCTATACCACCGCCTTTCGGTGCTGACGCTCGCCGTGCCGCCGCTGCGCGAGATGGAGGGCGACCGCGTCGTGCTGCTCGACCATTTCCGCCGCCTCTACGCCCGGCAGTCGGGGGCGCAGCCCTTCGAGCTCGACCGCGCCGCGCTCGAGCGCTGGCAGCACTACGATTTCCCGGGCAACGTGCGCGAGCTGCGCAACATCGTCATCCGCCTGACCACCAAGTACGCCGGGCAGCGGCTCTCGCCGGTCGAGCTCGAGCCCGAGCTCGACCTCGAGGCGCCGCAGCCGGCCGCCGCCGCCGGCGCCGACATCGCCGACCAGGCGCAGCGCCAGCTCGAGCGCTCGGGCGCCTTCGACCTCGACCAGACCCTCAAGGCCTGGGAGCGCGCCTACATCGAGGCGGCGCTCAAGCTCACGCGCGGCAACGTCAGCCAGGCAGCGAAGCTCCTCGGCATGAACCGCACCACCCTGTACTCCCGAATGAATACCGGGGAGGACAAGTAGTGGCCCTCTACCTGGAGCACTTCGGGCTTTCCGAGCCGCCGTTCCGCATCACGCCGCACACCGACTTCTTCTTCGACGGCGCCGACCGCGGCGCCACCCTCGAGGCGCTCATCTACGCGGTGCTGCACGACGAGGGCATCGTCAAGGTCTCGGGCGAGGTCGGCAGCGGCAAGACCATGCTCTCGCGCGTGCTGATGGAGCGCCTGCCCGCGCACGTCGACACCATCTACCTCGCCACCGCCTCGCTCGCCGCCGACGAGATCCTGCACGCCATCGCCGACGACCTGGAGTGCGCGATCTCGCAGGAGCGGCGCAGCGTCGCGCTGCGCGAGCTGCAGGAGCACCTGATCCGCCTGTATTCCGAGGGACGCCGCGTGGTGATCCTCATCGACGAGGCGCACGTCATGCCCGAGGACACGCTCGAGCAGGTGCGCCTGCTCTCCAACCTCGAGTCGAACCGGCACAAGCTGCTGCAGATCGTGCTCTTCGGCCAGCCCGAGCTCGACGCCACCCTCGCCAAGGCCTCGCTGCGCCAGCTGCGCGACCGCATCACGCACTCGTTCCGCATGCGGCCGCTGTCGCAGCCGGAGGTGGCGAAGTACCTGTCGTTCCGCATGCGCGCCGCGGGCTACCGCGGCCCGGAGGTGTTCGCCCCGCGCGCCGCCGCCCTGATCAGCCGCGCGTCGGGCGGGCTGACGCGGCGGATCAACATCCTCGCCGACAAGTCGCTGCTCGCCGCCTACACCGAGAACACCCATGCGATCAGGCCGCGGCAGGCGCGCGCCGCGGTGCGCGACTCGGAGTTCGCCGCGTCCGCGCGCACCGCAATGCGCCCGGCGGTCTACCTCGGCGCGGCGCTCGCCGCCGGCATCGCCATCGGCGCCGGCGCGCAGTGGATCGTCGTTCCCGAGAGCGTTCACGCTCCCGCGGCGCCGCCGGTGCAGGTCGCCTCGGCGCCCGAGCCGCAGAAGCAGGTCGAGCCCCCGCCGGCGCCGCCCGAACCGGCCGCGGCCCAGCCGCCTTCCCCCCTGCTCAGCCCCGCCCAGTCACGCCGCATCGAGGGGTACGCGAGCGCGGGGCAGCAGCTCCTCGGCCAGCGCATCGCCGCGACGCGCGAAGTGCTCGAGCGCGCCCCCGACGAGCGCTACGCGATCGAGCTCTTCATCACCGACAACGTCGACCCGGCGCGCATGGAGCGGTTCCTGCGCCGCGCCCGCGACATGGTTCCCCTCGAGGAGGTGTTCGTCATCCCCATGTCGGGCGGCGGCCAGTACCGGCTGCGGGTGGTCTATGGCGAGTTCGAGTCGCGCGAGGCGGCGCTCGAGGCCGAGCGGCGGCTGCCGCCCAAGTACCAGCAGGCTTTCGAGACCTCGCCCCGCAGCTTCGCCGAGCTGCGCGGTCAGATTTAGTAAAAAGTCGGAAAACGGAGCAGCGACAGGCGCTTACGCCACTTTCTTCACGTCGGCATCGTGCTATGCTTCGACGCGGGAGGGAGTGCGTGCTACTCAAGCTGAGAACGACCGTCGCGATCGTGGCGCTGGGAGCGCTGCTCGCCGGCTGCGGCCACAAGCCGATGCAGCCCGACGAGACGCATATCGCCGCCGGCCAGGCGCGCCCGGAAGGCACCATTCCGCCGCCGGTGCAGATCACGCCGGTGCTGCCGAAGCCGACGCCGATGGCGCGGCCGGAAACCTACAGCGTGGTGGTGAGCAACGTGCGCGTGCAGGAGCTGCTCTTCGCGCTCGCGCGCGATGCCCGCCTGCAGATCGACATCGACCCTTCCCTCGCCGGCACCGTGACCCTGAACGCGGTCGACCAGACGCTGCCGCAGCTCTTGACGCGCATCGGCCGCCAGGTCGACATGCGCTACGAGCTCGACGGCCAGAACCTGGTGGTGATGCGCGACACCCCGTACCTGCGCGTCTACCGCATCGACTACGTGAACCTGGCGCGAGACGCGAAGATCGTCGCCGGCATGGCGATGCAGGTGAGCGGCGGCGGCTCGCCCACGGGCGGCGCGGCAGGCGGGCAGAACAACTCCACCGCCACCATCAACTCGGTGTCGGCGAACAAGTTCTGGGACACGCTGATCGACAACATCAAGGCGATCCTGCGCGAGACCGACAAGGTGCTGCCCGCGGGCGCGAGCGCCCAGGCCGCCGCGCCGACCACCGCGCCCGTGCAGCCGGCGCCGGGCGCCGCCGCGCCGCTCCAGGTTGCCGCCGCGCCCTCGGCCACCTTCCTCGAAGCCGGCTCGGTCATCGCCAACCCCGAAAGCGGCCTGCTCAACATCCGCGCCACCTCGCGCCAGCACGAGACGATCCAGCAATTCCTCGACCAGGTGCTCGCCAACTCGCGCCGCCAGGTGCTGATCGAGGTCACGGTGGCCGAAGTGCGGCTCTCCAGCCAGTACCAGCGCGGCATCGACTGGCAGCGCCTGCGCACCGGCGCCGCGGCGGCCGGCGTGCCGGCCTTCGGCACCGGCAACAGCGGCCTGGAGTTCAGCCAGCGCTCGAACGTCACGCGCCCGGGCTTCAACGAGAACCAGTTCATCCTCGGCGGCGCCATCACCAGCCTCAACCTCAACTTCGCCTTCAAGCTGCTCGAGTCCTTCGGCGACGTGCGCGTGCTCTCCAGCCCGAAGCTCTCGGTGCTGAACAACCAGTTCGCGGTGCTGAAGGTGGTCGACAACCTGGTCTACTTCACCGTGTCGTCGCAGACCTCGCAGGCGGCGAACACCGGCACCCTGCAGTCGATCAGCACCACTGCCAACACCGTGCCGGTGGGGCTGGTGATGACCGTGGTGCCGCAGATCAGCGACCACGACTCGATCTCGCTCAACGTGCGGCCGTCGATCTCGCGCCTGCTGCGCTTCGTCGCCGATCCCAACCCGCTGCTCACCACGGTGGGCAACTTCATCCCCGAGATCCAGACGCGCGAGATGGAATCGATGCTGCGGCTGGAAAGCGGCCAGGTGGCGGTGCTCGGGGGGCTGATGGAGGACGTGCAGGACCGCAGCGAAGACGCCATCCCCGGGGTGCGCAACGTGCCGGGGATCGGGCAGCTCTTCTCGCAGCGCTCCGACGAGAGCCGCAAGACCGAGCTGGTCATTTTCCTGCGCGCCACCGTGATCCGCGACCCGAGCGTCGAGGGCGACTACCGAAGCCTGCGCAGCCTGCTCCCGCGCGAGGACTTCATGAGCAGGCCGCATCCCGGCCGGGTAGCGCCCCCGGTGGGACCGATGGAGGAGCGGCCGCGCTGACATGAGCCTGCTGCTCGAGGCACTCAAGAAAGCCGAGAAGGCGAAGGAAGAGGCACAGCGGCGCGCCCGCAGCGAAGGCGGCGAGCCCGAGCTCAAGCTCGAAGCCGAGACGCCGGCGAGCGCGCCCGAGGCAAAGCCGGTGCGCACGCGCGACCAGCTGCCCGAGATCACCTCGCAGCCGCTCGAGATCATGGCCGACGAGCCGCCGCCGGCACCGAAGCCGACGCGCCAGAAGCCGGAGCCGCCGAAGGCCGAGCCCGCGGCGGCGGAGCGCGCCACGGCAAGGAAGGTCTTCGAGGCGAAGTTCCGCGAGCCCAATCCGCGCCTGCCCTTCTACATCACGATGGGCGTGCTCGGCGCCTTCGCGCTCGGCACCGTGGTCTATTTCTGGATGCAGCTGCGGCCGCCGCCGCCGCTCGTCAACACCAACCCGGTGCGCCCCGCCGGGGAAGCGCCGGTCGAGGTCGCGGCGCCGCCGAAGCCGCAGGCGCCTGCGCCCGTGGCGCAGGCCGCGCCGATCCCGGGCCTGCCTTCGTCCGCCCCGGCCGCGCCGGTGCAGGAGCCCGCGAGAACGCCGGCGCCGCCGCCCGCGGAATTGCGGCCGAAGCCGCCGGCGGCGAAGCCCGCGCCGGCGATCGAGACGCCCAGGCTCGCCGCGCCCGAGCCGAGGCCGGCGCCGGTGCAACCGCAGCCTGCGGCACGGCCGGTGGCGCAGGTCCATGCCAAGGTCGAGTCCGGCTACGCCGCGTACGTTGCCGGCGACCTCGCCACGGCGCGCACCGAGTACGAGCAGGCGTTGCGCGACGAGCCGGCCAACCGCGACGCGCAGTTCGGCCTCGCCGCGCTCGACGTGAAGGCGGGCCGCTACGAGGCGGCGGAGGGCGCCTACCTGCGCCTGCTCCAGGCGAATCCGCGCGACGTGGAGGCGCAGGCGGCGCTCATCGCGCTGCGCGGGGGGCGCCTCGACCCGCTGGTCGCCGAGAGCCGCGTGAAGTCGCTCCTCGCCGCCGAGCCCCGCGCGCACGTCCTGAACTTCACCCTCGGCAACCAGCTCGCGCAGCAGGGCCGCTGGGCCGAAGCGCAGCAGGAGTACTTCAAGGCGTTCTCGGCCGAGCCCGATAACGCCGACTTCGCCTACAACCTCGCCGTCAGCCTCGACCAACTGCGCCAGCCGCGCCTCGCCCTCGAGTACTACCGCCGCGCGGTCGCGCTCGCGAAGACGCGCGGCGCGAGCTTCGACGCCGCGGCCGCGCAGGCGCGCATCGCGCAACTGGACAAATGAACCAGCCGACCAGCCCGCAGGCGAAGCGCCACCTCGGCCAGATCCTCATCGACCAGGGCATCCTCACCGAGGACCAGCTGCGCATCGCCCTGCTCGAGCAGACGAAGCAGCATATTCCCGTCGGCCGGCTGCTGGTGCAGCTCGGCTTCGTCTCGGAGGCGACGCTGCGCGACGCGCTCTCCGAGAAGCTCGGCCTGCAGGCGGTGGACCTGGCGCGCATCATCGTCGACCCCACCGCGCTCAAGATGGTGCCGCGCGAGCTCGCGCGGCGCTACCGCGTCTTCCCGGTGGCGCTCGATCGCCAGCAGAAGAAGTTCATCGTCGCCATCGCCGACACCAACAACATCGTCGCGCTCGACCAGCTGCGCGCGCACCTCAAGGGCGACTTCGAGATCGAGCTGCGCCTCGCCGGCGACTCCGAGATCGAGCGCGCCATCGAGCACTACTACGGGCACGAGTTCTCGATCGACGGCATCCTCAAGGAGATCGAGACCGGCGAGGTCGACTACAGCACCGTCACCGAGGGCGACGAGTACTCGCAGCCGGTGGTGCGCCTCATCTCGGCGCTGCTCGCCGACGCCGTGGAGCGCGCCGGCTCCGACATCCACTTCGAGCCCGAGCAGAACTTCCTGCGCATCCGCTACCGCATCGACGGCGTGCTGCGGCAGATCCGCAGCCTGCACAAGACCTACTGGCCGGCGATGGCGGTGCGCCTCAAGGTGATGGCGAAGATGAACATCGCCGAGACGCGCGCGCCGCAGGACGGGCGCATCTCCGCCACCATGTCGGGCCGCGTCGTCGACTTCCGCGTCGCGAGCCTGCCCACGACGCACGGCGAGAACCTGGTGCTGCGCATCCTCGACCGGCAGAAGGGCATCGTGCCGCTCGACAAGCTCAACCTCGAGGAAGGGCAGCTCGAGCAGCTGAAGCGCATGATCGCGCGCCCCGAGGGCATCATCCTGGTCACCGGCCCGACCGGCAGCGGCAAGACCACCACGCTCTACTCGATCCTGAACCACATCAACTCCGACGGCATGAACATCATGACGCTCGAGGACCCGGTCGAGTACCCGATGACGCTGATCCGGCAGACCTCGGTGTCGGACGCGGCCAAGCTCGATTTCGCCAACGGCATCCGCGCCATGATGCGCCAGGACCCGGACATCATCCTCGTGGGCGAGATCCGCGACCACGAGACCGCCGAGATGGCCTTCCGCGCGGCGATGACCGGGCACCAGGTGTACTCGACGCTGCACACCAATTCCGCGGTCGGCGCCTTCCCGCGCCTGCTCGACATCGGCATCGTCCCCGACATCCTCGCCGGCAACATCATCGGCATCCTCGCGCAGCGCCTGGTGCGCAGGCTCTGCCGCACCTGCCGGCAGTCCTACGACCCGGACGTGCGCGAGCGCCGCCTGCTCGGGATCACGCCGACCGAGCCCGCGGCAATCTGGCGCTCCGTCGGCTGCGAGCAGTGCGACTACCAGGGCTACAAGGGCCGCCAGTCGATCCTCGAGCTGCTCAAGATCGACGCCGGCATCGACGAGATGGTGGCGCGGCGCGCCACCGCGCGCGAGATCCTCACGGCGGCCAAGGCGAACGGCTTCAGGACCCTCGCCGACGACGGCGTGCGCCTGGTGCGCGCGGGAACGACCAGCCTGGACGAGCTCATGCGGGTCGTGGACCTGACCGACCGCATGGCTTGATGCTGTACTCCTATAAAGCGATAGATTCACGCGGGAAGACGGTGATGGGCCGGGTGGAAGCGGTCAACCTCTTCGACCTCGAGCAACGCCTCGCGCGCATGGATCTCGACCTGGTGATCGGCGGCCAGTCGAGCCAGGCCACGCGCTTGTTCGGCGGACGCATCCCGCGCCAGGACCTCATCAACTTCTGCTTCCACCTCGAGCAGCTCGCCACCGCCGGGGTGCCGGTGATCGAGGGGCTGATCGACCTGCGCGAGAGCGTGGAGAACCCGCGTTTTCGCGAAGTGGTCTCCGGGCTGGTCGAGTCGATCGAGGGCGGCCGCAACCTGTCGCAGGCGCTCGCCGAGTTCCCCGAGGTGTTCAGCAAGGTGTTCGTGAGCCTGGTGCGCTCGGGCGAGCAGACCGGCAAGCTGCCCGAGGTGCTGAAGAGCTTGAGCGAGTCGCTCAAGTGGGAAGACGAGCTCGCCGCGCAGACGAAGAAGCTCGCCATGTACCCGGCCTTCGTCGGCAGCATCGTCCTGCTGGTGACCTTCTTCCTGATGATCTACCTCGTGCCGCAGATGACCGGCTTCATCCGCAACATGGGGCAGGACATCCCGCTGCAGACGGTCATCCTGATGGCGGTGTCGGGCTTCTTCGTCGACTACTGGTGGGCGGTGATCGCCTTCCCCTTCTTCGCCTGGTTCGGCCTGAAGTGGGCGGCGCGCACCAACCCGGCGGTCGAGTACGCGCTCGACCGCTACAAGATCTCCATGCCGCTGGTGGGGCCGATCCTGCGCAAGATCATCCTGTCGCGCTTCGCCTCGAGCTTCGCCATGATGTACGGCTCGGGCATCACCGTGCTCGACGCCATCCGCAGCTGCGAGGAGATCGTCGGCAACAAGGTGCTCGAGCAGGCGCTGAAGAGCGCCGGCCAGCAGATCGCCGACGGCAAGAACATGACCGCCGCCTTCCAGGACCTGGGCCTGTTCCCGCCGCTCGTCATCCGCATGCTGCGCATCGGCGAGAACACCGGCAAGCTGGACACGGCGCTGCTCAACATCGCTTACTTCTACAACCGCGAGGTGCGCGAGTCGATCGGCAAGGTGCAGGCGATGATCGAGCCGGCGCTGACGCTGGTGCTCGGCGCGATCCTCGGCTGGGTGATGCTCTCGGTGCTCGGGCCGGTGTACGACGCCATCTCGAAGATGAAGTTCTAGCCGCATGAACTTCACTCAATTTGGCGCGCGGCGCATCCTCTACTTCACCGCCGAGGACCACTACCTCTACAGGAGCCAGGGCGGGAAGCTCGAGCTCGAGGCGAAGTTCTCCGGCGACGACCTCGGCGTCACCGCCTTCCGCGAGCACCTGCGCGGCCAGGGCCGCGCCCTGTACTCGGTGCTCGCCGACCTCGCCGGCGAGGACTTCCACGAGGAAGCGATCCCGTACCTGCGCGGCTCCGACCGCGACGCAGTGGTGCAGCGGCGCCTTGCGCAGCGCTACCGCGACACGCGCCTTGCCGCGGCGCTCTCGCTCGGCCAGTTGCTGGCGGGCGAGCGGCGCAACGAGCGGCTGCTGCTCACCTCGTTCACCAACACGCAGCAGCTCGCCCCCTGGCTCGATGCGCTCGAGGAAGCCGGCGCGCGCCTCTCGGGCGTGTACTCCACGCCGCTGCTCGCGCCGGCGCTGGCCGCGCGCCTGGGCGGCAAGGCCGAGCGCCTGCTGCTCGTCACGGCGACGCGCGCCGGGCTGCGCCAGTGCTACATCGACCACGGCCGGCTGCGCTTCGCCCGCCTGGAGCGCACCGTGGAGATGGTGCCGCAGGCGCTCGCGATGTTCGTGCGCTCCGAGACCCAGCGCCTGCTGCAGTACCTCGTCACGCTGCGCGCGCTGCCGCGCGAGGGCGCGCCGGTGCAGGTGCTGGTGATCGCGCCGACCGGGCAGCGCGCCATCTTCGAGCAGGCGCTGCTGTCCGACGCGCGCCTGGTGTTCCGCACCGTCGACGCCGCGGAGGCGGGCAGGGCGATCGGCCTGAGGAGCGCGCCCGAGGGCACCGCCGCCGAGGCGCTGTACCTGCATCTCACGGCGAGCAAGCCGCCCGCCGAGCAGTTCGCGAGCCGCGAGGAGCGCCGGCGCTTCTTCATCTGGCGGCTGCAGCGCGGCATCGTCGCGGCCGGCGCGCTGGGCTTCGCCGCCTGCGCGCTTTACGGCGGCAGCCGCTGGCTGGAGGTGATGAACGTGCGCGAGCAGGCGGTGCGGCAGCAGGCCGACGCGCGCGCCGCCGCGCAGAGCTACGAGCGCATCACCGCCGCCTTCCCCGTGACGCAGACCACCACCGAGAACGTGAAGGTCACGGTGGTCGAATTCAGCAAGATCGCCGAGCGCAGCGCCTCCCCCGAGCCGGCGCTCGTGCACGTGTCGCAGGTGCTCGGGCAGTTCCCGCAGATGGAGCTCGACGCCCTCAACTGGAGCGTCGGGCGGCCGACCGAGCGCCGCGACGGCAAGCCGCTCGCCGCCCCCTCGCCCGGCCAGGGCGCGAAGCGCGCCGGGCCCATCGACGAGGCGGTGATCGTCGAGATCTCCGGCCGCGTGAACGCCACCCAGCGCAACGACTATCGCGGCATCACCGGGCAGGTGCAGCGCTTCGCCGCCGCGCTCGCCGGCGCGGGCTACGAGCTGCTGCGCACTCAGCTGCCGTTCGACGTGACTTCCGAGGGCACGCTCTCGGGGGACATCGGCACCGGCCCCGACACCGGCGAGGCGCCGCGCTTCACCATCACCATCGTGCGGAGGCTGCCCTGAGGTTCACCCAGGAAGAGCTCCGGCGCCTCGCCATCCCGTTCGTCATCGCGCTGGCGCTGCTCGGCGCGGGCGCCGCCCTGGTGCAAAGCGCCGGTACCTCCCTCGCCGCCGCGCAGCGCAGCCTCGCCGCCGCGCAGGCCGAGCGCCGGGAGAGCACCGAGCGCCTGGCGCGCATAGCCGAGGAGGAGCGCGAGGTGAAGGCGAAGCTCGACGTCTACCAGCGCCTGCGCCGACTCAACATCCTGGGCGAAGAGCAGCGCCTGGAATGGGCCGACGCCATCACCCGCATCCGCACGCAGCGCGAGCTGCTCGACCTGCGCTACCGCGTCGAGCGCCAGCAGCTGCTCTACTCCGCGGTGGGCAAGCCGGCCAATGTCGACTTCTTCGCCAGCACCATGAAGGTGGACCTTGCGCTGCTGCACGAGGAGGACCTGCTGCGCTTCCTCGCCGACCTGCGCGACTCGGGCAATGCCTACTACGCGGTGCGGCGCTGCGCCATCCAGCGCACCGGCCAGGCGGCCACCGGCACCACCATCACGCCGCGGCTGCGCGCCGACTGCGACATCGACCTCATCACCATCGTCGACCGGGCGGCCAAGCGATGATGCGCGCTCTTCTCTTCTTCCTGGCAGTTCTCCTCTCCCAAAATGCCACCGCGCAGCAGCTCGGCCGCCTCTTCTTCACCGACGACCAGCGCGCGGCGCTCGATGCGCGGCGCCGGGCGCGCGTGCCGGACAAGCCCTCCGCCGCCCCCGTGGTGGCCTCGCCCACCACTCGCCTCGACGGCTTCGTGCGCCGCTCGCAGGGGCCCTCCACGGTTTGGGTGAACGGCGAGCAGCTGCCCGAGAACGTCCGCCCGGGCGAGCGCAGCGTCTCGGTCCCCGTCGGCGACAGCGGCGCCCGCGTCGAGCTCAAGCCCGGCCAGGTGCTCGACCGCGGTACCGGCGAGTTGCGCGACGTGCTCGGTGATGGCGAGATCCGCGTTCGACGCAACAGATGAGCAAACGACAACATGGCGTCGCGCTGATCGGGCTCCTCGCCTTGCTGACGCTCGGCGCCTGCTGGTACCTCGTTTCGGCGCTTGCCACTCCAGTGAACCGCACGGCCTCGGATCGCGAGCACAACGCAAGGGTGCTGCAACAAGCGAAGCTCGCCCTCATCGGCAGCGTTGGCCTGATGGCGGGTGATACGACCGAAACCAACCCCGGTCGGGTACCCTGCCCAGAAGCGGCAGGGTCAGCGAACAACTTTGCTGCCGGCGTGTGGACGGAAGGCGACGATGGCGTCGCGGCGGGCAACTGCTTGCTGCCGGCGGTCGGCCGCCTGCCTTGGCGAACCCTCGGCATCGAAAAGCTCGTCGATGCCTCCGGCGAGCCGCTCTGGTATGTCGTTTCTCCGGCATGGGCGCTGAGCAACGCCACGTTCCCGCCCCTGCAAACACTGATCAACTCCGACAACGCCGCCGGCCAGCTCACGCTAGACGCTGCGGGCGACATTGTGGTGCTCATCATCGCTCCGGGTCGGCCGCTCGACATCGCCGCGGGCGGAGGCTGCGTGGCGCGGAACCAGGCCCGGGTGCGCACGGCAAACGTCTCTTGGGATGTCCGCGACTTCCTCGACTGCACGAATTCCGACGGCAACGGGGCCTTCGCCACCAACGGGCCTTCCGGCTCGTTCAACGACCAGGTACTCGCAGTCACTTCCGGCGAGCTGATGCCGGTCGTCGAAGCCGCAGTGGCCAATCGCTTCGCCAAGCAGTTCGGGCCGACCATGCGCTACTGCGGGGGCCTGTGGGCGCCGTGCAGTGGCGCCGGCGCGGCGGCCTACTATCCATTCGCGGCCGATTTCACCACGCTCGCAGCGGGCACCTTCCAAGGCGCGTTGAACAATCCGCAGGGCTTGCTGCCGCTCAGTTTCAGCGGCGCCGGCGCCTGCCTAGCAAATACGCCCAGCGCGCCTTACTGCGCCCCGCCGCCACCGTGCGGTGCAGCGCCGTACAACGGCACGCGCTGCGCGCCAACCCTAATCACCTACCGCAACAACCCCGTGATCACGAGCACCGGCGGAGCGACTATCAGGAACTACAGCTGCTCGGTGAGCGGAACGCCGAGCACTCTAAGCTGTAACGTCAACACCTCCTCCGGAGCCGGCCTCCTGGCCGCAGACCGTTGGATGACTTTCACCATGGATGTCACCACCAACAATGTCGGTATGGCGGTGCGGACGATCAACACGGCAGCGCAGATGACGGGCGTCGACACTGCCATCGCCACCTCCGTGAACTATCCATATGGCTATCAGATGACCTCGGCGACGTTGAACGCCGACGGATCGGCGACAGTCCGGATCAATTCGCGCGTTCCCGGCGTGAGCGGCGGCTTGATCAGTGACCTTCTATGCGCGTTGACTCTGCTCGAAAGCCTGCTCTTAAACTGCTACCAGCACACTATCACCGTGCCGTTCATGTGGCTCGACCAGCCCATGCTGTATGCGGACAACGCGACCATGGCATGGTTCTATCGCAACGGCTGGCACGAGCGAATGTACTACGCCGTTTCCGCCGGCAACGCGCCGAGCGGGACCGGGACTTGCGCCGGCGCGACCTGCCTATCGGTCAACGGCCCGACGCTCACGAATATCCAGCGCGCCCTCGTGCTCACGCCGGGACGCGCGGTGGGGGCCCAGCCCCGGCCCCCCGTCGTCCTCGCCGACTGGCTCGAAGGCGGCAATGCGGACCTCGACACGCAATTTTGGGCACGCGATCCCGCTCTCCCGGTCAACCGTGCCTTCAACGACCACGTCGTGGCCCTCGACAGCAACTGATGGGTACGAGGTATTCAAAGGGATTCACCCTCACCGAGCTCGCTATCGCATTCCTGATCGTCTCGCTGCTCCTCGCGGGGTTCATGTACACCCTCGCGGCCCAGACGGAGCAGCGTAGCCGCACGGACACGCAGCGGCGCCTGGAGGACGCGAGGGAGGCGTTGATCGCTTTCGCCATCGTCAACGGCCGGCTGCCTTGCCCCGCCGCGGCGCCGCCGAATGCGCCCTACAGCAACCCGGGAGCGACCGGCACGGAGTCCCCCGCCGGGGGTGCTTGCACCGACGGCTACACCGGCTTTCTACCGGGACTCGCTCTCGGCTTTCAGCCCGTCGACGCCAACGGCTACGCGCTCGATGCCTGGAACAACCCGATCCGTTATTCCGTGTCGAAGAACAGCAGCGTCGCCGGCAATCCGGACTGGAACTTCACTACGCCCGGCGCGATGAAGGCCACCGGCATCAACGTCACGCCCAGCGATCTGGTCCTGTGCGCTCAGGGCACGGGGATCAACACCGGCGCGGGAACGTGCAGCGCCGCCCCGTCAGTCACCAACCAGAACCTCGTGGTCGCAGTGCTGTGGTCGCAAGGCAAGAATTTCATCACCAGCGGCGCCGCCGGCACGGACGAAACGCCGAACAACAAGCATCGCCTGCCGGCCGTGCAGAACGACCACCCCATCTTCGTGCACACGACCCCGGCGCCAGCGGGGGCCACCGGCGGCGAGTACGACGACATGCTGGTCTGGTTGCCGGTCGGCGTACTTTATTCGCGTCTGATCGCCGCTGGAGTACTGCCGTGACGTACTGCCTTTGGCTCCGCAAATCGTTGATGCGTCTCACTTTTCAGAATTCCGCGCATCGGCGCCTATGGCATTTGCGCACATCTTCAACGATCGTTAACAAAGCTCAGCCGGAGCCTGAGACATTTGCCGTAACGTCGCCTGGGGCGCCCCGATACATTGAGGGCGTCACAGCGGCCGCATGCGCGGCTCGCTAAGACCTAACTCAGGGAGAACGAAATGGATGCGATGAAGCGCACACTGATCTCGGTAGCTGCCGCGTTTGCCGTGGCGTCGACCTCGGCGGTGGCGCAGGGGGTGAAGATGAGCGACGAGCAACTCGACCAGATTACGGCCGCCGGAGCGCTCAGCGTGGTGGCGATCAGCAACCCCGGAAACGCCAACGTCGCACGCAACCTCGACCTCCAAAGCGGTCATACAACGTGCATCAATTGCGCCGAGGTGCTGCCACCCAATGCGGGCGGCACCGGCGGGATCGTGATCGTCGTGAACCGCAAGTTTGGCTTCGACAACCCGATCATCCGCTGCGTGGGTCGCGGCGTCCCTGGACTCTGCTAGAGCAGCACCGTCCTACCGCCCCCTGACACCGGCGTCGCCGGTCTCAAGGGGTTTGTTTTTTGGGATGATGTCGGCCGTGCTATCGCATCGAATCGCGGTCTCGCTGCTGGTCGGGCTCATGTTCCGGCCCGTCGTCGCGCACCCTCAGGCGGTTCGCTCGCTCCTGGAAATGCGCCATGAGGGCGTGGTGGTCCAGCAATGGGACTCGAGCTGTGGCGCGGCGGCGCTGGCTACGGTGCTGACGTACGCGTTGAAGGACCCCGTTTCCGAAAGGACCGTCGCCGAAGGCATGCTGCGGCGGACAGACCCGCTGCGCGTGCGGGTACGCGGCGGTTTCTCCCTGCTGGACATGAAGCGCTTTGCGGAGAACCGGGGCTATGACGCCGCGGGGTTTCGGGACCTTAGCCTGGACGAGTTGCTGAGAATGCAAAGCCCCATCGTGCCGATTGCCGAGCATGGCAACGCGCATTTCGTCGTGATCCGCGGCCTCAAGGAGGGGGCGCTGGACATCGCGGACCCCGCCTTCGGGAATCGATCGATTTCCGTCGAGCGTTTCGTCACCGTTTGGCAGAACGGCATCGGCTTCGTCGTGACGCGACAGGGCCGGTGAAGCGCTTTCTCGCGCTTATCGCACTGTTATTCGCCGGTTACGGTACGGCCTGGTCGCAGACCACCGAGGAGCTTCAACGCATCATCCGGGAGCGCGATGCCGAAATCGAGGGTCTGAAGCGCAGAATCGAGAAGCTGGAAGAAGACGCCTCGAAGCCCAGCGACGCCAGCGACGACGAGATGAATCGGGCCCTCGAACGCGCACTGGTGCAGCAGGGCGGGATGCTGCTGCCTCCAGGCGTCTACGAGCTTGAGCCGCAGGCAAGCTATGCGCATTGGGACAAATCACGTACCGCGCTGCGCCATGAGGGTGATGTGGCGCTCTCACTCCGCGCCGGTCTGCCTTGGGACTCGCAGATTCAGCTGCGTGTTCCATACGTTCATGTGTCTACGTCAGCGGGATCCGAGACCGCGCTCGGCGACGTTGATCTGTCGCTGTCCAGGCAGGTCAAGCGAGAGGGCAGTTTGCTGCCGAGCCTGGTGGGTTCGTTAGGCTGGCACGGCCGCACGGGCAAGGAGGCACAGGATGGAGGCGTGCCGACAGGCGGAGGCTTCGACGTCGTCCAGGCGGGTCTTACCGCGCTGAAGCGACACGATCCGCTGGTGTACTACGGCGGCCTCAGCTATTCCTCGCCGCTGTCTCGCAGTATCGACGGTACGCACGTCGACCCCGGCGACGCCCTCGGCGTGCGGCTGGGCGGCATCCTTGCCGCGAGGCCGGACACCTCCGTGAACCTGGGACTCAACCTCGCCTTCGTGCGCGCGGCGCGGCTGAACGGGCAACGCGTGCCAGAGTCCGATACGGTGCTCGGTACGCTTCAGCTGGGCTTCGGGAGGATTCTTACGCGCCGCGCCATGCTCAATCTCGCCGCCGACCTCAGAGTGACGGGAGAGGTGCCGGATTTCCGCTTGAGCGTCGCCTTGCCCATCCGCTTCTAGCGGCGCCTCACGGTTGCGCACCGCTTAGCGCAAAGCAGACGTCGCCATCGCGGTTCGACTCGAGGGCGAGGCGATAGCCCGCCGCCTCGGCCTGGCGAGCCGCCTGGTAAAGGCCGATTCCCAGTCCGCCGCGCGAGCTGACCGGCGCGCGCATCAGGGTGGAGGCGAACTCCTCGGGCACCGGGTAGCCGGTATCGCAGACGCGCAGCGCGAGCTGCTCGGCGCACTCGAGCGAGACGCGCACGCGCACCGCCGGATCGACGGCGCGCTTGGCGATCGCGTTGCGCAGCAGGTTGTCAGAGACGCTGTCAAAGAGCGAGCGCGGCAGGCGCGCCTGCGCCGGCGGCGCCGCGCCCTGGAATTCGACGCCCTCGCCGTGGTACTGCCGCTGCAGCCCCTGCCACCAGGTCGACGCCGACACGTAAGTCTCCGCCGTTGCCTGCGGCCGCTGCAGGCGCTCCAGCGTCTCGGACAGCCGCTGCGCGACGAGCGGCAGCTGGCGTTGCACCAGCCCCTGCAGCTGCGCCGAGTCGCGGTACTCGTCGCGCTCGGCCACCGCGCACAACACGTTCAGAGACTGCAGCAGGTTCTTGATGTCGTGCGTCATGCGCGCGCCGGTCTCGTGCACCGCCTGCAGGTAGCTCGCCTGGCGCAGCTTCTCCTCGCGCTGCTTGGCGAGGTAGAACTCGCCGAGCAGCTGCCCGAGCAGATGCAGGTGCCATTGCAGGGCCGGGCTCAGGCGGTAGCGCGAATAAATGGTCAGGGCGAGCGCGCTATTGGAGAACTCGACGCCGTGCGGGGTTTTCTCGCCGCGCTCGCCGCGCGCCTCGCCCGCGCGCCAGCCGACGCCCGCCACCGAGGGCAGGCGCTCGAGCGACGCCAGCGCCTCGGCGAGGAAGCGCTCCGGCCGCGCCTCGACGTGCGATACCTCGGCGAGCACGTGCAGCCACTTCTCCACCGGCAACCCGATGGAGAAGAGGTAGCGGGCGAAGAACACCCCCAGCCCGCCGCCGCTGCGCGGGTTCCAGGCAAGCCCCACCAGCAGCACCGCACCGGCGGTGACGAACACGGTGTAGGTGAGCGCGGCGAGGTAGGTGCTGCGCGTGAGCGTCATGAAGGTGAAGCTGCCGAGGATCACCACGACGAGCAGCAGCATCAGGAAGACGCTGTAGAAGAAGTCGATCACCTGCGAGGCGTCGGCGGGCTCGGGCTCGGCCGGGAAGAGCGCGATCAGCACGAAGGCGAGGGGCAGGCCGTATTCGGCGTAGCTGCGCACCTCGGGCGTCACCTCGCGGCGCGGCGCGATCTCGGGAAGGATGGCGATGGCGAGCAGCGCGAGCAGGTAGGCGAGCACCACCAAGTAGCAGCGCCGCTGCCAGCGCGCGTGGTGCTGGTACACCTTGCCGCCGACGAGGCCGGCGAGCACGACCACCCAGAAGGCGAGCAGCCACCAGTCGAGGTAGAGCATGACCACCACGGCCACCAGCGACAGGATGAAGCCCTGCGTGGGCGAGACGCGCTGCTCGGCGCGCAGGAACGGCTGCCACAGCAAGAGCAGCCCGAGGTGCGCGAGCAGCAGCGCGCGCGCCCACGGGTCGGCGACGCCGCGGAACACCGCCACGTGCAGCAACGCCAGCATGGCGACCACCACCAGGCGCCAGTAGCGCTGGCTGAATCCCCACGCGGCATTGGCCAGCCTGGCGAAGAGCTCCTCGCCCGGCAGCGCCTGTTGCATAAGATCCCTCCCCGCGTCTAGTCTACAAACGAACCCATGCCAGCGGCCATTCTCGCCCGTTTGTGCCTCGTCGAAGCGCGCCGCGGCGGCTTGCCGTGGCTCGCCCTGGCCAGCCTGCTCGCCGCGGTGTCGCTGGCGGCATTCCTTTCCGAGGCGGCGATCACCGAGGGCCGCTCGCTGCAGCTCTCGGTCCTCGCCGCCGTGCTGCGCACCGCGGCGGTCTTCCTGGTGGCGGCGCAGGTGGCGGCGAGCACGCTGCGCGAGTTCAACGACAAGGGCCTGGAGCTGATGCTCTCGCTGCCCCTCGGGCGCTCGACGCACTACCTCGGGCGGCTGGCCGGGTTCAGCGCCAGCGCGGTGGCGCTGGCGGCGCTCTTCTCGGCAGCGCTGCTGCCGTGGGCGGCGCCCGGCGCCGTGGCGCTCTGGGGCGTGTCGCTCGCTTGCGAGGCGGCGCTGGTCGCCGCCGCGGCGCTTTTCTTCGCCATGACGCTCGCCCAGCTCGTGCCGGCGATCGCGGCGACCGCCGGCCTGTACCTGCTCGCGCGCTCCATCGCCGCGATCCAGGCCATCGCCGCTGGGCCGCTCGCCGCGGACTCGCTCATCACCCACTTCGCCGGTCTCGCCGTCGACGGGGTCGCTCTGCTCCTGCCGCGGCTCGACGTCGTGACCCGCACCGACTGGCTCCTCTACGAGCCGCCCTCGGCGGGAGCCTATGCCCTCGCCCTGGGCGGGCTCGCGCTGTACGGCGTGCTGCTTGTGGCGGCAGGCCTGTTCGACTTCCACCGCAGGAACTTCTGATGCGGGACGAGCGGCGCTTGAGCGTGGTCCCCGGCTGGGTCTGGACGCTGCTCCTCGTCGCGGCAGCAATGCAGGTGGGATGGCAGGCCGCCCGCCAGCCCGGGCAGCCCGCCGCGGCATCGCTGCCGCCGGCTCCGAGCGCGGCGGCGCTCGGGCTCGCCGCCTTCGGCGAGCGGCCGCTCGCGGCGCGCCTGGTGATGCTCTACCTGCAGGCTTTTGACGTGCGCGGCCTCGACTATCTGCGCCTGATGGCGTGGCTCGGCGCCACCCTCGAGCTCGACCCGCGCAGCGAATATCCGCTCTTCGCCGCCGCGCGCGTCTACGCCGAGGTGCCCGATGCCGCGCGCAGCCGCATCGCCCTCGAGTTCGTCTACGAGCGCTTCTTCGCCGATCCCGACCGCCGCTGGCCCTGGCTCGCGCATGCCGCGCTCCTCGCCAAGCACCGCCTGCGCGACCTGCCGCTCGCGCGCCGCTACGCCCAGGCGATCGATCGCCACACCCGCTCGCCCGACGTGCCGCTGTGGGCCCGGCAGATGGAGATCTTCATCCTCGAGGACATGGATGAGCTCGAGGCGGCCAAGATCATGCTGGGCGGCCTGCTCGAGCGCGGCGAGATCGATGATCCCGGGGAGCTTCGCTTCCTCAAGCAGCGGCTGGAGGAGCTGGAGGCCCGGCTGGGCCGCAAGAACGTGAAATAGTTGTCGGTCTGCCAACAGGCATGTCGAGGATTCGACAGAGGTGGCCTTGACGGTGTCGCCTAAGTCATTGTTTTTACTTGTTCCGGATTCTGGCATACCATTTGCGGTACGTTCATCGTTCCTGGAGGGTCCAGGGGAGACATTTATATGAAGAAGACACAGGGCTTCACGCTGGTGGAAATCGCGATCGTGCTGGTGATCATCGGGCTGCTGCTCGGCGGCATCCTGAAGGGGCAGGAAATGATCACCCAGGCGAAGATCAAGAACCTGATCGCGGACTTCTCCGGCATCTCGGCCGCCTACCACGGCTACCAGGATCGCTACCGCTCCATCCCGGGCGACGACCCGGGCGCGGCCGCGCGCTGGGCGGTGGCCCCGGCAGCGACTTCGGGCGACGGCAACGGCGTCGTCGCGGGCGCGTACAACAGCCTCACGGCGACCGACGAGTCGCGCCTGTGGTGGGATCACTTGCGCCGTGCCGGCTTCGTCGCCGGCACCGGCACGCAGCAGCCGTTCAACGCGGTGACCGGCCTCCTCGGCGTGCAGACCGGCAACGCGGCGGCCGCCACGGCGCTCGGCGGCTTCAGCGCTCTGATCGTGTGCTCGGCCAACATGCCCGACAAGATCGCCATCGCGGTGGACACGCAGATGGACGACGGCACCGCGGCCACCGGCACGGTGCGCGGCCAGCTGCACGCGGCCGGCCCCAACCCGGCGATCCAGGATGCGGCACCCGCGGCGAACTACGCGGAGACGGGAAGCAACGTCTACACGCTCTGCCGCTCGCTGTAACAGGCGCGCGTGCAGCGCTGAAAGCCGACCTTAGGGTCGGCTTTTTTTTGCCCGCCGTTTAACCTCGTACCAGGCGGAACTCGGCCGCCGACAGCGCCTCGGCGCTGCCCAGCATCACCACGACGTCGCCTTCCTGCAGCGGCCCTGCCTGCGCCGCGGCGAGCCGCTCCTTGATCCCGCGCCGGCGCACCGCGCGCAGCTGCACGCCGAGGGCCTCGAGCTGGAGGGCCTCCAGCGTCTTGCCGATGCCGTCGGCGCCGGGCTCGAGCGTCACCGCGTGCAGGCGCGCGCCGCCATCGCCCTCGGACTCGTTCTCGCGCCCGTGGAACAGGCCGCGCAGCAATCCGTACTGCTGGTCGCGCACCTGGCTCATGCGACGCATCACCCGCGACAGCGGCACGCCGGCGACCACGAGCGCGTGGGAGGCGAGCATCAGCCCCGACTCGAAGGCTTCCGGCACCACCTCGGTGGCGCCGGCGGCGGTCAGCCGCGCGATGTCGGATTCGTCGCGCGCGCGCACGATCACCGGCACGGTGCGGTTCAGCGCCTGGATGTGCGCGAGCACGCGCACGCTCGCGGCGACATCGGCGAACGTCACCACCACCGCCGCGGCGCGGCCGATGCCGGCGGCGACCAGCGCCTCGCGGCGCGCGCTGTCGGCGAACACCACCGTGTCGCCCGCCAGCGCCGCCTCGCGCACGCGCTCGGGGTCGAGGTCGAGCGCCACATAGCGCAGGCCCTCGGCGTCGAGCAGCCGCGCCAGGCGCTGGCCGTTGCGGCCGTAGCCGAGGATGATCACGTGCCGGTCGCTCTCGATCGCCTGCGCGGCGACGCGGTGCAGGTCGAGCGAGCGCTGCATCCACTCCGAGCGCGACAGGCGCAGCACGATGCGGTCGCTCGCCGCGACGACGAAGGGCGTGGCGAGCATCGACAGGATCATCGCCGCGAGGAAGGGCTGCAGCATCGCGGCGTCGACCACGCCGGCGTAGCCGGCGAGGGGCAGCAGCACGAAGCCGAACTCGCCGCCCTGCGCGAGCGCGAGCCCCACGCGCAGCGCCGTGCCGGTCGGGGTACCGAAGGCGCGCGAGAGCATGGTGATGAGCGCGAGCTTCCCGGCGGTGAGCACGACGAACACCGCTGCCACCATCGCGAAGTTCGCCGCCACGAGCTTGAGGTCGAGCATCATGCCGACGGTGATGAAGAACAGCCCAGCAGCACGTCGCGGAAGGGCTTGATGTCCTCCTCGACCTGGAAACGGTACTCGGTCTCCGAGATCAGCATGCCGGCGAGGAAGGCGCCGAGCACGAGCGAGAGGCCGGCGAGCCCGGTGAGGAAGGCGAGGCCCAGCGTGATGAGCAGCACGTTCAGCACGAACAGCTCGCTCGAGCGGCGGCGCGCCACCGCGCCGAGCCAGGCGCGGATGAGGCGTGGCCCGCCGACCACGATCACCGCGAGAGCGATTGCCGCCTTGCCCAGCGCGGCTGCAATCGCGAAGCCCATCGCCCCGGCCGGCTGGCCGAGCGCGGGGATGAGCACGAGCAGCGGCACCACCGCGAGGTCCTGGAAGAGCAGCACCCCCATCACCTGGCGGCCGTGCGCGCTGTCGAGCTCGCCGCGCTCCGAGAGCAGGCGCGACACGATGGCGGTGGAGGACATCGCCGCGACGCCGCCGAGCGCGATGCCCGCCTGCCAGGACGCGCCGGCCATCCAGGCGACGCCGCCGGCGATCGCCATCGTCAACGCCACCTGCGCGCCGCCCAGGCCGAATACCAGGCGGCGCATCGACAGCAGCTTCGGCAGGCTGAACTCCAGGCCGATCGAGAACATCAGGAACACCACGCCGAACTCGGCGAGCACGCGCGTCTCCTCGCCGTCGGAGGCGAGGCCGAGCGCGTGCGGCCCGAGGCCCAGCCCGGCCACCAGGTAGCCCAGCATCGCCGGCAGGCGCAGCGCCCGGCACGCCATCACCGCGAGCACCGCGGCGGCGAGCAGGATCAGCACGGCCTGCAGCGAAATGACGGAGTGGTCCATGGGCTATACTCGCAAGGATGATAAAGGCAGTACCGAAGGCCCGTCAGAGCAGTTCAAAAAGCACCCTCGAGCTCGCGCGCCAGGTGCTCGAGATCGAGGCTGAAGCGGTGCACGCGCTCGCCGCGCGCATCGACGAGCGCTTCCTCGCCGCGGTCGAGCTGATCCACAACAGAAGCGGCCGCGTGGTGGTGAGCGGCATCGGCAAGTCCGGGCACATCGCGCGCAAGATCGCTTCCACCATGGCGAGCACCGGCACGCCGGCGTACTTCGTGCACCCGGCGGAGGCGAGCCACGGCGACCTCGGCATGGTCGAGCACGGCGACGTGTTCATCGCTATCTCGTACTCCGGCGCGAGCAACGAGCTGCTAGAGATCGTGCCTCTAGTGAAGCGACGTGGCGCCAAACTGATCGCGGTCACAGGAAAGAGGGATTCGATGCTGGCGCGCGAGGCCGATGTCTGGCTCGATGCCAAGGTGGAAAAGGAGGCCTGCCCGCACAACCTCGCGCCCACGGCGAGCACCACGGCGGCGCTGGCACTCGGCGACGCTCTCGCCATCGCCCTATTGGATGCGCGCGGGTTCTCTGCCGCCGACTTCGCTCACATGCACCCGCGCGGCGGATTACCGGACCAGGCGCGCGTGCAGCATGCCTTCTTACGTGTTGAATCGGTGATGTGTACGGGCACGCAGATTCCGCACGTCAAGAGTGGCGCGACGATCCGCGAGGCGCTGGCTGAAGTGACTCGTGGCCGCATGGGCATGACGGCCATTCTCGATTCCGTCGGCACGGTGAAAGGGATCTTCACCGACGGCGATCTGCGCCGGACGCTGGAGAAGAACAGCGACCTTGAACGGCGCGTCGACGATGTGATGACCCTCAGGCCCAAGACGGTACGGCCGGATTTGCTTGCCGCGGAAGCCGTGCACATCATGGAAGAATCCAAGGTCAATCAGCTGCTGGTGGTGGACGAGCGCGGCGAGCTGGTCGGCGCGCTCAACATGCACGATCTCTTCCGCGCCAAGGTGATTTGAGCGAGCCTTCCCTGCCGTGAGGGACCTTTCCGAAGAGGTTGCCGAACGCGCGCGGCGCCTGCGCCTCATGGTCTTCGACGTCGACGGCGTGCTCACCGACGGGACGCTCTGGTACGGACGCGAGGGCGAGGCGCTCAAGGGCTTCCACGCCTTCGACGGCCACGGCATCAAGATGCTCGCGGCGAGCGGCGTCGCCTGCGCGCTGCTCTCCGGGCGCAGCTCCGCCGCGGTGAGCGCCCGCGCCGCCGAGCTCGGGATCGCGCACGTGCTGCAGGGCATCGACGACAAGAACAAGGAATACGAGTCGCTATTGAAGCGCCTTGGTTTTCGTTATGAAGAAGCCGGTTTCATGGGCGACGAGCTCGTCGACCTGCCGGTGCTCACGCGCTGCGGCTTCGCGGCGGCCCCCGGCGAGGCCCCCGAGGCGGTGCGCAGCCGCGTGCACTACGTCGCCGCCGCGCCGGCCGGACGCGGCGCAGCGCGCGAGGTGTGCGAGGTGGTGATGCGCGCCCAGGGCACGCTCGAGCGCGCGATTCAAGGATACCTGCGATGAGCCGCGGGACCCTGCCATGAGGCTGTCGACGACGCGGCTTTTCCCGCTCGCGCTGATGACCTCGCTCGCGCTGCTCACGTTCTGGCTCGAGCGCACGGTGCACGAGGACCCCGCCGCGCCGCAGCTGCGCCGGCACGACCCGGACTATGTGGTGAGCAACTTCACCACCACCACCTACACCCGCGACGGCGCCGCGGAGAGCGTGCTCTCGGCCGAGAAGATGCTGCACTTCCCCGACGACGACTCGACGGAGCTCTTCTCGCCGCGCGTGCTGCACGCCAAGCCCGAGGAGGCGCGCTACACGGTGCGCGCCGAGCGCGGCGCGCTCTCGCGAGACGGCGACGAGATCTTCCTCTACGAGAACGTGGTGCTGGTGCGCGAGGCGGACGCCGGGCGGCCCGAGGCGCGCATGACCACGGAGTTCCTGCACATCCTGCGCGACCGCTCGCTGGTGCGCACCGACCGCCCGGTGAAGATCGTCGAGGGCAGCCGCTCGCTCTCGGGGCGGGGCATGGAGTACAACAACGAGTCGCGCGAGCTCAAGCTCGCCCACGACGTGGTGGCGCGCTTCGAGCCGCAGGACGCGCGATGAAGTTTGCCGCGCTGGTCCTGGTGCTTTTCTGTTCGGCAGCTCTTGCCGAGAAAGCCGACCGCGCCAAGCCGACGCAGGTCGAGGCGAACCGCATGAGCGCCGACGACGCGCGGCGGATGAACATCTTCGAGGGCAACGTGGTGGTGACGCGCGGCACGATCCGCGTCCTCGCCGACCGGCTGGTGGTGCGCCAGGACAGCGAGGGCAACCAGGTCTCCACCGCCACCGGCGAGCCGGTGCGCTTCCGCCAGCGCCAGGACCCCAAGCCGCCGGCCACGCAAGGCGAGTGGATGGACGGCGAGGCGCGGCGCATCGTCATCGACGACGCGAAGGGCACGATCGAGCTGTTCGAGAACGCGCGCGTCAACCGCGGCGGCGACGAGGTCGCGGGCGACTACATCTACGTCGACCAGCGCTCGGACTTCTTCCAGGTGAGCGCCGGCAAGGGCAAGAGCGAGTCCGAAGGGCGCGTGCGCGCCATCCTGCAGCCCAAGACCACCCCGGAAAAATGAGCCGCGTCCCATGAGCCAGCTGCGCTCGCAGCGGCTGCGCAAGCGCTACAAGGCGCGCACCGTGGTGCAGGACGTGTCGCTCGACGTCTCGAGCGGCGAGGTGGTGGGGCTGCTCGGCCCGAACGGCGCCGGCAAGACCACCTGCTTCTACATGATCGTCGGCCTCGTGCCGGCGGACGCCGGCAGCATCCACCTCGACGCGACCGAGCTCACGCACTTGCCGATCCACCGCCGCGCGCGCCTGGGCATCTCCTACCTGCCGCAGGAGAACTCCGTGTTCCGCCGCCTCACGGTCGAGGAGAACGTGCAGGCGATCCTCGAGCTGCAGGGGCTCGCGCCGGAGGAGACCGAGACGCGCCTGGTCGAGCTGCTCAAGGACCTCAACATCTCGCACCTGCGCAAGCACGCCGCGATCTCGCTCTCGGGCGGGGAGCGCCGGCGCCTGGAGATCGCGCGCGCGCTGGGCACCAAGCCCGCCTTCATCCTGCTCGACGAGCCCTTCGCCGGCGTCGACCCGATCGCCGTGCTCGACATCCAGCGGATCATTAGGTTCCTCAAGGAGCGCGGCATCGGCGTGCTCATAACGGACCATAACGTGCGGGAAACGCTGGGGATCTGCGACCGCGCCTACATCATCAACGAGGGCGCCGTGCTCGCTTCGGGCCATCCCGAGGAGATTGTCTATAATGACAGCGTACGCCGAGTATATCTGGGCGAGAACTTCCGTATGTAGTGCCACCCGCGGGTCTGATGAAGCCTTCGCTTCAATTCCGGTTATCGCAGCACCTCACACTGACGCCGCAGCTGCAGCAGTCGATCCGCCTGCTGCAGCTCTCGACGGTCGAGCTGAACCAGGAGATCGACCGCCTGCTGATGGAGAACCCGGCCCTCGAGCGCGAGGATTCCGACGTCGGCGAGGCCGACGCGCCGCCGCGCGCCACGGCCAACGACGCGCCCGCCGCTTCAGTCCCTGAGAACAATTCTCCATCGGAAAACAGTCAGGCGGACGACTGGTCCGGCGAGCTCGCCGCCAACTGGCGCGGCGCGCCGGAGGACGAGGAAGGCGACCGCGACCGCTTCAGCCACGCCGGCACGCCGACGCTGCGCGAGCACCTGCGCGCGCAGCTCTCGCTCACCAACCTCGGCGGGCGCGACCGCGCCTTCGTCGAGGTGCTGATCGACGCGCTCGACGAGGACGGCTACATGACGCAGCCGCTCGAGGAGATCGCGGCGATGCTGCCCGCGGAGGCCGAGGCCGAGCCCGAGGACCTCGCCATCGCGCTGTGCCACCTGCAGAACCTGGAGCCCGCCGGGGTGGGCGCGCGCTCGCCCGCCGAGTGCCTGTCTTTACAGATAAAAAACCTCCCCGATGACCCTGTGCGCGGCCTCGCCCTGCAGATCGTCGAGAAGCACCTGGAGCTGCTCGCGAGCCGCGACTACACGCGCCTGAAGAGCGCCACCGGCGCGGACGAGGAAGCGCTGCGCGCGGCGCAGCGGCTCATCCAGGCGCTCAACCCGCGCCCGGGCTCCGCGTTCGCGCAGGTCGAGGCACGCTACGTCATTCCCGACGTGATCGTGAAGAAGGTGCGCAACGTCTGGCGCGCCAGCCTGAATCCCGACGCCATGCCGCGCCTGCGCATCAACCGGCTCTACGCCGAGCTCGCCGCGAGCGCGAGGAACGGCCTGTCCTCGCAGCTGCAGGAGGCGCGCTGGCTGATCAAGAACGTGCAGCAGCGCTTCGACACCATCCTGCGCGTGTCGCAGGCGATCGTCGATCGCCAGCGGCACTTCCTCGAGCACGGAGAAGTGGCGATGCGCCCGCTCGTCCTGCGCGAGATCGCCTCGACCCTCGGCCTGCACGAGAGCACCATCTCGCGCGTCACCACGCAGAAGTTCATGGCGACGCCGCGCGGCACCTACGAGCTGAAGTACTTCTTCGGCAGCCACGTCGCCACCGAGGCGGGCGGCGCCGCCTCCTCGACCGCGATCCGCGCGCTCATCAAGCAGCTGGTCGCCGCCGAGGACGCGAAAGCGCCGCTCTCGGACTCGCGCATCGCGCAGGTCCTCGGCGAGCAGGGCATCGTGGTGGCGCGCCGCACGATTGCAAAGTATCGTGAGTCCCTGCAGATCCCGCCCGTCAACCAGAGAAAGGCCTTGTAACATGAACCTCCACGTGAGCGGCCATCATCTCGAAGTGACCCCCGCCATCCGCACCTACGTGCAGTCCAAGCTCGAACGAGTGACGCGGCACTTCGACCATGTCATCGACGCCCACGTCATCCTGACGGTGGAGAAGCTCAAGCAGAAGGCCGAGATCACGCTGCACGTGCGCGGCAAGGAGCTGCACTGCTCGAGCGAGGAGGAGGACCTTTATGCGGCCATCGACCTCCTCGCCGACAAGCTCGACCGCCAGGTGCTCCGCTACAAGGACAAGCGCAACGGCAAGGACAAGGGGATCCCCAGGCCCGGCGCCGGGGAAGAGCAGCCCTAGCCCCGGTATAATGCGCCGCCGCTCATGAGCCTCGTCGCCAAGCTGCTGCCCGCCTCGCACGTGCACCTCGACGTGCAGGTCTCGAGCAAGAAGCGCCTGTTCGAGCAGGTGGGGCTCTTGTTCGAGAACCACGACGGCATCGCCAAGAGCGTCGTCTTCGACAGCCTGTTCGCGCGCGAGCGTCTGGGCTCCACCGGCCTGGGGCAGGGCGTCGCCATCCCGCACGGGCGCATCAAGGGCCTGAAGGACGCGCTCGGCGCGTTCTTCCGCCTGGGGCAGCCGATTCCCTTCGACGCGCCCGACGGCAACCCGGTGACGCTGGTGTTCGTGCTGCTCGTGCCCGAGAAGGCGACCGAGAAGCACCTGCAGATCCTGTCCGAGCTCGCGCAGATGTTCTGCGACAAGTCGCTGCGCGAGGCGATGGGGCGCGCAGCCGACGCCGCGGCGCTGCACCAGCTGATCACCGCGTGGCAGCCCGATGCTCCAGGTCAACGTCGCGCGGCTGCATGAGGACAACCGCGAGGCGCTCTCGCTTGCCTGGGTAGGCGGGCGTGACGGCGGCAGTGCGGCGGTACGGCGCGAAGATGCGGCGGCCGCGGCGCTGATCGGCCACCTCAACTTCACCCATCCCAACAGCATCCAGGTCATCGGCGCCGTCGAGGCCGAGGCGGCGAGCCGCCGCGACGCGGCACGCCGCAGCGAGCTCGCCGCGCGGCTGATCGCCGCCGGGCCGGCGATGGTGGTCTTTGCCGACGGCGTGGCGCCCTTTCCCGAGGTGCTCGCGGAGGCGGCGAAGAGCGGCGCCGCGGTGTTCGCCACGCCGGTCGCCGCGGCCCGCGTCATCGAGACGCTGGCGCACTACCTCGCCAAGGCGCTCGCCGACCAGGTCGAGCTGCACGGCGTGTTCATGGATGTCCTCGGCCTGGGCGTGCTCGTCACCGGCGAGTCGGGCGTGGGCAAGAGCGAGCTCGGCCTGGAGCTCATCAGCCGTG